>Ga0209544_1000229_pt1 | contig 85216 bp, 77 predicted proteins | sample MesohylPK_FD_187297 | JGI IMG/M metagenome (GOLD analysis project Ga0209544, IMG submission 187297) | Host-associated microbial community of the marine sponge Aplysina aerophoba from Gulf of Piran - sponge mesohyl, lysed by proteinase K... | ecosystem: Host-associated > Porifera > Sponge >... | reverse complement strand
ACCACCGGACTCTGGATCCGGTAATAGAAGGTCGACGCCTCCCCGGTGCCGCCGAACCAGCAGAAATGGGTTCGCGCAAGATGCCGTTCGACTTCGTCGAGCCTCGCCTTGAGGGGGCCGGCGGGGAGCGGCTCCACGAAGCACGCGACCAGGTCGAGCAGCCGGCGCTTCTGCGCGGCGGACAGCGCGTCGCCGGGCAGACCCTCATAGGGCACGATCCGGTTGTCCTGATACGCCCCGCCGAGATGGAGATGGTCGGCGAAGTGCCACCGTCCCGGCGGCAGGTCCCCGCCCTTCATCGAATGCGACACCAGGGCCCGGCCGCGCGCCTCCGGCGAAAGCGAGCGCATCAGGGCGAGCCCCTTGTGCTCCTCGTCCTCGAACAGGCTCACCCCGGCATGGGGGCCGGCATCGGCGTGCGCCGGCTCCGCCCCCATGAAGCAGGGCGTCAGCACCATCCGGTCGCCGAGCACGAGACAGTTGAGGGTCAGATGGTGGCCGAAGATCTGCCAGCCCCAGGGCCCGGCCGGCGACGGCGTGCCGAACAGGCAGACCGTAAAGCTCCACTCGCCCAGCACGCCCTCGCCCCCGAGCAATTCGCCGAGGAAGCCGTTGAGCCGCATCACCGCCCGGGTCTTGTCGAATCCGCGCGGGCTGAGACCGGCCGCGAGCAGGTCGAGCGCGGCGTCGCGCAGTTCCGGCCCGGCCTCGTCGAGGCGGAGCCCGTGGTCTTCCAGACGGAGCTCGGTGTTCTGCCAGCGCCGCCACAGCTCCGAGCCGACCGGGAAATGCGCCCTGGCGCGCTGCTCCCGCGACATCCGGTCCAGGAGGGCGCGCGCCGCCGCCGCCATCGCCCCGGACGGCGCGCCAGCGGGCTCCAGCGAGAACAGCCCGGCCTCGACCGTGCCGTCCACGGTGATCCCGGTGAACGGACGCTCGGCCAGTTCGGACCATCCCCCGAGAAGCTCCCGCGCCCGGCCCGCGCGCGTCCGCCTGGCGGTATGCTCGGCCGGCGTGGCGCCGGCGATTCGCGATTCACCGGGGGCGGGCACGAAGGGTCGGAAATCGGCGCGGCTCATCCCGGCTTGTCCCTTTCCCTCCGTATCGGCGACGGGCCGCGCCGCCCCGTTCGGATGATATCGATTCGGCCCACGCCCGGCAGGCCCGAATGGCGTGTCCCGGGGCGTCCCGATATAGTGCGCCGCCATGGCGGGAGAGACCAGTTTCGAATGGCCGGGGGAGGGGGTCAGCCGGGTTCCCTACCGGGTCTATTCGGACGCGGAAATCTACGAGGCGGAGCAGGACCGGATCTTCCGCGGGCCGGTCTGGCATTTCGTCATGCTGGAGCAGGAGATCCCGCAACCCGGGGATTATCGCCGGGCGCGGATCGGCGACACCCCCATCGTGGCGATCCGCGATGCGGATGGCGCGATCAACGCGATGGTCAACCGCTGCGTCCATCGCGGCAACCTGGTCTGTATCGACGAGGCCGGGCGGGCGGACGGGCGGCTCACCTGCGTCTACCACAACTGGACCTACGACCTGGCCGGGCGGCTGAAATCGGTCGCCTTCCAGAAGGGGGCCGGCGGCAAGGGCGGCATGCCGGCGGATTTCGACCTCGCCGCCCACCGGATGACGCCGCTCCGCGTCGCGGTCTATCGCGGGCTGGTGTTCGTCACCCTGTCCGGGGACACGCCGCCGCTGGTCGACTATCTCGGTCCCGAGATGTGCGCCAATATCGACCGCGTGCTGGGCCGCGACATGGTGATCCTCGCCACCTATTCGCAGTCGATGGCCAACAACTGGAAGCTCTACATGGAGAACGTTCGCGACTCCTACCACGCGAGCCTGCTCCATCTGTTCTTCACCGCGACCCGGATAAACCGGCTGTCGATGGAGGGCGGGATCCGCCTGTCGGAGCGCGGCTGGCACCATATCAGCTACTCGATCGCCGCCACCGACCGGGAGGAGCCGGAATACGACCCCGGGAAGCTGCGCGCGGCGGACGACGACTATGACATCGCCGATCCCCGCGTGGTGCGCGGCTGGCCCGAATACGCCTGCGGCACGACGCTGGCGATCCAGAGCGTCTTCCCCAACTTCGTCCTGCAGCAGACCCTCAACTCGATCGCGCTCAGGGTCTGCGTGCCTACGGGGAAGGATGCCTGCGAGCTCTCGTGGCGCATCCTCGGGTGCGCCTCCGACGGCGAGGCCGCGCGCGCCGCGCGGATTCACCAGAGCAACCTGATCGGCCCCGCCGGGCTGATCTCGATGGAGGACGGTATCGTCGGAAGCTGGGTCCAGCAGGGCACGAGGCGCGACCCCGACAAGACGTCGATCGTCGAGATGGGCGGGCGCGACGTGGCGCCGAGCCCCGGCTCGCGCGCCACCGAGGTCTCGGTGCGCGGGTTCTGGCAGGGCTGGCGCGACTTGATGGAAATCTGACAGGAGGAGCAGGTGAGGCTGGTGAGCTTTGCGGCCGCGGGAAGCGAGTCCTTCGGCGTCGTCGACGGCCAAGGCGTCATCGATCTCGGCCCGCGCCTGCCGGAGGCGTCGGGTCTGGTCGACCTGCTGACCGGCGACGGGCGGCGCCGGGCGGAGGCGGCGGCGAAGCGGGCCGCGGCCGATTTCCGCCTCGACGAGATCGCCTTCCGGCGTCCGGTCCCGTGGCCGGAGAAGACGATCTGCATCGGCGTCAACTACGCCCACCGCAACGAGGAATACGACGATTCGTCGCTCCCGCCGTTTCCCAGCGTCTTCATGCGCGTGCCCGACACGCTGGTCGGCCACGGGCAGCCGCTCCTCCGCCCGCCCGAATCCGAGCAGCTCGACTACGAGGCCGAGATCGCCGTCGTCATCGGCGAAGGCGGGCGGCGCATCCCGCGCGAGCGCGCGCTCGCCCACATCGCCGGGCTCACCTGCCTCAACGAGGGCTGCATCCGCGACTGGATGCGGCACGGCAAGTTCAACGTCACCCAGGGCAAGAATTTCGACGATTGCGGGTCGGTCGGCCCGTGGCTGGTGACCGCCGACGAGTTTCCCGGCGGCTATGGCGACCTGAAGCTGACCGGGCGGGTCAACGGCGAGATCCGCCAGGACGACACGACGGCCAACCTGATCTTCGATTTCGCCTATCTGGTGAGCTATGTCTCGACCTGGGCGGCGCTCAAGCCGGGCGACGTGATCTCCACCGGCACGCCGATCGGCGCCGGCGCCCGGTTCGACCCGCCCAGATGGCTCAAGCCGGGCGACGTCGTCGAGGTCGAGGTCTCCGGCATCGGCACGCTGCGAAATACGGTCGCCGACGAGGGGTGAGCGGGGCCGCGCGCGGATCTCCACGGAAGAACAGCGCCCAATGACCGCTTGGTGCCCGCGCGCATCCCGGCTACCCTGACCGGATGAACGCCGACGTCGAAAACCTGGTGCTCGATCAGCTGCGGGCGATCCGCGGCGACATCGGCGATCTGCGGCGGGAATTCCGCACCGAGCTGGGCGATCTCCGCCAGCGCGTGTCGTCGATCGAGCGCCATCTCGTCAACCTTCAGAGCGATGTCGCGCTGGTTCATCAACGGCTCGATCACGTGGGTGAACGCTGCGAACGGATCGAGCGCCGCCTCGAACTCACCGACGCAACGGCGTGAGCTGAAGCCGCTGCGACGGGCTCCCGCCACGTCGGCGGTGAGAAAGTCTACGCCAGCTCCACCACGGCGCCGTCCTTGCCCTTCCCCTGGGCGCGGTAGTGGCCGAGCTTGGCGATCAGCGGCTGGTCGGTGTAGCTGTAGAGGATCGCGTCCGCGCTTCCGGTGTTGACGAAGCGCCGCCAGCGGTGGTTGGGCACGACGAAGAAGTCGTTGCGCGCCCAGCTCATCTCCTCGCCGTCGACCTCGGTCACCCCCGCGCCCTCGGCGACCCAGTAGATCGTCGACGCGGTATGGCGGAAGGGCCGGGTCGCCTCGCCCGGGCGCAGGAGCTGCGCGCGGTAGGAGATGGTGGTGAACACCGGCGCGCCGTTCTCCGGGTTGACGAGCTCGACCGCGATGCCCTCATGCGGGTCGCCGTCATAGCGCGCGAGGTCGTCGAGCGCGCCGCGGATGTCGACCCCGGAATAGAGGAACATCGGCGAATTGCCTTGGCCGCTTCCGCGGTGATGCGGTGCGAACAGGGGCCGGATGCCGCCGCGGCCGTAGAACCGCCTGGAGAAGTCTTCCGCCGGGTCGCCGTGGGGGACCGCGTTCTCGCTGTCGCTGCGCGCCCAGGCGCAGCCGAGGAAGTCGATCAGCGGCCAGTCCAGCGTGTCCGCCCAGATCACCGGGTTGTCGTCGTCATTGCCGTGCTCGTGCCAGGTGCCGTTCGGGGTGAACACGAGGTCGCCCCGCTTCGGGAGCATCTTCTCGCCCTCGACGATGGTGTAGCCGCCGCTCTCCGAGATGATCGTCCGGCTGGCGTTCGGCGTGTGGAGATGCGATTCGGCGTCGTCCCCCCGCTTGTAGATCGAGATCGCGATGCGCATCGTGTTGGTGACCTTGACCCCGGTCAGCCCGAAGGCCGGGTTGGTCAGCAGCACCGACTGCCGCTCGGTCAGCTCCAGCGGGCAGAGCTCGGCGAGCTTGAGCAGATAGGGCTCGATGTCGCCCCAGCGCCAGACATGCGGCCTGGGCGACGGGTACTCGACCGTCAGGCTGTGCGCCGAGGGGGACGGCTGGTCCGAGGATCCGACATGCCACGCCGTCTGGTTGGGCAGGTTCCAGCGCGTGCGGATCCAGATGTCGTTCGCGCGCACCTCCTCGTTGAGCTCCTCGAGCTCGTTGATGATCAGCTTCAACTCATGCTGGCGGTTGCTGCCGGCCTGTTCCTTCGCGGTCGCCATGTCGGGCCTCCTTGCGCGGGCTCGCCGCAGTCTTCGCCGCATCCGGTCCGCGGTCAAGGACGACATGGGACGGCCTCCCGGAATATGGGGTAGTCTCTTCCCGGTGTTGCCGGAGTGCGGCGGTGAAGTTGCGTGTTCTGTTGTGGTGGACGCTCAAGCTGGGGACGGCGCTGACTGCGGTCGCGAACCTGGCGCTGCTCGCGCAACACCCCTTCGCAGAGCCTTTCGTGGAGCGGAGCGCGGCCCGCGCCCGGCTGGTCCTCGACCGGGCGCTGGAGGAACATGCGACACCCGAATGGCTCGCAGTCGAGCTCGACGCGGCGGTCGCCAAGGAGGACCTCGACCGGGTGGGGCTGCTGCTCGAGCTGGCCGTGGAGAGAGGGATGCCGGCGGAGCGGCTCGCCGGGGCGCGGCAATTCGTCGAGCGGGAAACCGGTTTGCTCGCCCGGGCCGGGCACTGCGCCGCCTGCGCGATAGATGCCGCGGATTGCCGCACGCCGGAGATGCTGCTCGCCTGCAACATACCGGTCGAGATGACGGTGATCGGCGACGCCAGGGCGTTGCTGGAGGCGGGCGACGACGCCCTCGCCGGCCGGCCGGTCGACCGGCTCGACGTGGCGCTCGCCGCCGCCGGCATCGGCGCGACCGCGATCGTCCCGCTCACCGGAGGCAGCAGCCTGACCGTCAAGGCCGGTGCCACGACCATCCGGGTGGCGCGCAGGATGGGGGTGCTGGGCAAGGGGGTCGCGCGCGCCGTGGCGGAGGCGGCGGACGCGCCGTTCCGCTGGCGGCGGGTCGGTGCCTTCGTCACGACCGGCAGGCTGGACGAGGTGACCGACGCGCGCCGTTTCCGGAGGCTCGGCCGGATCGCCGACGATCTCGGGACCGTGGCGGCGCATGCCGGCCCGGCTCAGACCGTCGCCCTGCTCCGGCATGTCGAGACCGCCGGGGATGCCGCCACGCTCGCCCGCGTCGCCCGGGTCGCGGGCGGCAAGACCCGGAAGGCGGTCGAGGTGCTCGGGCTGGCCCGGGCGGCGCGGGCGCTGATCCGCTTCTCCGACCTCGTGCTCTGGACCCTCGGCCTGATGGCCGCGCTGGCAGCCCAGATCCTCGCGCTCTTCGCGCGGTTTTTCCTGCACGCGTTGCGCCCGCCACGCTGACCGTCGCCCGGCTTCGACCCGGCCGGGAAACCTGTCTATGGTGCCGCCCGCCCGAAGACCGGTCCCGGAGAAGGAGCGACCGCGTTGCACAGCCATTCGCCGATCGACATCCACGCCCATTTCTACCCGCCCGAGTATCTGAACACCCTCGCGCGGGACGGCCACCGCTATGGCGGCGGGTTCGAGTCCGATGCGGAGGGGTTCACGGTCACCGGCGGGCCGATCTCGATGGGGCCGCTGCCGCAAAAGTTCACCGATGTCGATCTGCGGGTCGCCGAGATGGACGAGATCGGGGTCGAGATCCACGCGCTCTCGCTGACCGGCCCGATGGTCGATTTCGCCGACGGCGAGGATTCGCTCGTGCTGGCGGCGGCGTTCAACGACGGCTGCGCGGCGGCGCACCTAAAATACCCCGACCGCCTGTTCGGGCTGGCGGCGCTGCCCTGGCACGAGCCGGCGCTGGCGGTGCGCGAACTCGAGCGCGCGGCCGCGCTGCCCGGCATGCGGGGGGTGTATTCGATGACCCGGGTGCGCGACGCCGAGCTCGGCGACGAGGCCTGCCTGCCGGTCTTCGAGGCGATCGACGGGCTCGGCCTGCCGCTCTTCCTGCACCCGGTGCATGTCGTCGATCCCGAGCGGCTCGCCCGCTACTACCTCACCAACCTGCTGGGCAACCCGATGGAATCGGGGATCGCGGCGGCCCATCTGATCTTTTCGGGCGTGCTCGACCGCTTCCCGGATCTCGAAATCTGCCTGCCGCATGCCGGCGGCGTCTTCCCCTATGTGGTCGGTCGCCTCCAGCACGGCCACGAGGTGCGCCCGGAGATGGCGCATCGCGACAAGGGGCCGATGGAATACATCAGGCGCTTCCACTACGACACGGTCAGCCATTCGGCGGAGGCGCTCGCCTATCTCATCGGCCTGGTCGGCGCCGGCCGGGTGATGCTGGGCAGCGACTACTGCTTCGACATGGGCTACGAGCGCCCGGTCGAGGTGGTGACCGGCCACGGCGGCATCGACGAGGCGGCGCGCGCAAAAATCCTGTCGGGCAATGCGAAGCGGCTGCTCGGGCTAGGCTAGGGTCGAGCGGTACCAGTCGGCGATCTCGGCGCCCGACCAGAACACCACGCCCGGCCTGGCCGCCATCTGCGCCAGCATCGCCTCCAGATGCCCGATGCGGTGCGGCACCCCGCTGATATAGGGGTGGATGCCGAAGCCCATGAACTTGGCCCGGTCGGCGCTTTCTTCATACAGCCGGTCGAACTGGTCCATGGTGCGCCGGTAGAGCTCCTCGCTCCGGTGGTTCTGCAGGATCATCATCGCGATGTCGTTGAGCTCGACCGAATAGGGCACATTGACCAGATCCCCGGCGCGGGTCCGGACCAGGGTCGGCTCGTCGTCCCAGACGAAGTCGGCGACATAGTCGAGCCCCGCCTCCTTCAGGAGGTCGGAGGTCTCGTAGGTCTGGGTGAGGCCGGGGCCGATCCAGCCGCGCGGCCGGGTTCCGGTGAAGCCCGCGATCCGCTCGACGGTCTCCCCGATGGTGCGGCGCTCGTCCTCCAGCAAGTGCATCGGCCCCTGGTGGTAGGTATGCGGCAGGAACTCCCAGCCGGCTTCGAGCGCGGCCTGCGCCACCCTCGGGTAGACGTCGCAGACCGAGGCGTTGAGCGAGAACGTGGGCTTGATGCCGAGCCGGTCGAAGGCCGCCTTGACGCGCCAGAACCCGACCCGCATGCCGTATTCCTGCCAGCTCCAGTTGGGGATGTCGGGCACGAACAGGGTCTCGCCGGGCGGCGTCAGCACCGCGCGCGGCATCGGCTTCGCGGTGTCCCAGTTCTCGATGTTGAACACCGGCCAGACGACGATCCGCACGCCGTCGGGCAGCGTCAGCGGCTCGCGGTCGACGATGGCGCTGTAGTCGATGCGCTCGCGTGGGTCCACGGTCTCTCCTCCCCTGAATCCGGGCGCACCCCGCCCCCGGCCGTCGAACTCACATCAGGCTGGGCAAGTAGAGCGCGATGCCGGGCGCCATGATCAGGATGATGATCAGGATGAGGTCGCAGAACAGGAAGGGAATCGCATAGGACGCGACCTCGAACAGGGTGGTCCCGCGCACCATGCCCATCATGATGTAGAGCAGCAGCCCGAAGGGCGGGGTGGTCGCGCTCATCTCCAGCGACATCAGCACGATCAGCGAGAACCAGATCAGGTCGTAGCCCAGCGTCTGGGCGATCGGATAGAAGATCGGCACGGTGATCAGCATCATCGACACCTGGTCCATGAACATGCCGAGCAGGATCAGGACCAGGAACATCGCCGACAGGATCACCAGCGGCGCCACCTCGAACCCGGTGGCCCACTCGGTGAGACCGCGCCCGGCGCCCGACATCGACAGCAGCTGGCTGAACACGGTCGAGTTCATCAGGATGAAGAACACCATGCCCACGACGCGGATGGCGCCGACCAGCGAGGTCTTGAACGCCTGCCAGGTGAAGGCGCGGAAGGCGATGGCGAGGATGCACACCCCGACCACGCCGAAGGAGGCGGATTCGGACGGCGTCGCCCAGCCCAGCACGATAAAGCCGATCACCATGAAGACGACCAGCCCCATGGGCAGGATGTTGACCACCACCTGGTAGATCTTCTCCTTCCAGGTGGTGGACTCGATGTCGTAGCTCGGCGCGGCGTTCGGGTTGATCCTGAGCTGCAACAGGATCATCGCCGCGTAGAGCGTGGCGAGCAGGAATCCCGGCAGCAGCCCGGCGATCAGCAGCGCGCCCACGTCGACGCCGGCGATCGAGGCGAGCAGCACGCCGAGCGAGGACGGCGGGATGATCATCGCGAGCCCGCCGGTCCCGAGGATCGGCCCCATCGACATGCGCTTGTTGTAGCCCCGCCGGGTCATCTCGGGCACCAGCAGCGAGCCCAGCATGGCGGTGTTCGCCATCGTCGAGCCGGTCAGCGTCGAGAACAGCGAGCCGCCGATCACGGTCAGGAAGCAGAGCCGTCCCGGGATTCGTCCGAGCAGCTTGTCGAGCGCGTCGAACACCCGGATCGCGAGCCCGGTGTGGAAGAACAGGGCGCCCATCAGGATGAACATCGGGATGGGCGAGAGGGTGAAGGTGGTGATCAGCTGCGGCGCGTTGTCGGCGATCTGGATCAGGTTCGACCAGCCATTGGCGAAGACGAACATGCCCAGCACGTTGGCGATCAGGAAGGTGAAGGCGACCGGGAAGCCGAGCGCCATGCCTGCGACGACGCAGCCAAGCAGTACCGCTCCGGCCTCATACCATTCCATGGCTCAGACGCTGTCCTTCACCTCGCCGAGGTCGTAGGTGTAGTAGTGCCGCAGCCCGGCGAGATACATCAGGAACTCGAGCCCCACCAGCCCGTAGCCGAAGGGCATCGGCAGGAACTGGAGCCAGTACGGCATGTCGATGCCGCGCACGTCCAGATTGCCGGTCTGGATGGCCTCGATGAACAGCTCGACCGAGAGATAGGCGAAATAGAACCCCAGTATCGCGCAGACCAGATACACCGCCTTGGCCAGGGGCTCGCGAATCGGCGGCGGCAGGAAGGTGACCACCGCCTCGATGGCGACATGGCCCTTCTGGCGCACCAGCCACGGGGCCGAGCACATCGCCACGTAGAGCAGCGCGTACTCGACCACCGAGGAGGTGAACAGCGGCGGGGTGAAGCCGATGGTCCGGATCGACACGTCGATCACGATCATCGTGAAGATGCACGGGATCAGCGCGCAGGCGATCCACACCAGCGCGCCGACGACCCTTTCGAGACGCCTGTCGAACGCCTCGAGCGACACGGCCGCTCCCGTCCCCGCCGCCGCGGTCCTGCTATTGCCTGAGCGCGCGGCCGAGATCGGCCTGGCGGTTGGGCTTGCCCGGGATGTACATCAGCGGCAGCAGCTTGTCGTGGTACTCGGACCGCTCCTTGAGCTGCTTCCAGATCTCCTGGTGGGCGATGTCGAGATAGCGCGCCGCGGCGTCGCCCTTGAGCACGATGTCCTTGACGCCGGCCGCCATGACCTGCTTGTCCTCGGCCCTGCGCTGCTCCTCGATCCAGTGCACCGAGGTGGTCTCGTACTCCTTCGCCAGCGCGGTCATCGCGGCCTTCTTCTCGCCCGCGAGCTTGTTCCAGGTCTCGGCGTGGATCGTGACCACGGTGTTGGTCTGGTAGTAGTTGGGCTGGATCCGGTACTTGATGATCTTGTGCACGCCGAGCGGCACGATCGAGATGTCGGTGAAGCCGAACCCGTCGACCGTCCCGCGCTGCAGCGCGGTGAACACCTCGGACGACTTGATGTTGATGGTGGTCGCGCCGAGCGCCCGGAACAGCGGGCGGTAGGTGCCGGTCGCGCGCATCTTCAACCCGGTCAGGTCGGGCACGCCGTCCTTGTCGAATTTCGGCTCTTTGAGCAGATAGGTGTTGTAGGACGTCATGTTCTCGCCCCAGGCCAGCAGATGCGCGCCGGCCTTCTTGAGATAGACCTCCTGGAGGATCTCCCAGGCGCCGTTGGCGCGCAGCGCCGTGGGGCCCTGGTTGGCGGCGAGGATGGCGTAGCCCTCGGGCACCGTGCCGATGTAATAGGCGGTCGGGCTGTGCAGCACGTTGAACTGGCCCCGCCTGAGCGCGGTCACCGCCTTGCGCGGCGGCACGATCTCCTGGCCGCCGAGATACTTGATCTCGACCATGCCCTTGAGCTTTTCCTCGGCCGGCTTGAGGTAGTTGGTCTTGAAGCTCACCACCAGCACGTTGTTCTGGTCGAGCGAGGTGACCGCGTTGAGCTTGTCGACCATGGCCGCCGCCGTGCCGGCGCCCGCCGCCACGGCGGTTGCCGCGGCGAGAGCGGTGAGTGCGAGTCCTGTCTTCATGTTCCTCATTCCCAGTCTTGTTTCATCCAAAGCAGGCAGGCGCGGCGGGCCGCGTCAACGCCCTGCGCAGTCGATACCGACAATGGCCGGCCGGCGCAATGTCGGGTTGCCGCCCGACCGCGACCGCTCCGACCTCCCGGCGATCGCCGGGAACCGGTGGTGCTGCCCGCCAACCCCCTATTTCCGCAGCACGCGCCCGATATCGACCTGACGGTTGGGCTTGCCCGGTATGTACATCAGCGGCTTGAGCCTGTCGTGGTATTCCGAGCGCTCCTTGAGCTGCGTCCAGATCTCCTGGTGGGCGATGTCGAGATAGCGCGCCGCCGCGTCTCCCTGGAGCGCGATATCCTTGACCCCGGCGGCCAGCATCTGCTCTTCCTCCTTGGCGCGCCTGGCCTCCAGCCACTTGACCGACTCGGTCTCGTAGACCAGCGCCTGCTTCTCGAGAAACGCCTTCTGCTCCTTGGTCAGCGAGTCCCAGACCTTGGGGTTGACCGTCAGCACCTGGTTGGTCTGGTAGTAGTTCGGCGTAACCCGGTACTTGACGATCTTGTGCAGCCCGAGCGCCACCACCGCCACGTCCGGCCAGCCGAAGCCGACCACGGTGCCGCGCTGGATCGCGGTGAAGATCTCCGACGACTTGATGTTGATCGTCGAGGCGCCGAGCGCGCGGAACAGCGGCCGGTAGGTGCCGGTCGCGCGCATCTTGAGGCCCGTCAGGTCCGGCACGCCGTCGGCGCGGAACTTGGGCATGACCATCAGATAGGTGTTGTAGGAGGTCATGTTCTCGCCCCAGGCCAGCAGATACCCGCCGGCCTTCTTCATGTAGACCTCCTGGAGGATTTCCCAGGCGCCGTTCTCGCGCAGCGCGCGCGGCCCCTGGTTGCCCGCCAGCAGCGCGTAGCCCTCGGGGACGGTGCCGATATAGTACGCCGTCGGGCAGCTCAGCATGTCGAACTGGCCGCGCTTGAGCGCGTTGGCGGCCTTGCGCGGCGGCACCACTTCCTGGCCGCCGATATACTTGATCTTGACCGGGCCGTTCGCCGCGTTGCTGGCGTTCAGATAGGTCTCGATGAAGGCCTTCGCGATGGTGTTGCTGCGCTGCAGCGCGGTCACCGCGCCGAGCTCTTCCTTCGCCGATGCCGTCGACGCCGCGACTACCGCGGCCGCCGCGGCGAACGGGATCAGGACTCTGTGAGGCTTCATTCCGGTTCTCCCTTCCTGGGCCGTACGAAGGCGATTCTGAAAGCGACCGCCGCCGCGCAGCGCGAGACTCCCTTGGATAGCTTTGTTTTTTTTCGGCGCCATGCTGGCCAAGCGGCCCGGTTTCGTCAACACCCAAGCGCGGCTCGATTGCGCCCGATTCGCCGCCCCGTCATACTTTCCGTTGCCGGATTCGACGGGGGAGACTGTCGATGAGCATCGAGATACTGCCCGCTTCCGATGCGCTCGGCGCCGAGGTCACGGGCGTCGACCTGAACGCCCCGATCGACGGCGACGTGGCGGCGCTGCTGCGCCGCGCCTGGCTCGACTACCAGGTGCTGGTATTCCGCGGCCAGGACCTCGACCAGCACCGGCAGCTCGCCTTCACCCGGCTGTTCGGCCAGCCCGGCGGGGTGTTCTCGCCGCGCCCGCAGCGCGGGCTCGACGGCGAGCCCCTGGAGCCCGGTATCATGATGGTCTCCAACATCCGCCGCGACGGCAAGCCGCTCGGCCTCGCCCATGACGGGGAGATGTGGTTCCACTCCGACATGTGCTACGACGAGAATCCGCACCAGGCGACCATGCTGTACGCCATCGAGATCCCGTCGCGGGGCGGCAACACGCTGTTCGCCAACATGTACGCCGCCTACGACCGCCTGGCCGGGACGACCAGGGAGCGCATCCGCGGGCGCACCGCGCTCCAGATGCACGAATACCACCGCACCGACCGGCCCAGGGCGCGCGACGACATGTCGGACGTGCGCCACTTCTCCCACCCGGTCGCGATTTCTCATGCCGAGACAGGGCGAAAGGCGCTCTACGTCAACCGGCTGATGACCGCGCGGATCGACGGAATGGAGGAAGCCGAGAGCGACGCGCTGATCGACGAGTTGCTGGCCGCCAGCGAGGACCCGGGGATCGTCTACGAGCATGTCTGGCGGGTCGGCGACCTGGTGATGTGGGACAACCGCTGCGTCACCCACGCGCGCACCGACTTCCCGGAGACCGAGCGCCGCCTGCTGCGCCGCACCACGACCGAGGGCAGCCGCCCCTTCGAGACCCTCGCGGAGTACCCGGCCGCCTGACCGGGGCTATGGAGGCCTTGGCCCGGCACCCGGCTCGCCCAGATCCCAGAACAGCCCGGCCATGATCGCCAGCCCCTCGCGCGCGACCGGCGCGAGGAGGTGCTCGTCGGGCGCGTGCTGCGAGCAGCCGGGATAGGAATGCGGCACCCAGATCGTCGGCAGGCCCAGAATGTCGGCGAACACGTCGTTGGGCAGCGACCCGCCGAGATTGGGCAGCACCGCCGGCGGCGCGCCGGTGGTCCGCTCGATCGAGCGCTTCGCCCAGCCCACCCAGGGGTGGTCGGGGTCGAGCCGGGTCGCCGCGAACCGGCCGCCGGAGCGCGCCCGGACCTCGACTTGCGGCAAGCCGGCGCGGTCGAGATGGCGCCGAATCGCCGGGCCGATGTCGTCGGCGTCGGTGCCGGCGACGAAGCGGAGCTGGCAGTGGGCGCGCGCCGAGCCGGGGATCGCGTTGACCGGGTTCTCCGGCGTCCCGGCATGCAGCGCCAGCACCTCGAAGCTGTTCCAGCCATAGACCCGCTCGGCCGGGGTCAGCCCGGGCTCGCCCCAGCCCGCATCCACCGCCGGGCCGCCGGGACCGCCCGAGAGTTCGAGCCCGGCGAGCGCGCGGCGCACCGATTCGGGCAGCGCCGGGCGCAGCTCGGGCACCAGGATCGTCCCCCGCCGGTCGACGATGCTGGCGATCGCCGCGCTCAGCAGCGTCGCCGGGTTGGCGAGCGCGCCGCCCCAGTTGCCCGAATGGTGCGCGCCCTCGCGCAGCTCGACCGCGAGCTCGACCGGCTCCCCGCCGCGCGAGCCGAGGAAGATCGTCGGCCGGTCCGGGGCGAGGCGGGGTCCGTCCGAGGCGATGAACAGATCCGCCCCGAGGCGGGCGCCCGGCGCGCCCGCGGCGAGCGCGCGCAGCCCGGGCGAGCCGACTTCCTCGCCCATCTCGAACACCATCTTCATCGAGAAGCCGAGCCCGCCGCGCTCGGCGATCACCGCGGCGAGCGCGCCGAGATTGACGCTGTGCTGGCCCTTGTTGTCGGCGCTGCCCCGCCCGTAGAGCCGGTCGCCCCGGCGCGCCATGGACCACGGCGAGAGCCCGTCCCGCCAGCCCTCGTCGAGGCCGCGCACCACGTCGCCATGGGCGTAGGAGAGCAGGGTGAGCGTGCCGGGCTCGTCGCGCTTGGCGAGCAGGAAGGGCGGGCCGCCCGGCTCCGGGTTGTCGAGGATGTCGGCCGAGAATCCGAGCGCCTCCAGCGACGGCGCGATCTCGTCGGCGAGGTAGCGCCGCAGCGTCGGACGGGCCGTCTCCTCCTGGCTGGTCGAGGCGATGGCGATGCGGCGCGCGAGGTCCGATTCGAACCCGCCGTCGTCGAAATAGGCCTCGGCCCGGGCGATCGCCGCCGCGCGCGTCATCGTCTTCCCTCCGCCGTCCGGCGCCGCCCATGATCACGCAGCGCGACGCCGGGGGGAAGCGCGCTTGACCCAGGCCGCGCGACCGGCCCATCGTGGACTTGGGAGGGTCCGCCATGCCGACCCCCGGCAAGTCGCCCGTGATTCCGACGATGCGCTACCGCGACGCGCCCGCCGCCATCGACTGGCTGTGCCGCGTGCTGGGCTTCGCCCGACATCTGGTGGTGCCGGGCGAGGACGGCGGAATCGCCCACGCCCAGCTGGTCCTCGGCGACGGCATGATCATGCTCGGCAGCGCGCGCGACGACGAGTACGGGCGGCTGATGGCGGTGCCGGGGACGGCCGGCGCCAACACCCAATCGGCCTGCCTCGTGGTGGACGACCCGGAGGCGGTCCACGCACGCGCGCTCGCCGCCGGGGCGGAGATCGTCGCGCCGCTCGAAAACCCGGAATACGGCGGCAGCTTCTTCGCCTGCCGCGACCCCGAGGGCCATGTATGGAACGTCGGCTCCTACGATCCGTGGGCCGAGCCTGAAGCGTAAAGCCCGGGGCCGCCGGAGCGGCCCCGGGGTCGGGGAGGGGTTCAGCGGCGGTGGCGGTGGCGCTTGGACAGCAGGTCGTCGATCCGGGCGCGCTGCTCGTCGTTGAGCGTGCCGTAGAGGTCGGCGAAGGCGGGGCGGACTTCCTGGACCACGCCGAGCGCGGTGACGAGCGCGAGCTTGGCCCGGGCGAGGTGCTGGGGCGCCTCGGCGGGGCGTCCCTCGGCGGCCACGGTCTCGCAGGCCGCGCCGATCTTCGCGCTGCCGTTCCTGACCGCGCCGGTCAGCGCCTGCCACGGCCCGGCCTGTTCCGGGGTGAAGTCGACGAACGCCTCGACGAAGCGGATCGCATCGTCGATCCGCGCGTCGCGGCTCTCGCCGCAGAGCCGCGCCTCCGCGTGGCCGCTCCAGCCATGTCCGCTGCCGCCCCAGCGGCCAAAGGCGGAGGCGCCGCCCGGCCCGGCGGCGACCAGGGTGACGGCGACCAGCGCGGCGGCTCCGAGCGACGATATCGAGACGATCAGGGTTCGGCGTTTCATGGTTCGCATCCTTTATCGGTTCCAATCACCGCACCGATATGGGGGCGCTGGTTTGCCCGCGTGTTTCGCCCGAGGGGGAGATTTGTAACGAAGCGTTGCGGAGCCCCGCGCGGCAATCGCCGGTTACGAATTTCCGTCGTCGGCGGACATGGCTTGCCTATAGTCGGACGATGAGCGAATCGCCCCATATCCTGATCGTCGACGACGACCGCGAGATCCGCGACCTCACCGGGCGGTACCTGCGGAAGAACGGTTTCCGGGTCGACAGCGCGGCCGATTCGAAGGCGATGGAGCGGCTGCTGCGCGATGGCCGGTTCGACCTGGTCGTGCTCGACCTGATGCTGCCGGGCGAGGACGGGCTGTCGATCTGCCGCCGGCTCAGGGCCGCGACCCGTATCCCGATCCTCATGCTGACCGCGGTGGCCGAGGACACCGACCGCATCGTCGGGCTCGAGATGGGCGCCGACGACTACCTCACCAAGCCGTTCAACCCGCGCGAGCTGCTGGCCCGCATCCGCGCGGTGCTGCGCCGCGCGGACGGGCAGGGGGCGGTGCAGGAGCCGGCCGACGGCGCGCTGGTTTTCGCCGGGTGGCGCCTCGACCCCGCGCGGCGCGAGCTGCGCGATCCGGACGGGGTTCTGGTCGCGCTCACGGCGGGCGAGTTCGCGCTTCTCGCAGCACTCGCCGAGCGTCCCGGGCGGGTGCTGTCGCGCGACCGTCTGCTCGACCTCACGCGGGGCCGCGACGCCCAGCCCTTCGACCGCAGCATCGACGTGCAGGTGAGCCGGCTCAGGCGCAAGATCGAGCCCGATCCCAAAAAGCCGGAATTCATCAAGACCGTGCGTTCGGGCGGCTACGTCTTCACCCCGGCGGTGGAGCGGCGATGACCGGCGCCGCCGCGCGCGGGCTGCGGCGCCTGTGGCCCGACACCGTGGCGGCGCGCATCGCGGTGATCCTGATGCTGGCGCTGTTCGCCTTCCTCGCGCTCAGCATGCTCGCCTATGTCCGCGACCGGGCCGATGCGACGCTCCACCTGTTCGCCCACTCGGTGGCCGACCGGATCGTCGCGACCGTGCGGCTGATGGAGGAGGTTCCGGCGGCCGGCCGCGGTCGGTTGCTCGCCTCCATCGACAGCCCGACGCTCGGCGTCGCGCTGTCCCCCGACCGGCCGTCATTCCCGCCCTCGGAGCCTGGGGTGGAGGGTTTCGTGCGCCGGCATCTCGCGCCGCTGCTGGCGGGGCGGGAGCTCCTCGTGTCGATCCCGGAGGCCCGTCCCTGGCGACGGGCCGGTCGGCGCGGCGAGGCGGGGCCCGACTTGCTGCCGAGCCGCCGCAAGGCGGTCATCGCGGTCGGGCTCGGCGACGGGTCGTGGGCGGTGTTCACCGCCGCGACCGAGCTGACCTCGCTCCGCTGGGCGGCGCGGATGGCGGCCTGGCTGGTGGTCGGCGGGCTGTTCGTGGTGCTGTTCGCGGCCTGGGTATCGCGCCGGGTGACCCGGCCGGTGCGCCGCTTCTCCGACGCCGCCGACCGCATCGGCCGGGACCTGTTCGCCGCGCCGCCCTTGCCCGAGACCGGCTCGCCCGAGCTGCGCCGGGCGGCGCATGCCTTCAACCGCATGCAGGACCGGCTGCGGCGGCTGGTCGAGGACCGCACCCTGATGCTGGCCGCGATCTCGCACGATCTCAGGACCGCGCTCACCCGGCTCCGGCTCCGCATCGAGTTCATCGGCGACGGGACCCAGCGCGCCCGCGCCGAGGGCGACGTGGCGGAGATGCAGGCGATGCTGGAGGCGACGCTCGCCTTCGCCCGCGACGAGGCGGTGGAGGAGGCGCACCGGCCGGTCGACCTCGCGTCGCTGGCGCAGACGCTGTGCGACAACGCGGCCGATGCCGGCGGGGTGGCGCGCTATGACGGGCCGGACCGGCTGGTGCTGACCTGTCCGCCGGCCGCGATCCGCCGCGCGCTCGCCAACCTGATCGACAACGCCATCGCCTATGGCGGGGAGGCGACCGTCGGGCTGGCCGAGGACGAACGCGCCGTCCGCATCGTCGTCGCCGACCGCGGTCCCGGCATTCCCGAGGCCCAGCGCGAGCTCGTGTTCCAGCCCTTCCGCCGGCTGGAAACCTCGCGCAGCCGCGAGACCGGCGGCACTGGGCTCGGGCTCTCCATCGCCCGCGGCGCGGTCAGGCGCTGCGGCGGCGACATCGCGCTCGGCGACCGGCCGGGCGGCGGGCTCGAAGCGGTGGTGACCCTGCCGAAGCCGGATGCCGGGCGCTGAGGCCGTCCCTATTTCTCCGCCGCGATCGGGTTGGAGAGCACGCCGATGCCCTCGATCTCGATCTCGCAGGTGTCGCCGGGCTTCATGAAGATCGGCGGCTTGCGCACGAAGCCGACGCCGGAAGGCGTGCCGGTGACGATGATGTCGCCCGACTCGAGGGCGAAGATCTTGCTGCATTCGTTGACCAGCGTCGCCACGTCGAAAATCATCGACGAGGTGGTCGAGGATTGCAGCGTGTCGCCGTTCAGCCGCGCCTCGATCTTCAGCCCCTTGGCGCCCTTGTTGGGCAGCTCGTCGGGGGTGACGATCTCCGGGCCGAACGAGCCCGAGGAGTCGAAGCTCTTGCCGATCATCCACTGCGAGGTCTTCAGCTGGTAGTCGCGGATCGACCCCTCGTTGGCGATCGAGTAGCCGGCGACGTGGTCGAGCGCGCGCGCCTTGGCGATGCGGCGCCCGGGCTTGCCGATGACCGCGACGAGCTCGGCCTCGTAGTCGTGGTGCTTGGACGCCTTGGGCCGCAGGATCGGCTGGCCGTGGCCGACCAGCGAGGCCGGGGTGCGCAGGAACAGCACCGGGTATTCGGGCGGCGTCATGCCGGCCTCGGCGGCGTGGTCGCTGTAGTTGAGCCCGACGCAGATCACCTTGCCCGGGTTGGGGACCGGCGGCAGGTGGTTGACCCGCCGCGTGATCAGCGAGCCTTCCGGCGGCTTGCGCGCCGCCCGCGCGGCCCTGGCCAGCGCCCGGTCGCCGCCGGCCAGCAGGCCGATCATGTCCTGCGGCAGGCTCTCGTCCGCGACCGAGAGGTCGACGACGCCGTCATCCGTCCTCACGCCGATGGCGCTGCCGCGGCCCTTCTTGAAACTTACCAGACGCATATCCCCCCTCCTTGGAGTTGCGCCGGTTGCCGTCGCGGCAGCCGGCTAGTTCTCGGGATCCCCGTCGGTCAGGTAATCCCACATCCGCTCGAAGATCCGGCCCGTGCCGGTCGCCCGCGCCCGGGCGTCGTCGAGCGGTATCTCGACCGATTCGGCGTTGCCGCCGACCGCCAGCACGGCGAGCTCGGTGCGCGCGGCCTCCTCGAGATAGAAGGCCATCACGATGCTCTCCTCGACCGTGGCCCCGGTGAGGATCGCCCCGTTGCCGCGCATCACCACCGCCCGCGACCCGCCCAGGCAGTCCGCGAGCCGCGCCGCCGCCTCGTCCGTGCGCAGCAGCGCCGGGTCGTCCCACAGCGCCGGTCCCGGCGCGAAATAGCAGCCGAACCCGTGCCGCGCGCGCGGCACCAGACGGAAGGTCGAGAGAGTCATGGTCTCGCGCAGGAAGGTGCGGCAGATGCCGTTCACGTCCGCGCGCCGGCGGTAAATCTGCTGGTGGCAGCGCACCTCGCCGAGCACGCCGTCGGGCAGCGCACCCTCGATCGGCACCACATTCCCCGGCTCGCCGGGGCCGATGAGCCCCATCGGCCTGGCCGCGCAGACCAGGAAACGGTCGTCGTCGAGGCGCGCGCTGACATGGCCGTAGGCGTGGCCGAGATCGTGCCGGGCGAGCGCCCGCGCCGCCTTGCGCACGCGGATCTGCGTCGCTTCCACCGGCTCGCCGATGGTGCCGAACCGGGTTTCAGCCAAGAAACGCCCCCGCGCCGCCCGCGCCGGATCTGCGACCGCCGGGGTTCAGCTCTTGAACTCCACGATGTCCGGCTTCGCGCCCCACATGCAGAGCGACGAATCGTCGAACGGGAATTGCCGCGGCCGGTAGTCCGGATCCTCGATCAGCCGCACCCCGTGGGAATATTCGTAGACCATCTCGTCCGGCCCCTCGAAATAGAGGAAGCGGGCGCCCGAGGTCGGGTGGCGGCCGGGGCCGAAGACGATCCGCACCTGGCGCTCGCTCAGGAAGTAATGCGAGCGCATGATGTCGTCGACGCTCTCGACCTGGAAGTTGATGTGCTGCACCCCGGCTTCCCTCGCCGGGAACAAGGCGAGGCGGTGATGCACCTTGTCGAAGGACATCAGCGCCGCGTCGCCGATCCAGTCATTGGCGCGGATGTTGAAATGCGCCGTCCAGAACGCCTCGTCGCGCGGCGCGTCGGTGGTCTTGAGCCCGACATGGGAGAATTCCTGGATCCCCGCGTCGCGGCTCGGGAAATAGCGCCGGCCGCTGTGGAACGGGCGCAGCACCAGGTCGATGCCGTTGCCGGTCGGATCGCTGAAATTGATGTAGTCCGTCACCCGGCGCCGGGCGGCATCCTCCGGCGTTCCGCGCTTCACCGCGACGCCCGCCGCCGCGAGCTCGGCGGCGGCGCGGTCCAGCATCTCCGCGGTCTCCACCTCGAAGCCGACTGTGTGGTCGTCGGGCGCGCCGTCGAAATAGCAGATATTGTGGTCCCGGTCGTCGCCCCGGACATAGGCCGCGCCGTTCTCGCGCCGCACCAGCTCGAGGCCGAGAGTCTCGGTCGCGAACCCGACCGCGGCATCGACGTCGCGCGTGCCCAGGCGAACGTAGCGGATGTCGACGATCTCGATCATGGATCACCTCGCAATGCGGCGCGTCCGGTAGCGGCTACCATGATACCCGCGCCCCTTCCGCGTTCAATCGACTCGGTGCCGATCCTGTGCCGATCCTACACCAGGCGCACGACCTCCCCGGATTCGGTCCTGCCGAAGCGCCTGAGGAAGCCGAGGGTCGACAGCGTCGGCTCGTCGCTGACGACGAACAGGATCGCGTCCTCGCTGTCCGAACCGTTGACGTGCTCGAACCACGAATTGCCGGGCACGGCGATGGCGTCGAATCGCTGCCAGTCGAGCCGTTCGCCGTCGACGATGGAATGGCCGCTGCCCTCGAAGGGGAAGCAGACCAGGCTCGCGTTCTGGCGCTGCGCCCGCGTGCGCTCGCCGGGCCTGAGCAGCTGGCCGAAGAAGGTCATGGTGGGGTAGGGGGGGCGGCCCGTCGTCGGGTCGATATATTCCACCGCGATCGCGTCATAGGGGCTGCCCTCGTGGTCGCGGAACTTCTCCAGCAGCTCCCGCGTCGCCTCCCAGCGATAGACATACATCGGCGAGGAGCGCCCGGCGCCGCGGCCGTGATCGACGAAGCGCGGCAACAGGCCGCCCTGTCCGTAGACCCGGGACGAGTGGTCGTCGGCGAAGCGGGCCGTCTGCTCGCTCTTCGCGACCCCGTCCTCCTCGTAATGGTGCTCGAAGCCGGCCGCGTTCAGGACCTCGGTCAGCGGCAGGTCGAGGACGCTGACATTGACCGCGAAGTCGTCGCCGTGGTTGCCGTGGTTGTGCCACGCATCCGCCGGGGTCAGCACCAGGTCGCCCGGCCCGAAGACGATGTTCTCGCCCTCGACGCCGGTAAAGTTGCTGGCGCCGGTAAGCCCGATCCTCACCGCGTTGATCGAGTGCCGATGCGGCGGCATGATCTCGCGCGGGTCGTTGAGCCGGTACGCGGTGTAGAGCGTCGTCACCGTCGCCCGCACCGGGGCGAGGCCCGGGTTGACCAGGACCACCGACCGGCGCTCGGAATCGTCCATCGTCACCAGCTCGGCCGCCTCGTAAAGAATCGGCTCTATATCCTTGTATTTCCACACGTAGGGCCGTGCCTTCCCGGCCTTCAGGATCTGCGCGTCCTCGTCGTTCGCGGTATCGCTGCGGACCGCCCAGTAGGGCGCCATGTCGTGCGCGTCGAGCCTCTCGTAGAGCGCATCGAGGCGCGCGTCCCGATTGGAGCCGGTTGCCGGTTCGACTGTGGCCATGGGTTGTCCTCCCAAATTCAGCTCTGCGCGTCAGACCGCGGTTTCGTGGCGTTCGACGCAGACCGCGACCACCTCGTCGGGGTCGCGTTTCCACCAGTTCTCGGCGGAGAATATCTCGACTTCGTTCATCCCGTCATAGCCCGCCCGCTCGACCAGGCGGCGGATGCGCGGGATGTCGACCACCCCGTCGCCCATCATGCCGCGGTCGAACACGCGGTCCCTGGTGTCGGCGAGCCAGTCATTGACGTGGAAGGCGAGGATGCGCCGGCCGGCGCGGGCGATCTCCTCGTCGAGCGCCGGGTCCCACCAGACGTGGTAGACGTCGACCGCGACCCCCACGCCCTCGCCGAGCGCATCGCAGAGATCGTTGGCGAGCCCGAGCGTGGTCACGCAGCCGCGGTCGGCGCAGGTCATCGGGTGCATCGGCTCGATGGCGAGCGCCACCCCGGCGGCGCGCGCCGCGGGCAGGATCGCGGCGATGCCGTCCGCCACCCGGGCGCGGGCGCCGACAAGGTCCTTCGAGCCCGGGGCCAGGCCGCCCGCGACCAGGACCAGGGCGCGCGCGCCGATCGCCGCGGCTTCCTCGACGGCCTTCAGATTGTCGTCGATGGCGGCTTGCCAGCCCGACCCGTCCGAGCCGCCGAACATGCCGCCCCGGCACAGCCCGGTGACCGTCATCCCGTGATCGCCGAGCAGGGAGGCGGCATCGGCGACGCCGCAATCGGCGAGCTTGTCGCGCCACACCGAGATGCCGCGCACCCCGTGCCGGGCGTAGCCCTCGACGGCCTCGCGCAGCGTCCACTGGTCGCGCGTGGTGACCTGGTTGATCGCGAGCTTCTCGATTCCCGGCATCAGGCGGCGATCCCGTGGAGCCGCATGGTGTCGCGCATGCGCCCGGCGGCGAGCTCGGGATCGGGGAGCAGCCCGGCCCGGTCGGCGAGGCGGAAGATCTCGGCCAGGTGGACGACCGACCGCGCGCTCTGCTGCCCGCCCACCATGACGAAATGGTCCTGCAGACCGCCGAGATAGGCCATGAACACGACGCCGGTCTTGTAGAACCGGGTCGGCGCCCGGAAGATATGGCGCGACAGCGCCACGGTCGGCGCGAGGATGGCGCGGAAGTCCTCCGCCCGGTTGCCCGACAGCGCCGCCAGCGCGGCCGAGGCGGCCGGCGCGATGGCATCGAAAATGCCGAGCAGCGCGTCCGAATACCCCGCCTCGTCGCCCTCGATCAGCTCGGGGTAGTTGAAGTCGTCGCCGGTATACATGCGCACGCCGTCGGGCAGTCTGCGGCGCAGCGCGATCTCCTTGTCCTTGTCGAGCAGCGAGATCTTGATTCCGTCGATCCTGGCCGCGTCGGCCTCGATCGCCGCGAGACAGGTCTCCATCGCCCGCCAGTGGTCGTCGTGCCCCCAATAGCCGGCGAGCGCCGGGTCGAACATCTCGCCCAGCCAGTGGATGATGACCGGCTCGGCGACCTGCGACAGGATCCGGTCGTAGACCCGGAGATAGTCCTCCGGACCCCTTGCGGCGGCGGCCAGTGCGCGCGAGGCCATCAGGACGATCCGCCCGCCCGCCGCCTCGACCGCGGCGCATTGTTCCTCATAGGCCGCGATCACGTCCTCGATCGCGAGATCCGGGTCGGGCGCGAGGTGGTCGGTGCCGGCGCCCGAGGCGACCGCCGCGCCCGGCATGTCCCGGGCCTCGGCGACGCTGCGGCGGATCAGCTCGAGCGAGGTCTCCCAGTCGAGCCCCATGCCGCGCTGGGCGGTGTCCATCGCCTCGGCGACGCCGAGGCCGAGCCGCCAGAGATGGCGGCGGAAGGCGAGCGTGGCGTCCCAGTCGATCGCCGGTTCGATCCACGGGTCGTTGTCGGCGAGCGGGTCGGCGACGACATGCGCCGCGGCGAAGGCGATCCGGTTGAACGGGCGCTTCGGCGGTTCGACGGCCGCGCGCGGCGCGCCCATCTCGAAGGGCGCGATCCCGCCGTCGCCGGTCGGCAGGCCGATGGTCGTCATGCCCGCGCCTCCAGCGGCTCGACATCGATCCAGCGGCGCTGCTCCCAGCTCTGCATCGCGCGCTCGGCGAGCTGCACGCCCTTGGCGCCCTCCAGCAGGTCCCAGGTGAACCGGCCGTCGTCGTAGAGCGAGCGGATGAACATCTCCCATTCGGTCTTGAAACCGTTGTCGAAGGAGAGCTCGGCGCCGTACTCCTTCCAGGTGCCGAAGAAGTCGATGGTCTGCGGCTCGTCGGGGTTCCAGACCGGCGAGGGCGTCGCCTCGCGGTCCTGCACGAAGCAGCGCGTCAGCCCCGAAACCGCGGCGCCCAGCACCCCGTCGGCGTGGAAGGTCACCAGGTCGTCCTTGCGCACCCGGGTACACCAGGAGGCGAAGATCTGGGCCACGGCGCCGCCTTCGAGCTCGATCAGCGCGCAGGACGCATCGTCGGCATCGGCGTCGTAGGGCTCGCCGTTCTCGTCCCAGCGCCGGTCGAAATTGACCGCGCCCCGGCACACCACGCTGCGGACCTTGCCGAACACGGTGTCCAGCACGTAGCGCCAGTGCGGCATCATGTCGAGGACGATCCCGCCGGCATCGGCCTTGCGGTAGTTCCAGGACGGGCGCTGCGCCGGCCGCCAGTCGCCCTCGAACACCCAGTAGCCGAAATCGATCTTGACCGAGAGCAGCCGGCCGAGCACGCCGTCGTCGATCAGCCGCTTCATCTTGAGCAGGCCGGGCAGGAAGATCTTGTCCTGCACGACGCCGTGGCGGATGCCAGCCCTCTCGGCGCGGCGCCAGACGTCGAGCGCGTCCTCCAGCGTCGCCGCCGACGGCTTCTCGCAGTAGATGTGCTTGCCCGCGTCGATGGCTTTGCGCAGGATCCCCGCGCGATGGACGGTGCTCGCCGTATCGAAGAACAGCGGATAGTCGGGGTCCCGGATGGCCGCGTCGAGATCGGTCGTCCATTTGTCGAAGCCGTGCGCGGCGCCGAGCGCGGCGAGCCGGTCTTCGCTGCGCCCGACCAACAGCGGATCCGGCACGATCCGCCGCCCGTCGCTCAGCGCCACCCCGCCCTCCTCGCGGATCTTCACGATCGAGCGGATCAGGTGCTGGTTGGTGCCCATCCGGCCGCTGACGCCGTTCATCGCCACGCCGAGACGTATGTCGGCCATGCGCGCCTCCCGCTGTGCCCGGCGAAGGATCGCCCATCGGCGCGCGCAGATCAAACCGGGCGTGGGCCGTGAGCCTGCCCGAGATCCCCGAATCCGAGGCCGCCGGGCGTGTCGCGGAGATCTATCGCGCGCTCCTCGCCGCCACCGGGCTGCCCTCGACGAACCTGGTGTGGCGGCACATGGCGAGCCGTCCGGGCGTGCTGGAATGGGCCTTCGACGCGCTCGAGTCGGCGTTTTCGGCCGGCGCCTTCCGCACCCTGGGCGCCGGGATCGCCGCCGCGATGCCGCCCGCCGCCATGCTCCCGCTGACCCGGGACGAGGGGCTGGACCGCGCGACCCTGGAAGACGTTGCGTCCGTGATGGCGTTCTACAACCGCGCCAACCCGGTCAACCTGGTTGCGCTTTGCGCGCTGCGCCGCGTGCTGGCCGGCGAGACCTCGGGATCGGGCATCCCTGCGGCATCGGCGCCGGGCGATCCGCTGCCCGCGCTGCCGCCGGTCGCCCGCGAGGCGGATTCGGAGACCCGGACCCGCATGGCGTCGCTGGCGCGGACGATCAACGATTCCGACAGCGCGCTGATGCCGACCGCTCTGCGCCATCTGGCCAACTGGCCGCCCACCCTCGCGGCGCTGGAGCGCCGGGTCGAGGCGCTCGCCGCTTCGGGCGCGCTCGATGCGGGCGCCGCGGCGATCCTGGCGAAGGCCGATGAAGCGGCGCGGAGAATCCCGCTCGCGTCGCCCCGGTCGGGCGCGCCGGGCACGGAGACGCGGGATGCGCTCGAAGCCACGATCGACCTCTTCATCCGGCCGATCTCGCGCATGATCGTCGTCGGGCGCGGCTTCGAGTCGGTCATCCGGGCGGCGCTGGAACCGTGACCGAACGGGTCGAATGCGTGGTCATCGGGGCCGGTGCGATCGGCCTCGCGGTCGCGCGCCGCCTCGCTTTGGCCGGCATGGAGGTGGTGATCCTCGAGCGCGCCGAGACGATCGGCACCGAGACCAGCTCGCGAAACAGCGAGATCGTCCATGCCGGCATCTACTACCCGACCGGCAGCCTGAAGGCGGCGACCTGCGTCGCCGGCAAGCACGCGCTCTACGACTACTGCGCGGCGAACGGCATCGAACACCGGCGCTGCGGCAAGATCATCGTCGCCACCGATGACGGGCAGGTGGACGAGCTCGCGGCGCTGAAGGGGAGGGCGGCGGCGAACGGCGTCACCGACCTGTCCTGGCTCACCCCGTCCGAGGTGGCCGAGCTGGAACCGGCCGTGCGCTGCGTGGCCGCGCTGCACTCGCCCTCGACCGGGATCGTCGATTCGCACGGCCTGATGCTGTCCTTCCAGGGCGAGGCCGAGGCGCGCGGCGCGATGATCGCCTTCCACGCGCCGGTCGCCGGCGGCCGCATCGAGGACGACGGCATCGTGGTCGATGTCGGGGGCGAGGCTCCGATGGCGCTCAAGGCGGACCGGCTGGTCAACGCGGCCGGGATCTGGGCGCCCGCGGTCGCGCGGACCGTCGCCGGGCTCGATCCGGCGAGCGTGCCGCGCGGCTATCTGTGCAAGGGCAACTACTACACGCTCTCCGGCAAGTCTCCCTTCGCCCGCCCGGTCTACCCGGTACCCGAGAAGGCCGGGCTCGGCGTCCACGTCACGGTCGATCTCGCCGGGCAAGCCAGGTTCGGGCCGGATGTCGAATGGGTCGAATCGATCGACTACGACGTCGATCCCGGCCGGGCGGATGCGTTCTACGCGGCGATCCGGTGCTACTGGCCGGGTCTGCCCGACGGCGCGATCCAGGCGGGCTATGCCGGAATCCGGCCCAAGCTCCAGGCGCCGGGCGAGCCGGCCGCCGATTTCGTCGTCCAGGGCCCGTCGGTGCACGGCGTCGACGGGCTGGTCAATCTCTACGGCATCGAATCGCCCGGGCTGACCGCTTCGCTCGCGCTCGCCGACATGGTGGCGAAAATTTTTTGGGACGGGTGTTGAACCCGCCGATTCGCCCCCCACATCGACAATTGTCGAACGCCTCGCGGGTTCGACGGACCCGGCCGACCCGAAGGGTGGCCACATATGCGAATCGCTCAGCCAAGGAGGATTCCGACATGCGCGATTTCGATTTCTCCCCCCTGTTCCGCTCCGCCATCGGTTTCGACCGTCTGCCGTCGCTGATCGACACGGCGCTGCGCAGCGACGTCTCGGTGGCGGCCTACCCGCCCTACAACATCGAGAAGGTCGCCGAAGACGCCTACCGGGTCACCCTGGCGGTGGCCGGCTTCGGCCTCGCCGACCTCAACGTCGAGATGCGCGACGGTCTGTTGATCGTCAGGGGCTCCAAGCCCGAGGGCGACCGGAAGGCCAGCTATCTCCATCGCGGGATCGCCGAGCGCGCGTTCGAGCGCCGGTTCCAGCTCGCCGAGCATGTCGAGGTGCGCGATGCCGCGCTCGATAACGGCCTGCTCGCCATCGATCTGGTTCGCGAGGTGCCGGAGGCGCTCAAGCCGCGCCGGATCGACGTGAAAGCCGGCGAGCCGGCGGTGATCGAGGCCAGGAAGGCCGCGTAGACCGGCCATCCGGGCCGGCAGGGGGCCGGGCGGCGGCGCCGTCCGGCACCCTTCTTGACAAAACCGCCAGAGCGCACAAGTTTCTCGCTGCCCCGACCGAACTCATCCAGGAAGGCCCAGGTGAAGCCCCGCTCCGCCCCAGCGACAATACGGCGACCGGATCGCGTTGAGGTGCCCGGGCGATGAGCGAAATGCTCCGCATCCGGAATCTCACCAAGCGGTTCGGCGCGCTGACCGCCGTCGACGACATCAGCCTCGCCGTGGACCGCGGCGAGGTGCTCGGCTTCCTCGGCCCGAACGGCGCCGGCAAGTCGACCACGATGAAAATGGTGACCGGCTTCCTGCCGCCGACATCCGGCACCGCCGAGCTGTGCGGCTTCGACGTCACCCGGGACCCGATCGAGGTCAAGCGCCGGGTCGGCTACCTGCCCGAAGGGGCGCCGCTCTACGAGGACATGACGCCGCTCGCCTTCCTCAACTTCGTCGGCGAGGTGCGCGGCATCCCGGCCGCCGAACGGGCCGGCGCGATCGAGCGCGCGGCCGGGCTGATCCATATCGGCGAGGTGATGCTGCAACCGATCGGCACGCTGTCGAAGGGCTACAAGCGGCGCGTCGGCCTCGCCCAGGCGATCGTCCACGACCCCGAGGTGCTGATCCTCGACGAGCCCACCGACGGGCTCGACCCCAACCAGAAGCACGAGGTGCGCGAGCTGATCGCCAAGATGGCCGAGGACAAGGCGATCGTCATCTCGACCCACCTGCTGGAGGAGGTCGAGGCGGTGTGCACCCGCGCCGCGATCATCTCGCGCGGCAAGATCGTCGTCGACGGCACGCCCGACGGCCTGCTCGCCCGGTCGCGCTACCGCAACGCGGTCAGCGTGCGCACCGGGCTCGCCCAGGCCGACGCCGTCGCCGGCGTGCTGCGGGCCGTGGAGGCCATCGAACGGGTCGAGGCGGGCGCGCGGGACAGCCAGAGCGCCGAGTTCGTGGCGGTGCCCGCCAATGGCGCGGTGATCCTGCCGCTGGTGGCGCAGGCGCTGCATGCCAACGGCCTGGCGGTGTACGAGATATCGGCGGAACGCGGGCGGCTGGACGAAGTGTTCCGCACGCTCACGGTCGGCGAATAGGGCGCGGGGGAAGGCGCGATGCGGGCAACGACTGCGATCTGCAAGCGTGAGCTGATCGCCTATTTCTCGACGCCGCTGGCCTATGTGTTCATCGTCATCTTCCTCGCTTTGACCGGCGCGGTGACGTTCTATTTCGGCGGCTTCTTCGACCGCGGCCAGGCCGATCTCCAGGCCTTCTTCTCCTTCCACCCCTGGCTCTATTTGTTCCTCATCCCGGCGGTCGGGATGCGGCTCTGGGCGGAGGAGCGAAAGACCGGGACGATCGAGCTGCTGATGACGCTGCCGGTCTCGACGACCCATGCGGTGCTCGGGAAGTTCCTGGCGTCGTGGATCTTCGCCGCCATCGCGCTGGCGCTCACCTTCCCGATCTGGATCACCGTCAACTATCTCGGCGCGCCCGATAACGGGGTCATCGTGGCGGGCTATATCGCGAGCCTGCTGATGGCCGGCGCGTTCCTCTCCATCGGCTGCTTCGTCTCGGCGCTCACCCGCAACCAGGTGATCGCCTTCGTGATCGCCGCCGCGGTCTGCTTCGTCTTCATGATGAGCGGGCTGGAGCTGGTGCTCGCCGCCTTCAAGGGCTGGGCGCCGACGTTCCTGGTCGACCTGATCGCCTCGCTCAGCTTCCTCACCCATTTCGAGGGCATCATCAAGGGCGTGCTCGACATCCGCGACGTCATATACCTGCTCTCCGCGATGGTGATCTTCCTGTTCGCCAACCGGCTGGTGATCGACCTCAAGAGGGGAGACTGACCGTGGGCGCTTGGGACCGGCGCAAGCTCGGCGTCGCGGGGCTGGTCCTCGCGGTGATCCTGTTCCTCGCCGTCAACATCTTCGCCGGCGGAGCGATCAGGAATGTGCAGGCCGATCTGACCGAGAACAGCCTGTACTCGGTCTCGGCCGGGACCGAGAAGGTGCTCGCCGATCTGAAGGAGCCGGTGACGCTGCGCTACTTCCTGTCGCGCAGCCTGATCGACCTCAGCCCCGGGCTCGGCACCTATTCGCAGCGCGTGCTCGAGCTCCTGCAGCGCTATGTCGATGCCGCCGGCGGCAAGATCCGGCTCGAGATCGTCGACCCCAAGCCGTTCTCCGACGAGGAGGACCGGGCGGTCGGGTTCGGGCTCCAGGGGGTGCCGCTCAACGACGCCGGGGAGCTCGGCTATTTCGGCCTCGCCGGCACCAACACCACCGACGACCAGGACGTGATCGGCTTCCTCCAGCCGCAGCGCGAGCCGTTTCTCGAATACGACCTGACCCGGCTGGTGCACAACCTCGCCCACCCGAAGAAGAAGGTCATCGGGCTGGTCTCCGGCATCCCGATCGACGCCGACCCGGCGAACGAGTACAAGCCGTGGCGCGTGGTCGAGCAGATCAAGCAGTTCTTCGAGGTGAAGAGCCTCGGGCTCGATCCCGAGATCACCGACGACATCGACGTGCTGATGATCGTCCACCCCTTCGGCCTGTCGGACAAGTCGCTGTATGCCATCGACCAGTACGTCATGGCGGGCGGCAAGACCATGGTGTTCGTCGACCCCTATGCCGAGGAGGGCTCGCGTTCGAACGCGGCGATGCGCCTGCCGCCCGACCAGGGCTCCAATCTGGAGAAGCTGTTCAAGGCCTGGGGCGTCGACTACGTCCAGGACAAGGTGCTCGCCGATCTCGGCCTCGCCCAGCGGGTGCAGGCCGCCGTCGACGCGCAGGGCCGCCCGGTGATCACCAACTACGTCTCCTGGCTGTCCTTCCCGGCGGACCGGTTCAAGGCCGACGACGTGATCACCGGCCAGCTGCGCACGATCAACGTCGCGACGGCCGGCTTCCTGGCCAAGGCGGAGGGCGCGGACATCGCCTTCGATCCGCTGATCGTCTCGACCGAGGCCTCGGCGCCGATGGAGGCGCAGAAATTCCGCTTCCAGCCCAACCCCGCCCAGATCCTCAAGGAGTTCAAGCCCGAGGGCGGGCCGCTCACCCTGGCCGCGCGGCTCAGCGGCAAGCTCAAGAGCGCCTTCCCGGACGGCCCCCCCGAGGACAAGGACAACAAGGACGAGGCGGAAGACGAGAAGGCGCCCGCCAAGTCTCATCTCGCGCAATCCGAGGACGTCGTCAACCTGATCGTGGTCGCCGACAGCGACATCCTGGCCGACACGTTCTGGCTCCAGATCCAGGACTTCTTCGGCCAGCGCCTGGTCGTGCCGTCGGCCAACAACGCCGATTTCGTGATCAACGCGCTCGACAACCTGTCCGGCTCGAGCGAGCTGATCGGGCTGCGCAGCCGCGGGTTCTCGGACCGTCCCTTCGACCGGGTGATGGAGATCCAGCGGGCGGCCGAGCTGCAATACCGCGACCGCGAACGCGCGTTGCTGGACGAGCTCAAGGAGGTCGAGGGCAAGCTCAAGGACCTGACCACCAAGGGGCAGGAAGGCGCGGCGGTGATCCTCACGGACAAGCAGAAGCAGGCGATCGCGGACTTCCGGCGCCAGATCATCAAGGTGCGGGGCGAGCTCAGGGACGTGCGCCGGGCGCTGCGCGAGGACATCGACACGCTCGACGGCTGGGTCAAGATCCTCAACATTGCCGCGATGCCGGCGCTGGTCGCGCTGTTCGCGATCGGCCTCCTGATCGCCCGCAACCGACGGACCCGACGGCGCTACGCCGGGTCGGTCGGCTGAGCGCGGGCCGGCGCATGGAGATCCTGCGATGAACCCTCGCTCGTTCCTGACGCTTGCCGGGCTGACCGTCCTGGCGGTGATCGCCGCGGTGCTGGTGGTGGTCGGCCAGCCCGCGCTCACCACGCTCACCAAGGGCGAGGAGAGCGCGTTCGAGGGTCTGGCCGAGCGGGTGAACGAAGCCGCCGAGCTGGCCGTCCGGTCCAACGAAGCGACTTTTTCGATCGTCAGGAGCGGCGACGGCTGGGGGATGAAGGACCGGGCGAAATATCCGGTTCATTTCGACAAGGTGAAGACCGCCCTGGTCGCGCTCTCGGAGCTCAAGCTGCTGGAGGCCAAGACCAGCGACCCGGCGCGCTACAAGCGGCTCGAGGTCGAGGAGCCCGACGCCGAGGAAGCCCAGTCGGTGCGCTTCGAGGTCAAGGACGCCGCCGGCGAGCCGATCGCGTCGGGCCTCGTCGGCCGGCTCAACCCCAACCTGTTCGGCGACGGCGGCGGCGGCACCTATCTCCGGCGCGGCGAGGAGGAACAATCCTGGCTCACCGCCGGCGAGGTGACGCTCGGCAAGACGCGCAACGACTGGCTGGTGCGCGACATCGTCGACATCGCCGCCGAGCAGGTCCGCCGCGCGGTGATCCGCCAGCCCGGCGGGGCCGAGATCGTGGTCAGCCAGGAAAAGCCCGACAGCGGCGAGTACAAGCTCGACGGCATCCCCGAGGGGCGCAAGCTCAAGGATTCGAGCGAGGCCAAGAACCTCGCCGGCGGGCTGTGGCGACTGACCTTCGAGGACGTGAAGCCCGCCGCCGAGGTGCCATTCCCGGAAAAGCCCCATGTCAGCGTCTACGAGACCTTCGACGGGCTCAAAATCCACATCGAGATGACCATGGTCGACGACGTGGTGTGGGGACGGTTCTCCGCCACCGCCGGGGACGCGAGCGGCGACAAGGCGGACGAGGTCGGGAAGAAGGCCGAAGAGATCACGGCGCGCGCCAAGGGCTGGGTCTACGAGCTCTCCGCCGGGGAGGGCGAGCGGCTGACCACCCGGATCGAGGACATCCTCGAAGAGCCGAAGAAGAGCTGAAGGGGGACGCCTCCCGCTTCTCCCCTGCACCGGGCCTCGGCCGGGCGGCGCATTGACACCCGCCGGGCGGCTCCCGATCATCCCGCCCGCGCGCGTTCCAACCGCCGGAAGGCATCCGACATGAGCGTCCTGCTGCTGCGCCCGGCGGATCTCCAGGGCCTGGTCGCGATGGCCGATGCGATCGAGGTCATCGAGCAGGGCTACCGCGAGGCGGCAGGCTTCCCGGTGATCAACGCGCCGAGGCGCCGGGTGCACTCGCCGGCCGGCGTCCGGGTCAGCAACTTCCCCGGCGGGGTGCACGGGCTCGGCGTGATCGGCGCCCAGACCAGGGCCGAGCTGGTCGCCCAGACCGAAACCAACCAGAGCTACGGCTTCCGCGGTCCGCCGGTGCATGTGCTGAGCGATTCCACGACCGGGGAGCTGCTTGCCATCCTGATCGGCGAGATCGACGAGAAGACGCTGGGTCCGACCAGCCTGATGGCGTTCCGCACCGCGGCGGCGAGCGGCGTCGGGTTCCGCCACCTGGTGCGCGAGGACGCCCGCGTCGCCGGGCTGTTCGGCTCGGCCGGGCAGGCGGCCAACCAGCTCCTCGCCCTGCTGACGGTGCGCGATATCGCGCGGGTGAAGGTCTACAGCCGCGATCCGCAGAACCGGCGGCGCTTCGCCGACCGATACGGCGCCAGATTCGGCGCCAGATTCGGCGTTGAGATCGAGCCCGTCGGATCGCCGCGCGATGCGGTCGAGGGCGTCGATGCGGTCGTCGTCGCGACCAACACCAACGTTCCCGTCTTCGACGGCGACTGGCTGGCGCCCGGCCAGCACGTGACCGGAATCATCGGCTCCAACATCCAGCTAGTCCATGGCGGGTTCCTCAAGCGCCGGCGCCGCGAGATCGACGACCGCACCGCCGAGCGCGCCGACGTGATCGTCGCCAACCTCCGCGAATCGGTGCTCTCCGAGCAGCAGGGCGATTTGTTCGAGCCCATCGAGCGCGGGCTGATCCGGGCCGAGGACATTCTCGACCTCGGCGACGTGGCCGCGGGCAACGCGCCCGGACGGACCGCGCGCGACCAGATCACCTATCACAAGAACAACAACGGCACCGGCGCGTCCGAACTCGCCCTCGCCGGGCTGGCGTATCGGCTCGCCAGGGCGGCCGGGCGCGGGGTCGAGATCGACCTCGAACCCGTCACCGCCTGACCTCCGGCGCCTGAACCGGCCGGCTCATGCCGGGTCTCGATTTCGACGCGTGGCAGGCCGCGGCGCTGCTGCTGGCGGGGGCGGTGGCGGGCGGGCTGCGCGGCTTCTCGGGTTTCGGAGCGGCGCTGGTGCTGGCGCCGGTGGGCAGCCTGATCGTCGGCGCCCATGTCGCGGTCCCGGCCATCATGCTCTCGATGTTCGTCACCACGGCTCAACTCTTCGCGCCGACCTGGCGCCATGTCCGATGGTCGGACCAGCTCGCTTTGTCGTTGTCGGGCTGCGTCGGGGTGCCGGCGGGCGTGGCGCTGCTGGTCTTTCTCGATCCCGAGCTGATGCGCCGCGGCATTTCCGTACTCACCGTCCTGCTTGCCCTGTTCCTGATGACCGGCTGGCGCTCCGGCCATCCGCCGACCCGTCTCGGCGCGGCGTCGGTGGGCGGGCTCGGCGGGGTGCTGTCGGGCTCCACCTCGCTCGGCGGGCCGCCGGTGGTCGCCTATCTGCTGGCCGGTCCGGGCAGCGCGGCGCAGACCCGGGCGAGCCTGATCTACTATTTCGCCTTCACCCAGCTGGTTTCCCTGATCGCGTTCTGGATCGGCGGGTTGATGAACTGGGAGGTGCTGGCCACCGCCGCGGTCATCGCGCCGTCTTTGGTCGCCGGGACCTGGGGCGGCATGAGGCTCTTCCACCTGGCCAGCGAACGGTCGTTCCGCCTCGCGGCGCTGACCATATTGCTGCTGGTCGGCGTTTCGACCCTGCTCGCGAAATGACGGTGCTCGGCCTCGATGCGTGGGAGCTTGCGCTGGCGGTGGCGGCCTTTGCCGCGTCCGGCATCGTCAGAGGCTTCGGTGGCGGCATCGGCGCCAATTTCCTGACCGCGCCGGTGCTCGCCGTGCTGATCGGGCCGCGCGAGGCGGTGCCGATCGTCATGCTCCTCAACATGGTCGGCAACCTCCAGCTGCTGCCGCAGACCCTGCCCTCGGTGAACTGGCGGGACGGCTGGCCGCTCTTCTTCTTCCCGATACTGACGGTGCCGCTCGGCGGCTGGCTGCTCTTCACCGTCGACGAGGATTCGATGCGCCGCGCGATCGCGGCGGTGGCGCTCGGGTTCTCGCTGCTGCTGCTTAGCGGCTGGCGCTATCGCGGAGGCCAGCGGATCGGTCTTTCCATGGCCACCGGGTCGGTGGCCGGGGTTCTGGTCGGCTCGGTCTCGCTCGGCGGTCCGCCGGCCTTTCTCTACCTGCTGGCGGGCTCGGGCGACGCCGCGACCAACCGGGCGCAGTTCGTGATGTTCGGGACCACCGCCGGGCTCGCCGCGCTGGTGATGTTCGCCGCGGCCGGCGCCTATCGGCTCGAGGCGATCCTGTTCGCCGCCTTCCTGACGATCCCGGCGGCGATCGGCATCTGGCTCGGCTCGAAACTGTTCCGCCGGGCGAGCGAGGACGTGTTCAGGCGGGTCTGCCTGTGGGGGCTGGTCGCGGTCTCGCTCTGCGTGCTGGTGGTGTAGCCGTCCGCTACCCGCCCTGCTCGGACATCGGCACGCCGGGCGGCAGATCGAACAGCCCGTCGGGCAGCGACTCGATATACGCCACCGCCTCGTCGGTCGAGACGATGTCGGCGTATTTGGCGTTCATGTCGCAGAGATTGATCGCGTGGCTCGCCTCCGAGCGGTCGAAGCACCCCTCCTCGACAAGGGTGGTGCGGAAGTTCTCGCTGAAGGCATCGAGCACCGAGGCGCGGACGCAGCCGCTCGTGGTCGTCCCCACCATGAGGATCGAATCGGCCTTGAAATTGGTCAGGAAGGACGACAGCGGGGTGCCGTGGAAAGCGCTCGGCTTGAGCTTCTCGATGACGATGTCCTGCGGCGCGGGCGCGATCTCCGGATTGATCTGGTTGCCGTCGAGATTGGCCCGCGGATCGTCGGCCGCGCGCCACTCGCCGGTGCGGCTGTTCTTCCACGCCCACGAACCGCGGTCCCAGCCGTCGCTCCGCATCGAGGCGGTGGTGTAGATGATCGGGATGCCCTTGGCGCGCCCGGCATCCAGCAGGCGCCTGATGTAGCGCATCGACTCCCAGGCCTCCTCGCCGCAGGAGTTCGGCCAGGTCTTGATCGAATCGAGGATCGGCTCCGGCCGGTCGCCGGTGAAATTGTAGTTGACGTCGATCACCACGATCGCCGGCCGGTCGCCGAACCCGGCCCGCTCGCCGTACCCCGCCGCGCCGAACACCTGCTTGTCGCGCTCGGTGAGAAACTGGTTCCAGACTGGTTCCTTCATCGCCTTGCCTCCCCGGACCGGGTTGCGCCATCATGCGGCCGGAAGCGTAGGCGCGCGAAATCGCCCGCGCAAGCAGGCCGCGCGGACACCGACCGGAGGACACCGCGATGAAGGTGGCTCGTCTCAACCACATCAACATCCGCACCATGAAGATGGAGGAGACCAAGGACTTCTATGTCGAGAAGCTCGGCCTCGAAGTCGGTTTCCGTCCGCCCTTCGACGAGCACGGCTACTGGCTGTATGCCGGCGACGTGGCGATCGTGCATCTGTCCTACAGCCGGGACGGCGAGCCGCCGCGCACCCACGCCGGATCGATGGGCGACGGGCTCGACCATATCGGCCTCGACGCCGAGGGCTTCGACGACATGCTCGGCCATCTCAGGCGCACCGGCACCGGGTACAACAAGCGCCTCGTCGGCGGCGGCACGATCGCCCAGATCTTCTTCCACGATCCCAACGGCGTGCTGGTCGAGCTCGCCTACGACGTCGCCGGGGAAGGCATCGATCCCGAGACCTTCGAGGAGGAGATGGAGGCGGTGCTCCAGTAGCGCCGCACCGCTATTTCGGCGGCGGGGGCATCCGTTCGAATTTCTTCGTCTTGTCCGAGTGCCGGGTGAAGGGGAGCGCCCGGGAGACGAAGACCTCGATCTGCGGCTCGACGAAGCTCGCGTCGTCGATCGAGCCCACCTTGACCGACCGGAGCCCCGGCCCGCGGGACGACCAGCCGAAGAGCTGGGAGCCGCATTCGGGGCAGAACTCCTTGGTCATCGTGTTGCCGCTGTCGGCGGCATGCCGGTAGCTCCTGGTGGTTCCCTGGAGGACCGTCAGGTCCTCCTTCCTGACGAACACGTTGGTCGCGAAGCTCGACCCGGTGACGCGGCGGCAATCGTCGCAATGGCATTGCGCGATCCGCACCGGCTCCCCGCTGACCGAATAGCGCACCGCTCCGCACAGGCATCCGCCGGCAAATTCCGTCATTTCCACTCCCCTCGACCGTGCCGCGGCAGGGTAGCATCCGGTCGCCGGCGCCGCGAGCCGAGCCGGCGGTCAGTGGAAATCGCGCGACGGGTAGCGCCGCCTGTCCTCGCCGGACGGCCGGGCGATCTCGTCGGCGCGGGCGAGCGGCGGTTTGAGCGGGTCGTCGCCGGCGGCGAGCGCGCGCAGGCGCGGGGTCAGGTCCTCCAGCCGCCGGGCGACGACGTGGATCACGATGCCCTCGCGCTGCAGCTCGCCGCTCACCCTGAGCAGGCGGGCCGCCATGACCTCGCGGCGGTAGCGCTCGAAGACCCTCGGCCAGACCACGAGATTGGCGATGCCGGTCTCGTCCTCCAGGGTGACGAAGATCACGCCCGACGCGGTGCCCGGGCGCTGGCGGACCAAAGCGAGGCCGGCGACCGTCACCCGCGCGCCGTCGTCGATCTCGACGAGGCGGCCGGCCGGGGTGACCCGTTCCGCCGCCAGCCTGTCACGCATCAGCGCCAGGGGATGGTCCTTGAGCGACATGCGGATCGTCGCGTAGTCCTGCGAGACCTCCTCGCCCCGGCTCATCGCGGGCAGCGCGACCGCTTGCTCGGTGCGGCCTTCCCCGGTCGCGGCGAATAGCGGGAGCGGCGCCGGGCCGAGCGCGCGCACCGCCCACAGCGCCTGGCGCCTGGTGCGGCCGGTCGAGCCGAAGGCGTCGGCGCCGGCGAGGGTCTCCAGCACCGGGATCGCGACCCCGCCACGGTCGCGCAGCTCCGCCGGATCGGCGAACGGGCGGCGGTTCGGCCGTTCGCGGGCCTCGACGATCGCCCGGGCGCTCGCCTCCGCCATCCCCTTGATCTGGCGGAAGCCGAGGCGCAGCGCATACCGGCGGGTGCCGCCTTCGGCCGCTTCCAGGGTGCAGTCCCAGTCCGAATGGTTGACGTCGGCCGGAAGCACGCAAACCCCGTGCTCCCGCGCGTCGCGGACCAGCTGGGCGGGGGCGTAGAAGCCCATCGGCTGGCTGTTGAGGATGGCGGCGGCGAACGCCTCGGGGTAGTGGCACTTGAGCCAGGCCGAGACATAGACCAGGAGGGCGAAGGAGGCCGCGTGCGATTCCGGGAAGCCGTAATCGCCGAAACCCTCGATCTGGCGGAAGCAGCGCTCGGCGAAGCCCCGTTCGTAGCCGTTCCGCACCATGCCCTCGATCAGCTTGTCGCGGAACTTTCCGATGGTCCCGACATGGCGGAAGGTCGCCATGGCGCGGCGCAGGCTGTCGGCCTCGGACGGGGTGAAGCCGGCGGCGACGATGGCGATCTTCATCGCCTGTTCCTGGAACAGCGGCACGCCGAGCGTCTTGCCGAGCACCCCGCGCAGCGCCTCGGAGGGGAAATCGACCGTCTCCTCGCCGTTGCGGCGGCGCAGATAGGGGTGGACCATGTCGCCCTGGATCGGGCCCGGGCGGACGATCGCCACCTCGATCACCAGGTCGTAGAACGAGCGCGGGCGGAGCCTCGGCAGCATCGACATCTGGGCCCGGCTCTCGACCTGGAAGACGCCGATCGAATCGGCCGCGCACAGCATGTCGTAGACCGCCGGGTCCTCGGCCGGGATGTCGGCCAGCCCGCAATCGATCCCGTAACCGGCGCGCAGCAGCTCGAGCCCCTTGCGGATGCAGGTCAGCATGCCGAGCCCGAGCACGTCGATCTTGAGCATGCCGAGCGCATCCAGGTCGTCCTTGTCCCATTCGATGACGGTGCGGTCCTCCATCGCCGCGTTGGTGACGGGCACGATCTCCGACAACTTCCCGCGGGTGATCACGAACCCGCCGACATGCTGGGACAAATGCCGCGGGAAACCGGTGAGCTCGCCGGCGAGCTGCAGGGTAAGCGCGAGCCGCTCGTCTTCCGGGTCGAGCCCGGCCTCGCGGATATGGACCTCCTTCACCGGCTCCGACCGCCAGCCCCAGACCGTGCCGGAAAGCGCGGCCACGGTGTCGAGCGAAAGCCCGAGCGCCTTGCCCACCTCGCGCAGCGCGCTGCGGGCGCGGTAATGGATCACGGTGGCGGCGAGCCCGGCCCGCTCGCGGCCGTATTTGCGGTAGATGTACTGGATCACCTCCTCGCGGCGCTCGTGCTCGAAGTCGATGTCGATATCGGGCGGCTCGTTGCGCTCGGCGCTGACGAAGCGCTCGAACAGGAGATCCATCCGGTTCGGGTCGACGGCGGTGACGCCGAGGCAGTAGCAGACCGCCGAGTTGGCCGCCGAGCCGCGGCCCTGGCAGAGGATGCCGCGGTCCCGGGCGAAGCGGACGATGTCGTGGACGGTGAGGAAATAGGCGGCGTAGTCGAGCGCGGCGATCAGCCCGAGCTCGTGGTCGAGCTGGCGGGCGACCGCGTCGGGGATGCCGCCGGGGTAGCGCCTCTTCGCGCCTTCCCGAGTGAGGCGTCCGAGCGCGCCGTCCGGGGTGTCGCCGGGGGCGGCCTCGTCGTCCGGGTATTCGTAGCGCAGCTCGTCGAGCGAGAAGGTGCAGGCATCGGCGATGGCGGCGCTGCGGCCGACCGCGTCCGGATGGTCGCGGAACAGCCGCGCCATCTCGGCGGCGGGCTTCAGGTGGCGCTCGGCGTTGGCGGCGAGGCGGTAGCCGGCCTCGTCGACGGTGCAGTGCTCGCGGATGCAGGTCAGCACGTCGGCGAGGCGCCGCCGCGCCGGCGTATGGGCGTGGACGTCGTTGGTCGCGACCAGCGGGGTTCCGGCGCGGGCGGCGATCCCGGCGAGCCGGTCGATCCGCGCCCGGTCGTCGCCGCGATAGAGATGGTTCGCGGCGAGGTAGACCGGGCTCGCGATGCGGCGGCGGAGCGCCGACAGATGCCGTTCGAAGCCGTGCCCGTCGCAATCCGCGGGCGGCAGCGCGATCAGGATCTGCCCCGCCGCGTGGTCGAGCAGGTCGGCGAGCCCGATCTCGCACTCCCCCTTGGGGGCGCGGCGCCGGCCGACGGTCAGCAGCCGCGCGAGCCGTCCGTAGGCGGGGCGGTCGCGCGGCAGGCAGAGCATGCCGGGCGCGTCGGCGAGGTCGAGCCTTGCGCCGACGACCAGCTTCATGCCGACCTCCCGCGCGGCCGCGTGGGCGCGCACCACGCCGGCGAGCGTGTTGCGGTCGGTCACCGCGACCGCGTGCAGGCCGAGCGCGGAAGCCGTCCGCACCAGCTCCCCGGGATGCGAGGCGCCGCAGAGGAAGGTGAAGTTGGTCGTCACCTGGAGCTCGGCATAGGCCGGGGTCATGCGAACAGCCCGTGGATGAACCAGGCGGGCGGCGCGTCGGAGCAGTAGAGGCCCTCGCGAAACAGCCAGTAGCGGCGCCCGTGCTCGTCCTCGACCCGGTAGTAGTCGCGCAGCTCCGCGGCGTCTTCGGAGCCTGGCCTCAGCCACCATTCCGGGGCGATGCGCTCCGGCCCCTCGGCGCGCACCACGCGGCGGCGCACCCTGCGCCAGCGGAACATCACCGGCGGGTCGTCGGGCACCGGGGCCACCGCTTCGATCGGCTCGGGCGGGGCCAGCAGGCGGATCGGGCGCGGCAAGGCGGGCCAGGCCGCCGGCGTTTCGACCGGCCCGTCGAGCGCCGGCGTCGCGACCGCCGCGCGTTCGGGCAAATGGCTCTCGCGCGGCGCGAAGCGGAGCACGCGCGCGCCGCCGAGCCGGTTGGCCAGGCGGTCGATCAGCGCGCCCGTATCGCCGCCCGCCTCGCTTTCGTGGAAGGCGGCCTGGCCGGGGGCGAGCGGTTCGGCGACGGCGGCCGCGAGCGTCATCGCCTCGATCCCCCAGGCGGTCTCGAAGGAGTCCAGCGGCGCGGCGAACAGCCGGGCGAGATGGCCGGCGTCGCGCGAAGCCCGGCCGGTGCCGACGACGAAGCGGCGGACATCGCCGATCGGCTCGAACAGCGAGAGCTCGAGCCTGCGGGCGCCGCTTCCCGCGCGCTCGAGATCGCCGACGAGGTCGTCGAGCAGGCGGTCGAGCGCCGCGACGATGTCTTCGGCCCGGCCGACCGGCTCGGCGAAATCGATGCGGGCGAAGCAGGGCGCTTCCGGCGCCCGCGGCGCGATCGGCTCGTTGACCGCCCCGAGCGCGGCATCGAGCCGGGCGGCGATCCCGTCCCCGAAGCGCTCGGCGACGGCGCCGCGCGGCAGGTCGAGCAGCGCGGCCACGCTGCGCAGCCCGAGCGCATCCAGGGAGGCGACGGTTTCGCGGGGGAGCCTGAGCGCCGCCGCCGGCAGGGGCGCGAGCGCCTGTCGCGCGCCGCCCGGTGGGACGATCGCGGTCGGCGCCGCCTCGCCGGTCGCGAAGCGGCAGACCGCCCAGGCCGCGCCCGGCGTGTCGGCGACCGCGGCGCGGGCCTCGTAGCCCGCCGCCGCGAGGCGCCCGACCAGGTCCTCGGCGAGCGCCGCCTCGCCGCCGAAAAGATGGGCGCAGCCGGCGATGTCGAGCCAGATCCCGGCGCCGCCGCCGTCCCCGGCGGCCGCCGGCAAAGGCGCGGTCCACGGGCTGTAGCGCCCGCACCAGCCGGCCAGGCGGGCGAGCGCGCGGCGCTCGGCCGCGGGGTCGGCGGGCCGCGTGCGGAGCGCGGGCAGGATGGCGCGCGCGTCGCCGAGCGTCTGGCCGGGGTGGAGCCCGGCGGAAGCGGCATTGCGGTCGAGCCCGGCCAGCAACAGCCGGCCGTCGCGCGCCTCGACGGTCGCGAGCGGCCCCGTCCGGCTACCCGGCCCGGCGGTCCGGCGCAGCCTGTCGGTCGCGAAGCGCGGCAGCCATAGCGAGACCACGCGTCTCATCGCGCCACTCCACGTGCCAATCGCCGGGCGGGCCGCCGCGGCAGCGAAACATCTCGAGCCGCCAGCCGGGCCCCGCCGCCCGCGGCGCCGCGGCGACGCGCCAGCGGGTGGTCGCGGCGTTCGGGGCGCAAGCGGCGCCGGCGGGGCGCAGCATCAGCGCGGTCACCCCGCTGGCCGCGGCGGCGTGCTGGAGCCGCCGGCTCTCGGTCAGCGAGACCGCGGCGAGCGCGCCGATGACCGCGGCGAGCGCGCCGCAGCGCAGCCCGTCCTCCATCGCCCACAGGGTTTCGGCGTCGCTGCCGGTGCGGGCGACCACCAGCCGTCCGGGGTCGAGCCCGAAGCTCCGCAGCCCCGGCGGATGCAGCGCGCCGGAATCGAGAATGCGCCCGCCCTCGCACCAGAGCACCGGGCCATCCCCCGAAAGCGCGGCGAGATGGGCGGAAAACGCGCTCGCCGTCCCGGCCATGGCGCTGTCCGCGGCGACGATCTCGTGCAGCGCGCCGGCCGGCAGCCCGCCCCAGGGAAGGTGCCGGTCGATCTCGTCCAGGCCGAGCCTCAGGACGGCCGCCTCGCCGCCGGACCAGCCCGGTCCGACCCCCTCGATCCGGCGAATCGCGGCACGCAGCCGTTCCAGAACGGCGGGATCGCGCAGCGCCGGCCTGGGCAAGGGGGCGCGCGGAGACGGATCGACAAGGCGAAATGCAGACCTCACGGGGCGATTCTTCGTGTTTGTCCCGCAAATGTTCTATATTTGTTCTCATTCCGGGTCAAGCCCCGGGATCCCGCTTTCGCCGGCGCGCGGCCGAATTCGGTGCGTCGATGTCGTCCCCGGATGGGCGAATATGCTATAGCTCGGGTTTCGGCCCAGGGCGCAACGAGGAGCCGGCTGCCCCGTGTCCAGATTGCAGTTCTACATGTTCAGGCAGATCGCGATCGTCCTCGTGGTCGTCGCCGCCGGCATCTTCGGCATCATCTGGCTCACCAAGTCGTTGTCGCTGATCGACCTGGTGATGAACCGCGGCCTGTCCTGGTCGATGTTCGCCTGGATCACCACCTTGCTGATGCCCGCCTCCTTCGCCGTCGTCGGGCCGGTCTCGCTGTTTATCGCGGTCGCCTTCGTCTACTACCGGCTGACCATGGACAGCGAGCTGGTGATCATGCAGAACGCCGGCATCGGCCGTCTCCAGCTCGCCCGCCCCGCGCTGCTGGTCGCGGCGGCGATGGTCGCCATCGGCTACCTGGTCTCGCTCTATCTCCTGCCGCTCGCCTATCGCGACTACCGCGACCTCAAATTCCAGGTCAGCAACAACTATTCCTCGGTCCTGATCGAGGAGGGGGTGTTCTCCCAGATGGTTCCGGGGGTAACCGTGTTCGTCCGCCAGCGCGATCCCGACGGCGCGCTGAAGGGCATCCTGGTGCACGACAACCGCCGGCCCGACAGACCGGTCACCGCGATGGCCGAGCGCGGCGTGCTGATTCCCGGCGACAACGGCCCGCGCATGGTGATGGTTCGCGGGCAGCGCCAGGAACGGCGCGCGGACCGGAACGTGGCGCGGCTCCAATTCGACCGTTACGAAATGCAGTTCACCACGCGGTCGAAGTCCGGCTTCGGACGCTGGCAGAGCCCGCACGAGCAGTTCCTGCACCACCTGTTCGATCCGCCCGAGGCGGCCGGCGGCATGTCGCGCTACCACCAGTTCCGGATGGAGGGGCACGACCGCCTGACCGCGCCGCTGATGAACCTGGCCCTGCCGCTGGTTGCCCTGGCGCTGCTGCTCGGGGCGGAGTTCAACCGGCGCGGGCACATGATCCGCATCCTGGTCGCGGTCGCCGTGATCGCCGGGCTGGAGGTGTCGATGATGGGGTTCAAGAGCCTCGGGCGGCGCATCCCGGAGCTCGCGCCGCTCATCTATCTGTGTCCGCTGGCGACGATCTCGGTCTGCTTCCTGTCCCTGTGGCGCGGCCCGTTCGGCCTGTGGCGGCGGCCGGTTCCGGCCGCCGCCGGGGCGTCCTAGCGACGCGCGCGGGCCGACATGCGCATTTCGCTCCGCCTGTCGCTCTACGTCCTGCGGTTGTTCTTCTTCTGGATGGCCGCCGTCCTGTTCGCGTTGGGGGCGGTGATCCTGATGTTCGATTCGGTCGAGCTCTTCCGCAAGGCGGCGCAGAACCAGGAGGCGACCTTCGGGGTCATCATGTCGATGAGCCTGATGAAGGTGCCGCATCTGCTCGAGCGCGCGCTTCCGGTCGCCACGCTCATCGCGACGATGCTGACGCTCTGGCGCCTCAACCGTCACCATGAGCTTGTCGTGGTGCGCTCGTGCGGCGTTTCGGTATGGCAGACCCTGCTGCCCGTCGCCGTCGGCGCCGCCGCCATCGGGGTGGTGGAGCTGGTCGCGGTCAACCCGATCTCCGCCGCGCTCTACGCCCAGTACCAGTCGCTGGAAGAGACGGTGCTCAAGCGAAGATCCGCATCCGCGGCGATCAGCGGCGGCAGCGTCTGGTTCCGCCAGCCGACCGGGGACGGCCACTATTTCATGCATGCCAACAAGATCGAGCCGGCCACCGGCCGGCTGACTTCCGTGATGGTGCTGATGATGGAGGAGGGGGACCGGTTCGTCCGCCGGATCGATGCCGACCGGGCCCGCCTCGGCTGGGGCTACTGGGCGCTCTACGACGTCACGGTCGAGACGCCGCCCGACCCGCCGCGCCACGCGCCGGCCTACCGGCTGGAGACCGACCTCACGCTGGAGAAGATCCAGGACAGCTTCGCCGACCCCGCGACGCTCTCCTTCTTCGAGCTCCCCGCTTTCGTGCGGGTGCTGGAGGCCGCCGGCGTTTCCGCCATCAATCACCGATTGCACTGGCACATCCTGCTCGCGCAGCCTCTGCTGATGGTCTCGATCGTGCTGGTCGCCGCGACGTTCTCGCTCCGCCCGGCGCGGCGCGGCGGGACGCGGCTGATCTTCGTCACCGGGCTGGCCTGCGGTTTCCTGCTGTTCATCGTCATCGACGTCATCACGGCGCTCGGCGCCTCGGCGCGCGTTCCGGTATGGCTGGCCGCATGGAGCCCGACGGCGATCGCGACGATGCTCGGATCGGCGATGCTGTTTCACCTCGAAGACGGCTGACCCGCGATGCGCCGCCGGGTCCGGGACGCGTTCGTGGTGGCGACGTTGCTCGCCGGCCTTCCCGTCGCCGCCTGGGCGCAGAATGCGGCCACGTCGCCGCGGGCGGCGGCGCCGGTCACCTTGAAGGCGGACACGGTGACGCACAGCCGCGACGGCAACGTGCTGACGGCGACCGGCAATGTGGAGATCGCCGAGGGCGGCCGCGTGCTGCGCGCGGAAAAGGTGGTGTATGACCGCGTCAGCGGACGCCTGAACGCCTCCGGCAATGTCATCGTCCTCGACCCGGACGGAAACGCCTTCTTCGCCGATTCGATGGCGGTCTCCGGCGACCTCAAGGACGGCGCGGCGGAGCGCATCCGCATCCGTCTCGGCGACCGTGCCCGTCTCGCGGGAGCGGCCGGGCGGCGCATCGGAGGCAGCAGGACCGAGCTCGACGACGCGGTCTTCACCGCCTGCCCGCCCTGCGAGGACGACCCCGGGGCGCCGCCTGCATGGCGGATCGCGGCCGGCGAGGTCGTCCGCGACACCGACGACGAGACCATCACCTACCGCGACGCGGTCTTCGAGCTGTGGGGCGTGCCGGTGTTCTACACGCCCTATTTCCGGCAGCCCGATATCGACGTGCGCCGCAAGACCGGATTGCTGGTCCCCGTGTTCGGCGTGGACGGCGAGCTCGGGGCGATCGCGCGGCTGCCCGTATTCTGGGCGATCGCGCCCGACAGGGACGCGACAATCTCGCCCATTCTGACCGAGAAGGAGGGCGTCGTCGGGTTGGTCGAGTACCGCCAGCGTTTCCCCGGCGGCGCCTTGCGGGCGGAAGGCAGCATCACGAGCGGCAGCACGGACACCGAGACGCGCGCCACCCGCGGCCATCTCGACGCCGATATCGCCTATGACATCGACGATGCCTGGCGCGCGGGCGGGGCGCTCAGCATCGCCTCGGACGACACCTATCTGGGCCGCTACGATTTCTCGGAGCAACGCACGCTGACCAGCAGGGCCTTCGTCGAGGGGTTCTGGGGACGGAACTATGCCGCGGCGAATTTCTACCGGTTCCAGGGATTGCGCCCCACCGACGAGCCGAGAAAGGTCCCGCTGGTGGTTCCGGAGGTCGACTTCAATTTCCTCGGCGCGCGGGACCGGTTCGGCGGTCGCACCGGCGTCGACGCCAATCTGCGCAGCCTGGTTCGCGAATTCGGCAGCGACAGCGTGAGGCTGTCCCTCAACACCGCCTGGCAGCTCCCCTATACCAGCCCCGGCGGCCAGCGCCTCAACCTGTTCGCGCGGCTGCAGACCGACGCGTACTGGGTCGAGCCGGAAGACCGGACGACGGGGGGAGACGGAGCGCTCTCCAAGGTCGCCGGGCGCGTCTTCCCGCAGGCCGGGCTCGACTGGCGCTACCCGTTCATCCGCGCCGGCGGGCGGTTCTCGCAGATCGTCGAGCCGATCGTCGGCACCGTGGTCGCGCCGCGCGGCGGCAACCCGGATCGCATCCCCAACGAGGACAGCCTCGATCTCGAGCTCGACGACACCAACGTGTTCGATCGTTCGCGGGTCACCGGGCTCGACCTGGTGGAGGACGGCGCCAGGCTCTATTACGGGCTGAGGGGGTCGCTGCTCGGCGGCGACGGCATGAGCGCGCACGCGTTTCTCGGGCAGAGCTATCGCCTTGACGGGTCCGACCTGTTTCCGGCCGGTGCCGGGCTCGACAACGATTTCTCCGATATCGTCGGCCGGTTCGATCTCAGGGTCGCCGGGTATGCCCGGCTACTCTACCGGTTCCGCTACGACCACACGGAGAGGATGGCGCGGCGAGACGAGGTCGGCGCCGTTCTGGGTCCGGAGCGTTTCCGGCTTTCGGCCGATTACCTGTTCGTCGACAAGCAGGGGGCGCCGGCCGCGTTCGGCGAACGCAGGGAGATAAACCTGCGGCTGGAGACCCGGATAACCGACTCGATCAGGCTCCGCGGCGAGACCCAGCGCGACCTCGCCGGCGGAGGGTCCCTGTGGCACCGGGCGAGTCTCGGCTATCGCGGCGACTGCTACACGATCGACCTCAACTTCAAGCGGTCGCTGACCCGCGACCGCGACATCCGCCCGACCGACACGTTCTTCATGCGCATCGGCCTGACGGCAGGCTGACGCGCGGGTCAGCCGGGCAGGAAGGCGGCGAGCTCCCGTTCCACCGCCTTCGCGTCCTTGGCCAGGCCTTCCGCGATGCCCCGGGCCATGGCGTCGGGGTACAGGTCTTCGACATCGCCCGCGATCGCCTCGACGACGGCAGCGGCCACGTCCTCCGGCCTCGCATCCCCGCCCGGCGTCATGTCGGTGTCCACCGCCCCCGGCAATACGCCGATGACGCGCGTTCCCTGTCCGGCGAGCTCCGCGCGCACCCCCTGGGTCATCGAATACGCGGCCGCCTTGGACGCGGCGTAGCTGCCGAGGGCGGGCAGGTTCACCCGAGCGATGGCCGAAAGGACGTTGACGATCGTCCCGCCCCCGTTCGCCTCGAGCACCGGCGCGAAGGCGCGGCACATGGCGAGCGTGCCGAGATAGTTGACCTCGATCTCGGCCCGGGCATTGGCGAGCGCCTCGGGCTCGCCGATCAGCGGGCGGTTGCGGTTGACCCCGGCATTGTTGATCAGCAGCGTCACGTCGACGCAGCATTCGACCGCCCGCGCCACCTGTTCGGGACGGGTCACGTCGAGCGCGAGCGGGACGATGCGCGGGTTGCCGGCGCGCTCGCCGAGCTTCGCCGGGTCGCGCGCCGCGGCATGGATCCTGGGCGCCCCGGCAGCCAGCAGGCAGTCCACGATGCAGCGTCCGATGCCGCGATTGGCGCCGGTGACGAGGACGGTCGCGTTGGATACGTCCATGCCGCCTACTCCGCGGGCTCGCTTTCCGCCCAGCGCTCCATCAGGCGGTTCGAGTCCACCTCGGTCGCATCGAGCATCTTGCGCGCCACGTCCTGCCCGCCGACCGGCAGGCCGGTCGGGTCGAGCAGCCCGATCTGCACCAGCACCGAGGCCTGATCCCAGTAAATGTGCTCGTGATAGAGCTTGTCGCCGCGGAAGTTGATGATCGCGACGACCGGCAGTTCGACGTATTTCCCGGTCGGCGCCACGCCCGGCAGGAGCCAGTCGATCTCGGTGTCGTGGGTGAAGCAGAACAACATCTCGTCGACCACGCGGTCGGCGCCGATGGTGCGCGACACCGGGACGAGCCTGGTGTCCTCCGGGTTGGCGTGGACGAAATGGTTGAGATAGAAGCGGTGGAGGTTCTTGTAGCCGACCCCGCCGGTCATCGTCGGGATGTGGTTGACATAGGGCTCGGGCACCATGGTCGCCATGGTCGCGTCGACGTCGCGGGTGATGAACTCGTACTCGCAATGCTTGTCCCACAGATGGTTGAGGTCGTAGACCGGGCCGATGGCGCGCCGCAGCGCGGCGATGGTCCGGCTGTGCGCCATCGACGAGGACGGCTTGTCGAAGACCTCGCGGTCGGCGTTGTAGAAGCCGTGGTCGGCGCCCGGATAGCTGTAGATCTCGACATCCGTCCGGTCGCGGAACGCATCGCGCAGGGCGGCCACGCCTTCCGGCGGCATCCACTGGTCGAGCTCGGGGCAGTGGAACACCATGGGGCAGGCGATGTCGCCCGCCTCGCCGAGCATGTCCGGCAGGCCGACGCCGTAGAACGAGATCGACACCGCGGGGTCGAGCCGGGCGGCCGCCAGATAGGCGAGCTTGCCGCCGAGGCAGAATCCCATGAAGCCCACCTCGCCGGTGCATTCCGGCAGCGCGCGCAGCGCCGCCATCGCCGCGCCGATATCCTCGATCGACCGGTCGATGTCGAAACGCTCGAAATGGCCGAACGCGGTGGCGAACGCCTCTTCCGAGTAGCCGAGCTCGATGCCGGGCTCGATGCGCCAGAACAGGTCGGGCGCGAGCACCACGTAGCCTTCCTCGGCGAAATGGTCGGCGGTCGCGCGCATCGTCGCGTTGATGCCGAAGATCTCCTGGCCGAGCACGAGTCCGGGCCCGGACCCCGCCTCCGGCACCGCGAGATAGCCGTTGAACCGCCCGCCGTCGCCGGCCGCGATTTCGATCATCCGCCCCGCCATCTGTTCCTCCCCGTGGCCGATTGAAGAATTGCGGACACTATAGCCGAGGCCGGCCCGGCATCAGCCGTCGTCGAGATAGAGCCCGTGGGCGCGGTGCCAGTCCTCGATCCCCCGGTCGGGATAGATCTCGAAACGCGAGACCTCCGGGCCTTCCGGGATCTCGACCCAGCCGGGCGCGTAGCGCGTCATCAGAACGGTCTTTTCCGGCGCTCCGGGAAGCGGCGTGTCGATGGCCGAGGCGAAGGGGTGGATCAGCTCGGCCCAGCCTGGGTCCCAGACCCAGAGCGCCGAGCCGCACTTGCTGCAAAAGCTTCGTCGCGCGGAGCTGAGCCCGTCATCCTCCAGATGGCCGCGCTCGTTGCCGGCGGCGCGGTAGATCGTGATGTGCTCCTCGCCCTCGATCTCGAGGGTGTCGGCGACGCCCATGATGTTGATGGCGTATCCGCCGCCGCCCGCGGTCTTGCGGCAGATCGAGCAGTAGCAGAAATTGTACGGGTAGGGGGTGCGCGAGGCGAGGCCGAACCTCACCGCGCCGCAATGGCAGGACCCTTCGAGCTTCACCGTGCGATCTCCCGGTTGCGTGCCCCGACAATAGGGACACGCCCGACCGGTTGCGGCAACGCGGCGGCGCGCTCATGATCCGCGGCGCCGATGTCCATCGAATCCCTCGCCGTCGTCATCGCCGCGCTGCTCGTCGGGACCCTCGGCAAGGCGATCACCGGGTTCGGGCTGCCTCTCTTCGCGGTGCCCGCGATGGCCGCCTTCATCGACGTGCAGACCGCGGTGGTGGTGATGGTGCTGCCATCGACGCTTTCCAACGTCTGGCTGATGTGGAGTCTCCGCCACAGCCGGGCGGCGATTCCCGGCCTGTGGGCGGCGGTCGGCTGCGGCGTGGCGGGGATCGGCATCGGCGCCTGGCTGCTGAGCGCGCTCGACCCGGCGATCATGGCGCTCGTCCTGTCGGGCTGGATCGCGGTCTATCTCCTCACCGAGCTTGCCCGGTACGAGATCCCGCCCTGGCTGACCGAAAGCCGGGGCATGCTGGGGGCGGTCGTCGGCCTCGCCGGCATCTGCCAGGGCGCGACCGGCATCGCCGGACCGATCCTGGTGACCTTCATGTACGCGATGCGGCTGCCGCGCGAGGTTCTGGTGTTCGGGCTGTCGGCGGTGTTCCTGTCCTACGGCCTCATCCAGGCGGGGTTCTACCTGTCGCTCGGGCTGGTGAGCGAAGAGCGGCTGTGGCAGAGCGCGGCGGCCACGATACCGGTGATCCTCTTCATGCCGGTGGGTCTGTGGATCGGCCGCCGGATCAAGGCGCGGGTCTTCCGCCATCTGGTCCGCGCGCTGCTGCTCGCCGCCGGGGTCAAGCTGTTCGCCGACGGAATCGGCGCGCTGGCCTGACCCTCAGGCCGCGCCCGTCGAGGGCTCGCGGGTGCGCCCGAACAGGGTGAACCAGACCATGATCAGCACCGCGAGACCGAGCGCCGGCAGCGCGGTAATGTTGACCCAGCTCCAGCCGAAATAGTGGAACAGCGCCCCCGAGGACAGCGAACCCGTAGCAATGAAGGTATAGGCGATGAAGTTGGACGCGCCTTGCGCCTTGTTGCGCTCGGCCGGCGTATAGGCGCCGGCGAGCAGAGTCGTGCCGGCGGTGAAGGCGAAGTTCCAACCGACGCCCAGAAGCAGCATCGACAGCCAGTAATCGATCACCGCCTCACCGCTCAAGGCGACCGCGATGCAGACGAACTGGAGCGCGAACCCGGTGAAGATGATCGCGATCTCGCCCACCTTCTTGATCAGCCAGCCGGTCACGAAAGCCGGCCCGAACATGCCCAGGCTGTGCCACATGATCACCCAGGCGGTCGCTTCGAACGCGTGGTGCGAATGCGACATCGCGAGCGGTGCGGCGGTCATCAACATCGCCATCACGGCGTGCGCGATCAGCACCGACGCCGTGGCCGCGACGAAGCTGGGCTGGACGACGATGGCGCCGAGCGGGCGCTGTTTTTGCGCCGCCTGAGCGGCGGTGAGCGGCGGGATGTTGAGGAACATCAGCACCAGCGCGCTGAGCAGCGTCGAGATGAGGAGAAAGAGGTAGGAGCCGAGGAACCTCGCATCCGCGAACATGTGCTCGCCGATCTTGGAAAATTCGGCGCCCACGACGGAGGCGACGACGCCGCCCGCGAGCACCAGCGAGATCGCGGTGCCGCGAAATGCCTTCGACGCCGTGTCGGCCGCGGCGAAGCGGTAGAGCTGGGCGAAGCCCGAGAAGAACCCGAAGATCAGGTTGCCGATGGTGAAGGTCCAGAAATCGGCCTCCACGATGCCGATCATGCAGACCGCGCCGCCCGCCGCTCCGATCAGCGAGCCCACGACGAACCCCAACCGGCGCCCGATCCGGCGCATCAGCATCGAGGCGGGGTAGGAGGCCGCGGCGGTGCCGACCACCACCAGCGCCGCCGGCAGCGTCGCCAGCCCCTTGTTCTCCGCGAAGCTCAAGGCGACCAGGGCCGCGGTCGCGACCAGCAGCGTGCGCCCGGCGCCGAACAGCGTCTGGCAGATCGCGAGCACCAGCACGTTGCGCCGTTCCTGGACGATGAACACCGACCAGATGGCCGACAGGACCCTGTTCATGCGGATTGGGTGCTCCCGCGCGGACGCATCGCGTCCCGGTAGGTATTATGACGCCCCATATTAGCCGCCCGCGCGCCGGCGAATCCAACCGGAGACCGAAACGAACCATGCCCGAGACCGCCGACAGGTTGATTACGAACATCGATTGGCTGATTACCGTCGACGAAACCCGCCGAATCGTCCGCGACGCGGCGATCGCCATCGCCGGCGGCAAGATCGCGGCCATCGGCAAGACGGCCGAGATCGAGGCCGCGTGGCGATCGGAAGCGGTCACCGACGCGAGCGGCATGGTGGGGACGCCGGGCTTCGTCGACAACCACCTCCACTCCTCGTTCCAGATGGCGCGCGGGCTCGCCGACGAGGCCAACGCCCAGTCCTTCCTGTTCGACCACATGTACCCCTATGAGGGCGCGATGGAGCGGCAAGACGTGCTGGTCAGCGCGTCGCTGACCGCGATGGAGATGCTGCGCCACGGGGTGACCTGTTTCGTCGATCCCGGCAACTACCACCCCGACGCGACCGTCGAGGCGGTGGGCAAGGCGGGGATGCGGATGGTGATCGCGCGGTCGTCCTTCGACCGCACCAAGTCGGTGATGGGGATCCTGCCCGAGACGATGATCGAGACCACCGGGGACTGCATCGACCGCACGGCAGAGCTGATGGAGCGCTTCGCCGGCGCGCATGACGGGCGGATCTCGGTGAGCGCGTCGTTCCGCGGGCTCAACAACGCCTCGGACGCGCTGATCACCGGGCTCAAGGCGCTCGCCGACCGGCACGGCGCCATGCTGCAGACCCACGCCTGCTTCTCCTACTCGACCCATGACGGCTGCCTAGCGGCCTTCGGCGCGCCGGAGATCGAGCGGCTGGAATCGCTCGGCGTGCTGGACGAGCGCATGTTGCTGGTCCATTCGGGTTGGCTCGAGCCGCACGAGGTCGAGATCGTCGCCCGGCGCCGTCCGACCCTGGTCGCCGCGCCGTCTTCCAGCATGCACAACGGCTACGGCAATTTCGTCATGGGCAAGCTGCCCGAGCTCGCCGCGCTCGGGGTCAACGTCGCCATCGGCTCCGACCACGCGTGCTCCGGCATCACCGACATGGCGCAGGAGATGCTGCTGCTGGCCGGCGGCTACAAGGAGGCCAGGATCAACCCGCGCGTGCTGCCGCCCGAACAGGTGGTCGAGATGGCGACGATCAACGGCGCGCGGGGCGCCGGGCTCGCCCACAGCATCGGCAGCGTCGAGGTCGGCAAGGAGGCCGATATCGTGCTCTTCGACACCCGCTACCCGGAATGGCAGCCGCTCTACAACCCGGTCTCCAACCTGGTCTACGCCGCGACCGGAAATTCGGTGAGCGAGGTCTTCGTCGGCGGCGCGCTGCTGGTGTCGGGCGGGCACTGCACGACAATCGACGAAGACGCGGTGCTGAGCGAGGTCGCCGCGACCGCCGGGCGCATCGCCGGGCGTCTCGACATGGATCGCATCGTCAAGCTCGCCTGGCCGGTGGAGTAGCGCGGTCCACGGGTTGCGCCTATGCTCGCGAGAACGTTACCCCAGCCGGACGGGCCGCAATGAGCACCATTCTGGAACAGACCGTCGACCGCGCCGACCCGGCGCCCGATTTCGTCGAGGCCGAGGTCAGGTACGTCGTCGACGACGGAACCCCGCCCTACCGCTACATCGACTGGCCGGAGATGGCGGACAAGGACCGCCCCCCGGCCTACGAGCCGCGGCGGGTGAAGATCGCGAACGGGCGCAGCTGCGGCGAGAGCTTCGCGCTGCCGACGCACGGTTTCACGCTGGTCGAGCGTCCGACCGCGATGCAGGACTTCTATGACGAGGAAGAGATCCTCCGCGTCTACTACCCGGAGACCGAGGCGCTGATCAAAGCCGAATCGGGCGCCAGGCGGGTCATCGTCTTCGACCACACGGTACGCACCGCCGACAAGTCGAGGCTCGCCGAGCGCTGGGTGCGCGAGACCGTGCATGCGGTCCACAACGACTACACCGAGCGTTCGGCACCGCAGCGGGTGCGCGACTTCCTGCCGGCGGACGAGGCGGAGGAGGCGCTCAAGCGCCGCTTCGGGATCGTCCAGACCTGGCGGTCGGTCGCGCCCCGGGTCGAGTCCGAGCCGCTCGCCATGTGCGACGGCAAGTCGATCCCCGGGGTCGGCTTCATCCCCTATCAGCGGCGCTACCGGGACCGTATCGCCGAGACCTACCACCTCTCCTGGAGCCCCGAGCACCGCTTCTACTACTTCCCGCTGATGACGCGGGACGAGGCGATGGTCTTCAAGGTGTTCGACACCGACGCGTCCGCCGGGGTCCGCTTCACCGCGCACACCGCGTTCGACGACCCGACGACGCCGCCCGACGCCGCCGGGCGCGAGAGCATCGAGATGCGGGCGCTCGCCTTCTACTGAGCTTGCCGCCGGCCCGATATCGACCTAGCTTCGACAGCGCGACGGACGGCCAACGAGGAGCGAGACGATGCCGCGCTTCAGGGACTTCGAACCCACGGGGGTGATCCCGGCGACCCTGCTCGCCTTCAACGAGGATTTCAGCATCGACGAGGAGTCGACGCGCCGGCACTTGCGCGACGTCTGCTCGGTCGACGGCATCTCCGCGGTCGCGGTCAACGCGCACGCCTCCGAAGTGCACGCCTGCACTTTCGACGAGCAGGTGCGCATCCTCGACCTCACCATGGAGGAGGTCGGCGACCGGCTGCCGGTGATCAACGGGGTCTATGCCGATGGCAGCATCGAGGCGGCGCGCATCGCCCGCATGGCCGAATCCGGCGGCGCCTCGGCGCTGCTGGTCCTGCCGCCCCATTCGATCGGGCTGTTCGGCGGGCAGAAGCGTCCCGAGAGCGCGGTCGCCCATTTCAGCATGATCGCGGACGCCACCGACCTGCCGATCGTCGTGTTCCAGTATCCCGGCGCCTATGCCTACCCGCTGGACACGCTGCTGCGCATGGCGGACGCGGTGCCGACGATCCGCGCGATCAAGGACTGGTCGCCGCCGATGGAGCACGAGCGCCATATCCGCGTCCTCCAGTCGCTGCCCCGGCCGGTGCATGTGCTGAGCACCAACAGCGCCTGGCTGATGTCGTCCCTCGCCATGGGCTGCCACGGGCTGCTGTCCGGCGCGGGCAGCGTGATCGCCGACCTCCAGGTCGCCCTGTTCCGGGCGGTCGGCACCGGCGACCTGGCGCGCGCGCAGGCGATCAACGACCGCATCTACCCGGCCGCCGCGTGCTTTTACACCGAGCCTTTCGGCGACATGCACAACCGCATGAAGCAAGCCCTCGTGCATCTCGGCCGACTGCCCCGCGCGGTGGTCCGCCCGCCGCTGGTCGAGCCGGAGCCGGACGAAATCGCCCGGATCGGCCAGGCGATGGCCGAGGCCGGGATCGAGCGGGCCGGCGCGGTCCTCGAAGCCGCCTGACCGCGCGGCGATGATCGTCATCGTCGGCGCGTCGGGCGCCGTCGGCACGCCTGCGATCCGCCACCTCGCCGGGATGGGCGCGAAGATCCGGGCGCTCACCTCGAACCCGCGCTCGGCCGGGAAACTCTCGGGCCTCGGCGTTTCCGAGACCGTCATCGGCGACTTTCGGTCCGACGACGACGTGGCGCGCGCGATGGCCGGGGCGCATTCGGTGCTCCTGGTCTCCCCCCGCTTCACCGAGGACGAGGCCGAAATCGGCATCCGCGTCGTCGAGGCGGCGCGGGCGGCGGGGGTCGAGCACCTGGTCTATTCCTCGGCCTTCCACCCGCAGATCTCGAGCATGGACCACCACGCCACCAAGCTTCGGATCGAACAGGCGGTGGTCGAATCGGGCCTCGCGTTCACCATCCTCCAGCCCTCGATGTTCATGCAGAACATCCGGGTCGAATGGCGCGAGGTGGTCGAGAACGGCGTCTATCCGCGCCCCTACTCGCCGCACCGCAGGATGAGCGTGATCGACACCGCGGATCTCGGCGAGGCGCTCTGCCGGGTGTTGACCGACGCGACGCTGCGCGGCGGCACCTACGAGCTGTGCAGCGGCGAGGCGCTCACCCATGCCGAGATGGCGGCGGTGTTCTCGGACGTGCTGGGCCGCGCGGTCAGGGCGGAGCAGCGCCCGCTCGCCGACTGGAGGGGCTGGGCGCAGGCGCGCGGCTGGGCGCCCTGGTCGATCGCGGCCTATTCGAAGATGTGCGAGCACTACGACGCGCACGGCTATCCCGGCGGCAACGCGCTCGCGCTACGCGCCATCCTCGGCCGCGAGCCGACCGGCTACCGCGCCTTCGCCGAACGCTTCGCCGCCGAGATGGGGTAGGGCGGGCGGGCGGTCAGGCGAGCGCCTCGGCGAGCAGCCGGCGGACATGCGCGTTGACCTCCCGGCTGCGGTGGCGCTGGACCTTGCCGGTGGGGTGCAGCGGCTCGTCGAAGAAGAATTCCGGCAGCTCGTCGTCGTCCTCGGTGAAGCCCGCCCGGCGGTTGAACTCCCACTCGTCGCGCAGGGTCTCGAGGCCGATCCGGCGGTAGAACGATTCGTCGAGTTCGGTGCCGTGCGCGTCGTTGAGCGCGTTGATCATGAAGTCGATGTTCTCGTTGGTCACCGTGCGGCCGAACACGCAGAGCCCGAGCGAATCGGCGGTCGCGCAGAGCGTCTGCACGTCGAAGCTCGCCTCGGTCAGCTCCTCGGTCGTCTTGCCGTCGCAGACGAAGGCCGGGATGTTGCCCGTCGTGTGGTCGGCCCCCTGGGCGGTGACCATCATCGAGATGCCGGTGACCTCGATCACCCGCGGGTCGTAGGCGCTGATGCCCTGGCTCTTGATCACCGGCACGCGGGCGACCTTGTAGCGCTCGCCCACCCGGCGGGTTCCCTGGGCGAAGATCTTTCCGCGCTCGGTGCCGTCGCGGATGTCCTCCAGCACGTCGGCCATGAAGGCGGGGTCGCCGAATTCGCCGAGCCCGGCCTCCATCAGCACGCCGATGGTGGCGCCGATCTCGATCGAATCCACGCCGAGGTCGTTGGCGATGTGGTTGAGCCGGGCGACGTCGTCGGGGTCCTCCAGCCCGCAATTGGTGCCCATCAGCCCGAGGGTCTCGTATTCCAGCGGCGAGACGATCTCCTCGCCCTCCGGACCGGCATAGATGTTGGAGCAGCGGATCATGCAGCCCGGCATGCAGGCATGGGTCGGCTCGCCGCCGCGCGCGAGGTTGCGCTCGCGGATGTGCTCGCCGCCGAGCTTGAAGGTCTCCTTGTCCTTGTCGACCTGCTGGCCGGAGGAGAAGTTGCGGGTCGGCAGCCCGCCGATCGTGTTGGTGAAGTCGCCCACCATGGCGGTGCCGAGATTGCGCAGATTGTTGATCGCCGCATCCGCGTCCAGCATCTTGTTGTAGTCGCGCACCGAGCCCATCAGCTTCTTGCGGTCGTGGAAGGTGGGCATCCGGTCGCGGTCGCAGATTATCGCCTTGACCTTCTTGCTGCCCATCACCGCGCCGACCCCGCCGCGCGCGGCGATGCGCACCGGGCGCCCCTCGGGATCGGTGAAGGAGATACCGGCGATCAGCCCCATATACTCGCCCACCGGGCCGCACAGCCCGAGGCTTACCTTGTCGCCGTATTTCTCCTGCAAGAGCCTCGCCGCCTCGATATTGCCCTTGCCCATATAGGGCGCGGCATCCTCGAAGGTGACCTCGCCGTCCTTGTGGATGTAGATCACCGTCCAGTCGGGCGAGGCGCCGTAGAGGTTGAATCCGGCGATCTCGATCTGGCCCAGCGCGAAGGCGAAGGTGCCGCCCGAATTGGCCTCCTTGACGCCGCCGGTGAGCGGGCTCTTGCAGCCGATCGAGAGCCGGTTGGCGTTGGAGAAATTGGAGCCCGCGAAGGGGCCGGCCGAGAAGATCAGCGGGTTTTCCGGCGACAGCGGGTCCACTTTGGCCGCGCCTCTCTCCAGCAGCGTCCTGGCGATCAGGTGGCGGCCGGCGCGGATGATCGCCTCGCCGTGCAGCTCCTCGGTGTCGATCGACCGGTCGTCGAGATTGATGTGCAGGTATTTTCTCATTCCGTCCGCATCCCGGGTTACTCGCGCGTTGCCGCCATATTGCGGGATTTTGCCCCGCCGGTGCCAGCGCTTTCGCCGCCCGTCAGGTTTCCCCCGCGCGTTCCCGCCACAGATCCTTGAGCGCGTCGCGCCGGATCTTGCCGCGCTCCGATCTGGGGAGGGCGTCGACCACGAAGACCGACTTGGGCAGCTTGGAGGCCGGCAGATGCGGCGCGCAGCCGGCGATGACGCGGTCCGCTTCGACCGTCTCGCCGGCGCGGGCGACGACGAAGGCCGCGACCTCCTCGCCGTAGATCGGGTCCGGCACGCCGACCGCGGCCGCCTCCTCGATGCCGGGCAGGCGCATCAGCACGGCATCGATCTCGAGCGGCGCGATGTTGACCCCGCCGCGGATGATCAGGTCCTTGACCCGCCCGGTGACGGTCACGAAACCGTCCGCGTCGGCCACCCCGATATCGCCGCTGCGGTGCCATTCGGCGAGCCGGGCCGGGCGCATGTCGCGGTAGGTGCCGGACGGCGAGATCGAGGCCGTCGCGGTCTGCGGGCCGCGGATCGCGATTTCGCCCTCGACGCCGGGCGGGCAGGGCGCGCCGTCGGCATCGAGGATGGCGAACCCGATATGCCGCGCCGGCTGTCCGACGGTGCCCAGCTTGCGCCGGTCATGGCGGTTGCCGCACAGCCAGCCGCCTTCCGAGGCGCCGTAGAACTGCAACAGGGTGATGCCGTAAAGCGCCTCGAAACGCCGCCAGCGGTCGGGCGAGAGCGGGGCCGAGCTCGACGTCATCAGGCGCAGCGAGGCGATCCTGGCGGGCTCGATCTCGACCGGCTGGTTGAGCAGCATGTTGATCACCGTCGGTACCCCGATCGCGACGCTGATGCGGCGGTCCTCGATCCACTCGAAGAAGCGCCGCCTGGAGAACCGCCGCGCCATGTGCAGGGTGAGCCCGGTCTGCAGGAACGGCATCAGCGCGAGGATCTGCGGCGAGAGCCAGCTGAAGGTGCGGTATTCGAGCAGCCGGTCGTCCCCGGTCATGCCGGTGAAGTCGAGGCTGGAGAGCCCGCAGAGCCAGAGCCCGAGATGGTCCCATTCGACGCATTTGGGCCGGTCGGTGGTGCCCGAGGTGGAGAAGATGCAGGCCGTGTCGGCGGCCGCGTTGCCGCCGGCGGGCGCCCGGCGCGGGTCGAGCGCGGCGGCCGACGCGAAGACTTCGCCCGGCCCGGCATCGCCCTCCGGCCAGGCGGAGAACCGCGCCGAATCGTAGCCCAGCCCGGACAGGATCCGCTCCCCGTCGAGCGCGCTCTGCCAGAGCACCAGCCGCGGGTCGATATAGCCGATTATGGCGCGGAGGTGGGGGATGCCCGTCTCGACGTGGAACGGACAGGCGACCGCGCCGACGCGCCAGACCGCGAGGAACACCAGCAGCTTCTCGATCCGCTCGTCCGACAGCACCACCACCCGGTCGCCGCGGCCGACGCCGCGGGCGGCGAGCCAGGCGGCGATCCGCTCCACCGCCGCGCGCAGGCCCGCGAAGTCGATCTCCTTGCCGCCGTCGAGGTCGACGATCGCGGTCTTTTCCGGATGCGCCGCTTCATGCCGCGCGAGAATTTCGGCGACGCTCCGGAACGGAATGGCGAGGTCGGTCGCGGGGTCGTGCATGGCGCGAAACTAGAGCCTGCGCGTCCCGGATGGAACCGTCGCGGCGTGGCGAAGGACCGGCCGCGGCGCGAATCGGGCACGGCTCGCATGCGGTCGCGGACGGTTGACTGAAGTTTGCAAGGCCCTATAATCCAGCCCCCCGGATGGGAATCCCATTTTCGGAACCCCGGCGTTCATGCCCAAGCAGGAGACCGCGTCGTGGCGCGCATAGCTGGTGTTAACCTGCCCAACAAGCCGATCGAGATCGCGCTTACCTATATCTACGGAATCGGGCGCACCGGCGGCCGCCAGATCTGCCGCAAGGCGGGTGTCGAGGGGACGATGCGCGCCAACGATCTGGCCGACGACGAGCTGGGCCGGATCCGCGAGATCATCGACCGGGAATACAAGATCGAGGGCGACCTGCGCCGCGACACCGCGATGAACATCAAGCGGCTGATGGATCTCGGCTGCTACCGCGGGCTGCGCCACCGCCGCAACCTGCCGGTGCGCGGCCAGCGCACCCATACCAACGCGCGGACACGCAAGGGCCGCGCCCGCCCGATCGCCGGCAAGAGATAGCCGCGGTCGGCGCCGATCTGGAGACACGATGGCTCGACAGTCCACGTCGCGCGTCCGCCGCCGGGAGCGCAAGAACATCACCGCCGGGGTGGCGCATGTAAACGCGTCCTTCAACAACACCAAGATCACCATCACCGACGCCCAGGGCAACACGATTTCGTGGTCGTCGTCGGGCTCCCAGGGTTTCAAGGGTTCGCGCAAGTCGACCCCCTACGCCGCGCAGATGGCCGCCGAAGACGCCGGGCGCAAGGCGATGGAGCACGGCATGAAGACGCTCGAGATCCAGGTCAAGGGGCCGGGCTCGGGGCGCGAATCGGCGCTGCGCGCGCTGCAGGCGGTCGGCTTCTCGATCACCTCGATCCGCGACGTGACGCCGATCCCGCATAACGGCTGCCGTCCGCGCAAGCGCCGCAGGGTCTGAGACCCGCGCAATCGCAGAGGCGCGGTTCGTCCGCGCTTCGCCCGGCGGCCCCTGCGCCGCCGCAATTTTGAACGCCGCCAAGGATCGAAAACATGTCGATTGTTCAGAAAAACTGGCAAGAGTTGATCAAGCCCAGCAAGCTCGAGATCCTCCCCGGCAGCGATCCGTCCCGGTTCGCCCGCATCGTCGCCGAGCCGCTGGAGCGGGGCTTTGGCGTCACCCTCGGCAACGCGCTCAGGCGGGTGCTGCTGTCCTCGCTGCAGGGCGCCGCCTGCACGGCGATCCAGATCGACGGGGTGCTGCACGAATTCTCCTCCATCCCCGGCGTGCGCGAGGACGTCACCGACATCGTGCTCAACGTGAAGAGCCTCGCGCTGCGCATGCACGGGGACGGGCCCAAGCGCATGTATCTCGAGGGCACCGGGCCGGGCGAGATCACCGCCGGCATGATCGTGGCCGGCCACGACATCGAGATCGTCGAACCCGACATCGCGATCTGCACCCTCGACGACGGCGCCAAGCTGTCGATGGAACTCACCGTCGATTCGGGCAAGGGCTATGTGCCCGCCGTCCAGAACCGCGCGGTCGACGCGCCGATCGGGCTGGTGCCGGTGGACGCCGTGTTCAGCCCGGTGCGCAAGGTCGCCTTCCAGGTGGAGAACACCCGGGTCGGCCAGATCACCGACTACGACAAGCTGTCGCTCGACATCGAGACCAACGGGGTGATCACCCCGGAGGATGCGGTGGCGCTCGCCGCGCGCATCCTGCAGGACCAGCTCCAGCTCTTCATCAATTTCGAGGAGCCCTCGATCCGGACCGAGGAGGCGCTGCCCACCGAGCCGTCGTTCAACAAGAACCTGCTCAGGAAGGTCGACGAGCTGGAACTCTCGGTGCGTTCCGCCAACTGCCTCAAGAACGACAACATCATCTATATCGGCGACCTGGTCCAGAAGAGCGAGCAGGAGATGCTGCGGACCCCCAATTTCGGGCGCAAGTCGCTGAACGAAATCAAGGAAGTGCTCGCCCAGATGGGCCTCGAGCTGGGCATGGAGATCCTCGACTGGCCGCCCGAGAACATCGAGGATCTCGCCCGGCGCCTGGACGAGCCCTACTAGCCGGCAGCAGCGGGGAGACGCGCCATGCGACACCGCCTCAAGGGGCGCAAGCTCAACCGGACGAGCACCCATCGCACCGCCATGTTCCGCAACATGGCCGCCGCGCTGGTGAAGCACGAGCAGATCACCACCACCCTGCCCAAGGCGAAGGAGCTCAGGCCGATCGTCGACCGGCTGATCACGCTGGGCAAGCGGGGTCCCGGGGACCTGCACGCCCGCCGCCAGGCGATCCGCCGGCTGGCCGGCGACGCCAGGCTCGCCGACAAGCTGTTCACCACCCTGGCCGAGCGCTACGCCGACCGCAAGGGCGGCTATACGAGGGTGCTGAAGGCCGGCTTCCGCTACGGCGATTCGGCGCCGATGGCGGTGATCGAGCTGGTCGACCGCGACCCCGACGCGAAGGGGCTCGATTCCGGCCCGGTGCCCGAACGCGCCCCGGTCGAGGAGGAAGCGGCGGTCGCCTGATCCGGCGGCGCCGCGCGGGAGGTCGTCGCCCAGTTCCGAATTTGCCGCCCGCCCGGGAATCGTCGCTCCGAGGTGCAACCACACGGCTCGGATCTGCGGCCGTTTCGTTCTTCGCCGCCGTCGGCACCGCTCGTCCATCGCGGGGATGCCGAGACATCGGGAGCGGCGAAATTTCAACCAGGATCTGGACCGGTGCGGGGCTGGGCACTAAATTGACGGTGCCGAGTATCATGAACGGGGCGAGGATCTTACGTTCATGACGTCCGATGCGACGAGAAATTTCGTCTGGCAGGGTCTGCTGGACATGGCCCGCTACCAACGGTACTACGGCGAGCTCGAAAGAAGATACCGGCGAAGGCACCAGTCCGTTCGTTTCGCCCTCGGGGTATCCGGGGTCGTCACCGCACTCCCCTTGGTGGTTTCGATACCGGAAATCGTCTCTTCGATCGGCGGCGCGTTGGTCGTCGCGTTGGTAATCTGGGACCTGGTCCACGATTACGGGAAGAGGCTCTCGGGCCTGCGGGTCGCCGTGGAGGGCCTGACCAATCTGGTGCATCGGTACCGTCTGCTCTGGGACGAGGTCAACGGCGGGTCCGTGAGCGCGAGTATTGCCCGTCGACGAGTAGCGGAGATGAACGATGCTGCGCTCGACCTCGTTCGAGGCATGGAAGGGGTCAGGGACGACAAGCTGAACGATCGATGCGAAGAGGAAGTGTACCGGCTGGAAGCCGAGAGATATGCCGCCGGATAGACCAGGCCCGTCCCCCAGACCCCCTGCGCCCATCCGCGAGGACGGGCTCCCGCCCCGGTCGCCAAGGACTCCGCCCCCGCCACCTCCGCCGCCACCTCCGCCACCACCGAAGGAGTGACGGCTAGCCCTGCTGTCGCGGTGCTTCTTTGGCATGCGCGTACCCGGGGCTTCCGCAGGAGCGGCGCATGGCGCTGCCCCTTTTCATTTTCAGGGCGGCGCGGCATGGTGCCCCTCCTGAGGGGAGCGCCATGACGATGACGCGGATCGGCCGCGTATTCCTGCTCGCCGCCGTGCTCGCGCCGGCGCTCGGCGGCGCCGCGCCCGCCGGGGAGGACAAGCGCCTCCCCTCCGGGCGGGCGGAGATGCAGCTCTCCTTCGCGCCCCTGGTCAAGCGCGCGGCGCCCGCCGTGGTCAACATCTACGCCAAACGCGTGGTCAAGAGCGCGCCGGTCTCGCCGTTCTTCAACGACCCCTTCTTCCGGCGCTTCTTCGGCGAGGATTTCTCCTTCGGCCGGCCCCGCGAGCGGGTGCAGAACTCGCTCGGCTCCGGCGTCGTGGTGCGCGGCGACGGGCTGGTGGTCACCAATCACCACGTCATCAAGGACGCGAGCGAGATCACCGTCGTGTTCGCCGACCGCCGCGAGTTCGACGCCAGGCTCGTCGGCTCCGACGAACGCACCGACCTCGCGGTGCTGCGCATCGATCCCGCCGGGCAGGCCCTTCCGTTTCTGCGGATCCGCGATTCCGACGACCTCGAGGTGGGCGATCTGGTGCTCGCCATCGGCAACCCCTTCGGGGTGGGGCAGACGGTGACCAGCGGGATCGTCTCGGCGCTCGCCCGCAACGCCGCCGGGATCTCCGATTTCGGCTTCTTCATCCAGACCGACGCCGCCATCAACCCCGGCAACTCGGGCGGCGCGCTGGTCTCGCTCGACGGCCGCCTGGTCGGCATCAACACGGCGATCTACTCCCGGGGCGGCGGCTCGGTCGGCATCGGTTTCGCGATCCCCTCCAACATGGTGGAGATGGTGGTCGATTCGGTGGACCGCACGGGCCGGGTGGTCCGTCCGTGGCTCGGCGCGCGGACCCAGGACGTGACGGCGGCGATCGCCGCCTCGCTGGGCCGGGCGCGGCCGGAGGGGGCGATCGTCCGCCGGGTCTACCCCGGCGGGCCGACCGACCGGGCGGGGCTCCGCGTCGGCGACGTGATCCTCGCCGTCGACGGGCGGCGGATCGACGACCGGGCGGGGCTCGCCTTCCGGATCGCCACGCTTCGCCTGGGAACGACGGCGGAGCTCACCGTGCTGCGCGCGGGCGAGCGGCGCAGGCTCCGCTTCGATGTCGCCCAGGCGCCCGAGATCCCGCCGCGCAACGTGACCGGGATCGAGGGCCGCCACCCGTTCTCCGGCGCCGCGATGGCGGATCTGTCGCCGGCGCTGGCCGAGGAGCTGCGGATCGAGGGCCCCGAGCGCGGCGTGGTGGTGATGGAAGCCCCGCGCGGCACCACCGCCGGCCGGCTCGGTTTCCGGCGCGGCGACGTGGTGCTCAAGGTGAACGGCCGCGAGCCGCGCTCGGTCGCCGGGCTCGAGCGGCTGCTGCACGATTCCGGCGACCGCTGGCGGATCTCTCTGCTGCGCGACGGCAAGACGCTGTCCTTCGTGTTCGGGGCCTGACCGGTGAACGCCCCGAGCGACCGCGAGCCCGGGCTGTTCGAGGCCGACGCGCCCCGTCCGCTGGCCGACCGGCTGCGCCCGGCCCGGCTGCCGGACGTGCTGGGCCAGGACCATTTGCTCGGACCGGACGGGCCGATCGGCCGCATGGTGGCCGAGGGAAGGCTGACCTCGATGGTGCTGTGGGGTCCGCCCGGCAGCGGCAAGACCACCATCGCGCGGCTGCTGGCGTCCGCGACGGCGCATCACTTCGAGCCCCTGTCGGCCGTCTTCTCGGGGGTCGCGGACCTCAAGCGGGTGTTCGAGGGGGCGCGCGGGCGCCGCCTCGGCGGGCAGGGGACCATTCTCTTCGTCGACGAGATCCACCGCTTCAACCGCGCCCAGCAGGACGGCTTTCTGCCCGTCGTCGAGGACGGCACGGTGATCCTGGTCGGCGCGACGACGGAGAACCCGTCCTTCGAGCTCAACGGCGCGCTCTTGTCGCGCTGCCAGGTCTTCGTGCTCCGCCGGCTCGACGAGGACGCGGCGGAGACGCTGCTCTGCCGGGCCGAGTCGGAGTGCGGCCGCCGCCTGCCCCTCGACGATGCCGCGCGGGGGGCGCTGCTCGCGATGGCGGACGGCGACGGGCGCTATGTGCTCAACCTCGCCGAGGAGCTGCTGGCGATGCCCGACGGCGAGACCCTCGACGTCGCCGGGCTCACCCGCGCCGTGCAGCGCCGCGCGCCGCTCTACGACAAGTCGCAGGACGGCCACTACAACCTGATAAGCGCGCTGCACAAGTCGATCCGCGGCTCCGACCCGGACGCCGCGCTCTACTGGCTCGCCCGCATGTTCCAGGGCGGCGAAGACCCGCGCTACGTGGCCCGGCGCCTGACCCGGCTCGCCGCCGAGGATGTCGGCATGGCCGACCCGCAGGCGCTGGAGCAGGCGATCGCCGCCTGGCAGGCCTATGAGCGGCTGGGCTCCCCGGAGGGCGAGCTGGCGATCGCGCAGCTGGCGGTCTATCTCGCCAACGCGCCGAAGTCGAACGCGCTCTATCGGGGTTTCGGCGCGGCCTGGGCGGCGGCCGAGCGGACCGGCTCGCTGATGCCGCCGAGCCACATCCTCAACGCGCCGACCCGGCTGATGAAGGATCTCGGCTACGGCGCCGGCTACCGCTACGACCACGACGAGGAGGGCGGGGTCTCGGGCCAGAACTACTTCCCCGACGGCATGGAGCGGGAGGCGTTCTACCGGCCGACCGACCGCGGCGCGGAAGCCGACATCGCCGCCCGCATCGAGACGCTCAGGGCGCGCCGCAGGTGAGCCCCGCGCGCATCCTCACCGTCGGCCCCGACGACGACGACATCCGCCTCGACCGCTGGTTCAGGCGCCACTTTCCCGCGCTCGGCCACGGGCATCTGGAGAAGCTGCTGCGCACCGGCCAGATCCGCGTGGACGGCGGGCGCGCCAGGGCCTCGATGCGCATCGAGGCCGGCCGCGCGGTGCGCATACCGCCGGGCCTCGCCGAAGAATACTCCCGGCCGGAGCGTCGCGCCCCGGTCTCCCCGTCCGACGCCGAATTCCTGCGGAGCCGCGTGCTCCATCGCGACGACGAGGCGATCGTCATCGACAAGCCGGCCGGGCTCGCCGTGCAGGGCGGCTCGAAGGTGAAATCGTCGGTCGATGCGATGCTGGACGCGCTGCGCTTCGAGGCCGGGGAGCGCCCCCGGCTGGTCCACCGGCTCGACAAGGACACCAGCGGCGTGCTCGCGCTCGCGCGCTCTCGCAAGGCGGCCGCCTCGCTCGTCGCCGCGTTCCGCGAGGGCAGGGTCGAGAAGCAGTACTGGGCGCTGGTCTCGGGCGTGCCGCAGCGCGAGAGCGGCGTCGTCGACCTCGCCTTGGCCAAGGCGCCGGCGCTCGGCGGCGGCGAGAGCGTGCAGGCTGGCGCCGCAGGGGCGAAGCGGGCGCGCACCGCCTGGGAGGTGGTCGCCGAGGCGCGCCGCGTCGCCTGGCTGTCGCTCAGGCCGGAGACCGGGCGGACCCACCAGATCCGCGTCCATTGCCGGGCGCTCGGCACGCCGATCGTGGGCGACGGGAAATACGGCGCCGACGCGCCCCGGATCGACGGGCCGCCGCCGGCGGGGCGGCTGATGCTGCACGCCCGCAGGCTGGTATTGCCGCGCAGCCACGGGCCGCCGGTCGCGGTCACCGCCCCGCTCGACGCGGCGATGCGGGCGCAATGGGCGTTCTGGGGGTTCGACGAATCGTGACCGGTGACAACGGCGCTCTTCTTGCCGCCTTCGACCTCGACGGCACGCTGCTCGACAGCGCGGGCCAGATCGTCGAGCGCGTCATCGCGTGCTGGGAGGCGTGCGGCTTCCCGCCGCCCGACCCGATGCTGGCCAGGCGGATCATCGGCCTGCCGTGGAAGGAGAGCGTCCTGGCGCTGCTGCCGGATGCCGGACCGGAGGAGTTCGAGAAGATCCGCCGCTACTACGACGACGTGCGGGAGGGCAGGCGCGCGGCCCCGCCGCCGACCGAAACCCTGTTCGACGGCGCCCGCGCGACGCTGGAGGCGCTGCGCGGGCGCGGCTACGCGCTCGCCATCGTCACCAGCCGCACAGGCGACCGGCTGGAGGCGCTGCTGCGCGACCACGGCATCGACGATTTCTTCCTCGCCTGCAAGACCGCCGACATGGGCCCGTCCAAGCCCGACCCCTTTCTGCTCAGGCAGGCGATGGACGATGCCGGGGCGGGCCCGGCGACCACGGTGATGATCGGCGACACGACCTTCGATATCGGCATGGCGGTCAATGCGGGGACGCATGCCGTCGGGGTGAGCTGGGGCGTGCACGAGGTGGACGAGCTGCGCGCGGCCGGCGCGCACCGCATCGCCGAAAGCTTCGGCGAGGTCCGCGACGCGGCGGTGGCGATGACCGGCGGGGCGGCTGGACCCGCTCGCCGCCCGGAGTAGTATCGGACTTGGTGCATTCCGCCCGGGACCGGTGGTTCGACGTCGCTGCTCGACTGGAATCCGCAAGACTTCAGCGAGATCCCCTACGCCTTCTACTCGGACGAGGGCGTTCACCGCCTGGAATCGGAGCGGGTGTTCCAGGGCGAGACCTGGAACTTTCTCGCGCTCGGCTGCGAGATCCCGAATGCCGGCGACTACAAGTCCGTCATGGCGGGCGAGATCCCGGTCATCGCGGTGCGCGACGAGACCGGCGCGGTCAACGCGATGGTCAACCGCTGCGCCCACCGGGGCAACCTCGTGTGCATCCGGGAGGCGGGCAATGCCGAGCGGCTGACCTGCGTCTACCACAACTGGACCTACGACCTGCGCGGCAATCTGGCGAGCGTCGCCTTCGAGCGCGGCATCCGCGGCAAGGGCGGCATGCCGGCGGATTTCGACCGCGCGGGCCACGGCCTCCAGCGCCTCCGGGTCGAGACCCGCAACGGGCTCGTCTTCGGCACGTTCTCCGAGACCGCGCCGCCGCTCGCCGAGTATCTGGGCCCCGAGATGCGCGCCAATCTGGACCGCGTGCTGGGCCGCGAGATGGAGATTCTGGGCCGGTACCAGCACCGGCTCGACGGCAACTGGAAGCTCTATGTCGAGAACGTGCGCGACACCTACCACGCGACCCTGCTGCACGCCTTCTTCCCGACCTTCGGGCTGGTGCGGCTGTCGATGAAGGGCGGGATCGAGCTCAGCGAGGGCGGGCTGCACCACCTGACCTATTCGATCGGCGCCTCGGACCGCCCGGAATCGCAGTACAACGCCCGCGACCTGCGCGCGGTGAAGGAGGGCTACGCGCTCAACGCGCCCGAACTCCTCGAATCCTGGCCGGAATACGAATGCGGCACCACGCTGGCGATCCAGAGCATCTTTCCCAACTTCTCGGTCCAGCAGCTCTCCAACGTCATCACCGTCCGGCTGATCGTTCCCCGCGGGCCCGACGAGAGCCTGCTGACCTGGTGGATCCTCGGCGCCGTCGAGGACACCCCGGAACAGCGCGCGATGCGCCTCCGCCAGTCCAACCTGGTCGGGCCCGGCGGCTATATCGCGATGGAGGACGGCGCGGTGGTGGGCTGGGTGCGCCGCGGCATCGCCGGCGCCGGCGAGCGGAACTCGGTGCTGGCGATGGGCGGGCGCGACGTCGCGCGCGAATCCGACAGCCGCTGCAACGAGCTCTCGGTGCGCGGCTTCTGGCAGGGCTGGCACGGGCTCATGCGGGGCGCGGTGGCGTGAGCGGGGGCGGCGAGCGCTTCGACACGGCGATCGACATTCCGCTTCAGCCCGACAACTTCACCGGCCAGCGGGGCGGGACCTCGATCCATTCGTCGTCGGCTTCGGCGGGCCAGGGCGGCATGGTGACCGCGAAGGCGGCGAGCGGCGCATCCCCGGTCGCGCGGAACTGGAACGCGGTTCCGAGCGGGATCGTCAGGCAGACGCCGGGCGCGAGCGCCGCGACCTCGTCATGCTCGCCGTCGCTCCGCCACATCTCGCCCTGTCCGGCGACGACGTACCAGATCTCCTCCACCGTGCGGTGGCGCCCGGCCCGCGAGACCGCGCCGGGGGCGAGCCTGAAATGTGCCGCGCTGCCGCCGCCGAGCCCGGGGAGTGTCCGCACCTCCGAGCCGTCGGGCGCGACGGCGTCGGGCTCGGCGGGGAGCGACCGGGTGGCGAATCGGGGCACCGGGCAGCCGCTCAGCGTTTGCGGTACTGCTCGGCGCCGAACAGGTTGGACCAGTCCTCGGCGCTCCAGCTGCGCTGGTCGGCGGTGTCGGTGAGCCGCTCCATGTCGCGCGCGACGGCGGGCCGGGCCGAGACCGTCTCGAACCAGCGCAGCACGTTGGGGTGGTCCTCCAGAGACTGTCCCTGGCGGCCGTGCAGCCGGCACCACGGGAAGATCGCCATGTCGGCGATGGTGTAGTCGCCGGCGACGAACTCGGCCTCCGCCAGCCGCCGGTCGAGCACCTGGTAGAGCCGCCGCGCCTCGTTGGTGTAGCGGTCAAAGGCGTAGTCGAACTTTTCCGGCGCGTAGGCGCGGAAATGGTGCGCCTGGCCCAGCATCGGGCCGAAGCTCGCCATCTGCCACATCAGCCACTGCATCGCCTCCAGCCGGGCGCGCGGCTCGTCGGGCATGAACCGCCCGGTCTTCTCCGCCAAATAGAGCAGGATCGCCCCCGATTCGAAGACCGCGACCGGCGTACCGCCCGGCCCGTCGTCGTCGGCCAGCGCCGGGATCTTGTTGTTCGGGCTGATGGCGAGGAATTCGGGGTCGAACTGGTCGCCCTTCTCCAGGTCGATCCAGTGCTCGTTATAGGCAAGCCCGGTCTCTTCCAGCATGATGTGGATCTTCTGGCCGTTTGGCGTGGCCGAGGTGTAGAGGTCGATCACTTTGCGCTCCCCCCGCTTGTTCGGGACGGCGCAGAAAACCACAGTTCATCGCCGGCGGGAACAGGCGCGGGGAGCGCATGGCGGCTTGAGTGCGTGGATCTTCGGTTACGGCTCGCTGGTCTGGCGGCCCGATTTCCCCTACCTCGAATGCCGGACGGCGGCGATCGACGGCTGGTCGCGGCGCTTCTGGCAGGGCTCCACCGACCACCGCGGCGTGCCGGGCGACCCCGGCCGGGTGGTCACCCTGGTCCGCGAGCCCGGCGCGCGGTGCTGGGGCCGGGCCTATCGCATCGAGGGCCGCGACGGCGAGGCGATCCTGGAGGGGCTCGCCTTTCGCGAGAAGGGCGGCTACGACCGGATCGTGCTCGACCTCCATTTCGCCGGCGCCCCGGAGGCGCCCGCCCCCGGCTTCGTCTATTTCGCCAACCCGGACAACCCCAACTGGCTCGGCCCGGCGCCGCTCGCCGACATCGCCCGCCAGGTGCGCCGCAGCCGCGGACCGAGCGGGGCCAATGTCGAATACGTGATGGAACTCGCCGGTGCGCTGCGCGCAATGGAGGTCGAGGACGCGCATGTCTTCGCCCTCGCCGACCTCGTCAAAGGGCAGGGGGCGCCTTGAATGAGGGACAGCCGTGCCCGGCGCGCGTCGGGTACCGTCCGGATCGCGAATCCTGTGGACCGGCGCGGGATAATCGGGAAAATCCGTGGATGTACGGGTTCTCGGTTGGATTGGCGCCAGCCACATTTGGCCGTGTTCGGCGATTGGAAGGGCCTCGACGATGAAGTCGAAATCGGATGAGGGCTGGGAAAGGCGGGTCGAGGAGGAAGTCAGTCGGAACTTCCAAGAGTTTCAGAAGCTGCTGCCGGCGATTCTGGAGTCGCAGCGTGGCAAGATCGCACTCATGCGGGACGGAGAGATCGTCGCGTTCTTCAACACCAGGCTACAGGCACGCGCCGCGGGAGACGCGCGGTATTCGGACGGTATCTGGTCGATCCAGGAGGTCACCGATGAGGTTATCGATGTAGGGTTCGTTTCTCATGCCAACTTCGGGAAGGTTTAGCTGGCATGACGGGCTGCTGTTTCGGGTCGCATTTCTCCCCCGGAGTGCTTCGATCAGGAGTGGCCCCAGCTACCCATGCATGGCGCTCGTCGACACCGGGGCGCGCAGGACGTGTATCGGCAATCCTGTCGTCGAGGCGCTATCCCTAAGCCCTTCGCGCGAAGATGTGCCGCTCAGGACTGCCGGTGGCGTAGTCGGTACAGGCCTGTACGATCTTCGGGTGGTCATTCTGGAGGATAGCGGTTCTTGGGGACCGGCCGTGAATTTGACCGCGCCACATATCCCGAGCATCGGCGATGCCTACCAAGCGATCATCGGTCGCGATGTGCTGAGCTTGGGCGACCTGACGCTTGAACGAAGCGGAAGCTACTTGTTCACCTTATGATCGGCGGCGCGGGAGAACCATGCCGCCGAGACCCGCGGTCACTCTTTCAGCGGACCGGACTCGGTATCGGGCGGAAATCTCCCGTCCGGGATATCGATGGTCACGAAATTGCGGGTACTGCCGTATAGTGCCCTCGATCGAGACCGAGACCCACGGGGAGGATGGCGATGGCGAAAGCGACATTCGGCGCCGGCTGCTTCTGGGGCATCGAGGAGGCCTATCGGCAGCTGGACGGCGTCACCGGGACCGCGGTCGGCTATGCCGGGGGCAGCGTCGACAACCCGAGCTACGAGATGGTGTGCTCCGGCCGCACCGGCCACGCCGAGGTGGTCCAGGTCGAGTACGACCCGGGCACGGTGAGCTACGAGGCGCTGCTGAAACTGTTCTGGCAGGTGCACGACCCGACCCAGATCGACCGCCAGGGCCCCGATATCGGCACCCAGTACCGCACCGTCATCTTCGCCCACGACGCGGAACAGGAAGAGGCCGCCAGGCGTTCGCTCGACGACGAACAGGCGAGCGGCCGCCACCGCCGCGACATCGCCACCCGGATCGAGCCAGCGCCCGCCTTCTGGATGGCCGAGGACTACCACCAGCAGTACTTCGCCAAGCGCGGCCACCGCCGGTTCGGGCTCTTTTAGGGGGCGGCGGCGCGGCGGCGCCGCGGGACGACTCCCCTCGTCGGTTCGCGTAATATCCCCGCCGACCGGGGAGGGCGCGCATGGCGACCATGGCGAAGGACGTCGATATCGGCGCGGCGCTGATCGAGCGCGCGCAGGCGCTGGTGCCCGACCTGGCCGCGCGGGCCGGCGAGACCGCCGCGCTCAGGCGCATGCCCGACGAGACCTTCCGCTTGCTGCGCGACAGCGACCTCCTCAAGGCGGCGCGCGCCGAGCGCTTCGGCGGCTATGCGCTCGGCCTCGACGAGGTCCTCGAAATCGTCGTCCGGCTGGGCCGCGGCTGCGGGTCGACGGCCTGGGTCTTCGGCATCTATTGCGACCACGCGATCACCGTCGGCATGTTCGAGCCCGAGGCCCAGGACGATGTCTGGGGCGCCGACCCGGAAGCCGTGATCTCCTCCGGGCTGGCGCCGTCCGGCAAGGTCGAGCGCGTCCCCGGCGGCTACCGGCTCGACGGGCGCTGGCAGTTCTCCAGCGGTTGCGACCACGCCGGCTGGGTGTTCGTCCAGAGCATGATCCCGCCCGCCGGCGAGGGCGAGGGGCCGATTCCGGCCTATCTGCTGCTGCCGCGCAGCGACTGGCAGATCGACGACACCTGGTTCGTCACCGGGCTCGCCGGCACCGGCAGCAAGGACATCGTGGTCGAGAACGCCTTCGTCCCGCCGCACCGGGTGCAGCCGATCGCGCCCTTGAACGCCGGCGAGGGCCCGGGCGCGCGGGTAAACCGGGCGCCGGTCTACCGCCTGCCGCGCATCGCCACGGTGCCGTTCTCGCTGGTCGCCCCGGCGCTCGGCGTGGCCGATGCGATGATCGATGCCTTCGTCGAGCGGACTTCGGCGCGGGCGACCCGCGGGGTGCGCCATGCCGAGCTGACCACGGTGCAGCTGCGCCTCGCCGAGGCGGCGGCCGAGCGCGACTGCGCCAGGCTGCTGCTCGCACGCGCGACGGCCGAGACCATGGCGGCGATGCGCGGCGCGGGCAAGCTCGGCCTCGAACAGCGCGCGCGCAACCGGCGCGACATGGCCTATATCGCGACGCTGCTGACCCGCGCCGCCGAGCGGATCTACGGCGTGACCGGGGCGAGCGGGCTGTTCGACGGCAACCCGATGAAGCGGATGTACCACGACATCCGCGCCGTCGCCGCCCACCACATCACCGCCTGGGACATCGCCGGCCCGACCTACGGCCAGGTCGCGCTTGGGCTGGAGCCCACCAACCCGCTGGTCTAGCCGGACCGCCCTTGCGCGAGCAGCGCGGCCTCGATGGGCACGCCGAGGCTTTCGTGGATGGCGTTGTACATCTTCCAGAAGCCGACCACGCAGGCGAGCTCGACGACTTGCGGCGGGGTCAGGGTCGCGGCCAGGCGTTCGAGCAATTCCCGTGGCACATCGGCCGGATCGAGCGTCGCCGCGCGGGCATAGGCGAAGCAGGCGCTCTCCACCGGGTCGTCCGGCTGGTAGCCCGGGTCGAGCAGGGCGTCGATGTCGGCTTGCGCGTAGCCCCAGCCCTCGCTCCCCCCGCCGGAATCGGAGGCGAGCGTGTTGGCGTTGTGCGCGACGCAATAGGCCGACCGGTTGAGGGCGCTGCAGAACGCCGCGATGCGCCGCTTGAGCGCGCGGTCGAGATGGCTCGAGGGATCGCGCATCGCGGTGTCGTTGAGCCGGATCAGGCATTGCAGCAGCTCGGGACGGTGCATGTAGAGCCTGAGCGCGTTGGGCAGGAAGCCCATGCGCTCTTCATAGGCGTCGACCGCGGCGGCAAGCTCGCCCTCGATGCCGTCGCGGTCGGCGTAGGGGATCGGGGGCGGGGCCTGGTCCGTCATGGCGTCTCTCAACCCAGATAGTCTTCGAGCTTCGCCTTGCCCCAGTTGAGCGGGAAGGCCTCGCGGAAATCGTCGCCGCCGCGATGCGGCTTGGCGGTGGCGTCGATGCCGATCTTGCCGACCAGGCGGAACGGCTCGTGGCCCGGCAGCGGCGCGGCCGAGGGGTCGTAGGGCGAGCCCCGCGTTCCCGGCACGACGACGATGTCCCGCGCCGGGTCCACCCGCGTCGCCATCGCGCGGTAGACCGCGCCCGGGTTCCCGATATCGGTGTCGGGGCTGATCGCCACCACCATCTTGGTGTTGAGCCAGGGCGCCCCCATGGCCTGCATCAGCGCGTCGTTGACGAAGCCCTCGCGCGGGTAGCTCACCTGGAGGATGCAGGAGACCGCCGCCCCCCAGGTCGGGAAGCGCACGTCGTGCACGGTGAGCCCGATCTCCGAGATCCGGTTGTAGAGCACCGCCTCGTGGCAAAGCCGCGGCAGCGGCTGGTGGTCGGTCTCCGGCACGGTCTGGTGGTTGCGGTAGATCGGCCTGTCGCCCCGCATGGTGATCGCGGTGATGTCGATGCGCGGGATCTTCTGCTCGTTGGGGAGGAAATACATGGTGGGCGCGTTCACCCCGCCGACCGCGTGCGTCCCCGAGAGGTCGACCGTGCCCTCGACGACGATCTCGGCATGGGCCGGCACGCGCAGCTCGATGGTCTCGCAGGGCACCATCTCGACGTCCCGGTCCATCACGGTGCCGACCATCTCGAGCTCGCCCCAGAGGTCCATGTGCATGCCGGAGAAATTGGCCATGATCTCGTAGGCCGGGTGGACGCCGAAGACCAGCGCGATCGGCATCCCGGTCCGCCCCATGGCGCGGTACTTGTCCATGATGATGTGGGTGTGCGGGGTGGCGAAGCTGATCCAGCCGTGGCGCGGGCCGACCGGCGTGGTGCCGGCATGGGACGAGTTGTAGAACCCGGTCTCCGGGTCGCGGACGATGTTCATCGCCGAGATGTAGGGCTGGCCTTCCTCGGCCGAGTGCACCGGGACCGGAAGCTTCAGCCAGTCCACCGCATCGCCGGTGCGCACGACTTCCTTCACCGGCCCGGTGGCGACGTCGACGAAGCCGCGCGGCGGCTCGCGCAGGCGCCGCGCCAGGGTCGGCAGGTAGTCGGCCTCGGCCACGCCAAGCGCGCGGCATTGCGACCAGCGGTGCTTGACCAGGATGTCGCAGAGCCGGAAATCGGGGTATTCGGTAATGTTTTCGAACAGGATCGGCCCCTCCGACTGCGCCGACAGCGCGCCGATATCGTCGATCGAGACCGGCTTCCCGATCACCGTCAGGATGTCGGCATTGGTCTCCAGATAGCCGCGCAGGTCGCGGTCGAGCGCGCGGTTGGCGAGCGGGTGCGGGGACGCGGCGCCGGCCATGGCCGTCTCCTCCAAAGGGGTTGCGGCGGCAGGATATGCCGCCGCGGCCGCCCGACCAACCGGGCCGCGTATCGAGGGACGGCTTCCCTCCGGCGATGCGGCTGGGTTAGCGTGTGCGGGCAGCGCAAGGACGGTCCGCCCATGAAGCTCGGCATGTTCTACTGGCCCTGCGGCCACCACATGGCGGCCTGGCGGCACCCCGACGGGGTCGCCGATTCGGGCGCCAATATCGGCCACATCGTGGCGCTCGCGAAGCTCGCCGAGCGCGGCCTGTTCGACCTGTTCTTCATGGCCGATTCGGTCTCGTTCTGGCGCGGCGACCTCGAATCGATGACGCGCGATTCCTTCGGCACCTGGATCGAGCCGTTCACCGTGATGTGCTCGCTCGCCCAGCACACCAGCCGGATCGGGCTGGTCTGCACCTCGACCACGACCTACGACCAGCCTTACTCGCTGGCCCGGCGCTTCGCCTCGCTCGATGTCGCGAGCGGCGGACGGGCGGGGTGGAACCTGATCACCTCGGCCAACAAGCTGGAGGCCGCGAGCTTCGGCGTCGATGAGCATCTGGAGAAGACCGAGCGCTACCGCCGCGCCCGCGAGTTCGCCCATGTGGTGCGCGGGCTGTGGAACTCCTGGGGCGAGGGGGTGTTCGTCCGCGACAAGGAGACGGGGCTCTATTTCGACGAGACCAGGCTGAACGTGCTGGAGCACGAGGGCGAGCATTTCCGGGTGCGCGGGCCGATCAACGTGCCGCCCTCGCCGCAGGGCGAGCCGGTGATGGTGCAGGCCGGCGCGTCCGACGATGGACGCCAGCTCGCCGCCGAGACCGCCGAGGTGATCTTCGGTGCGCAGCAGACCATCGAGGGGGCCAGGGAGTTCTATGCCGACGTGAAGGGCCGCATGGGGGGCTGCGGCCGCGACCCCGATTCGCTGAAAATCCTGCCTGGGCTCGCGGTCTGCGTCGCGCCGACGCAATCCGAGGCCGAGGACAAGTACGAGCAACTCCAGGACCTGATCGACCCGCTGGCCGGGATGCAGCTCCTTTCGCGGCGGGTCGATTTCGACCTCACCGGACACGACGTCGACGGCCCGCTGCCCGAGCTGCCGCCCAACAAGGTGGTGTCGACAAGGGCGCAGCTGTTCGCCGAGATCGGGCGCCGCGAGAACCTCACCATCCGCGACCTCTACCGCCGCATCGCCGGCGCGCGCGGGCATTACGAGATCGTCGGCACGCCCGAACGCGTCGCTGACATGATGGAGGAATGGGTGCGCGAGCGCGCCTGCGACGGCTTCAACGTCATGCCGCCGGTCTTCCCCTCCAGCCTCGAGGACTTCATCGACCTCGTAATCCCCGAACTCCAGCGCCGCGGCCTCTACCGCACCGAATACGAGGGCACGACGCTGAGGGAGAACCTCGGAATCACGCGTCCTTCCTGGCCGTAGGGATATCCGCCTCGGAACGTCGCCTCCGATGGGCGCGCTTGACAATCGCCAGTTCCCAACAATATTGTTGCCAACAGTTTCGTTGGGAATGGGGCCATGCTCAGAAAGGGCGGCGGCAACTGGGTCGAGGGAGACCGGTTCTTCGACCGGGCATACGAGCTCGAAGCCTTGGAAGAGCGGGTTCGGGAAGGGACCCACACCCTGCTGACGGCGCAGCGGCGCATGGGCAAGACGAGCCTCGTGCGGGAACTCCTGCGCCGGCTGGACGATGGGGGCGCGTCCGAAACGGTTTTCGTCGACCTTGAGGCCGCCATGGACCCGGCCGATGCCATCGCCGAGATCGGCGTTCAAGCGAGGCCGCTGCGCGGCGCCTGGGGCCGGATCGAGTCGGGTTTTGTCAACGTCCTGAGGGCGGCCGGCGACCGGATCGAGGAACTGTCGCTGTCCGACCTGAAGGTGAAGCTGCGCGCCGGGATCGATGCCGGGAACTGGCCGCAGAGAGGCGGTGCGGTGTTCGCGGCTCTGGCGGCGAGCGACCGGCCGGTCGTTCTCGCGCTCGACGAGATGCCGATCCTCGTCAACCGGCTGCTCAAGGACCAAGCGGGCGTCGTCACGCCGGAGGGAAGGGGGCGGGCGGACGCGTTCCTGACCTGGCTGCGCCGGAACGGGCAGGCGCATCGCGGCCGTGTCACGATGATCCTGTCGGGCAGCGTCGGCCTCGAACCGCTGCTGGAACAGGCCGGGCTCAGCGCCCACGCCAACATTTTTGCCGCCTACGACCTCAAACCCTGGAGCGAACAGACCGCCGCATCCTGCCTGGCGGCGCTCGCCGGGACCTACGGCATCGGGCTTCCGCCCGAGGTCGGCGCGGACATGTGCCGGCGGCTGCGCTGCTGCATCCCGCACCACGTGCAGATGTTCTTCGACAAGCTGCACGACCGTCTCCGGCGCGACGGCCGGCGGGACGCGACGCTGGAAGACGCGGCGTGGGTCTATGTGCAGGAGATGCTGAGCGTGCGCGGGCAGGTCGACCTGCAACACTACGAGGGCCGGCTGGAGACCGTCTTGGGACGGGCGGGATATCCCGTGGCCCTGGAGCTGTTGACCGCGGCCGCCGTCGACGGCCGCCTGGACGACGACGCGCTCGACCGCTACGGCGCGCATTTCGCGGACCGGGCCCAAGACGGCGCCCCCACGGTCGAACACGTACTGCATGTGCTGGAACATGACGGCTACCTGGAGCGGCGGGACGGCGGCTACAGGTTCGTCTCCGGCCTGCTGGAGGATTGGTGGCGCGGGCGCTACGGCCGGGGCTTCGTTTCCGCGGTCGCGCGAGCACCCCGAAGCCCGGGAGCGGCCCGATGACCGTGACCGCCCGCAAGTACAACCCGGGCTTCCTCTCCGACGACGAGCTCGTGGCGTCCTTCTGCGTGCGGACGGACGAGTTCGAGTCGATGATGGAGCCCCTGCGCGAGGCCCCGGGCGATTCGAACGCGCACCAGATCGTCATCGGCCCGCGCGGCAGCGGCAAGACGAGCCTTCTGTTGCGGGTCGCGGCGGAGATCCGCCGGGACGCGCGGCTCTCTACCCGTCTCTTCCCCGTCGTGTTCGCGGAGGAAAGCTACGAGGTCTCGACCGCCGGCGAGTTCTGGCTCGAAGCCCTGTCCCGCCTCGTGGACCAGGCGCCGAACGGCGAGGACGGCCCCGATCTCCGTCGCAGCTTCGAGGAGCTGCGGGAAATCCGGGACGACCGGACGCTCGGGGATCGCTGCCTCGGCGCCCTCCAGGATTTTTCGGACCGCGAAGGCAAGCGCCTCGTGCTGATGGTCGAGAACCTGAACATGCTGTTCCGCGACATCGCCGACCGGGACGCCGGCTGGCGGCTGCGCCAGACGCTCCAGACCGAGCCCCGAATTCTCCTGCTGGCGAGCGCGACCAGCCGGTTCGACGAGATGGACGATCCGAAACGGGCTCTCTACGACCTGTTCCGAAGCCTCCCCCTGCGCCCTCTCGACGTGGAAGACTGCGCGACCCTTTGGCGGACCGTATCCGGTCAGGAACGCGCGCCGGAGACGATCCGGGCCTTGCGCATTCTCACCGGCGGCAGCGCGCGGCTACTCACCATCGTCGCCCGCTTCGGGGCCGCGCTGTCGTTTCGCAAGCTGATGGCCGACCTGCTCGACCTGGTCGACGACCACACCGAGTACTTCAAGAGCCATCTCGATGCGCTGCCGGCCCAGGAGCGACGGGTCTATCTCGCCCTCGCCGAGCTCTGGAAACCGGCGACCGCGCGCGAGATCGCCGACCGGGCGCGGCTGGAAACCAGCAAGTGCAGCGCGCAGCTTGCCCGCCTTGCCGAGCGCGGCGCGGTGGAGGTCTCGGGCGGCACGGCGCGGCGCAAGCTCTACTACCTCGCCGAGCGGCTCTACAACATCTACTACCTGATGCGCCGCGCCCGCGGCCCGGCCCCCATGATCGAGTCCCTTATCCGCTTCATGGAGGGGTGGTACTCGGTCGACGAATTGAAGGAATTTGGCGCCCGAATGGCCCAGGAGGCGCCCGGCCTAGATGGCGAGACGCTGGGGCTCTACCGGACCGCGTTCCAGCAACTCCTCAAGCTGCCGTCGCTGGAAGCGCACCGCGAAGAACTGCTCTCGCTCGCGTCCGCGATGTACGCCGGTCGGACGGGCGATCTATCTGTTGCGTTCCCGCCGTCAGCGGTCGCACAGGAACTCTTTGAAAAAGCACGGGCGTTGGAAAAGGCAGGCCGATTGGAAGATGCGGTCGGTGCTTGGGACGAAGTCGTCCGGCATTTTGGCGCAACTGCTGTGGAAACTGATCTTGGACCAGTTGCATTGGCTTTGCGCAACAAGGGAGACGCGCTCGTTGCGCTGCAGCGTCTGGACGAGGCGCTGGCCAACTGGGACGAGGTCTTGCAGCGCTTCGGGACGAATGATTCGGAGGTGTTTCGTCATGCTGTAGCGCTGGCGCTCCAAAGCAAAGGGACCGCTTTGCTCACCGCTCGGCGATTCGATGATGCGCTCGCGACTTGGGACGAGTTCGTTCGTCGTTTCGCGGTGGCCGAGGATGAAACACTAAGAGATGGGGTGGCGCTGGCACTCGTTGGGAAGGGCGCTGCGCTATTGGCATTGGACGGGTTGGATGAGGCGATTGCCGTCTGGGACGAAGCGTTGCGTCGTTTGGGAACGGGCGAAGGGTACCGAGGCCCCGAATTCCTCGCGCTTGCGATGAACTTTAGAGGCGTCGCGCTTGCCCGATCCGAGCGGCTGGATGAAGCCCTGACTGCATGGAGCGAGGTGGTTGAGCGGTTCGGAGGTGCCGAGACACCGCAGTTTGTTGACTACGTTGCCACAGCGCTTGGACACAAGGCAGTCGCATTTCTTCGACTTAACCGGCTGGAAGCGGCCTTGGGTGCCACAGACGAGGCGGTACAGCGCCTCGGTCGGTACGATGCGGGGGACGTACTGCACATGGTCGCAAATGCGCTCGTCCACAAGGGGTGGGAATTGCTCAATTTGGATCGGGCGGAGGAGGCACAGGAGATCTGGGCGGAGGCCCAACGACGGTTCGAAGCAAGTGATTCACCGAACATGTGGAATGCGATGAAGTCTGCACTGCTGGGAAAGGCAACGGTAGAATTGGGACGCGGTCAAAATGACGCGGCTATCGTCGCAGCAGACCGCGTGTTCCGTCACGGTGGCACCGGCTCGCCGGAGATCGAATGGCTAACGCACAGGATTCGCGCTCGAGCACATCTTCGAAAGGGCAATGCCTCAGCATGCGCAGGTGATGTCGAAAAGATACTAGCGATCCTGCCTGACCTCGGTTCGATGTCCAAGGACGTGCTCAATTGGCTGTCCAGTATGGCGGTGGCTTTGGGTCTTGAGAAAATGCGCGGCCTGATCCGGGCATCGCCGGTATCCGACCTGCTGCTGCCTCTAACGACGGCGCTGGAGATGGAGCTCGGCGAGGAACCACGGGTGGCGAAGGAGGTGGAAGAGGTCGCCGAGGACATTCGCCGCGACCTAGCGGAGCTGCGGAAGGCGCGGCAGGGGTGACTTTAGAAGGCGCTCTGGCCGACGGCGCCGTGGCGTGCCACCAAGTCCCACTCGTCAAGGTTGGCGCAGGCCGACCATGACGACGAGGAAGCCGAGATGTGGCGGGTGTGGCGAGTGAACCGTCCGATGGCCACCCCCCATTGACCATTTGCCGCCTGGCTCCCTTTCTTCCGATAAACTCCGGCCATGCTGAGCGCGCTTGCCACCCTCCGCCGCGGACCGCCCGCCGACCCTGTCTCCGGCTGGTCGCTCGCGACCCTGGTGCTCGGGCTCTTCCTGATCGGGCCGTTCGTGGCGCTGCTCTATGCGATGACCGGGGATTCGGGCGGGTTGTGGTCGCATCTGATGGAGACCGTGTTTCCGCGCTACGTGGCCAACACGATGGCGCTGATGGCCGGCGTCGGGCTGGTCAGCCTCGCCTTCGGGCTGAGCACGGCGTGGCTGGTCACGCGCTACGAGTTTCCCTTCTCGCGGCTGCTCGACTGGACGCTGCTGCTCCCCGCCACGGTGCCCGCCTACATCATCGCCTACGCCTATACCGACCTCTTGGAATATGCCGGGCCGGTGCAGGGGCTGCTGCGCGACATCTTCGGCTGGTCGTCGGCGCGCGACTACTGGTTCCCCGAGATCCGCTCGCTCGGCGGCGCCGTGCTGGTGATGGGCTCGGTGCTCTACCCCTATGTCTACCTGATGGCGCGGACCGCGTTCCGCCTCACGCCGGCCTCCTACTACGAGGTGGCGCTGCTGCACGACCGCAATATCGCGTTCTCGGTCGGCATCCCGCTGGCGCGCCCGGCGATCGTCGCCGGGCTGGCGCTGGTGCTGATGGAGGTGGTGTCGGATTTCGGCACGGTCGAGTATTTCGCGGTCGAGACGCTGACGCTCGGCATCTTCAATGTCTGGCTCGGCATGAACAATTTGACCGCCGCGGCGCAGATCGCGGGCGTCGCCTTCGTGTTCATCCTGGGCCTCCTGTTCATCGAGCGCCGCGCGCGCGGGCAGCAGCGCTTCTTCGATCCGGCGACGCCGCGCGAGGGGCTGCGCCCGGTGCGGCTGAGCGGCGCGAAGGCGGCGCTCTGCGTCGCCGTCTGCCTGGCGCCGCTCATCCTCGGCTTCGCGGTGCCGGTGGGCGTGCTCGCCTGGTTCGTCGCCGCCGGGCTGTCGTCGACCGATTACGGCGCCCTGGTGACGACGACCGTCAATTCGCTGGCGGTGGCCCTGGCGGCGGCGGCGATCGTCATGGGCGTGGCGCTGGTCACCGTGATGGTGACCGCCTACAAGCGCCACCCGGCGCTCGCGGCGCTGACCGCGGTCTCGGCGATGGGCTATGCGTTTCCCGGCACCGTGCTCGCCATCGGCGTGGTGGTGTTCGCGGGCGCGCTCGATTCCGCGGCCGAAGCGCTCGTCGAGGGCGTGCTCGGCGCCGGGTTCCACGGGCTGCTGATCGGCGGGGTCGCGCTGCTGGTCGCGGGCTACGTGGTGCGCTTCCAGGCGATCGGCTACGGCGCCATGGTGTCCGGGGTGAAGCGGCTCTCGCCCAACATCATGAACGCGAGCTACGTGCTCGGGCGCGGCTTCTCCCGCAGCCTGGTGACGCTGGCGCCGCCGCTGTTGCGCAAGTCGATCCTCGCCGGCGGGCTGCTGGTCTTCGTCGACGTGATGAAGGAGCTGCCGATGACGCTGCTGCTCCGCCCGTTCGATTTCGAGACGCTGGCGACCTATGTCTACCAGTTCGCCACCGACGAGCTGCTGGAGCACTCGGCGCTCGCCGCGCTCGCCATCGTCGCCGCCGGGCTCGGCCCGGTGATCTGGATGAACGCCTCGCAGCGCCGCTGAGCGCTTCGCCGCGGCGCCGGCGGATGCTCCAACATCGCGGCACGCACTGGAACGCCACGCTTCGTATCCCCACATACCTGCATACAGTGAGTGAACATGCGGCCGGCCGCCCTCAACGAGAGGAACGCTGCCATGTTCGAGAAGCAAGGCAAACCGGTTCGCTGTCCGAACAGACGATCGGGTAGGTCACAGCGGTCGATATCCCCGCCCGTGCCGGCATCCGGCGGGCCGGGTTTCCCGTCATCGCAACCCGCCCCGCGGGGCATTCCCGTCATCACAAGCCGCATGTCCCGGCCCGCGGGGCCGGACGAACGGAGAGGGGCGCGCTCGTCCAGGCCGTTGCTCGTGCCGGTGCTGGCGGTTGCGGTGCTGGTTCTGCAGGCGGCGGCGACCGAAGCCGCCTGCGGCAAGAAGCACCGGGTGAGCCACCGGGACTCGGAATGCCTGAGCGCCTGGTGGGAGAACCACAACTCCACGTTCAGGCACAACACCTACAACGTGCGGAACAACTGCGCGTCGCAGGGAAGGGTGGTGGCGAAGGTCGACCTGAAAGAGGAGATGGACCGGACGCTGTATCTCGATAACGGCGCGACGCGATCCGGTCAGACCAAGTTCCGGATCCGCTGGATCTACTGTTGCTCGGACCTCAGCACGCTCTGCAACCGTTCCGATCTGGAAAGGGCCGAAGACAGGGCGGGCGCGCCCGGCGCCACGGTGACGGGGACCGCCTCGGGCGACGACACGCTTGCGAGCGCCTGGCTGTCCGGCTTCGGGCGCGCGGCGGCCTCGGAGCATGTGGACCTCCTGGGCGCGCGGTTGGCGGCCGGGAGCCGGCAGCCGTATCTGACGCTCGGCGGGTACGAACCGGATTTGCCCGGGCTCCCCGAAGGCGAACCCGGGGAGGGCGCCACGAGACCGATGGCCGGGCCCGATCTGCTGTCCGGCAGCTCGTTCCTGTTCACCGGTGGGGGGGACGCTTCCGGGCGCTGGTGGGGATGGGGAAGCGCGGCGCCGCTGGGGTTCGCCGGGGCGCACGGCTCGCCGGGCGAGGGCCGTCTGGAGCTGTTGGGGACCGATTACGCGCGCGGTCGTCTGCTTGCCGGCGTGGCGCTGTCGCACGCATCCGGCGCGGACGGCCCGATGCCCGACGGGGTCCACCGATTCGGGGCTTCGCTCCACGGGGTGCATCCCTATTTGCGACTGGCGGTGGACGACCGGTTGTGGATCTGGAGCGCGTTCGGCTTCTGGACCGGCGACATGATGCTTCGCGAGAGCGACGGCGCCACCCGGCCGGGCCCGCCGGGACGATGGCGGACAGGGCTGGACATGGCGATGGCGGCTGCGGGTGCGGGCGGCGCGCTGCTGACGGCAGACGAGGCGGACGGGTTTGCGGTTTCCGCGAAGGCGGACGCCTACGTCATGCGCATCGGCTCCGGGGCGGCCGCCGTTCCGGGCGGCGGCGCTCTCCCGGAGGCCGAGCTCGACCGTCAGCGGCTGGGGCTCGACGGCTCGCGCGTCTTTCGGCTCGGATCGCGGCGCAGCCTGGCGGCGTCGATCGGACTCGGCCTCCTCCGCGACGGCGGGGACGGCGGTGCGGAGACGAGCGGCGGGCTCAACGCATCTCTACGCCACGCATCGCCAGGACAATCGATCGTTGCCCGGCTGGGCCTCGTCGGCCGCGGGCGCGAATACACGCTCGGCTGGCGGATGGAGCCGGCGCTCCACGCCGCGCCCCGATTCGGCCTGGGTCTCCGGGCGGCACGGCGTGAGCATACGGACGACGACCGGGAGACGGAGCACGCGATCGACCTCCGCGTGACCGTCGCCTGGTAGCGGGCCCGTCGGCCGTAGCGGGGGCGGCGCCCGCCGAACGCCTGGCTTCGAGGGATCCATGCCGCCGTCCTCTCCCGTTCGATACCCGAAGCGCCTGCCGCTCGCGAGAGATCCGGGCTAACATCGCGGCCGTAGCGGGGGGGCGTTCGGTTCGAACAGGAGGGACCAGGCGACGATGACCGGCGGCGCGAATGCCGTCGCGCGCGAGGCGTTGATCGAGCGCGCGCGGGCGCTGCTCCCGGCGATCGCCGGGCGGGCGGCGGAGGCGGACCGGATCAGGCGGCTGCCGGACGCGACCCAGGTCGAGCTGATGGAGGCCGGGCTCTACCGGATCTACCTCCCCGGGCGCTACGGCGGCTACGAGTCCGACTACATGTTGCAGGTCGATCTGGCCGCCGAGCTCGGCACCGCCTGCGGCTCGACGGCCTGGGTGCATTCGGTGGTCGCGAGTCACAGCTGGATGCACGGCATGTTCGATCCGGCCGCCCAGGACGCGGTGTGGGGCGAGGACCCGGACGCGCTGATCTCGGGCTCGACGCCGACCGCCGATTCGCGCGTCGAGCCGGTCGACGGCGGCTATTTGCTGAACGGCAGCTGGACGCTGGCGAGCGGGGTGGATGTCTGCCGGTGGAACCATTTCAACATGATGACGCCCAGGCTGGAGGGCGACGGGCTGGAGCACCGCTACGGCCTCGCCCCGCTCGGCGCCGTCGAGCTGGTCGACGACTGGCATACCACCGGGCTGCGCGGCACCGGCTCGCGGTCGATGATCTGCCGCGACCTGTTCATCGCCGAGGACCGGACGATCCGCTCCGAGGCCTGTCGCGGCGGGCCCACGCGGGGCAGCGCGGTCAACCCGGGCCCGCTCTACCGGATGCCGCTGTTCTCGCTGTTCGGCAAGGGGATCGTGGCGCCCGCGCTGGGTATCGCCCGCGGCGCGCTCGCGCTGGTGGTCGACCGGCTCGGCGGCCAGCGCATGCAGAGCGGCGCCCGGCTCGCCGGGGAGCCCACGGCGCAGCTCCGCGTCGGCGAGGCGGCGGCCGAGATCGACGCCGCCTGGACGCTGCTCCGGCGCGACTGCGCCGAGGTCCATGCCAGGGCGGAGGCGGGGGAGGGGCCGAGCCTGGAG
>Ga0209544_1000225_pt1 | contig 85975 bp, 83 predicted proteins | sample MesohylPK_FD_187297 | JGI IMG/M metagenome (GOLD analysis project Ga0209544, IMG submission 187297) | Host-associated microbial community of the marine sponge Aplysina aerophoba from Gulf of Piran - sponge mesohyl, lysed by proteinase K... | ecosystem: Host-associated > Porifera > Sponge >... | reverse complement strand
AATTCATAACGTCGCCCTCACTGGCCGATGACTCGCAGCAGCGCGGGGGCACCCCGTACCGAATCCAGCTCGCGGAGATCGCCCAGCGTGGCCTGCACGTCGCGTTCAGTCGCCTCATGGGTGATGAACACCAGCCGGGCTTGATCGCCCAAGCCCTCCTGCTCCATCGAGCGGATGCTCACACCATGGCGGCCAAACACCCCGGCCACCGCGGCCAGCACGCCTGGCCGATCCAACACCTCCATATTGATGTAGAACTCCGACTCCAGATCGTCTATGGAGCAGATGACCGCCTCGCCCAGGCTGCCAATGGGAGTCCACGTGCCCCGGCCCCAATTGCCGGCCGCGTCGATCAGGTCGCCCAGCACGGCACTGGCCGTCGGCCGCCCGCCCGCGCCCCGGCCATACAGCATGAGCTCCCCCACCGCGTCGCCCTCTATGAACACTGCATTGAAGGAGTCTCGAACCGAAGCCAGCGGATGGTCGGCCGACACCATCGCCGGGTGGACCCGGACGGCCAACTCGGGTTTGCCGTCGACATGGCCCACCCGCTCGGCTATGGCCAGCAGCTTGATCACGTATCCCAGCCTCTGAGCAAAGGCGATGTCGGCGGGCCCGACGCTGGATATGCCCTCTCGGTAGACGCTGCCCGCCAGGACCCGGGCCCCGAAGGCCACCGTGGCGATGATGGATGCCTTGGAGGCGGCGTCGAATCCCTCCACATCGGCGGTCGGGTCCCGTTCGGCGTACCCCAGCGACTGCGCGTCGGCCAGGGCATCGTGGTAGCTGGTGCCGTGTTCGGTCATCTGGCTGAGGATGTAGTTGGTGGTGCCGTTCACGATGCCCATGACCCGACGGACCGGCTCGGCCGACAGCGACTCCCGCAGCGAGCGGATAAGGGGAATCCCCCCTCCGACCGCGGCCTCGAACAGCAGATCTACCTCAGCGGTATCAGCTGCGGCATACAGCTCGGCGCCGTAGTTGGCCAACAACTCCTTGTTGCCGGTAACCACTGGCTTGCCCTGCTTCAGAGCGCTCGATACCAGCTCCCGGGCAGGCTCGATCCCACCGATCAGCTCCACCACAACGTCCACGTCGGGATCGTTCACCACCGCGGCGGCATCGGTGGTCAGCACACCGTCGGCCAAGACAACGTCTCGGTCACGCGATGCGCTGCGGACCGCCACTCTTGCCACTTCCAATTCGAGGCCGGTGCGCTCAGCGATGACCATGTGCTGTTCCTCCAACAGCCCGATCAGCGCCGACCCGACGTTTCCACAGCCCAGCACGCCCACGCCGATTCGCTTCCGAGATGAGTCGCTCACCTTCTCCACCGTACCGGGTCAGTATGACCCGATTGACAAGATTTCCGGCCCCATGTGGTTTATGTTGATTTTCGTGTATAAAGATATATTTTAGATGCTTAATGTTGTCCTATGAGCTGTTCTCGCTGGCCAGCGACCTTCGACAGCAGGCCGCGGCCTGCGAGCGGGTGCGGGCCGACGTCGACCTGGTTTGGCGGGGGCTCGACCATGTGCTCGATCAGCCGAAGGCCAGGCACGTGCCGGCCGTGTGGCAATCGGCCGCGGCCGACGCCAGCCGCCTCCGACTCCACCACCAGCGCGCCCACCTGGTTCGAATGCGCTACGAAATCGAGCAGGTGGCCCGGCGTCTCCAAGCACGGGCCGATGAGCTGTATGCCGACGCCGCCCGGGTCGAGATGGCCGCCGAGGCAGCCCGACGAGACGAAGCCCGAGAACTCGGCATGCAGGCCAGCTATTTTCAATAGGCATCTCACCTTCTACTATCCAGCCGATCCCGGTTCTGTTGCAGCATCGCAGCAACGACGAGTACCGACCCTTGCCCTGGTCCAAACGCGATCTCTGGGCCATCGGGCAAGTTGTGGCCCGATCAGAGGGCGTCGGCGACTCAATCCGACAGCAGTACCAGTTCGCGGCCAGCCGCCGGGGAACGGCCACCGCGCTGAGGGCCATAGACCAGGCGTGGGGCGGGGGCTACTACAAGGTGGAACAACAAGCCGAGACCGACCCTGAGGCCGCTGAGGAGGCTTTCGGCGGCGATGAGCTGGTGATCGATGTCCAAACGCATTACATCGCTCGCCATCGCAGCGGCACCCCTGGCGTCGAGGGAATCATGGGGTTCATACGCGACGTCGCCCCTGATCGTTGGCAGGGGCTCGATCCCGAATTTCATCTCGATCTCGGGAGCTACCTGCGTCACATATTCCTAGAGAGCGAGACTGCGGCCGCGGTGCTCACCTGCACGCCCGGCGACGATAGCCACAGCATCTTGACCAATCCCGAAATCGCCGCCACCCGCGAGCTGATCGATCGTTTGGCGGGGACCGGCCGGCTGATCAACCACTCAATCGTTCATCCCAACGCACCAGGCGAACTCGACCGGATGGGGTCGCTGATAGAGCACAACAGGCCGTCGGGCTGGAAGGTCTACACCCTCCAGGGGTGGGAGGGTCAGCCTGGCTGGCGACTCGACGACGAAGAGTGCGGCTTGCCGTTCTTGGAGAGCAGCCGGGAGATGGGGGTTGGCATCGTGTGCGCTCACAAGGGACTGAGCGCTTTGGCGCCCGCCGGGTCGCCAGCCGATATCGGCCCGGCCGCGGCCAGCTTTCCCGATATCAACTTCCTCGTCTACCACTCCGGATACGAGACACCGGTCGGTGATGAAGAGGAGGGGCCCTACGACCAGGAGGCCCCCGCTGGCACCGACCGCCTGATCAAGAGCCTGGCCGATGCCGGCGTTGGGCCGGGCGGCAATGTCTACGCCGAGTTGGGGAGCACCTGGTATGTGCTGTCGCGTCGGCCCCGGGAGGCGGCCCACGTGATTGGCAAGCTGCTCAATGCGGTCGGCGAGGACAATGTGCTGTGGGGCAGCGACTCGATTTGGTACGGATCGCCCCAACCCCTCATCGACGCCTTTAGGGCCTTCCAGATACCCGAGGAGTTGCGCCAGCGCCACGGCTACCCGGAGCTCACCAGCCGCATCAAGGAGAAGATTCTCGGGCTGAATGCCGCCCGGGTATATGGGATCGACCCGGACCAGACCCGCAGCCAGGTTGCCGCCGATGACCTCTCGTGGGTCAAGGCTGCGTTTGATGAATACATCGAGTTATAATAATTTTCAATAATTCTCTTGCTATTTGATGACTTCAACGCTATCAAGGGGTTCCACCTGATCCGCCCGAGTGATCAGCTACGAGAAAGGCCCCACCATGTCTGTTTTGACCATGAACACCGAGGAAATGGACCATCTCCAGCAGCAATTCACCGCATTCGCTGGCCAAGTGGAAGACCTCCGCACCCGCCTGACTGCAACTTTGGAGGGAACTACCTGGACGGGTAGCCGATCGGAGCGATTCCGTGGCACCTGGCACGAGCAATGGTCGCCGTCGCTGGGGCAGTTGCAGGAGGCGCTTACCGAATTGGCCACTTCGATCGGCCTTGAACGCCAGAACACCATCGCAGCCCTCGACTCAGTCTGACGGCGCTGGCCGCCCTCCAGCGGATCTGAGCCGCCACCGGCCCATCCCACCGAAGCATCCATGCGCCTGCTCTACGAAGGACCAGAGGGTGCCCGAGAGGTAAGCATCGCTGACGGCCTGGTGGCCGACATCGGAGAACTGGCCGAAGCCTTGGGCCTGCATCCGCCGGTTGCCGGGCTCTGGGTGGGCGACCAATGGATGGAAGCCGACCGCCAGCTCAATGAGGCGGGAGTGGCCGACGGCGCCCGAGTGGGCGTGGGTCCCGGACCGAAGCCCGAGGGACCCGGGAGGGCTTTGGAGGTTGTGGGAGGGCTGTGGGCTGGCGACCGCCGTCTGCTTCCTGGCGAAGGACTGAGCGTGGGCCGCTCTCCAGACGCTGACCTAACCCTGCCCATCGTGGGGCTGCGGCCCCAACACGCGCGCTTGGTGTGCCGGGATGGGCTGGTCTACATCCGCGTAGGCGACGATGAGCCGACCGGGGTGGAGGTTGCAGAGCCGCTGCGGCTGGGCGGAGCATTGATCCAGGTATCCGACGCCCCCGACGACCGCCCGACCCGCACGGCCGCCATCTTGGGGCGAAACACATTTGGAAAGACCGCTTTCAACCGCCCTCCCCGACCGCCACTTCCCGCGCCACCCGAACCACTTTCGGTTCCCGCCGAAGAACCGCGACGGACTCCAAGGGCCATTGCGTTCGGCTGGGCTGCCCTAACCGGGCCATTGGTGGTAGGGCTGCTGATGGCTGTGCTCTACAGCCCCTACATGGCCCTGTTCGCCCTGTTGAGCCCGTTGATGATGGGAGCCAACTGGTTTGACAGCCGTCGACGTGACCGCTTCGACCACCGGCGATCACGTCGGAGGGCGCAAGCGTCCCTTGTCGACTTCCAAGCAGCGGCCGAGGCGGCCCACGCGGCAGAAATCCGGCGCTGGCGCGACCTGCACCCTCACCTAGCTGAGGCAATCAGGCGAATTTGCCAGCCCAGTGTTCGGCTGTGGGAGCGAAGGCCAGTCCACACCGACTTCATGTCGCTGGTTGCCGCCCACGGCCCTGTTCCCTTCACCCCCGAAATGGCGGTGGAGGGGCCGCAGCCCGCCGACGAGGCAACCGCCGTGCTTGATCAACTCGGGCCGATGCCCGACTCCCCCATCGCTGTAAGTCTGGGGCCGGGCACGGTGCTCGGCTTGGTAGGTCCTCGCCGCGCAACCACCGCAATGGCCAGAGGGCTGCTCGTACAAGCGGCCGCCTACCACGGGCCAGCTGATCTTGCCGTGCTGGTGGTTGCCGACGAGGTGACCGCGCCGATTTGGGGGTGGACCGCCTGGCTCCCCCACACTTCTCATCCATCCATCGGTAGGTCGCGGCTAATCGCCGACCAACGGGTCGCTGCCGCGGAGACTGCCTTGGAACTGACCGATGCTTGGAATCGCCGGGGGGAGGACACCCACTGGCCTCAGCTCCTGATCGTGGCCGATGGCGAGAATTTGGCCACCGGCCGGACACCGCCCCTACGCCCCCTTCTCATGGGATCGGCCGGGCCGGTCTCGACCATTGTGCTGGCCGCCAGCGTCGATCAACTCCCTGCCTCCGCCACCGCGGTGATCGAGGCTCGCGACTCAAGCGGATTGGTCGATCTATCCCAAGCCGGCGAGTTCCTCCCCTCAGTGCTAGCCACAGGGATGAGCTTGGACCTGGCCCGGGCTGCTGCTCGCGGACTGGCCCGGTTTGAAGATCCCGAACAGCCCGGCGCCGATTCCGCCATTCCCGACCGTTCATCTTTGGTCGACCTCCTCAGACTCCCCGTCCCCGACGGGCCGGACACACCGTCTGACTCGTCGGCACCCTCGGAGGCGATCGCCGCCCGCTGGCGGGAGACCGAGCACTCCGACAGCCTGGCCGCTCCCATCGGCGCCGACGCCCACGGCCCGGTGATGGCTGATCTGGCAGCCGATGGTCCCCACGCTCTGGTCGGCGGTACCACCGGATCGGGCAAGAGCGAGCTGCTGCGTACGCTGGTGGCTTCCGTAGCCGCCACTTACTCTCCTGAGCAGGTCAATTTCGTGTTGATCGACTACAAGGGCGGCAGCGCATTCGACGCCTGCGCCTCCCTGCCCCACGTCGTCGGGCTGGTGACCGATCTCGACGACCGGCTGGCCGAGCGAGCCCTGCGCTGCCTGGAAGCCGAACTCCGCTACCGCGAACAGTTACTGCGGGACTGGAGGGCCACCGACTTGGGCCACTATCGGTCACTGTCCCAGACCGAGGGCGGATCGCCTTGGACGCCACTGGCCCGGCTGGTGGTCGTCATCGATGAGTTTGCCGCCTTGGCCGCGGAGCTTCCCGGATTCATGGACTCGCTGGTAAATGTGGCCCAGCGGGGCCGCAGCCTGGGCATGCACTTGGTGTTGGCCACTCAGCGCCCCGCAGGGGCCGTGAGCGCCAACATCCGTACCAATACCGCGCTGCGAATCGCCCTGCGAGTGCTCGACGCCGCAGATTCAGTCGACGTGCTCGACAGCCCTGAGGCCGCCGCCATCGGCCGGCACCGGCCCGGTCGGGCCTTTGCCCGATTCGGTCCTGGCGAGCTAGTGGAGTTCCAATGCGCCCTGGTCACTGGGGTCACCGCCGCCCAACGGGGCCGTCAAGTCGTCCCCGCCCCCGACGGCATCCCCGAGTCTGAGCCGGAGACTGCTACCGACGAGGAGAGCCCCGACGACCTGTCCCGGCTGGCCGCCGCGGTGAACACCGCCTGGGACTGCCAGAAGGGTGTCCCTCCCCGCCAACCTTGGCCCGACCCCCTGCCGTCAGTGGTCTTGCTCGACGAGATGACTGCCGACGGCGTATCGGTTGGCGGGGTGGTGTTCGCCCTGGCCGACGATCCCAACCGGCAGTGCCAATATCCACTGACGTGGGATCCCGCCGAAGGCAATGCCTTGTTCGTGGGCATCCCGGGAAGCGGAACCACCACCTCATTGGGGTCGCTGGCCATTGCCCTGGCCAGCCGCTACCCGCCCCGCGAGTGCCACCTGTACGCCTTGGATTCCGGCACCGGGCAGCTGGCCCCGTTGGAGAGGCTGGCCCACTGCGGCGCGGTGGTGAGTCCAGATGAACGCGATCGCATTCGGCGGCTCATCCGCCGACTTGAGGCCGAGCTCGACCGCCGGTTGGGCCAGGGTCGGACTTCGCCGGAGTCGAGCCCTCCGCTGGTGGTGACTTTGATCGACAACTGGGGCGCCTTGGCCAAGAGCTTGGACAACGTGGCCCACCACGCCCTGCTGGCCTCGCTGGAGCGGGTGTGGACCGAGGGCCCCGCCGTCGGCCTGTGCCTGGCCGCAGCCAGCGATCAATTGTCCAAAGTGAGCCGAGCCCTCCAGGCCGCCACCCCCCAGACCTTCGTCTTCCGCCTGGGCGATCCCGCGCTGTACCGCCAATGGGGTGTGGCCGTGGACGACCCGGCCACGCTTCCCCCCGGCCGGGGTTTCACCGTCCCATCGGGAATCGAGCTCCAAGTGGCGGTGCCCGAAGGCGGGCTGGCCCGCGCCGTTGCCGAATTGGCTGCCGAACACCCCCAAACCGACGGCCCGCCACCGGTGGAGACGCTGCCCGCGGTGGTCGACCCATCCCGCTTGGACCCAGCCTGCCTGAAGAGTTCCCCGGTGCATTTGCCGCTGGGGCTGAGCGACGACTCCCTGTCCCCGATTGGTCTCACGCTCTACCCCGGCGAACACGCCCTGATCTTGGGACCAGCTCGCTCGGGCCGGTCCGCAGCTCTGGCACTGTTGGCCGCGTTGGCAGCTGACGGCGGTGGGCAGGTGATCGCCTTGGCCAATCAGGAATCGCCGCTGGCTGCGAGCCCCAATGTCAATCTCGTCACCGACGTCGGTGAGCTGCTCGCCGCCGTGCAGTCGGCCGAACCCCCAACCCTGGTGCTGATCGACGACGCCGAGACGGTGGGCGACCCCGACGGCGCCCTGAAGTCGCTTGCCGCCAACAGCCGCCCCGGCCTGCACATCGTGGCCGCCGGCCGTGCCGACCGCCTCCGCACCGCTTACGGCCACTGGACCGCCGAGATCCGCTTCTCCCGCACCGGAGTCCTGCTCCAACCATCCCCCCTCGACGGCGACCTTTTCACCATCCAACTCCCCACCCGCCCCACACTCCCCTCACTCCCCGGCCGCGGCTACCTAATCCAAAACGGCCAACCCTCAATCATCCAGATCGCCATCTTGAGCGCCGGATTCGAGGTCTAAACGTCGTTGCGGAGGAGGTCTTCGTGGGTCTCTCTGCGGACGACTAGGCGGGGGTCGCCGTTGCGGGCGAATACCACGGCGGGGCGGAGGACTTTGTTGTAGTTGGAGCCCATGGAGTGGCCGTAGGCACCGGTCACGGGGGTAGCCAGGATGTCGCCTACTGCGATGTCGCTGGGTACCTGTCCTTCTCGCACCAAGAGGTCGCCCGACTCGCAGTGCTTGCCCACTACCCGCACTGCCTTATCGCGGTTGCGGTCGGCCGCTCGGGGCAAGAACGTCTCGTATCCGCTGCCGTAAAGAACTGGGCGGGGGTTATCGCTCATGCCGCCGTCCACCGAGATGTAGGTCCGGATGCCGGAGAGTTCCTTGATCGTGCCCACTTCGTAGAGCGTGACCGCAGCAGCCGCCACCAGGGCCCGGCCCGGCTCCACGCTCACGGGGTCGGTAAAGCCGACCGAAGCGCAGGACTCGGCGATGGCCGCAGCCCACTCGGCGATGGTGGGGGCCGACTCCCCCTCCACATAGGCCACGCCCAACCCTCCGCCTAGCGACAGCTCGGGGAGGCCGTAAGGCTGGGCGAATCCGGCGATCACCTCCACTGCCCGCTGGAAGGAGCGCAACTCGAACACCTGGCTTCCGATGTGGGCGTGCAGGCCTACCAGTTCCACCGAGTCGGCCTGTTCGGCCCTGCGGATGGCGGCGTCGGCCAATCCCGTGGACGCGGTGAAACCGAACTTGGTGTCGTCCACTCCGGTGGTGACGTATTCGTGGGTGTGGGCCTCGACTCCTGGCGTGATCCGCAGCAGCACATTGGGGCGGGCGCCGGTGGCGGCGTGGAGGGCGTCAAGGCGGTCAAGCTCGTCAAACGAGTCCACCACGATGCGGCCGACTCCGGCCTCGACTGCGGCAGCAAGTTCGGAGGCCGACTTGTTGTTGCCGTGCATCACCATGCGGTCGCCGGGCACCCCGGCGGCCTGGGCCACATACAGCTCCCCACCGGTGGCCACATCCAGGTCGAGCCCTTCCTCGTACACCAGGCGGGCCATGGCCAGGCACAAGAACGCCTTGGAGGCGTAGGCCACCGAACCCTCGAATGCAGCTCGGACCTGGCGGCACCGTTCCCGCATGTGGTCTTCGTCATACACAAAAAGCGGGGTGCCGAACTGCTCGGCCAACTCCAGCGCGTCGCACCCGGCGATGGACAATCGTCCGTCGTCTCCCACCGAGGCGTTGTCGGGTAGAAGTTGCAGGGGCAAAACCGACATCGCCATCCCCCTACATCGACTCCGGCGCGCTCACGCCCAAGGTGCCAAGGCCGACGGCCAGGCCCACCCGGGCGGCGTCGATGAGCACGAGCCGGGCCTGGGTGAGTTCGGGGGGAATGCCAGAGCCCACCACGTAGCAGTCGTGGTAGAAGCTGTGGACCGCGGCGGCGAAGTCCCGCAGCCAGGTGGTTACCCGGTGGGGAGCCCGCTCGTTGGCCGCAGAGGCGATCACCTCGCCCAATGTGGAGAGCTGGCGCATGATCTCCAACTCCCGCTCGTGGACCAGCACGCTCAAGTCCACCTGGTGCGCGCTCTGGCGCACCACCCCATCGGCTTGAGCCCGGACTGCAATGGAGCACACCCGGGCGTGGGCCATCTGCACGTAGAACACCGGGTTCTCCATCACCTGGGCGGCAGCCTTGGCCAGATCGAAGGTCGGGGCGGTGTCCATCGACTGGAGCAGGTAGGTAAACCGGGTGGCATCAGCGCCCACCTCGTCGATCACGTCGCGAAGCTCGATGAGGTCGCCGGTGCGCTTGGACAGCCGCACTTCTTCGCCGTCGCGCTCCAGACGCACCAACTGGGTCACCACCACTTCCAAGGCGGTGGGATCACAGCCCAGCGCGGCCATGGCCGCCTTCATCCGGGCGACATAGCCGTGGTGGTCGGCCCCCCACACGTTGATAAGCAACCCCTCAGAACCAGCCCGGTCGAGCTTGTCGCGGTGATAGGCGATATCGGGCAGCAGGTAGGTGTACTCCCCGTCGGACTTTATGAGCACCCTGTCCTTGTCGTCACCATGATCGCTGGAGCGCAGCCACAGAGCACCTTCGGACTCATAAGAGGCCCCGGCGGCGTCGAGCGCACCCAGCGCGTCATCGATGGCCCGGGAGTCGACTAGCGCCTGCTCGCTCGACCAAGTGTCGAATTCCACCGCCATCGTGCCCAGCACGTCGCGCTGGTCGGCCAATGCCCGCTCCCGCCCCCACTGGCGGGGGTCGGCGTCGGCGGGCATATCCCCAGCCCAGTCGACGATGTACTGGCCGTTGTAGCCATCCTCGGGCACCGGTTGGCCCGCTCGGACCGCAGCCAAAGAGGTGCCGTATAGCTCCATCTGGGTGCCCCGGTCGTTGATGTAGAACTCCCGCTGCACGTCGTAGCCGCACCACTCCAACAGCCGGGCCACCGCGTCGCCGTAGGCCGCTCCCCTACCGTGCCCAGCGTGAACCGGCCCGGTGGGGTTGGCGCTCACGAACTCCACGATCACTGTGCGGCCCTGGCCCAGGTCTTGGCGCCCGTAGCTGCTGACACCGGCGGCTACCGCATCGGCCACCATGTTGTGGAGCCAGCTCGGCGCCAGCCTGAAGTTGACAAACCCAGGACCAGCCACGCTCACCTCGGCCACATGCTCTGGCTGGTTCTCCTCCAGCCAGGTGGCTAGCTCTGCCGCCAGCTCCCGGGGATTTCGCCCCGCACCCTTGGCTACAGCCAGCGCAGCATTAGACGACCAGTCGCCGTGCTCACGCCGCGCCGGTCGCTCCAGCCCCACCGAGAAACCGGCAGGCAGATCGACGCCCGCGGCCACGAGCGCGGCGCGCAGGGCGTCAGAAAGAGAGGTGCGGATGTCGGCCATGAACTGAGACATGGTACCGATGCCCCGCTAGGTATACTCACCCAGTTACTGCCCACGTAGCTCAGGGGATAGAGCACTTGCCTCCGGAGCAAGGGGTCGCAGGTTCGAATCCTGCCGTGGGCGCTTCCGGGTGTTCTCAGCAGTTGCTCGATGGTCCCAGTTGACCCTTGTTTTCCCAGCGTAACGACCATTTATGTCAGTTCGGGGTGGTAGGCTATTCTCAGCAATAGCCGGGCTATCCCCCCGAAAGTGGGGGATAAATTGGGGGATGGGAATGTCGCTTTTGACCGCTGTTGAAGTCAAAAACGCCGGTGTGGGAAAGCACCATGACGGGCGCGGATTATTTTTGCGGGTGTACAAATCGGGGTCGAGGTGCTGGGTTCTGCGCCTGACCGTGGACGGGCGCCGGCGCGAGATCGGCTTGGGCGGCTGGCCCGCGGTGGGCCTGGCCGACGCCCGCCGCAAAGCGCACGAGCACCGCGCGGCCGCCGCCGACGGGCGCGATCCGCTCGCCGACAGGCGCCGCGCCGATGTGCCGACATTCCGCGAGGCGGCGAGGATCGTGTGGGAGGCGAACAGGGCCCGGTGGCGCAACGAGCGGACCGCGACTTTGTGGTGGGCGTCGCTGGAGAACCACGCTTTTCCGGCCATCGGCGACATGGCCGTGGACCGCATCACCCAGTCCGACGTTTTGGGGTGTGTGGAGCCGATCTGGACGACGCGCACCGAGACGGCCCGCAAGGTCCGCCAGAGGATCCGCACCGTGTTGCGCTGGTGCCAGGCCCACGGCTACGTCGCCGTGAACTCGGCCGGCGAGGCCATCGACGGCGCACTGCCCCCCATGCCCCGCGTAAAGGCCCACTTCCGCTCCCTGCCCTATGGCGAGGTGGCCAACGCGCTCGCCGTGGTAGACCGCACCGGCGCGTCTGCGTCGGCCAAGCTGTGCCTGCGCTTCGCGGTATTGACAGCGGCCCGCTCCGGCGAGGCCCGCAACGCCACATGGTCAGAGATCGACTTCGCCGCCCGCGAGTGGCGAATCCCCGCCGACAAGATGAAAGCCGCAACCGAGCACCGGGTGCCCCTCAGCGACGCCGCCCTCGACGTGTTGGACAGGGCCAAGGACTGCCGCGACGGCTCCGATCTGGTGTTCCCATCCCCGCTCAAGCCGGGCAGGCCCCTGTCGGACATGACCCTGACGAAGATCTTGCGCGACGTCGGCCTGGCTGATCGGGCCACCGTCCACGGCTTCCGAGCCAGCTTCAGAACGTGGGCTTTGGAGCAGACAGACACGCCGTGGGCAGTCGCCGAAGCCGCGTTGGCCCACAGCCTCGGCGACTCAACCCAACAGGCCTACATCCGAGGCGACGCCTACACCAAACGCCGCAAGCTAATGAACCAATGGGCCCAGTACCTGGATCTGCAATAGGAGGGGGACTTGTGGTTGGCGGCCCATTGCCTCGAGGGTTTCGGGGCTGTCGCCTGGCGGCAGCCGCATTTGGGTCCTTCGCCGCTCGCGAGCACGTCGAAACCGTCGGAGCGGTCCATGCCCTGATCCTCTGGCTGCCTCATGTCACACACATGTCGGCGTCAACGCCACGACCCGCACGACTCTGATGTCGCAGTACTTCCCCGGCCAGATTCGGGCGAAGCCGCCGACGCCGAGCCCGGTTGTCAACACGTGTTTGTCGTCGGAGAACTGATCCAAGCAGGCACTCAAACGCCGCTAGACCGCCCATCCGATCATCGATCCGCTGGGCGCACCGCGCGCAGGTTGCCGCACTCGGAGCAGCCCAGGTGCTTGGGCAGCAACGGGATCGCCAGCCACGGCAAAAAGAACAAGAAGAGGCCACCGCCCAGGCACAGGTGGAACGCGGCTTGATTGCGCACCGCCTTCGGGCGCTAACCGCATCAGGCCGACTGCATGTACCTCAGCGGCGGTCGGGTGGACTTGGCTCTGGCCCCTCCGGAGGTCAGTGCCCGCGTTCAAGCTTGATAATCCTGGCGATAACGTCCTCATCAAGGCTGCATAGGTCGGCCAGTTCGGCGGTGCTGGCCCCCTCCCCGTAGGCGGCATAGATGAGTCGCCTCTGCTCAGCGGTCAGCTCTGCTATCTCGACGATGACCTTGGCCAGTTTCCCGAGGGCCAAGGCCTTGGCCACTTTCGCGCTTATCACCCGCCCCCCTCACCCCGGCCAGAGGAGGCACCACGGTGCGGGGACGTCGCGCCTGCACCCAGTGTGACGGCTACTTCATGCGCGACGATGTTCACAGCGAGAACCGGGGAAGATCAAATCTCAGGTAGGGCATCTGGGCATGTCTATCAAGACTTCGGTCCGTTACTTGCGTTGTCAACCGGGGCACTTGGCTTCGTCGCTCGCATATGATGATGCTGCGGCTCTCCCCAAAACACCTTGGAACGAATCCAAGTCCCCCTCCAGAAAACTGGATGGTCCACCGCCGATTGTAGGGGGCCACCGGGCACTCGGTTGGGTCGCACCCTGCCCGAGCGTAATTGACCCTATGCCCGACCCTAGGCGCTGTTTACAAAGGAGAACGAGATGTCCGAGGAACTGAGCGAGGCCTTGGCCCGATCCTTCAATGTGGTGAGTGCGATACTCGAATATAGGTTCAAGCTGCGCTGAGCATCAGGCTTCTCCTATCGCGAACTCGATGGCCCCCCGGAGCCTCAGGGTATGGCTTTCTCCGTTCGGGTTGGTGGCACGGGCGCGCGAAGCTAGCCGCACCCGGAACCCGAGGCCAAGCTGTGACCTGCGCGTTTACTGTTCAGAGGGAGAGGTTGCAGTCCAGCCCCCGAGGGGCCAGCGACTCGGGGCAGGCCACGACGAGGAACACCAGCCCTGCCCATGTCTCCCGGTATTGCGACCCTATGCGCTTCGTCGTCATCGCACCCGATTCCAGGAAGTCGGCGCAATCCTCGGGCAGGGCGAAGTAGGGTCCGCCGAACACGCCAGCATATTCGGCTATGACCGCCCAGGTCTGTTGGGCCTCGGCATCGGAGAGGGCCTCCAGCCTGTCTTCGGCGATGAGGGTGCGGAGAATCTCCACCGGGCGCTGTATGGCGTCCATCGCCAAGTCCATCTCCCGGACCATCTGACCGCATCGGGCGATCCTGTCAACCGAGGGGGTCGGGGCGGATTCGGCTGCTTCTAGCTCGTCTACCCGGTTTTGGAGATCGGCTAGCTCCCCCCGGTCGTAGCCGCAGGCGGTCAGGAGTATGAGCCCGGCGATCACAGCCGCGATGAGGTGTCGCATGGTCACGGGTCCTTTCGGTGGCAGGACCTTGTTTAGAGACGTACTTTGTCTTATAAGACAACTATATGATCGCTATATGAAAAAATGGGGTATATGGCACTCCGCTCCCGCGCTTTTTGGCGCCGGCTCTCGCTCGGGGCTGCTGCTGCCCTTTTTGTGTTGAGCTCATTGTTGGCAATCCCAGCGGGCGCGGGAGCGCAAACAGTCGATCCTGCGGACATAGCCGCTCGTGATCGTTTGATTGCCAACCAGGAAGCGCTCCTCAACGTCTACCGCTGCCGCTTCGGCATTGACACTCAAATCGTCCCCGGCGGCTGCCAAGACGGCGCTCCAGCGCACCCCGCCACCCAACCCGGTATTTTCACCGGCACACCGACCCAGGCGGACATAGCCGCTCGTGATCGTTTGATTTCCAGCCAGGAGGCGCTCCTCAACGTCTACCGCTGCCGCTTCGGCATTGACACTCAAATTGTCCCCGGCGGCTGCCAAGACGGTCACCCTGCACCCCTGCCAACCCAGTCTGCGGACAGGGTGCTTACCCCTCAAGAGGTATTCGCCCGGGTTTCTCCCTCGATCCCGCTTGTCCAAACTCCTTTGGGCCAAGGCAGCGGGATCTTGATCGAGGGCGGTTATGTGGTCACCAACCACCACGTAGTGTGGCCACATGATGAGGTGAGGGTGGTGTTCCCCGACGGCACGGAGTTCAAAGACGTGCCAGTATTGAACTACGACTATATCGCTGACCTGGCTGTTTTGGGCCCATTGACCCATAGCGTGCCTGCCCTGCGGCTCGCTAACGGCGAGGGGATGGCATCAGGCAGCGAACTGTACCTGATCGGCTATCCATCGGAGGCCGAGGAGTTCCCAGTCCCGACGATCACCGGTGGCCTCCTGTCCCGGATTCGCCAGTGGGACACGTACGGCCTCACCCTGCTTCAGACCGACGCGGCGATCGCCGGCGGCCAGAGCGGTGGCGCTTTGGTCAACAACAGCGGCGAGGTGGTCGGTATCTCGACCTGGAGCTTCAGCGATGCCGGCTTCGCAGTGGCCACGTCAGCAGCCGACGACGCCGTACTTGTCCAAAACCTCATCCACAATGCTCTGAATAACCTCGATTACGGGTTAGGCAATCGCAGCTATACGACCCAAAATGGCGAGTTGACCCATGAGGTGGACACATGGTCCTCTTATCGGGGTTTCATTTTCGAAGGCGTAGCCGGAACCGTGGTGACAATCACCATCGACGGCAAAGCAGACGGCTTTATCGAGATCTCCAACGCCGAGGGAAGAATCCTCACAGTGGACGAGACGTTGACCGGCGAAGAGACTGCCACCTTCGAAGTGCACCTAGACGGAATCCATTTCGTCTCTATTGATAGCTATTCTTCAGACGATGTCGGAGATTATTCCTTCGAAATGACCAGCAGCATTCGTCTGCTGCCCTTTGATGACCCCGACGACGGCTGGAAAATCGACATCCCCTCATTGGGCAGCCAGGGTCTTTATCACTTCTTCGACTACTACGGGGATATCAACTGGGGCACCATCGAATTGGAAGCTGGTGAGTCCATACTGGTCTCCGCCGACTCGATCATCGCCGACACTGTAATAGTCCTCTGGGACCCCAAGACTGGCGAAACTTACAGCGATGACGACAGCGGGCCCCCTTCGGTTTTCGGCGATACATTCAACGCTCAACTAAGGTTCACCGCCCCTTCTGATGGCACCTACTTCATATTCATCTCAGACTACTATGGGGATTTCGCCAACGGATACTACCTGTTGGTGGAGCACTTGGGTTAGGTCCATCTGCAAGGCAGAACTGAATTCCTGGTCTTGTCTTGATTGAGGTAGTGCTGGCTGGTTCTTTCCCACAATTCCTCCCACGGGCAAGCTGCCAAAGCCATTGGGGTGTATTACGGCGTGTCCGAACAAGGAGACGAGCCGGTCATGCTCGCATGGGGGGCCCTTGGTATGGCAACAGCGTTCTCATTGCTCAAGTGAGACGTTAGGAAGGTGGCGGCGTGGAATGGTGGTGTTTATGGCGTCGATGACGTGGTGGGGTACCCACACTTGGGATCTGTCGGCGCGATGGGTGCTGGGTCTGAGCACGTCGGTCTCGGCGAGATGGTGCAGCATTTGCGATGCCCGACCGGGGGTGAAGCCGTAGGTTTCCTGGATGTGAGGGGCGGTGATGGCCGGCGTGTGGATGAGCGATTCCAAGTTGTGCTCGACCGCGGACCTGGCTCGGGTGGGGATCTGGTCCCGCTGGACTTGTCGCAGGTAGTCGACGCGCCCGCCAGGCGGATGGCGGCGGTGGCGCCGTCGGCCGCGAATGTGGCCATCCATGTGTCGAAGTCTCCGACCCGGTAGGCAGTGAGGCCTTGCACGTAACCGGCACACCCGGCTCCGCACGGCCGAACAGCCGGCAAACACCGGGTCCCGGGACGCATTCCGCGCCGGTAGATGGATCAGAATGATCCCTTGGTGCCGTTGGCCAGCTCCAGCTGCACTGTGTCCTGCACCGGATAGGTGGAGCGCACGCTGGTGGACGCCGCTTCGCCGTCTAACAGCCGATCCCGGTCTAGGGACTGCAAAGAGTGCCGGGTCATCCTGGTTAAAGCCGATATCTCGGCCATGGCTTCCTCCACATCGGCCACGACGGTGTCGATATGGAAGGTGTCGGTGATCGAAGCCATGGCGGCAACGTAGCCCGGTAGCCTTGAACTTGCCGATGAGCGGCCAATCCACATCAATGGAGCGGGAGGATCGATGGCTGAGTTTCTGACCGATGTCAAGACGCTACGGGCTCGGGCCCGTCACCAGATCGAGCGGGGGCCGATCACCGAAGCCTACGGCGCCGATCGAGAGCGGGTCATCGAGGTGCTCAACGAAGCGCTGGCCACCGAGATCGTGTGCGTGTTGCGCTACAAACGGCACTACTACACCGCCACCGGGATCAAGGCGTCCATGGTCGCCGCCGAGTTCTTGCAGCACGCCGACGACGAGCAGGGCCATGTGGACCAGATCGCCCTTCGGATTACCCAGCTCCAGGGCGAGCCCAACTTTGATCCCGAGGGCCTGGCCACCCGCAGCCACAGCACCTACGACGAGGAGTCCGAACTGGCCGCCATGATCAAAGAAGATCTAGTGGCCGAACGGATCGCCATCGAGTCGTACAACGAGATCATCCGCTGGCTGAGCGACAAGGACCCGGTGACCCGGCGGCTGATGGAGGACATTTTGGCCGTTGAGGAAGAACACGCCGACGATCTGCTCAACTTGCTGGACGACTTGGACTAGCCCCGGCTCTACGAGTCCTCCGAATCGTTGGAGGTCCACGGGTCTCAATTGGGTCTGTGGCTGGATTCTGCTGTCATGGACTGTGGGAGGCCAAATGGCACCGAGGACATTTCCCCAATGAGCAGGCCGCCATGAGGGTCCTCTATCTTCTTGCCGCCGCCAAGCACAAAGTACGCGAGAACCTCACCGGCAGGACCAACGGCTGGAAAGCCATGCTGAACACGCCGACCGTCCAGTACGGCGTCCGGATCGCCGACCACATCACTTGTCGGCGTCGTCCATAGGCATCGCCATGCCTTTGCGGTTACGGTGTTCTCATCGGGACCAGACTTATCGCCGTGTTTCTGACCCTGTCGCTGATCGCGGTTTCGTGCGGGAATGACGAGGGAAGCCCCGGGGCGGCTGCGACTGCCATTCCTGTTCCTGGCGAGACAGCGACTGTCGATCTGGCCCAAGGCGGGGGGACGCTGCAAGGCGTCTTGGAACGCGGCGTTTTGCTCTGCGGGTCTCGTGATGACCTTCCTGGCTTCGCGCTGTTGAACGAAGACGGCGAGTACGAGGGGTTCGATATCGACATGTGCAGGGCGGTGGCGGCCGCCGTTTTGGGTGATGCGGGCAAGGTTGAGATCATCCCCGTCACCAGCGCCGAGCGATTCACCGCCCTGGCGTCGGGGCAGTTCGACGTGATGAACCGCAACAGCACTTGGACGGCCACCAGGGACGGCGCGGAAGGAGCTGGTTTCCCGTTCATCTACTACTTCGACGGCCAAGGCATGATGGTTCCGGCGTCCAGCGGCTTCACGGCGCTTGAGGACCTCGCAGACGCCAACATCTGCGTGAGCACCGGTACGACCACCGAGTTGAACCTCACTGCGGTGTTCGCCGCCAGGGGCATCCCGTTCAATCCGGTGACGTTCGAGGGCTTCGACACCCTGGTGCCGGCCTACGAGCAAGGCCAGTGCGAGGCGATGACCTCCGACACCAGCGTGCTCGGAGTGTTCAAGTCCGAGATCGAGGGCAAGGGCGGTCCCGAGCAGCACATCATGGCCGAGTTGTTCTCAAAAGAGCCTCTCGGCCCTGTCGTGCGAGACGGCGACACCGAGTGGGCGCAGGTCGTGAACTGGGCTGTGATGTCCACTGTGCAGGCTTGGGAATTCGGACTCGACTCAACCAACATCGGCAGCTACGACGGCGCCGACCCCAACATCTTGAACTTCCTGGGCCGCGACGGCTTCGACCCCGGCCTCGGCCTGCCCACTGACTTCGCTGTGAACGTAGTGGAGCAGGTGGGCAACTACGAGGAGATATACAGCCGCCATCCCCAGTTGGGAACACTGGCGGGAAGCGTGAACGACCTGTGGGCCAACGGCGGGCTCATGTACGTCCCGCCCTACCGCTAGCACTCGCCGCTGAGCCGCGAATCCGCGATCGCCTTCCCGGCCGCTGAAGTCTTCGCTTTGACGCAAGTCCGGGGCGAGCCAAGCCACTGCGGCCACACCCCCCGCCCCGGAACCCTGAACCGACGCCAGATATGGCACAGCCACGCCGACTCCGAGACATGGGAGCGGCTGTGGGTGCGCGTGCAGCGAGGCTGTGTGCCCCAACCCGGAGAGCACAGCCACGGCCCCGAGGTGTGCGAGGCCGACCACCCGCCAGTGCCGACCTGTGTGCCGGGACTGCCCGACTCGCAAAGCGCCCGCTACAACGCTCACAGCGCGGCGGGCGACAACATCTCCGTTCTAGTCGTCGGCTGCGTTCCCACGAACAACCGGTGCGAGCCCCGCCCGGGCGAGCACGTCCACGGCTCGGCCTGCGAGCCCGACCACCCTCCGGTGCCGACGTGCGTGGCCGGGCTCCCCGACACCCAGTCGCGCCAATTCGCATCCCACAACTCAAAGGGCCAGAACATCACGGTGAGCGTCCCCGGCTGCATGCCCACTGCCATCCCGGGGCCAGGTAGGCGCGGCTCACGCGCTGAGGACGGCCATATCGACCTGGGACCGCTGGAGCGCCGACGAGCAAGCGGAATGGACAGCGGCGTTCGCCCCCGCACGCCGAGTCTTCCCGGTGTGGTGCGACGACGACGACCTCCCGGTGTGGCGCACGCTGGGCGACCGCGACCCGACCGAGGAGGCCAGGAGACAGGCGTGCCGATGGGAGATTCCCCGCAGGGGCATCTGGGAGTGGAAGCTCAAAGTCGACTATCTCAGCGACCAGGGCGACCGGGCCGTCGTCGACCTCGGCGCAGACGTGTCTTGGTTCCGAACGGCCGTCGACCTCATCAGCCAGAGGGTGGCAATCTGGTGATGTGGACCACATGGCCCTCCGGGGCGCCCGGCACCGGGGCCGCAGGGTTTCCCGAAAGATCGTTCGCACTGGGCGGCACCGCGACCGCCGAGACCGACGCGCGTAGCAGCGCGGCCGCGCCTATCCGGCTTGTGCTGCCGGCTCTGCTTCCCTGACGGCTAAGCGGTAGCCGACTCTAGGCTGGGTGAGGATGTACCTCGGGTTCTCGATGGTGTCGCCCAGCTTGCGTCGGAGCCGCTTGACAACCTCGCGTACCAGCCAGGGCTCACCGGACCTTTCAGGACCCCAGACTCGTCGCAGCAGCGTGTCGTGGGTCAGCGTCTGGCCGGCGTTGACCGCCAGCTCGTAGAGCAGTCCGTATTCCGTGGGCGTCAGGTGAAGCGCCTGGCCGGCCAGGGCCGCTTGGCGCTCGTCGTGGTTGATGTCCAGTTCTCCTATGGAGAACTGCTGGGGCGGCTGGGTCAGCTCCCGCAGGGCTGCACCGATCCTGGCGGCCAACTCGGTGGACGAGAAGGGTTTGACGATGTAATCGGTGGCCCCCAAGTCGGTGGCGCGGGCGATGAGGTCGTCTTCCCCGTAGGCCGAGACGATGATGACCGGCACGTTCGCGGTCGACTGGACTTGGCGCATGAGCTCGATGCCGTCGGCGTCGGGCAGCATGAGGTCGAGCAGGACCGCTTGCGGCTGGTGGGCGGCCATGAGGCCGGGCACGTCTGCTGGGTCGCCGGTCACGATGGGCGCATAGCCCGCCTTGGCCAAAGCGCTGCGGATGTAGCTGAGCGCATGGGGGTCGTCGTCCACGGCCAGCACGCGCTCCCGCCCGCTCTCGGCCAAATCGGCGCCGCTGGAGCGGGCGAGGGGCGAAAGCGCCGCACCCGTGGCGGGAGCCTCAGCCGTGGGCATCGTGAACGTGAACCGCGCCCCCCGGCCCGGACCGTCGCTGTGGGCCCAGATGCGGCCGCCGTGGGCATCCACGATCCCCTTGCAGATGGCTAGGCCCAGGCCAGACCCGGCTTCGCTTCCTTCGCTGCCGGCGCTTTGGGGGCGGAAGAACTTGCGGAACAGGTGCGGCAGCACGTCGTCGGAGATGCCCCGGCCCTGATCGGCGACCGACACGGCCACCTGGACGCCCCGCTGCTCGGCGCTGAGCCGGATGGCCGACCCGACGGGGGAGTTCCCGGCCGCGTTGGCGAGCAGATTGGTCAGCACCTGCACCGTGCGCCGCGGGTCGGCCATCACCGGGGGCAGGTCTGCCGCCAGTTCCATCTGGAGGTCGTGGAGGCTCCCGCCGCTGGCGAACCTGGTCCTGGCCTCGTCCAACAGCAGATACAGGTCCGACGGCTCCGGGGCGACCGCCAGGGCGCCAGTCGCGACGCGGGCCACGTCCAACAGGTCGCCGATCAGCTCGCGCATCTTGTCGGACTCGGTGCCGATTATTCGGAAGAACTGGGTCATCTCGGCCAGGTCCAGCTCTTGCGCCGACTCCAGCAGAGTGGTAACCGAGCCCTTGATGGTGGCCAGGGGCGCGCGCAGCTCATGGCTCACCATGCCCAGGAACTCGGCGCGCATCCGCTCCACCGTCTCCAGCGGCGCCATGTCTTGGAGGGTGGCCACGTACGACTCCACCTCCCCGGTCTCCGAGCGGATGGGCGTGCCGTTCAACAGCACGGTGACGCTGCGGCCGTCAGGGACCCGCAGCTTGATCTCCTCGGCCCGCACCGGATCGCCCGCGCTGAACAGCTTGACGAGGGGCACCTTCTTGAGGGTTAGCTCCCGCCCGTCGGAACGGCGGTAGGTCAACACGTCGAGGAGCTCCTCGAGCGACTGGCCGGGGTCGCACAGGCCGCCGATGATCCTCATCGTCTCCCGGTTGAACGACACCGGCGCTCCCGTCTTGGCGTCCAGTACCACCACGCCCACCGGCGAGGTGTCGATCAGCGTCGCCAGGTTTTCCTTGGCCCGTTGCTCGTCGCGGTACTGGCGCGCGTTGGCGATCACCAGCGCCGCCTGGGACGCGAACATCACCACAGTCTCCTCGTCCTCGGCGCTGAACTCCCGGCCCTGCTCCTCGTGCGCGAGGTAGATCGTGCCCACCCCGGCCCCGCGGTGGCAGATCGGCGCCACCAGCAGCGAGGTGGCTTCCACCGAGGGCAAGAACTCGGGCATGTCAAGCGATCTCAGATGCTCGGCCACATCCGGGATTCGCAGCGGCTCGTCGAGCCCGCTGAGATACTCGAAGAACGCCAGCCCCTCCGGCATCTCCCAGAACCCCTGGTGCTCCTCGCGGGTTAGCCCCGATACGAAGAACGCGAGCACCTCGCCCGCCTCGCCGCGCACCGTGATTGCCCCATAGCGCGACCCCGTCAGCGCCCGCGCGCTGTCCACCGCTTCTTGCAGCACCGTGTCGAAGTCGAGGGACTTGTTGATCCTCAGACTGGCCTCGCCCAGCTGCGACAGCCGCTGCAACCGCGCCTCATCCCCCTGCTCCGACTCGTCGAGCCTGCCCATGTCGCTCTCGTTCATATTGCTGCCTCGGGTCGGTCAGCCAACGGTGGCCGACGCCCTCGCGCACCCTCCAGACTTATGGCCTGCCGCGGCCTCACCACACCGTGAGCGAGCCGCGGCGCCCTCCTGAAACGACAATAGTCGCTAAGCCCTCGTCGCTTGGTGCTCGTCAAGTGCAGATGTCTCGGGTGCCGGTGTTGCATTGGGCCGCTGCGGGGCGTTCGCCCGGTTTGGGTTGGGTGTCGGAGATGCCTGTTTGTTGCTTTGTCATGTGGCATCAACGGGTTCATGTCGTGATAGATGCAAACTGCGCTCGAATGCCGCCTAACATCATCCCGTTTTACACAGCATCAATAGCACCCACCTAGTACGACCAGATGCTGATGAGGTCTGCGGCTGCGTACCATTTCCGGTTGCGCCCTGCCCCTGGGGCGCGTGCTTCGGCCGGTTCGATTATGCCTCGGTCTGCGAGTGTGAGCAGTGCTGATCGGGCGGCCGGCTGGCTTATGCCCAGTAGCGAAATCACGTCTTGGGCGCTCACCACCGGATGTCCGACCAGTAGCGGGGCGAGCGAACGCGCGGCGCTGTGCGCCCGTACGTCTCCCAGCTTGCTGAGCCATGCATCGGTGATCTGTTTGGTCTGCGCCGCCAGGTGCTTGGTGGTGTCCGCGGCTTTGCATGCGACATCGGAGAACCACCGGACCCATGGACCGATACTGCCTATCTGGTACAGCTTCAATCCGGACAGGTATCCGCCGGGGTCGCGGGCGATGGCGACGCTGATGGGCATCGTCGAGCGAGTCGTCAGGCTCGCTCGACGGAGTGCTCTGCTGATCAGGATGCGTCCGAGGCGGCCGTTGCCGTCGCCGTAGGGGTGGATTGCTTCGAACTGGGCGTGCAAAACGGCCGCTCGGGTGATCGGGTCGGGGTCGTTGCCGTCGCTGTCGGCGAAGCTGATGAGGTCTGCCATCAATTCGGGAATGTGGTCGGGAGGCGGCGGCACATAGGCGGCGTCGAGCGGGGAGTTCCCGCCGACCCAGCCGATGCGGTCCCGGAATGTCCCGATGAGGTTCGATGCGAGGTTGCTGTTGCGCATGAGTCGTGCGTGCCACTCGTTCAGCGTCTCGACGCTGAGCTGCTCGTGGGCCGCGTCGTGGGCCATGCGGATGACGGCGAGGTTGTCCGCGACCCAGCCGGCGGCGCCAGCGGCCCCGGTGCGCTCTGCGATCAGAACCGACACCACTGGCTCGCGCAGCCCCTCGATCCCCGACGAAGCGATGCCTTCGTGGCGGAGCAGCAGACGGGCCAGCGTCTCCCATGCTTCGGGCACGTGCGTGTCGGAGTCCCTGAGAGCTGCCGCCGCCTGTTCTGTGGCACGGATCTCTGGTTCGGTGAGCGACAGGTTGCGCCTGTCGAGTTGCGCCGGTACCCAGGTGCGGACCTGTCGGCCGTTCCATTCGGCCTGTACGCTGATGCCGGCATCGTCGGCTTCCGCCAAACTCATTTCTATAAGGATAGCTGCAAAAACTTTTAGAACGAAGACCATGCAATAGGGTTTGGCCGCATCGACAAGGACCTGGGCTGCTCTGACGGCGTGGAGATTTGCCCCGCATTGTCCCCATCTGATGGGCCAAGTACTCAATGGCTTGCCCGAGCTCCGGAAAACCTCGCCCTTGTGTATGAGTTTTCCTACAAATCATCTATGGGCTTTGCAAAAAAATCGCCTGGGGCTTGTTCTGCCGATACACTGAGAGGTGTCTTCTCCACCCCCGTATGCCAACCCTCGGTCGGGGGCTCGAGAGTCAGCCGGGTACCGGGACGGGTTTGAGGTTCTGAAAAGGCCCCCGTCCCGGCCCGCCTGAACTAGGACCGACTCGAGATACAAGCCCCTTATCGCCGTCATCGTCGTTCTCTCTGGCTGCCCTGCTAGTGCAGGCCGAGATCGACCCGGCGGGCTATGCGGTGCCGACAAAGAGTCGGTGATCAGTCTCTGCGGGGTGGGCCTCCGAGCATGTTGAGCCTCTTTGCCAGCCTGGCGTACTTCTTGTCGTGTTTGATGTAGCGGGCCAGCATCCCGTTGTGGTCATAGTCGAGCTTGAACTCCCACTCCTCCTCGATTCTTCTGACCCTCTGTTCGGTTGCGTTAAGTCCACATACGTTGCAGAACCAGCGGGTCGTGTCTGACCGGGGCTCAAAGGCGCTCCTAGAGTCGATTCTGTTGTTGCCGAGCGGCAGGGCATGGCGGTGGAGGCAGATGTTGAGAATCTCCCCGTACGCCTTCTTGCGTTTCCGGTTGTGTCGGCCCTGGAGCAGCCCGCTGAGGCCGGGGAATCCGGCAACAGCGGAGATGACGGCTTCCATCAGCCGACGATGGCTCGCGCGGGCCTGCGCCAGGGGATATAGCGGTTCGCGTTCAAGGGTTGCTACCTTTCAAGCCATGGACTTGCCAGCCCCTCATCGTGCGGGCGGGGAGCACAGCAGCGCTGCCCCAGCGGCCTCCCGCCACCTCAGAGCCGCCCCCCGCAGGTAGACGGCCTCCCACTCGGAGAACGCCGCCCTCTGCCCGTCGGTCTCAGCGGCCCGGCGCCTCACCCGGTACTTGTCGGCCAGCCGCTCGTTCTCCGCAGCGGCGTCGGCCTTCCGCGCTGCCGGTCCGCACTCCCGGAGGTCCGTCGAGCGCCGAGGGGGTCGGCTCCGGCGTCGGAGTCGGCTCGGCGGTCGGAAGCTCGCCGGTGACCTGCACATCGACGGGGCTGCCGTCGCAGGCGGCGAGGACCGCCAGGGCGACGAGGATGCAGAGCAGCTTTCTCACGGCCTGGAGACTAGGCCATGTTGGCAACACGGCCTGCATCTATTGTGTGTATGAATTGAATCCAAAATACACGCATTTACCGCATCAATGAAGTGCAGACCGACCTAATGGGCCATTATTCTCACATGTTGCATACATTGAGGAGGGGACTGCAAAAGCTTGGTGGAAACTCGCGGGCTTCAAATGCTTACCCGCAGGGGCGAATTTCATCCGCGGGGCGCCTGACGTGTTTCCGTCGAGGTTTCCCGGCAGTCGCCCCCACCCCCCATCCGAGCTCTCCCGTGAGCGCCGCCTATGACCAACCGAGGTGACCCATTGCACAAGCCCGGCGACTTCGTCACAATCTCCGGCTACTACATCGCCGACTGCCCCCACCACATCGACACCAAGACCTTCTACCCCGTAGGCGGAAAATTCGGCCCCTGCCCGGCCTGTCCCGAACCCCGACACGACGACCTCGAAGTAAGATGGACGCTCGTCGGCACGGAGATGCAAGACTTCCAATGATGGGTCAAGGCCCTAGCGGGTGACGATCCTCAGGGTGTAGGTGCCCGTGCCGGCGGAATAGCCATTCACGGCCACGAAGTGACTCCCAGAATACTCCGCTTCCCAGTAGAGGCGCGATGCGAGCGTGCTGCCGCGATCGTCGTTGCGCTCCAGCTCGAATTCGTCAGAGTCGTACAGCACCGCCACGGAGTCGCCCAGCGTTCCTAGCGCCACATCGATCTGGTAGAGCTGGCCCTCCTCGGCCTCGAACACAAAGAAGTCCACGTCGCCCGCATAGGTCATCTCACCTGGCGTTGTCCCGCCCACCATCACGGGCGTGGCCCCTGAAAAAGTATAACTATGGTCGTCTTCGGTGGCTGCGATACCAACGGTGTACGAGCCTGTGCTAGCGGAATAGCCGTTCACGGCCACGAAGTGACTCCCAGAATACTCCGCTTCCCAGTAGAGGCGCGATGCCGGGTTGTCGCCGTGATCGTCGTTGCTCGCCAACTCGGTCCAGTCGGAGTCGTACAGCACCGCCACGGAGTCGCCCAGCGTTCCTAGCGCCACATCGATCTGGTAGAGCTGGCCCTCCTCGGCCTCGAACACAAAGAAGTCCACATCGCCCTCGCCTTCCACTTCCCCCGGAGCTACCCCGCCTACAGTCACCGGCGTGGCGTACACCATCGCAACGGCAATGGTGTACGTGCCTGCGCTTGTGGAATAGCCGTTCACGGCCAGATAGTGGCTTCCGGAATAGTCGGCTTCCCAGTAGATGCGCGATGCCAGTGTGTCGCCGTGATCGTCGTTGCTCGCCAACTCGAATCCCTCAGAGTCGTACAACACCGCCACGGAGTCGCCCAGCGTTCCTAGCGCCACGTCGATCTGATACAACTCGCCCTCTTCAGCCTCGAACACGAAGTAGTCCACGTCGTCCGCATTGGTCATCACGCCCGGCATTGTCTCGCCCACCGCCACGGGCGTGGCCTCTGGAAGAAAGTCGCTATGGTCGTCTTCGACGGCCGCGAGGCCCAGGGTGTAAGAGCCCGTGCTAGTGGACGAGCCGTTCACGGCCACGTAGTGGCTTCCGGAATAGTCGGCTTCCCAGTAGATGCGCGATGCCAGTGTGTCGCCGTGATCGTCGTTGCTCGCCAACTCGAATCCCTCGGAGTCGTACAGCACCGCGACGGAGTCGCCCAGCGTTCCGAGCGCCACGTTGATCTGGTAGAGATGGCCCTCTTCGGCCTCGAACACAAAGAAGTCCACATCGCCCTCGTGTTCCACTTCGCCCGGCGCAACCCAGCCGATGGCCAACGGCGTGGCGTCCACCAAAGCGAGGCCGAGGGTGTAGGTGCCTGTGCCATCGAAATAGCCGTTCACGGCCAGATAGTGGCTTCCGGAATAGTCGGCTTCCCAGTAGATGCGCGATGCCAGTGTGTCGCCGTGATCGTCGTTGCTCGCCAACTCGAATCCCTCAGAGTCGTACAACACCGCCACGGAGTCGCCCAGCGTTCCTAGCGCCACGTCGATCTGATACAACTCGCCCTCTTCAGCCTCGAACACGAAGTAGTCCTCATCGCCCCCGTGTTCCACTTCGCCCGTCGCGACTGCGCCAACGGTCACCGGCGTGGCGCTCTCCAACTGGTTTGCCGCCACCGATGTCTCCGCCGGGACGGCAGTTGGGGCGGGAGCCTCTACGACGACTGTCGGCTCGGGCTCTTCGTCGGGAAGCGCTGATTCCACAAGGCAGGCGAACAGGCTGAAACCGAATTCAAGCACCGCATCAGACTCCGGTTCGCCTTCCATCGCCTCTGCCAGCACGGTCCAATCGGCTTCGGCTATCAAGTCGCGCAGACACGACCGCTGCTGCTCGGTCAGCTCCGCCGCCGCTTCATCATCCGCCAGAATGGCTTCGATGAACAGGTCTGGAACGCAGCCGAACAGGCTTGATATGGCAACAGGAGGAGACTCGGAGTCCACAATCTCCGCCATGGCGGCAGCCATGTCGATCTCGGCCAGGCGCTCTCGCAGGCACGCTTCTTCTTCTGCGCCTATCTCTGTGATCAGCCCTTCCGACTCCGCCCCCGCCAAAAAGGCCGCGAGGAAGAACTCGCGGGCGGTTTCGGGGGCGAGGCATGAGAAGATCATCATTGCCTCATCAGCGAGGTCGTCCTCCGACAGCGCCCTGGTGCCCAGCACGGACTCCAGCAGTTCGTCGCCGAGATCGTCGCGTATGCATTCCTGCTCCGAGCCGCCGAAAGCGTCGAAGACTTCCTGCATGGTCGTGTCATCGTCGATTTCAATGTCGAAGCCGCCAGCCGCGCTGGGCGGCTCCGGCCCTTCGGAGGGCGTCGGCGTAGGCTCTGGTGTCGAAGCCTCTGGCGGCGGAGTCGGTGCCGCGGACTCCTCGGTGGCCGTCGGCTCAGGCCCTTGGTCCCCACTGCACCCAGCCGACACACCAGCCAGCGCCAGCACCGCCAAGAACCCCGCCCAGCGGACATAACGAGCCGTGGAATTCATTGTTGGCCTCCGAGCTTTCGCAGCTTGACGCAGGGGAACTGCTTGGTGTGGGCGGATCGCTGGAATATGGGTCTGGCAATGTTGTCGCTGACCGCTTCGGCGACGAAGCCGGTCAGCGACAACATCTTCACGATTTGCTCGACCCGTATTTCCGACTCCTCGTCGATTTCGAAGGTGTAGCGCAAGACGTCGCAGGCGTTGATTAAGCAGACGATGATGACGTCTGTCGGACTAGGAATCTCGTTGTGGAAGATCGCCTTGCCTATTCGGGCCATTGCGAACTCGTCAACCAGCCCCAGGTGTCTAACGCCTACCCCCGTCTTCACGCTCGTACCAGGAGTGCGCTCAAAATGTGTCCCTTAGATGGGTGTGGGATAGCAGCCCACAGCGTGAGCGCTCTGTCCGCCGATATCAGCACCGGGTGCCATCGCGCACAATATCAGAATTGTATATGGTTGTAGACATCTTGTATGAGTTTCCTACAAGGCAGTCGGATCCCATAACAGGCATGACCACCATGTCCGATTTGTGAGAGGGAACCGCCAGGTTCGCCTATGACCCTTGCTGGCGCTTCGCATGGGCCTCGGTCTTGTGGTGGACTGTCATGGGGCGACTGAACGCTGGCCACGTCGCCTCCTGTGCTCATCGAGGGGCAGCGGGGTTGCGGCAGGTGCTCTGGGGGTCTTGGGCGGGGGCTGGCTAATGGTGGCCGTAGAGCCGGTCGGTGGCTTGTAGCCAGGCGGGGTTCTGGGGCCATTGCTCGGCGGCGGTGTTCAGGATTTCGGCGGCGGCGAGCCGGAGTTCCTTTCTGGGGGTTGGATCAGCGATGAGCTCGTCGAGCCATTCGTCATTGATGGCGGGCAGGGGCGGGCCAATGGTGGCGGCGATCGCTTCGGCGGTGGCTTCATCCTTGTCGTCTACGGCGTCGACGAGCAGGACGAAGTCGGTCTTGACGCCTGGGGCGAGCACCCAGTCAGCGGGGCCTTCGCGGATCACCCAGCCGTCCTTTTCTGCGCGTCGCATGAGGCTGCGGACGTTTTCGGGGGTTGATCGCAAGATGCCGGCCACCTCGTCGGTTCTGGCCCGGTTGGCCCCCGCGGCGATCAGTACAGCGAGAAGCGACTGTCGGGCTTTGCGCATGGGCGAGTTCGCCGAGTACAGGTTGAACACCCGACCGCAGCGGGATTTGATGTCGTCGGCTCGAGCGACGAGCTCGTCGCGGGCGGCTGGCTGACGCGGGGGCGGCGCAGAATCCTGCCAGCCATACCGCTGATCGCGCCCATTTTCGTATTTCTCGCCGGCCAGTGGGGGTGGCTTTTCGCCGGGTGTAGTAGACGGCCCGGCTGGCTTGGATTCCAGTCATCGCGTTGTCAGGCGGTGCAGGTTGGCAGGTTGGCGGCGGCGCCTTCGTTGAGGACTTCGGCTATGCAGGCCGTGCCGGTCTTGTTGGCGATCCACAGCTGGGGTTCGACGGGGATGGACACGTCGATCAGCATGGCTGCGCCGGAAAGGCAGGCTTTGATCTGGGTGCCTGGCGCGTCGTCGGGCGTGGTGGCGAAGGCGCTGTTGTCGCAGGTTCCGGTGGCGCAGCTCGCCGCGTAGGCGTCGGCGGTCTGCTCTGCTCGGATGGCGGCGAGGTTGCGGGCGGAGATGATCTCGGCCTGGTCGCCAATGGCCGTGGCGGTTAAGCCGCACGCCCAGATCAGAGACAGGTACACGATGGCGGTGTACACGGCTGCCGCTAGCTGATCCGGCGCACCGACATGGCCGTCACTGTGGTGTCGGCCAAAATCGTGCTGGTGTAGATGGGGCACATGACCAGCACCGCGACCGATTCGGTCGCGCCTGGCGGTTCGGGCTGGGCGTGGAGGCTGATGTCGAACCGCGGGTCGGATTGCACGCAGTCGCCCCAGGTGGACAGCCCCCCGTTGTCTTGGACCGCGTCGGCGGTCTGGCCCACAGGGCGGCGTCTTGGGGGTCGGCGGCGATCTGGTCGGCGGCGTTGTCGGCTGCTCGCACCGCGTAGTTCGTCGCCCGGTAGGTGGCTGCCCCGCGGTCGCCGGCGGCGTCGGCGAAGATGATGGCCAGCAACAGCCCCGGCAGGATCAACAGCAGGGTCACAGCGTCGCTCATCGGTTGTTCCTCAGCATTTTCCGGCCGCTATCAGCGGGCCGCTTTTGCCCGGGGCGGAGCAGGCGGCGGCGGTGTGTTCCAGGCCGGGCCAGCGGGCCGACAGGCCGCCGACGGTGACGGTGGCGATGATGTTGCAGCCCGCCGCGGTGACGATGACCGATTTGGGTTTGACCCCGCCCTCGCTGAGGCGGGCCTGCACGGCCCGGTACGCATGGTATTGGCCCGCGCCCAACAGGTCGGGGTGGTCGGGATCGCAGCCCCAGTCGTCGGGAACCTCGACAGCTGCGGCGGCGACCGCGGACTGGGCTGCGGCATCCGCGGCTGGACTGAGCGCATCGACGCCACTTCGGAGGAGAAGATTGAGTGGCTGCGCGATACCGGCTGGTTGTTCGATGTCTATCTCAAACACGAATCAATGAGGCTGCTGGCAGTTTCCCTGCCGTAGGCATCGCAGGAGTGCGTTAGTGCTCTGGTGTTGGATGTGAAAGCCGGCCCCCCTGAGGCATTGGGCCAATGCAGGTCGGAAGGGGAATGAGGTGACTGCTCGACCTGACAACGAAAAGCGCATCGTCTATGACCTCTTGGAATGGATTGCACGCTTCGCTCCCGATGCAGCGAGCGCCCAGCAGGCGTTCGACACCGCCCAAGCGAAGCGACCCGAGTGGCGCCCGTCGGACCATCCCGACCTACTGATGTGGAGTGGCCCTGCCGGATGGCTACCCCAACAGCGAATAAATCCAGATGAACTGCACGCGAAATTGGAGAAAGACCCGGCTAGGGCAATCGAGCAGTTGATCATTCTTCCAGAGTGGGGGCAGTCCGACCCCGGAGAGATGAGCAGAGATGACGCCCTGAACTCCCTCAGCGCAACGGTCGATACTCATCCAATTGACGGGGTGAAGGCCATCGACCTTCTCATCGGCCCCGACGCTCCGGCAGATCCGACTACCAGGCAACGTGCAGCACAAGCAGTGCTGAGCGCTCGGACAGATGCCGAAATCGACGATGTCCTCTGTGACGCGATCACAACGCGGCTAGACCGAATATGGACTGCCGGCTCCAAAGAGTGGACCTTGGGTAGTGGCATAACAGGTAGCGGTTTGGGCTGGCTGGACCATGCATTCAACCACTGGGGTGGCCAGATCGCCAGGGTTGCGCTTCAGCTGGTCGACTTCGAGTATCGCAAAGCTGGAGACGGATGGGCAGGTCTGCCCGAGTCGCTGACAACCGTGATGGCCAGGATGGTTAACGGCAGCGACTATGGATCAGCCATGGCTCAAGCAATCTTGGCTGCCAGAGTCAGGTACCTGTTCGATGTGGACGAGCAATGGTGTCGCAGCAACATAATGCCCCTGCTCAGCCCCGATGCCGGCGAAGATCGAGCAGTGCGCTGTTGGGATGCCTACCTGGCAGCAGGAGCCACCAACCAAGCAATGCTGGAAGCAGGTCAACTGGACTACTACCTCAGCATGACGAGCCGTCTCGAACAGATCAGCGAACACAGCAGGCAGAACTTCTATCAGCACCTAGCAGCAATCGCTCTCTTCTCCGGCATCAATCCCATTGACCAGGGCTGGCTCAACCGATTTACCGCCACCGCAACAGTCAAGGCCCGAATACACTGGATTCAGGCCATCACATCCGACCTTACCGAGCTCTCCGGCGATGCTGCCGATGCCCAATGGAACAACTGGATGCGCACCTACTGGGAAAATCGATTGAACAGCACACCCAACGCCATCACCGACGACAAAGCCGCTACTCTGACTAGCTGGGCCTTCTGCCTCGACAGCCGATTTTCTGAAGCGGTGGAACTCGCCCGCCAGCACCCAGCTCCTGCAGATCGAGCTGAAAGCAATCTGGGCTGGACCCTCGGCAGGATTCATTACCATTCGGAGAACACGGACCATGTAGAAGCGCATCCAGAAGAAGCCGCAACACTCCTCACCCACATCCTTTCTGATGCCAAGGCATTCCCTCCCCAAGGGCAGTCAATTCTGCGGTACCGCCTCGATGAGATGGTCTCCGAGCTACTCAACAAACTTGATCCAAAGCAATCACTCCCATTGAGAGGAGAAGCAGTGCGTCTAGGTCTACGGACAATTGCCGGATAGTCCCACATGGCATCAAGTGGCGTGAGACCGTCAGTTTTTCCGCGTATTAACGTGGGCCTGTTTCTTGTTCGTTTCGTGTTTGGAGGTCTGTAGTGCGGCGCACTCCTGTGAGTTCAAGCAATCTCGTGTCTGTCGGCTACGACATTGACAGCGCTATTCTCGAGATAGAGTTCGGCGGGGGAAGGGTTTACCAGTACGCCAGGGTTCCTCAGGATGCTTTTAGGGCTCTGATGAATGCCGATTCGATCGGCTCGCATTTTCACCGCCACATTCGGGACAAGTACCCGACCACCGAGATTCTGTAGAGCCTCATGCGGATACGGCATCTCCGAGTCAAGAACTTCCGGTCGATCCTCGATGCTGAGTTGTCTGTTCGAGACCTTACGGCTCTAGTAGGCAGAAACGGGACCGGGAAGTCTGCCTTTCTCGGCGCCTTGGAATTGTTCTACGAACGTTCCGCGCCGCTGACGGAGGCAGACTTTCATGGTGAGGACGCCAGCCAGGACATCGAGATAGAGATATCATATGGCGGGCTGAATTCCGTGGAGCGAGACAAATTCGCCCCGTATCTTGAGGGGGAAACGCTCACGGTCGTCGGCGTGTTTTGCCTCATCTCGGGGAAGAAGTCTGCGTCATTTCATGGGACCAGTCTCCAAAATGCGGCCTTCGCGAGCATCAGGAGGATTGACGGCAAGCGTGACCGGGTAGCCGAGTATGACCGGCTCCGACAACAACCTGGCTACGCGACGCTCCCAACCGCGAAATCTGCTGACGCAGCCGAAGCAGCTATGAAGGATTGGGAGCTTGAACATCCTGATGGATGCGAGCGGATTCGCGATGACGGGCAATTCTTCGGCTGGTCCAACGTCGGCACAGGGCGCCTCCGCCCGCATACACAGTTCATACGCATACCCGCTGTTCGAGACGCCGGAGAGGACGCGGCCGACCAACGCGGCTCCCCCATTACCGAGATCATGAACCTCGTGGTCCGCAGTGCTTTGGCGGCCCACCCGAAACTAAACGACCTAAAAGAACGCACCAGGAGCGAATTCACCCAGATCATGGATGGGGACGCCTGGCCGAAGCTCGAAGCCCTTCAAGGCGAGCTGACTGATGCCCTGCAGTCGTTCGTTCCGGAATCGGCTGTCGATTTGCGATGGGAACAGATGCAAGAACTCAGCATTCCCGATCCTCAGGCGAATGTTCGGCTCAAAGAGGATGGATATCTGTCCACAGTCACGCGGACCGGGCACGGGCTTCAACGAGCCTTCATCGTGACCCTGTTGCAACACCTCGCATCAGTTCGACAATCGAATGGCGCTACAACCCCAGGGACGGACACAGACGCAGAATCAGAGCAACTGGAAGCGCCAGTGCAGCCCCATGTCATTTTGGCTATCGAGGAGCCGGAGCTTTATCAGCATCCCAGCCGTCAACGCCACATCGCCTCGGTCTTGATGCGGCTCACGCAGCCTGTGAATCCTGAAACACTGGCAGGCACGCAGGTCATCTACACGACCCATTCGCCGCTCTTCGTCGGCTTAGACCGATTCGACGACGTTCGAATCCTGCGAAAGAGGCAATCCGCCGCGGAGGAGCCGAGAGCGACCGTGGTGCAGGCCACCACATTGGACGCGGTGGCAAAGCAGCTCCAGGAGGCAACCACCAGCCAAGCCGACTTCACCGCCGAGTCTCTTCGAGCCCGTCTGCAGACGATCATGACGCCGGTGGTCAATGAAGGCTTCTTCGCTGATGCCGCTGTGCTGGTTGAAGGCGACACCGACCGAGCAGCCATTGCAGGAGCCGCCCGTGCGATGAACATCGACCTGGACGCTGAGGGGATCGCGGTCATCCCCTGCAACGGCAAGACGAACCTTGACCGCCCGCTCGTCATCTTCCGCAGACTCGGCATTCCCACATATGTGGTCTGGGACGGCGACCAAGGCCAAGCCAACTCGAAACCCGAACCGAACAGGCTCCTACTCCGCCTACTCGAGATGGACGAAACCGACTGGCCTAGCCACGTGAACGACACGTCAGCCTGCTTTGCAACAGCGATTGAACAAACGCTCAAGGAGGAGACCGACCCGACGGCCTACGAACGATATGAGAACGAGGCACGCGAGTTCTACGGCCTGCCGAACTCCCAAATGCGCAAGAACGCACTTGCGTTTCAGAGAATCGTCGAATCGTCATTCAAGGATGGACAAGGAAGCCCGACCCTCAGAGCCATAGTGAAAAACATCGCACAGCTCAAGACCAAGGCCGAGCCCCAATAGGCCTCGCAGCGTTGAGCGCAGGCAGTTGGGACACCGCCGCAGACTGTGTTGTTCCATCGCATCGACAGACCCAAAGAGTTGAATTGGCTGGCCGACGAGCGGACAGGACGGTGATCAAATCTCCAGGCCCGGCGTTGCCCGGGTCGGCGGGGGTGGTTCTATTGTGCGGAGATCGGGGTGGGCAATGGTGTCTCGAGTTGAGGCCGTGTAGTCGTTGAGGGCGTGTTGAGTGGCGTCAGCGATGGTGTCGAACATGGCGGCGAAGTCTTGTTGGGGGTCTTGGATCATGCCTGTTCGGGTGATCTCGCCCCATCTGTCGGCCAGTTCGGTCTCGTGTTGGTATGCGTTGTTGAAGAGGGTGTCGAACCAGTCGCGGATTGTGGTGTCGGGATGTGTGGCGGTGTGGCGTGCGGTGAACTCGCCAAGGGCCGCGCCGGTGTCTATGGAGGGGTCTTGGAGGAGGCGGTACAGGTCGTAATAGTCGCGTGGGGCGAGGCGTCGCGGGTCTGCGATGCAATCGAGCTTTGCTGCCAGCATCGAAGCCGGCGAGTATCCCAGGATGGGATTGGCGGTGTCGATCTGGGGGTATCGGTCCAAGATGGTCCATGGCACAGCGGTCGGTGGGGCCCCTGGGTGGCGGCGGGGTTTGACGTCGGTGTAGATGACGCCGGTAGTGGCTTTGGGCAGCTCCCAGTAGATGTTGAGCTTGTTGGAGCCCCATCTTGTGTCGAATGCGGTCCCATAAGCCCTCGACGCTGCATTGAGAACTAGGTCGAAGAAATCGTGTACGGCTTGTTTGCTGTCGTCGGCGTGGATCCAGTCGAAGTCCAGGTCCTCTGAGAACCGCCAGTCGTGGCGGTAGCAGACACGCAGCAGGGTCCCGCCCTTGAACACCACCCGCGGGACCCTTTGTTGGCGGGCGGCGATTGCGGAGACGATCTGGTGCTGGACCAGATCGGCCGGCTCCCATCGGCTGTGCCGGCTCGTAGGGGGGCTCATGTCGCCACCGCGGCGGCCACGGCGTCGGGGGTCGCCGCCCAGTTGACCATGCGGGCCGTGTCTTGGTGGGTGACGCGGGCCGGGCTGCCGGTGCGGTGCAGCGGCGCGAGGTGTATCCAGTCGTCCCCCCGGCGAGCGGCGGAGCCCAGCTCGGCCCACCGGAGATCGACGTCGAACCCCAGGGTGTGCCCTTCCGGGGTCTCGGCCAGTTCCTGCGCCAGAGACGAGATCCGGCGCAGGCCGGCGCGCCAGCCCAACGCTCCCGCAACCTCGGCGACCTCACCCGGCGCGCACACCTCGAAGTGGTAGGCAAGCATGCGGCCCACATACTCCTCCCAGCGGTGCGAGCGGTGCGGCCACTGCGCACACTCCAACACCGCCCGAGCGGGCGTCGACACCCAGGTGTGCTCCGTAAGCTGCACCGCGCCCGCCAACAACGTGTCCTGACTCTCCCGCCAGGAAGCGAACCCGAACGGACCAGTGTCGAACGCGATCTCGCCGTCCACGCTGACCTCCGGCCGGCAGATCAACGCCGCCCCCGCCATCCCCAAAGCGGTCAGACCCGAGATACGGCGAATTGCGCCGCCGTAGGCAGCCTCCAGCTCCGCCTCCCACTGCGGCGTCCAATGGTGCGACACAGCACCGGCGCCGACCAGCAACTCGTCCGCGGACGGCCACGCCACACAGAAGTTGCGCCACGTCCCCCGGCGGACCTTCTCCACCCGGCCCACGGCCGCCAACTCCCCCAGCGCCCGCGACGCCGAAGACGGGCGCACCCCAGCCGCCCGCTCGAACTCCCGCGTCGAAAACACCGGTCTCAAACCCCCCAGAACCTCGACAGAGCCCATATGAGAAATATACCAGAGCCGATTCGAGAAACATACACCCAACGCCACCGGCATCCCCGGCCCGCCAACACCACCAGCACCGCCACACCCCGCCAGCGCTCCTCGATGACCAAGAGCCGTACCCATGCCCGCCATCATGCAACACCCCGCCGGCCGCGACCGGTCGCAAACCCCTAAAGCACCGGTCGCAAACCACTCCACAACCCGCAACCACCGGTCGCAACCCGAAAAACCCACCAAAACACAGCCAACACCCGCCGGAGCCGAACCCGAACCTCCTCCATCAGCCCAATGCCCCTCCGCGGAAACCCCCGCAACTACAGCCCCCCAAAGCCCAGTGTCCACCCAGCCGCCGGCGACGCCCACCGGGAAGCGGTACAAGAACCCAGGCTGGCGACACCAGCCGCCAACCAGAACCGACCAGCAGACAACAACGATCAGACAGAGCCGAACCAATAGCAAGCAAGACAACCAACGCGAGTAAGCACCGAACACCAGCACATAGCTGAACCCCCACAAGCCAAGCACCATCAGCCTCCCAAAGCCCCCATCCCACAGCGAACAGCGAGTCAAGTCAGTTCCACACGTTTGCACTAAAGTCCTCGCTATACACCGTATCTACATACAGCGAATAGCTATTCTGTTCGGATGGAACCGATGCGGATACTCAGTGATTCCGAGCTCGCCGCGGCCGAGGGGGAGCTCCGCCGGCGGGGACCCCAGCGCCAACTGGAGAGGTCGTCTCAGCTGAGGGATTTGGAAGCGAACTCCAGGGCTGCGGCGCAGTTGCAGTCCCGCCTTGAAGATGCCCGCGCCCATCGCGCCAAGCTCATCGAGCAGGCCCTCGAAGCGGGCCACAGCCGCTTCGAGTTCGCGGCCGCGGCCGCGATCACGGTTCGGCGCCTCGACGCAATCCGCTCCACAACTGCCGAGCGCACCCACTGACCCGGCCCGCACACTGCACCCAGACTCAACAACACCGAATCGTCTCCTAGCGGCCGCTTCATGGATCGACGCGGCACTGAACGGCCCTGAAATGGCTGGAGGATCTGGCGGTCCTCGGGTCTGGGCTGCAGGCGCTCGCCGAAACCCTCGTGCCTTTTCGTCCTGGGATGGATGGCGTCAGCTCAGGATTGAACTGCGTCCGAATGCGTCGATTGTCTGTCTGACGAAATGGGGAGTGGGCGCATTCCTCACGCGGTATACCGGCTGTCCCGCACGGCGCCCCACGGTCTCGATGTCTGTGGACTCCACCGGCGCTTGGGCATGACCGCTGAAATAGACTTCAAGAACACCCATTCGCCAAACACTGGGTGGCCGACGGCAACCTGGTCACCGGCCAAGACCAGAGCGCCGCCCCCATGGTGGCCCGCGAGATGATGCAGCCCATCGCCAAAACGCACAGCGGAGCCTGATGTCGGATTCGCCTCTCTAGCAACAGCAATAGGTGGAACTCTCACTCGAGACGAGCAATAGGCGACCGGTCCAACTCATCGAGGTGGATACTGATTCTGGTCCTCGATGACTTCACCCCAAACGCTTCGCGAGTGAACTCCCGGCGCGCTGTGATCAGGCCGTAGTGCTTCAATTCCCTCATTGCACGCTGCCTGAGGTACGGGCTGATTGCGTACTTCTTTGATGTCTGACCCTCCGACAGCCACACGGCGTCCGCCTTCGCACCATTGTTCGATTCGTCCATTAGGACGAGCCAGAAAGCCAGCGCTCGTCCGCTCATCGCGGCCAGCCATGCGTTCGTCCACCATGAAGATTGGAGCCGGCGGTACGTCGGCGCTTTACCCTTGGCAGTCCGCGACGATGGCTTGGCGTATGGCGCTCCCAGCCCAGACTCATGCAGGACAATGACTGTCGACGGACGGCCAGGCCTCTCCTGCTTCTCGATGAAGCGGTGAGTTGCGAGCCAACTGAGAGCTTCGTACACACGCCGCTTGCCGTTGGTCGAGTATCGGGGTAGTCCCAAAAGCTGGGCCCAGTCGGTCGCCACGAACTCCGTGTCATGTTTCCCGCCGGGGCTTGCCCATAGGAGCGACAGGTATAGCTTGAGGCGCACGTCGCCGCCGCGACCGCCGCCAGAGCCAAGCATCAGCATCATCGGAGGCACGGCGTCTCGTTCGCTGTTGCGCCGAAGGAACTCTGTGCGGATCGGGCAGTCGCGGAGGTTGCGGTTCCCACGACTCAATCGCTGTGCCAGGTTGGCGCTCGCTGATTGTGCGAGTTCCAGCTGCCGCTGATCATCCGTCGACAGATAGGGATTTGGAGGCAGATCATCAAGTTGAGGCTTCATCTCACCCCGATTCTTGGTCGCCTGCGTTGGTCGGGCCAGGGCTCATATCGCAGTGAATGATGAGTCGTTACGTGAACCATAACACAAGCCTAAGCCTGTACTCGGGGTGCAAACGATGTGCCCAGGACCAAAGCAACCGTTTCGGTTGGCCAATGGCCTAGTGTAGCACCCGCAAGCGTTCCATGGCATAGTTGGGTCCCCACCGACCTCTTCCCCACGATTGCCAGGATGCCCTGTGTGCCCACCATCCCCCGACACCAACCCAAACAATCCTGTACCGGGCGGTCTGCTCGATACGACGTACCTCGTCTACGTTGATGACTCGGGAGATGAGACCCAGGACCTCCTCACCGCGCTGGCGATCCCCACCCCAGTGTGGGCGAAAACACTGCAAGTCTGGAAGAAGTACAGGCGCTGGGTTGCGCAGCGCTATGACATCCCGACCAACACCGAGCTTCACGCCCTGGACCTTGGCACCAACTCCAATGCGGGACGGGACAGGCTGTCTGCGCTCCAACCGGGCGATCGAAACAAGATCACGACGGCCGCCTTCAGCATGATCGGGTCGATTGCGGAACTGCGAGTCCTGACTGTGTTCGCGCCAGTCCCGGAGGGATCGGGGAAGCTCTACCCGCAGCTCGTCGCATTCGTCGAGGAGTTCTGCGCGTTCCACCACTCACATGCCGTCATCTGGTACGACGGCACAGCAGAGAACCTGGCTCGATCTACCCGAGCCGCCCACAGAGCTCTCCCGTACTCACGCCGAGTGCTCGAAGATCCGAGGGGCTATGCCAGCTCCGAGAGCCATCTGATTCAGATGACAGACTTCATTGCCCACTCGGCGCACCACGCGGTGCTCAACGACCGTCGAATCGGCCCCGCAGACTCATACCTACGCCAACATGCCTACTCCAAACTGCTGCCCGCAGACGACGCCCCAGGCCACGTCTGGCCTGGCGGCATCGATGCCGCTGGCTTCTCGTGCTTCACACACAAGCTTGGAATCCGCGGCTACCCCTAAAAGCACGATGAGCCCCCAGTGATGGGGGCCCTCGCAAGCCACTTTCGTAGCTCAGACCACCGATATGAGCACTTGGTGCTCCGGTGACCTCAATGACAAGAAGGATACACGAAGCACCGACAAAAGCACAAGCGATTCACCACGGGCATTGCGCGGCCCCTGGGAGTAGCGCGTGGTCGGCATTTGGTGTGTCTGTTGGTCTGCTCGAGGGGGGTGGCAGCTCCAGATCTTCTGCCAGTGCATCCGGGGGAACGCGACAAAGGCCAGAACCTCGGGCTTGGCGTCGGCCATCAGCGGGCCGGTCTTTGGGAAGCTGGCGGCGAGTTGGTCTCAGGCTTGGGCCAATGCGCGGTCAAAGGTTTCGGCATCGGGCTTGGCGGAAATGGCTTGTGAAAACCGCGGCGTCCACTTGCTAGCAGATGCTTGGGCACCGCGGCCAGCAGGTGGCCGATGAAGTGCGCCCGGCAGCGCTGGCGGGCCGCGCTTTGGAACCACCGGCCCGCGGCCGCGGCGAGGCCGCTGTGCGCGTCGGAGATCACCAGGAGGAAAACGAGCAACGCCTACCCAATTCACAGGCGGGAGCGATGCCAACCAGAGGGGAGCGAGTACCAGGAGACCGTCATAGGCTACATCTGGCCATGGGCTGCGCTCAGCCTGTGCTGCATTCATCGGCGCTGAATCCTAGCGACCCCGGCCCTCTGGGCTGTGCCGAGCCCACTAGGGGAGGCACTGAACTGGGGCCGTGGGGTCGCCGGCGGCCAAAGGTCGGCTAAACGCGCAGTGAGCGGATGAGCGTCTCAGATGGGCCTGCGATTGTGTTGCTCTGCGTCGATGTGGCTTTGTTGATGGCGTCGACCAAGTCCGAGGACTCCTGGTTCCCGCCGAGCACGAGCAGCCCAGTGTTGCTCGGCCATGGCGTCACATGCACGAGCACGTCTTGGGCCAATGGCAGCACGGTTCCTGCCAAGTAACGGCCCACCAGATTGAGATCGCAGATGGTGATGCCGTGGCTTCCAATCACGAAGTTCTTGTCCGGCCTCGCGATCACCGCGAACCTGACTCCGGTCTCAGCGATGAACTTCTCCTCGGCTTCGGCTGTGAGCGGGCCGACCCCCGCGGCGAACCCGGCGTGGACATTGTGCAGAATGCGCTCGACGATCTCCCTCACTCCGTCCCCGGCGAAAAAGACGTCTTGGTCCGGCAACCCTTCATAGCCCACCTCGTCCGCGCGGTCGCGGCAGATCCGGTAGATGTCATCATCTGTGGCCGGATTGCAGACACGTCGTTGGGACTCCGGGGTTCTGCGTGCCACAGCGAGGATGAACCTCTGAAGGAAGACGCACTCAGACTGTGACAGCTCCGTATGTTCGATGCAGCGGGCGCTGTTGACGATTCTGTCGATAACGGGCGCGGCATCACTCTCAATCCTGCTCAGGGCATGCTCGTGTTCGGCGCTAGGCGGCGCACCTTCATAGCCATGTCTCGTGTAGATGTGGTTCTGCACGAACGCTTTCCCTGGCCTCTGCCAGAAGACCGCTTCCGGTTTCTTGCGCCCCATCCACAAGCGCCCTTCGTCGTCGCAGAACCCCTTGAGCAGCAACTTCGGGACGAAGTGCTGCCTGACGGGGAACGTTGAGCCCGATTGCCCCGCACCTCCCCTCGGGTTCTCGCCGAGTTGCTGAGGAGCGGGAGCACCGGAGATAGGCACCATCCCAGTATGCCGACGGCGGGGTCCTGCCTGAAGCGAATTCGAATCCATGTCTCAGATCGGCGGGGTTGTAGTGGTCAGAGGATTTCAGAAGTCGATGTAACTGGGGGTTCGGCCTTCGTTGGCGACTCCCGACCTGGCCTATATGTTGCCTTGCAGCCGTCCCGCAGCCCCTGACGCAAGATGGCCAAAACAGGAATCAGATTGTTCATCAGGGAGTCCGTTACGAACCCGGCGAAACAAGGCCTCATCAATCGCCTGCGGCTAGACTTCAAAGGCAACCTACACATCGACAGCGTGCTGCAAATCGCGTCGGTCACCCAGCAGCGCAGCCAGCCCCAAGCAGCCGCCTACCTCGCCCGCAATGTCACAAAGTGCAAGACCCGCCGAGAAGCCCGACGAGCCCACAAACGTCACCCCGCCGAATATGGTGCGACGAGCAAGCCCGAAAACACCTCTCGCACACGCCGCTTGACAAGGGAGCGTCTGACAGACCCCGGTTGTGCGCAACGTCCGACGTTGGAAAGCGTCATGGTCATCATGCAGGGGGGATGCCCAAAAGGCGCGGGTCATGAATTGCATCGTGCAGGCGATGGAGATGAGGGGTCTGCGGGCGGGTTGTCTTGCTCGGGCTAGTCGGCTGGCTTGGGGGAATTGGAGCGGATGGCGTCGAGGCGGCGCACCGTTATCCGGGCGGCGTCGGCGACCGCGGCGCGACCGCACCCGGTCTCGAGCGCTTTTTCGATGAGCTCGGCCCGGTAGGCCCGGGCGCCGTCGAGTTGGTCCTGGAGTTGGACGAGGGCCTGCGCGTTGGCGTCCAGAGCGCGCAGCTCCGACCACGTTTCTAGCCTCCGCTGGCGCGCCCGTCGCTCCACCTCGGCGACCGCGGCCTTCAACTCCGAGTCCGACAGCGACCGCGCGAACTCTGCTCTCACAAAAAGACAGCATACCTATTCTCTGCATGCTAGAGCGGTGTATAGCGGGGACTTTAGTGCAAGCGTGTAGCCCTGAACTTGCTCGCTGATTCGTGCTGGCTGGATCCTTGGCTGGGTGCTGGTGGGATTGCTGATTGCGTATCGGTTCTGGTCCGGTTGGCGGTCTTGGCTGTTGTGGCCTTGATCGTTGTGATTGATCGAATTCGGTTCTGTTCGTTTATTGGCTGTGGCTGGTTGTAGCCGCTCGGTCTGGGGTCTGGTTTGCCCGGCTCTCGCTCTGACAGGGGGCCGATAGAGCATCAGGAGCTCGCGGCTGGGGCTGGGGGGTGCCCCCTGGGGCCACTAAGGGTCTGTCAGACAACCGGGTCGATTCAAGCGGAGGGTGGAGGCATCCTGAGCACAGGCTGATTGGTTTCGGCGCTCCTATCGCCATCATCGTCGGGACTATCGGGATAGCCCGCCGGCGGGGTGAGCTGGGCCGCCCCACCATCGTCGCGGCCATCATCGCCACCCTGATACTCCGCCCATACAACACCCCGAAATGACCTAGCTCCGCAACTACATCATCGCCGCCATCATCGGCATTCCCTTCATCCTGTTCTTGCTCTGGCTCGTCCCAAGAATCATCGACTCAGCCGTTAGCTGACCCCGTTTGTCAACACGGCATAGGCACCCGTCGAGCACCCCGGCCATGTCCCGCCTCATGGCCGTCCAGTCCCCAAACTGGCCGAGTCCAGAACCTGTGATTTCGGCACCGGCCGCTTCGCTCATGGCATCAACCATCGCTTCGATACATCCGGCTTCCTGCCATATACGGCCCCCGCTTCTTGGAGCCAGTTCTCAAAGGGATATCACCAGTTTGACGATGCTGGTGGCCATAATTTCCCAAGCAATGCTCTTGAGCCTCCTCAGGCGCCTTAGGTGGTCGGGACCGCCCGCCCATTGCCCTGCTGGCCAACCTATAGGGTGGTGCGATGTCCAACGCCAGCGACGGCACTAGGCGTATCCCCTGGTACCACTGGTTCATCCTCATCCCCTACTACGTCATTTACACGGCCTGCGTCATGTGGGGCCTGTGCTTCGGTTTGACCTTTACCATCTCGCTGGGCGGTTACATCATCAATGAATCCGGAGGTGAAGCCGACTTCGACAACTTGGGGCCGGTTGCCACCTTTCTGCGCTGGGTGGTGCTCATTCCCCTTGGGTGGGTCACCAACTCGGCCCAGCCCGCTATGGGGATTGCCGGACTTGTCCTACTCGGTTTGATGGTCCTGTACTTGGTGGGGGACAAGCGGCTCAAGAAATGGCGGCGAAGGAAGGAGAGCGCTGCCCGCTGGAAGGCGGAAGAGCCAATGCGCAAGGCTGAGGCCGAGCGACGCTGGGGGATATGCCCCGAATGCGGCGACCGCGTCTTCGACAACGATCTGGGACGGTGTGTGAGGTTCCACCCGCCGAAGCGGCCCGCTGAGCAGGGGCGTCGGCCCCTGGCTGGGTCGGCGCGCTTCCCAATGGCCTCAACGGGCAAGAGGTGGACACGTTGCACTGATTGCGGGCTTCAGTATGTGGGAGAAAAAGGAAGTTGCCCTACCTGTGATCGTTTCAGCGTGTCATCACAGTAAGACTGCGCCCATCATCCTCGCACCAACTTCACGATCCAGGATTCCCCCTGGGGCCCGTCTTCGAGGCAAGTAGCCCACCGACTGCCCAGGTGTGTTGCCCATAGATTTTGTTGGCCCGGGTGGGTGGCCCAGCCATTTCATGGATGTGCTTTCTGTACCGACCAGCAGCACGGGAATATGGTCACATGTGGCAAGCAGAATGACAGTTGAGCAAGAAACACTAACCTCTAGCCGCACCCTTGATGTGTCCTCCTTAGCTGAGGTGTCCAACCGATTGCGGCGACGGCTTGCAGTCGGATTTCGTACTCCCGTCGGGGTTTGCCGCTGCGTCGAATGTCGCCGCTTCCGTTGTGCAGCCACCAGCCGTCCCCTTCTCCGGGGAATTGCTGTTTTCTGAATTGGTCGCAATTTTCGTCGAGGACGTCGATGGCGTCTCTTGCCTTCACGTCGGGTGTCCACAAGAGTCCTGACGGGCAGCCGCAACTCGTCCTCATTTGGTGAGGTATATCTGCCCGCCAGAATCGGATTTCGCCAACATCCCGCCGGGGAAAAGTCATGCTGGGTTGGCCAATCGGAGAATACCGGCGGTTCAGCAGGCACCACATTCCGTTGTCCAGTCGCTTTACGCAATAGAGCTCCCAGCGTTCTTTGTAGAACGTTGTGTTTCGCGGCATTTCACCGTTCAGTAGGCGTTCAGCGTTGTCAGCTGCCTCGTTGATCTTGGCTGTGGCCTCGGTCTCGCTCAAAGTGGGCTGCTCGTAGGCCCAACGAGTGTCTTCCATCTCCGCTGCTCCTGCCATTAGGTCTCGCTCTCTATAGTTGGCCGTCTCCTTGCTGTATTGTAGAGGGGGTCGGAGGGAGCGTCTCACAGACCCCAACCACACCCCAACCAGGCATCGGTTGCCGGGTCTGTTGCTGGTGTCGGCGGGTGCGGAAGGCTTGCGGGTGCAACCGGAGACAAGGAGCGTCACCCAGATGTACCGGTGCTGGCCGAGCAATGTCGGTTGCTTGTGAGGCAGGGTGGTCGCCGGTGGCGCGTGGCCGTGAGGCGAGCCATTCGTCGATCTCCGACATATGCCAGCGCACCGCGCGCCTGCCGACTCGGATCGGTTCGGGGAAGAGCCCGTCGCGCATGAATCTGTAGATCGAGCTGGTGGACAGGCGGCAGAGCGCCTCGACCTGGCAGCGGGTCAACAAGATGTCGTTGCGGTCAAGAAAATGGGTTTCCATATCCGCCACTGTGCTCTGCTGGACCGGTCGGAACCGGTCGATAGCACACTGAGGACCGGTCGGAAACCTCAGGAAGCGACCGCCCGGTGTGAAGCAGAGATAGTCGATTGCCGCTGGCCCGCAACGCCCGCCCAGTGATGCCTTTCGCCCTTGCCCAGGAATCACCGAAACCTCAATGACCGGGACACAGATGGGGGATAAAGTGGGGGAAAAGCAAGATGTTAATGCCCGATTAGGGTCTCAACCAGGGCGTTTGCCACATATTCGAATCCTGCCGTGGGCGCCCCAGGGTTTGAGTTACTCGCCCGAAGAATCCTCAGAGCCGAGTTCGTCGGCGATCTCCCTTAGCCGCTCGACGGCGGTCTCGTCGTCGAGTTCACCGAGGTAGGCGGGGAGTTTGATGCCTACTTGGGCGGCCAGGTCGTGGATGGGGGGCAGGGAGCCGGCTAGGCCGGAGAGAAAGTTGGCGGTGCTGTTGCCGGAATTGCCGTCGCTGCCGCCGGAGTCCCAAACGGTGATCTGGTCGATCTTCAGGTTGGAGATGGCCTTGACTTGCTCGGCCACCAGGGTGGGCATCTGCTCGGCGATGAGCAGCAGAGCAGCCAGTTGGGGATTGCCGCCGGCGCTGTCCACCAGGGCTCCCAAACCTTCGGCCCGGCGGGTGAGCAGGGCTAGCAAGCCCAGCGCCTCGGCCTCCATGAGCAGGCGCTGACCGTCGGCCTCGCCGCCTTTGACCAGCCTGATCCGATCAGCCTCGGCCTCGGCCAGGGTGCGGACTCGCTCCCGCTCCACTTCGGCGGGCACCACGATGTCGGCTTCCTGCGAGGCCTTGTCGCGAGAGGCCCGGGCCTGCTCGGCTTGGCCCTCGGCGGCAAACGACTCTTCGGCGGCCCGGGCCTGGGTGACCCGCTCGGCGGTGACCGCGGCCCGCTCGGCCTCGGCCTCCTGCTGGCGGCGCTCGCCGTCTGACTGGGCGATCACCACATGCGACTCGTTCTCGCCCTCGGTAGCGGTGGCGTTGGCCTGGGCCACCCTGATGCGCTGTTCCCGCTGGGCTTCGGCGGCACCGATGTCGCCGTCCCGCTCTTGCTCGGCCACCTTGATCTTGGCTTCGTTGATGGCCCGGGCGGCCGCTTCCCGGCCCAGGGCGTCGATGTAGCCCGACTCGTCGGTGATGTCCTGGATGTTGACGTTGATGAGTCGCAGGCCCACCTTGCGCAGCTCGATCTCCAGCGACTCGGTGATGTTGGTGATCAGCTTCTCCCGGTCGGCGTTGATCTCCTCGATGGGCATGGTGGCGATGACCACCCGCATCTGGCCGAAGATGATGTCCCGGGCCAGGTTCTCAATCTCCGCCAGGCTCAGCCCCAGCATCCGTTCGGCGGCGTTCTGCATCACACCAGGCTCGGTGGAGACCCCCACCGTGAACGTGGCCGGCGTGTTGACCCGGATGTTCTGCTGGGACAGGGCGCCTTGGAGCTTGATCTCGATGGGGATGGGGGTGAGGTCCAAAAAGGCGTAGCCCTGGATTACGGGCCACACCAACGCGCCTCCGCCGTGGAGGCATCGGGCCGACTGGCCCTGTCCGCCTACCCGGCCGTAGATAACCAGCACACGGTCGGATGGGCATCGCTTGAAGCGGGAGGAAATCCACAGCAGGGCGATGAGAAGAATGACAATTAGGCCAGCAACAAGGGCTATAGCAGCCATCAACGAGTCCTTTCGGGTCTATCTAGGTATGAGTTACAGGGGTTTGACGAGGACGGTGGACTGATCCACCACAGAAACCACGGTGACGCGGGTCTGAGCCGGGAGATCGTTGTCCGAGTTCGTGTAAGCGTCGATCACTCGAAGCCGTCCCTGGATGAGGATTTCCACTTTGCCGGGCATGGACCGGTTGGCCGGGATCGGCAGATACACCGTTCCGATGATGCCCACCGCGCTCTGGTAGTCGACCGAGCCGCTCTCCTCCATCTGGGCGAACTTGCGCCACATGTAGGCCACGGCAAAGAACACCGCTAGCCCCACTGCAATGGCCACGATCACCGAGACCGGGGTAGAGCTGTCCGCCTCCTTCATCAATACGCCAGTCCAACCAAAGGCGAAGAAGAACGCCGTCAGGCTTCGCAGGGACAAGAACCCCGTTCCCGCCCCCTCGTCGTCGAGGTCGATATCAAGGTCGGAACCGACGCCGAAGGCCAATAGGAGAAGCTGAAGTATGAGGAAGACGCCGGCGATGACGCCGATCAGATAGAAGACCTGGAGGTCGCCGGTCAGGCCATCCCACCAGTCCCCCATCTGATTGTCCTCCCGTAAATCTCGTTATCTCGCAGTCCGGCACGCAGTCTGGCGCTCAGTCTGGCGCTGGCCTGCGGCTTGGGCCTCAACAATGCCCACCCTACCGGCTTTTCGACCTATTTCCTCCCGGCCCCTCCATCCTGGGCAAATGGCTTGTGAATGGCTAAGTGCCGCACTGCGCGTGGCAAAGTCTCAGGATGGCTGAGGCCAAGGTTCGCTGGACGCACCAGTGGAAGGAACTCTACGAGGAGGTCATCGACTCGGGGCTGTGCACCGGCTGCGCGGGCTGCGTGATTGCCTGTCCCCACGATGTGATCGGCTACAAGCACGAGCCCGGCCAGTACAAGCCCTTCCACCTCGAAGAAGAGCTGGGCCTGACCGACTGCATCCACGGGCAGAAGGGGTGTACCTCCTGTACTCGGGCCTGTCCCCGGTTCCGCACCTGGGAGGCCGAGGCCGATGAGCATCTGTTCGGCCGCATCCGCAACGAGGACGAGGTTTCGGGCATCTACAGCGACATCCTGTTGGTGCGGGCCTCCGACGACTACGTGTACGAAGTTGGCCAAGACGGCGGGCTGGTGTCGGCCATCTTGATCTGGTGCCTGGAAAACGATGTGATCGACGGTGCCCTCACCTCATTTCTGGAGGGAGGCGACGCCGACGGATGGAAGGCAGTGCCCGGCCTGGCCGCCAACCGGGAGGAGGTGTTGCGGGGCGCGGGCAGCCGCTACACCTACTCGGCCAACCCGCTGGCCTACCGGGAGGCCAAGGAGAAGGGGCTCGAACGGCTGGCCCTAGTGGGCATGAGCTGCCAGACCTCCATCGGGCCGGTGATGTGGAACCGCAAGGTGGGCAAGGTGGGCCGCCCCATCAAGCTGAACATCGGCCTTTTGTGCTCCAAGAGCTTCGACGACTCCATGTTCGAGGAGCTGTTCTGGGTGAAGTACGGCCTGCCCACCGACCAGATCGCCAAGATGAACATCAAGGGCGTGTTCCAAGTGTGGATGAAGAACGGCGACTACCACGAGATCAACCTCAAGGAGTGCCACGCCTGGACCCGGGAGGGCTGCAACCTCTGCCCCGACTTCGCCGCCGAGCACGCCGACATCTCCACCGGGGGCATCGGCGACGCCACCGACTGGACCCTCACCGTGGTCCGCACCGAACTAGGCCGGGCTGTGGTCAACGCCATGCTCGAAGACGGGGTGATCGAGGCCCGCCCCGGCGACGACGACCCCGGCGCGGTGGCCCTCATGCACAAGCTCGCCGCCAAGAGCCGCCAACGCTGGCCCGACTGGGCCGAAAGCGCCGTTCGGGTGGGGGTCTGAGGGGATTTTCCGTTCAGATGCTGGGCTGACTGCCGCCACGCCCAGTTGCCCGGCGTCTAGCCGAACTCGGATTCCTCCAAGATGCACCGGCGCATAATCGCGTTCACCTCTTCGGTCAGGTCGGCGTTGATGTTGCTGCGCAGGTCGTCGTCGAGCTGTTTGAACTCCTCGAAGTTCAGCGTCGCCCTGATGCTGTCGAAACCGCACTCGCAGACATCGGCCAGGTTCTGCTGCACCTGCTGGTCGAGGTCGTCCAAGCCCGCTTCCTCGCAGCCATCGCGGAAGTTCCGCTCGGCCTGGCCGACGTTGGGCTCGCCTCTGTAGTCGGCGGGGTTGTCGGTATAGGAGGTGGGCGCGCCGGAATTGCCGCAGGCGGCTGCCACCAGAAACAGGGCGGCCACCACTGCTAGCAAACGGGCTTTTGTCACGGCCCCAACGGTATCGCCCTATTCCGTGCGGTCGCGAACCATCCCCGTCCCTACGCCGAGTCGGCCAGCGCCAATGCTCGAGCAAACACCTCGTCGAGCATGTCTTCGGTGAGCCGACCGGTGAAGGTGTTTTGCTGGCTCACGTGGTATGAGCACAACACGGTGAGGTCGCCGGGGGCGGGCGCCTCCAGGCCATGGGCGAAATTGGGCCGGGGTCGCATTCCCAACTCGGCGGCCACCGCCCCATAGCCGATCGCCCCGAGGGCCACAAACACCCGAGCTCGGCTCAACAGGGCCAGTTCCCGCATCAAGAACGGGCGACAGGCGTCCCGCTCGGCCGGAGTGGGCTTGTTCTGGGGCGGCGCGCACCGCACCGGGGCGGTTATGTAGGTGTCGCTCAGCACCAAGCCGTCGTCGGTGTCGGTGGAGTTGGGCTGGTTGGCCAGCCCCATCCGGTGCAGCGAGGCATACAGGAAGTCGCCCGATCGGTCGCCGGTGAACATGCGCCCGGTGCGGTTGGCGCCATGGGCCGCCGGGGCCAGGCCCACCACCACGATGCGAGCCTCAGGGTCGCCGAATCCCGGAACCGGCCGGCCCCAGTACGTCCAATCCCGGTAGGCGGCTCTTTTGACCTCGGCCACCTCCTCTCGCCAGTCCACCAGCCGAGGACAGGCCCGGCAGCCGATTACATCAGCGGCCAACTCGTCAAATGAATCCATTACGGGCAAGCTAGAGGACGAGCGAACCCGGTACCGGCAAGTTAGTAAGAGAGCGATGGCTGGAAAACCCCGCAAACCCACCTTGGTGTTGTTCGTGCGCCACGGCCAGACCCCCACCACCGGAGCAGTGCTGCCCGGACGGGCGCCGGGCCTTCACCTCAGCGACCGGGGCCGGGAGCAGGCCGAGCAGGCTGCGGCCCGCATTGCCGCTTTGGGCGCCGAGCGCATCGGGGCGGTGTACGCCTCCCCCATGGAGCGGGCCCGAGAGACCGCTGCCCCCATCGCCCGGGCGGTGGGACGGCGGGTGCGGGTGCTGGACAGCCTCAACGAGTGCGACTTCGGAAAGTGGACCGGCCGCCGCCTCAGCGACCTGCGCCGCCGCCGCGACTGGCGCCAGGTGCAGCGCAGCCCCAGCAGCTTCCGCTTCCCTGGCGGAGAGTCGTTCGCCGAGATGCAGACCAGGATTACCGGCGCAGTGCAGTCGCTGACCGCCCGCCACCCCGGCTCCACCGTGGTGGCGGTGTCGCACGCCGACACCATCAAGGCCGCGGTGTCGCACGCCTCGGGGGCCCATCTGGACATGTTCCAGCGGATCGTGGTGTCGCCCTGCTCGATCACCGCCATCCTCTACAGCGCCGACGGTCCGCTGGTATTGGCCGTGAACAGCACTGCCGAGTTGAATTCGCTGGTCCCATCATGAGCGCCTCCTACGAACTCAACGATCTAGAGCACTTCACAGTGGGCACCGTCGGCCCTCCCGGCCAGCGGGTTTTCTACCTCCAGGCGGGAGTCACGGGCACACTGGTGTCACTGAAGCTGGAGAAACAGCAAGTGGCCGCTTTGGCCGAGTATCTGGCCGGAGCGCTGCGAGAGATCAGCGACGATCCCGATGCCATCATCCCCGAAGCCGACATCGGGCTGATCGATCCGGTGGAGGCCGAATGGTCGGTGGGCGACATCGGCATCGGCTACGACGAGAACGCCGACCGCATGCTGATCATGGCCACCGAGGTGCCGTCCGAGGACGACCCCGACGATCCGGCCACCGCCCGATTCCACATCACCCGGGGCCAGGTCGCTGGCTTCGTGGCCCGCGCCCGAGAGGTGGTAGCCGCCGGTCGGCCCCCATGCCGCTACTGCGGAAGCCCCCTCAACGACGACGGCACATGGTGCCCCTGCTCCAACTAGCCGCGTGAGCACTTCCAAGCCCAGCACCGAGTCCCCATTCCGAGAACGGCCCCCGCTCAGCGATGACGCGGCCGTGGATCTGCTGACAATCGGCGAACTGGAGGTGCTGGGGCGGATGCCGTGGAGCTCGAACATGACTTTTCTGGTCGACGTTCACTCCCCCGGCGCCCCCATCGTGCAGGGGGTGTACAAGCCGGTGAAGGGCGAGCGGCCCCTGTGGGACTTCCCCGCTGGACTGCACAAGCGGGAGATTGCCGCCTTCGAGTTGGCCCGAGCGTTGGGGTGGGACCTGATTCCGCCCACCGTCCTGCGGGACGGACCGCTGGGCGAGGGGTCGGTCCAGCTCTATGTGCCCACCGACTACGACGAGCACTACTTCACCCTGAGAGAAGAGCCCGTCCACCATCGCTGGTTCCAGCGGCTTTGCGCGTTCGACTTCATCATCAACAGCACCGACCGCAAGGGCGGCCACATCCTGCTCGGCGACGACGGTCGCCTCTATGCCATTGACAACGGCCTTTCGTTCCACTGCGAATTCAAGCTGCGCACCGTTATCTGGGAATGGGCCGGCGACCCCCTGCCCACCGATTTGGCCAGCGACGTGGCCCGCCTGCTGGACAAGGGCATCCCACCCGAAGTAGCCGACCTGCTCACCCTGCTAGAGCGAGACGCCCTGCTAACCCGAGCGAATGCTCTGATCAGCGAAAACCACTTCCCCACCGACCCCAGCGGCCGCCGTCACCCCTGGCCTCTGGTGTAGCGACCGCCCCGGCGGTTCAGCTCCGGGCTTGGAGCGCCTCGATCAGCTTGGGGATCACTTTGTGCACGTCTCCTACTACGCCTAGGTCGGCGATGCCGAAGATGGGGGCCTCGGCGTCTTTGTTGATAGCGATGATGTTCTTGGAGCCCTTCATGCCCACCATGTGCTGGGTGGCCCCGGAGATGCCGCACGCCACATAGACGTCGGGCTTGACCACCTTGCCGGTCTGGCCCACCTGATGCGAGTAGGGCACCCAGCCGGCGTCCACAATGGCCCGCGATGCGCCAGCGGCGCCGCCCAGGAGCTTGGCCAAGTCCTCGATCAGGGAGTACTTCTCGGCTTCGCCCAGGCCCCGCCCTCCCGAGACCACCACGCCGGCCTCGTCCAGCTTGGGGCCTGTGGACTCCTCGGCAAAGCGGTCGACCACCCGGGCCGCCCCGGTAGCGCCCAGATCGGGCACCGGCAAAGCCGACACCGCAGCCGGGCCTCCGCCGGACTCCTCGGCGGCAAATGACTTGGGACGAACGAGGAACAGGCCGACGCCCGCCCCGTTGAACCTCGTGCTGACGTTGACCGTGCCGCCGAATACCGGCTCGATTCCGACCAGCGATCCGTCGGCTTGCTCAAGCTCCACGACATTGGTGATGACCGGCGCACCGAGTTTGACCGAGAGCCGCCCGGCCACGTCTCGGCCGTCGTAGGTGGTGCCGAACAAGATCGCGTCGGGAGCGGCGCCTCCCTCGATGGCCGCGGCCACAGCCGAAGCCACCGCCGGCCCGGCCAAGCCGCCGTCCAGGTCGCCCGTTGCATGAATCGTGGTAGCCCCATGAGCGCCTAGCTCGGCAGCCACCGGCTCGCCATCGCCGCCCACCACCGCTTCCACGGTGTCGGCAAGCTCGCGGGCCCTGGTCAACAGCTCCAGGCTGATCGAGGCGACCTTGCCGCCCGATTCCTCGGCATAAACCCAGATGGTTCCCATACTGTCTCCTAGTGTCCTGGCTCCTAAACGATCCGAAGCTCTTCGAGCAGGGCGATGATGCGCTCGTGGGCGTCGCCCTCGTCGGTGATGATCTCTCCCGCCTCCCGCTCTGGAGCGGCGCTGACATCGGTGATCTCCTGGCCGCCTCCGGCCCAACCCACCTGGTCGGGGCTGATGCCCAGGTCGCCGATACCCACCTGGTCCATCGGCTTGGACTTGGCTGCCATGATTCCCTTGAACGATGGGTAGCGGGGCTCGACCACCCCTGCGGTCACCGAGACCACCGCGGGCAGGGGGCACCGCACCTCGTCGTAGCCGGCCTCGGTCTGGCGCTTCACCACCACTTCGCCGCTTTCGGCCTGGATCTCCTTGGCAAAGGTGACCGAGGGCAGGCCCAGCAGCTCAGCCACCTGCTCGGGAACCGTGCCGGTGTAGCCGTCAGACGACTCGGTGGCGGCCAGAATGAGATCTGCCTGGGCCCGGCCGATGGCTGCGGCCAAGACTCGGGCCGTACCCAACGCATCGGTTCCGGCCAATGCCTCGTCACTCACCAGGATGGCCTTGTCCGCCCCCATGGCCAGCGCCGACCGAAGGCCGTTCACCTCTTCATTGGGCGCCATCGATACCAACGTCACCTCGCCCTCGCCGGCTGCATCACGCAGCTGGAGGGCCATCTCCACGCCGTAGGAGTCCGACTCGTCCATGATGAGCTTCATGTCCCGCTTGAGGGTGTTGGTCTCCGGGTCGAGCTCCCCTGGATCGGCCGGATCGGGGATTTGTTTCACACAGACGACTATGTCCATAGCGTGCAAGTCTCCCACCACACTTCTGGCGCGCAAAACCAAACGAGGGGAACCGCAACAGCCGCGTTTTCTGGTCCCAATGGGCAACAAGTAGCGTGGAAAGCCTGAAAGTCCTCCTCCTCGTCAACCCCCACGCCTCATCGGTCACCGCCCGGACTCAGGTTGTCATCCAAAAGGCCCTGGCCGCCGACCACGAAGTAACCCTGGCCGCCACGCATCGTCGGGGCCACGCCTCGCGCCTGGCCCACGGGGCAGTGGCCGACGGCTGCGACGCAGTGGCGGTGCTGGGTGGCGACGGAACCCTGAATGAGGCCATCAACGGGTTGGCCGGCTCTGATGTGGCGCTGGCCCCCCTGCCGGGAGGATCGACCAACGTGTTCGCCCGGACGATAGGACTGCCCGACGATCCCGTGGAGGCGGCCGCAATGTTGCTGGAGACGCTGGCCGCCCGCCACATAAAGCGGGTGGGGCTGGGGCAGGTGAACGGGAGGTACTTCCTGTTTCACGCCGGAGTGGGCTACGACGCGGCCGTGGTACAGCAAGTGGAACGGAGGGCGGGGCTGAAGCGGTACGCCAACCATGCTCTGTTCGCCTTCGCGGCAGTCGACACCTGGCTGCGCCACTACGACCGGTCGCGGCCCCGGTTCACCGTCTACCACGCCGACGGCGAGGCCGTGACCGGCCAGTTCGCCATCTGCCTCAACACCAACCCCTACACCTATCTGGGCACCCGCCCCTTCAACGTGATGCCTGACACCACCCTTGATGCACCCCTTTCGATGGTGACCCTGCGATCACTGCGGGCCAGCCGCCTCCTCCGGGTTGCGGCCAGCGCCTTGGGCTACGGGCCCCCGGTAATAGCCCATCGCCATGTCCACTCCCGCACTGACGTGCTAACTGCCGTTGTGGCCAGCGATACCCCCTTCCCCTACCAGCTCGACGGCGACTACCTCGGCGAAACCACCCGCCTCGAGTTCCACCACGCCCCCGACGCCCTCGCTCTGGCCCTGCCGGTTGATTGACCATCAGGGCATCAGCCCCTCCTGGTATGCCCAGGCAAAAAACTCCTTTCCGCTCACAGGCAGCCGCATGTCGGTTGCCCTCAAGTCATCAACCAATTTCTCTGCCTCGGAACGATCAAGAACTCCTGATTGGACTCCCTGGGCGACCAACCACATCGAATCTTGAACCAATATCCCGTCGCGTTGGGCCAAACGGCTGCCAGCGCGTTCGTCGATAACCGCCACGCCGCCATGAACGCTTGTCCATGCCAACACAGCAGCCTCGCCAGTATTCTCATGCGTCCCTCCGCCAAGTTCTGTCTTGTAGCGAGCAAACGCTGTCAGTTCTCGTACTTCGTCGATCTCCACTGGTTCAAGCCATGACACCCCCAGTACTTCGGCTAGATCTGGGAACTTCGCCATTCCTGCGACGATCTCCTTGCGAACTTCTACAGGAACGAAGCACCGATGGCCACTAACCAATTCCTCCAGCGTGTTCAGCCTTCCGGCGCGGGTGAAGTGGCTGAGTGGGGAATTGTCAAAGACGAGGGACTGCGTCACGCTTCGAGTTCGAACGCTCTCCGATAGGCCTCAAGTGGGATGTCGTCTTGAGGTGGCAGCCCAATGCGGTCGACAGTTCCCCACAGAAGCTCGGTAGCTCGAGCGGCGGTGAGCTTTCCCCTTCGATACGCCGACAGAACTTTCCTGCCGTACTGGGGAGGCACAGAAGGTGGATCGAGTTCGGATACCCAATGTTCTCCTAGCTCAATGAAGTCCGCCCCAGACGGCGGTTGGCCCGCAAGCTCTTCGCGGATTCCAGCATCGATCACACCAACATTGCGGAGCTGCGCGCATACCGCCGACCAGCTCAACCGGTAGCGAACAGCGGCAGCAACCGCCGTAAGCCGATGGTTGGTCCCGAACTCTGACCAAAGAGCGTTGGCATCAAGACGCGGCAACAACAGGTGGATTGCAAATGCGTTGATCAGCCTCTCCTGCTCGTCTTGAGGCGATAGTCCAACCTCCGGTGCATAGGCGTCCATGAACACATGGTGGCCAAGCTCATGTGCAAGGTTGAATCGGCGTCGCCCCGGCTCAGACGCGCCATTTATTACTGCAACCCCAACTTCCCCCACCTCCACGTATGCGGCATCTCCTCCGTTCTTGCCGAGATCAAGGGAGAATGTGAATAGCCCCACCTGTTCCGCGTGTGTTTGAAGTTCCAACAACGGTCCATTCGGTGTCCCAAGATGTTGACGCAATTTGATTGCTGCCTGTTCGGCACCCTGGATAGTGGACGGTGGGTCGAGTTCAAACCTTGCCAGGGGAGGGAGTTCTCCCTCGCTCGCAAGAAAATCGATGTCACGGGCGATCCGCTCTACTCGTGTGTCGAGAATTCTCGACTGGCCGCCGACCAGTGGATCGGAACGTCGGCTGACCACTGCCGGCGGCGAGGATGTAAAAAACCAATCAACCGGTCGATCAAGCGCATCAGCAAGCGCCACAAGCTCTGTCGCACCCAGCTTGCGCGTTCCTTTCTCGATCTTCGCGACTACCGTTCGGCCTAAGCCTGTCTTCGAAGCAATCTGCTCTTGGGTCAGCCCCGCAAGATCACGGGCCTCAGCAATGCGCGCGCCTAACTGGATTTCCTCGGCCATATCCTCCATTGTGCGATATTAGCACAACCCATAGCAACTTGAGCGAGAAATCCCGTGGCTTCTCATGCCCACAGACCGGATCTGCCCTGCAGCATCCCAGACTCGTCCATGGCACTCAAGCCTAGATGAGTGAGGTATCACTGTAGTCAGACAAGCTGTGATAGCATATATTCTGATGACGCAGTCCAATATGCCACCTAATGCCGATATTGGGGGGCGGGTGCGGTCGGCGAGGCTGTCGCTTGGGCTTTCTCAAGCCCGGTTGGCTGAGATGTGCGGGCTGTCGGTTCCTTATGTCTCACGCATTGAGCAGGGAAAAGGCAATCCGACCATAGCCGCTTTGGGTGCATTGGCGGAGGCGCTCGGCGTCCCGCTTGTGGAGCTGGTCGCTGGGGCACCTGGCACCGATGAGGCCACGGCTTCAACTTCTGAACCCGCAGGAAACGGTGCCTTCCCATCCTCTGGAGGTGCTGGGAGCGGTGATGGGGCGTCCGTTGGCGGGAAGCGGGGCAGCTATGTTCCCAGGGGTTTGCGTGTGGAGCGCGGCGACTTGCTCGCGTGGGCCGATACTGAGGGGGCGGGGTTGAAGCTGCCCGAGCTTGTCAGACGCCTGATCAGCGAGACCGTCCCCAGCAATACGAGAATCGATTTCCCTTCGGGAACTGGCGCTCTGTCGGGCGGTTGGGACGGGTTGGTCGAATGCGATGGGGGGCACCCATACGTGCCGAAGGGTCGCTCTGGCTGGGAGCTGTCCACCGACAGGAACGCTCAGCGCAAGGCAAACAGCGACTATGAGAAGCGCCGTGACAGGGTTCCTGCCGAAGAAAGAGCTGCGATGGCCTACGTGGCAGTCAATTGCGGGCCGTGGACCAAAGCGCGGGCATTCGAGGAACAGAGGTCGGCTGAGGGCGATTTCCGTGAGGTACGTGCCCTCAATGTCGACCATCTGGCCGCGTGGCTGGCAGAGGCGCCCGAGGCGACGACGTGGCTGCGAGAGGAGATGGGCCACCCGGTCAGCGGTGTCGAGCCTCTTCGACAGTGGTGGGGGCGATGGTTGGAGTCCACCCGCAGCCCGTTGGGCGATGGCGTGGTCCTCGCCGGTCGGCGGGAGACCGCTGAGGAGCTCCGGCGGGCGTGTGCTGCCGGCGGAATTGTCACGGTCGGCGGCAGCGTCCACGGCGTGGAAATGCTGGCGTTCATCGCGGCCGCGCTCGCCGCCACGGAGAACGGAAGCGGGAAGCTCGCTGATGCGCTGTATGTGGACGACAGGGACACGGCGCGGCGCCTGCTTGTCCCGCCTTCAAGGCAGGCCGGGTCTGGCAGCGCCCTGGCAGTGGTGGTCGAGTCCAAGGATGTCGCCGATGGTCTGTCGCCGAGGCGCCCGCAGTGCGCGGTTGTCCCCGTTCCCGGCAGCGACGTTGCCGATGTCGTTGTGGAGGGGATTGACATTGCGGAGGCGTCTGAGGCGTTGCGCGCCCAGGGCTTCGATCACGACGAGGCATGGGAGCTTGCCCGCTTGGGGCGGAGGAACCTGTTGGCTTTGCGCCGCCGTCTGGCAAGAAGGCCCGAACTGCATCGGCCGTCTTGGGCCGACGAGGGGGATCCGGTGCTGCGGCGCTGTCTTCTGCTCGGCTGCTGGGACGAATCCCATGAGGGCGACCGGACCGCGGTCGAGCGCTTCTGTGAATCGGCTTATCCGAGCATCGTGGAGAAGCTCGAAAAGCTCTTGGGAGATAGCGAGCCACCTCTTGTTCGCGTGGGGACAAGGTGGCACGCCGTCTCGCAGGCTGACGCGTTCCATGCGATAGGCAGCCGATTCCAACAATCCGAGTTCAACGACCTCGCCAAGCTGGCTGCTGAGGTCCTCGGAGAGCATGATCCTCTCGTAGGCCTAAACGGCGCCGAGTTGGTGCAGGCGCAAATCGAGGGAATCGCGGCGGCCCATTCCGAGCGTCTCAAGAAAGGGCTCGCGGGGTCGCTAGCTGTGTTGGCCGAGAGCGGGGAGCGCCTGCCCGCCGGGGCCGCGGGCGTAGTTGCCGGCACGGTCGCGGGGCTGCTGTCATCTGCCAACTCGAATCCTGGACCCGCCCGCTGGCAGGCGCTCGCGCAACATCTGCCCGTACTGGCTGAGGCCGCTCCCGATGAATTCCTACGGGGTGTGCGATCCGGGATGGCTGATGAGACTTCCCCTTTGGCGCAGGCGCTGTTGGAGAGCAACGACAACCTGCTTGAAATCTCCATGGGACGCTTCCGGCTCCAGCTCGTTGCCGCTCTGGATGTGCTGGCTTGGTCGCCAGATCACCTTCACGCGGCTGCCGACCTGCTCGCAGAGCTCGCAGAGCGGGGCAAGGAGGCCAATGAGGCGGGGGGCGGAGAGCAGCCTGCTGTGGCGCTCAGGGGCATCATGTGCCCTTGGATGCCCAACACCTCGGCCTCACTGGACACCCGGATCGCGGTATTGGAAGCACTGCACATCCGCCATCCCGATGCCGCATGGCGGACAGCGGCGTCCATGCTTCCGTCGCCCGGCTCTTCCAAGAGCGACGGGCACACGCCGCGTTGTCGCACTTGGAAGGCAGACCGCAAACCCGTCACCAAAGGTGAGTATTACGATGCCGTGTCCCGTGCTTCCGCCTCGATGATCTCTTGGGCTTCTTCTGAGCCGACCCGCTACGCCGACCTCATCTCCGACTGCGGCAGGTTGCTCCCGCCAACCCGCGCCCAATTGTTGCGCGAACTGGGCGGGCTCGCCGAAACCGCCGAAGAGCCAGCACGCGCAGCCCTGTGGCATGCCCTGCGCGACATGGTCGTCCGCCATCGAAGGTTCAACGACGCCCACTGGGCACTGCCGCCAGCGGAGATAGACGACTTTGAGGCACTGATGCCCCGATTGGAGCCCCTATCCGCCTCAGACCGGCACCGATGGCTCTTCCAGCCCCATGCCAGGCTGCTCCTAGACGACCTGTCGCCATACGACACTGACTTCCGAGCACGAGATGCCGCCCTGAGGGAGCGCCGAACCGAGGCCGTGGCCGACATCTATGCCGAAGGAGGGGCCAAGGCTGTGCTTCAGTTCGCCGCGACGGTGAGAGCTCCGAGAAATGTTGGGGCCGCTTTGGCCAGCGTTTCGCCGCCAGAATGCGATGGCACCATGAGAGTGGGGCTTGCCGGCCACGAGCCGCGCGCCTTTGAGGCCGCTTGGGCCTACTTCGCAGCGAGATTCGAACAAGACGGATGGGCACTGATCGACAGCCAAATAGCCGCCAGCTCTTCGCCTGAAGTCATTGCCGGATTGCTGAGAGCATCTCGCGATCCCGAGGGAGCATGGGAGCGGCTCGACGAGAAGGACGAAGAAATCCGAGACAAGTACTGGGAAACGCTCACCGAAAGCGACTTGCCGTCCGGCAACGACCTGGAAGTGGAAGCGGCCCGTCGCCTAGGACGCGCTGGGCGAGCGGGAGCCGCCGTCAACCTTTTGGCCGACTACAGCTACCTCTTCGCAGAGGATCCCGAATGCGCCCGCGCTGCCGCGGAATTGCTAGAAATGCTGGCCGAGCAGGACAACGGCGAGACCATCCATTTGGACCACTACTCGCTCACCGAGCTCGTTGAAGCGATCAATCGGCACACCGACATCGTCGGCGAAGAGGAGGTTGCCCGAATCGAATGGCTTTATCTTCCCCTGCTCGGCTGGGGGGCCAAGACGCACTGCTTGAACAAAATGCTGGCCGAAGACCCGGACTTCTTCGCCGAGGTCGCCAAAGTCGCATACCTGGACGAATCCGAAACCCAAACCGCTGCCAATGTCGGCGAAGACCGAGAATCGCAGCAGTCCCTCGCAGCATACGGACTGCTCCACGAATGGGCCGTCCCCCCCGGACTAGACGAAGCCGGCCAAGTCGACGCTGGTCGCCTCCGCGACTGGATAGCCCAGGCCCGCAAACGCCTATCTGAGGCAGGCTGCCTCGAGATGGGAGACCGCGCCATAGGCTCTGCCCTCGCCGCCGCTCCCACCAACGAACAAGGCGTACCCGACCCCGCGGTTTGCGACGTGATCGAAGACATCGCAAGCGAGGATATGGAGGCCGGGTACTCCGCTGCCGTGTTCAACAGCCTTGGCATGATCGGTTTCTCCTCGGACGGCGGCAGGCAAAAATACAGGGCACTCGAAGAGCGGTACCGGGCAATCAGCCGCCAACTGAAACCCAGATGGCCCAGAACCTCATCCATCTACACCGACCTTGCCAACAGCTACCAGCACATCGCCAACGACCGAAACACACCACACGACATCCGCCAGGCCGGATTCGACTACTAGCGCCGCACTTCTACTACCGCCAAGGCCACTACCATACCCGCAGGTCGGCAGGCAGCTAGGCAAGGAGAGGCATGGGGAACCTGGACAACGAGTCCTCAAATGGTGGTGGCGCGGACTTCGAGGCCGCACTGAACGTTCGCTTGGCCCAACTCCTCAAAGCTGCGGGAGTCGACATAGTTCGGTCAGAGAAACAGCAGCCAGGTTCGGCCCAGAAGAGATTCGATGTAGAAGCAAAAATCGGAACCTTGGTGATCGCCATTGAGGCCGAGATAGACAACCAGCGTGGGGCACTGGCTGATGCTCGAAAGCGGTTGAGAGAACATGAACTTGGCGAGGCAGTCGCCCATGAGGCCGTCGCCGTGAGCTATCCCGGCGGACTGCGCGTTGAACGATTTGACGATGCGACGGTGCTGGAATGGGCAGTGCTCCCTTCAGAGCAATTTGCTTCGGGGAGACCCCATGACCTCGCTCGGGTTGTGCGGCTGATGCCGGAGCAGCGGGGTGACCCCGAAGCTGTGGCCAAGTCGCTGGACGATGCGCTTACGCAGGCGTGCGAGGAGATTACCGCCAATCAAATGTGGGAGTTGGCAAAAGAGCTGGACTTGCCGGTGTCGCAGACCGTGAAGGGCAAACCGAGAGATACGACTAGAGCAGCCGCCAAGCGCGGCCTCTTGGTGGTGGTGGCAGCGGCGATGTTTCATTCCCGCCTGGATGACCATTTGCGGTCCCTGCGACCTGAAATAGACGCGCGCACCAACAAGCCTTACGAAGGCCGATGGCCACCCGACAAGCTGGCAGTCTGCCTTCAGCGAGACGATCCTGTCGGAGCCCTTCATGATGCCTGTGAGCTTCCCCCCTAATCGTGGAGAGGTTGTTTTTGGGGATCAGGGGTGTGGGCTTGTTCGTATTCTATCGATGAGCTCGTGCTGGAGGGTGGAGAAGAACGACTCTGCGGGGGCGTTGTCCAGGGCGTTGCCGGTTCTTCCGGTGGATCGGGCGATGCCGAGGCGGCGGCAGGCTTTGGCGAACTCGCCGGAGGTGTATTGGGATCCTTTGTCGGAGTGGAAGATGACGCCTTTGACGTCGCCGCCTCTGGTGGCGACTGCGGTGTTGACCGCGGCTTTGGCCAGCTCCGCGGTCGGGTAGTCGTTGGAGGTGGCGAAGCCGACCATGCGCCGCGAGCACAGGTCCTCGACGGTGGCCAAGAACACCGGTCCCTCGGCGGTTTTGACTTCTTTGAAGTCGCCGCACCACTTCTGGTTGATCTCGGCGGCGCCGAAGTCGCGCCCCAGCAAGTCCGACGGGGCAACAGCGCCGGGGTTTCGGCTGGTCAGGCCCTTTTTGCGCTTGGGGCGGGCACAGAGGCCCTGGCGGGCCATCGACGCCTCCACCGTCTTCTTCGACACCGACAGGCCGTCACGGCGAAGCTGGGCGCGCACCCTGGGCGACCCGTAGGTGCGCTGGGACTCGTCGAACGCCCGCTTCACCTCGGCGTCCAGCGCCGCCCGGCGCTGCTGGGACGGGGTCGGCGGCCGGTTGAGGTGCTTGTAGAACGTCGCCGGCGCAACGCCCAGCGCCCGCAGTGACACCGCGTGAGGCACGCCGTGGCCGGTCCTTTGGGCATCGATGAACCCGGCCATCTCGGCGGTCATCGAGTGGCCTCGTTGACCCAAAGGACCACGGATCGTTTGAGGACATCACGCTCCATCTCCAGCTCCGCGACCCGGCGGCGGAGCCGGGCCAGCTCGGCCCGCTCATCGGCGGTCAACCCGCCAGCCCCCTCGGCCTGGTCTCGGCGCACCCAGTTGCCCAGCGTGCCCTCGTTCACACCGAGGTCCCGGGCCACATGGGCCACCGGACGGCCGGTCTCTTTGACGATCCGGACCGCCCCATCACGGAACTCCGAATCGAACCTTCGTCGTTGTCTAGACATCGCATCTCCTTATAGACGATGTCTCCACAAAAAGGGGGGAACCTCATCCATGACAAGCCCCCTAGAATTCGAATAGGACCACGCCCCCACCACAAGAACCCATTCTCCACTTCCAGGGGGAAACTCAAATCCCGGTGGGCGGGAGATTACTAGGAAATCACTGCAGCGACTTCGTCAGCAATCTCTTGGATTCCATAGTCGGCCGTGCGCAGAGCCACCTTGTCGGCAAGGCTCGGACTTGCTGCAATCACCTCATCCTTGGTGATCTGATGCCAAACCGGAAGTAGGACTTGGCGGCCATCTAGGGACATGGTCACAAGTCCGTCTAGTTCATGCTGGGGCCAGTCCTTGGCAAAGAAGGGCCTTGAGATGATCACTAGCCCGAACCGGCTCCGGGCAATTCCTTCATCAACTCGCCGCCGCAGACTGTCGCCGATCTTGAGGACGAACTCGTCATACCAGACTTCAAGCCCTCGATCGCGGAGTGCATGAGCCAGTGGACGCACGATTTGGTCCTTGTCCTCAGAGGCATGCGATATGAATACATCGAATTCACGATTCTCGACAGAGTGACGGGGTACCGAATCAATGAGGTTGTCGGCAATCTGCTGGATTTCAGCCCGGTGCTCTCGAATGGTCGGCAGCGGTCGCAGCGCCGATCCGTTGATCACACGGAACCCAGCATTCGTCGAGCCCCTCAGACCGCGCATGTCCACAACGCCGTGCCAGCGCCCCGCATGAGGAATCTGAATGCGAACCGGGGACTTCTTCGCTAGACCTCCCCGATACTGGCAGCGATCGCCGCGTCGATACCGCTGAAAGTTGGATTCGTCGAGCAGAAGGACGTTGGCACCCTTCGTCAACGTCACCTCTAGCACATCACCAGATGATCGATGGCCGAGATCAGAATGCAGGAACTGGGTCATGCAGAAACCCTACCGATGGGGTGTGACAATTGGGCGGGATGTCCGTCTCGTCTTGTCCAGCGAACCTATGGACAAGGGTTTCTCCAAAGGTTGATTTACAGGATCCCAGAGAAGGGTGTTTCCATGCGGTTCCTGTACCGGGTCGAGCCCATTGCTTGAGCGTTCCCATCGTGTGCGGCATGCTTCAATTCCAAGACAGAAGCTGTCACAGGCGTCGATAGACTTGCTACATGGAGTTTATGGTCTCTGAAGAGGGGAAATGGGCTGATGGAGCAGCCGGCAAACTGGTGTGGCCGGAGGTGGTTGACGTAGCTGGGTTGACGCTTTCGGGGCTGCGGCAGCGGCTGGGAGAGATCAAAGGGGCTGAGTCCAAGCTGGCGGCAATGAAGGCCACGGCGCTGGCCGAATATGCCCGACGCAGTACCGATGGGATGGCACGGCGAATGGCTTGTGAAGAGTTGCAAGCCTCCCGACGGCAGGCGAAGCGCGAGGTGGAGATAGCCGAGCAACCCACCTAGGTGCCAAAAGCGCTGGACGCATTGGGCACCGGAGAGATTCCCGAGGCTCATGCGAAGCAGATCGCCCGAGCCGCTCCGCAGGGGCTGGTAAATGAGACAGTGTTGGTGGACGCGGCCAGCGCCCAGGATTTCGATGCCTTTGGCCGGGCGGGTCGGGCCGTCTGTCAGCGGGCAACTAGCTCGTGTTCGACTAGATCTTGCCCAGTGCCTCGCGGGCGACATCAGGCACATCGGTAATCACCGCGTCGGCACCCAGGGCGGCGAGTTGGGCGATTTGGTCGGGGTCGTTGACAGTCCAGACGTTCACCTCAAGGCCGGCGGCGTGGGCGGCGTCGATGAGGGCCCGGCTGGTTGAGGCAAAGTAGGGGTGGATGGCGGAGTGGCCAGCGGCGACAACCCGGCCCACCAACAGGTCGGGGGCCAGCACTTCGAAGGTCAGATACGCGGTGGGGATTCCGGGATCGATGGCCCTGATCCGGTCGAGGGCCTCCATGTCGAACGACGAGACGATCACGTCGTTGCCCACCTCGCCTATTCCCCATCCCAGCACCAGCCCGGCCACCGCGGCCGAAACCTGGTGTTCGGCGTCGTAGTCGGGATCCCCGGGCGCGCTCTTGATCTCGATGTTGATCACAAACTCCCGGTCCACCGCCGGGTCCCGGCACACTTCCATGACCTCGGCCAGCGTCGGTACCCAGTCGGGGAGCTCGTCATCCTGCAATTCCACAATGGCCCGACCGTCGGGCAGATGGGCGTCGTGGTGAACCACCAGCACGTCGTTGGCCGTCCGCCTCACATCTAGCTCCACCCCATCGGCGTTCAGCCGCACCGCGGCACGGAACGCTTCCAGGGTGTTCTCCCGCTCGGCTGCCGATGCCCCCCGATGGGCGATAACCCTCACGTCACCAATCTTGCCTTTCCGCTCACAAAACCCATACTCACAGGACCAACAGGATTATCAACAATAAACACAAACCTCACTAGCCCCTCTTGCCACACCACTTGACCACCCCTATCCTTATCCCTGCGTGATTTACAAAAGCTTGCTAGAAAACCTGGAGAACGCGGCGAATGACTGGCGATGCCAGGCGGCATGCCGTGACACCGACCCCGATCTCTTCTTCCCCGTCGGCAGCACGGGCTTGGCTCTGGAGCAGATCCAGTCGGCCAAAGTGGTGTGCCAGAACTGCCTCGCCCAGGACGATTGCCTGGAATTCGCTCTGGCCACCAACCAGGACTCCGGCATTTGGGGTGGGACTTCCGAAGACGAGCGCCGCACGCTCCGCCGCCGACGGGTGGCCGAGCAGCGCGAAGCTGCGATCACCTTGGCCTAGCCGCCAGCCGGGGCACTGCCCCCTAGAAGGGGGATCGCCACCTCCACCACGGTTCCGGTACGGGGCGGGTCTCCCTCGCCGTTGCTCATGGTGATGCTCCCCCGCAGATCGGCGCTCACCAGATTCTGCACGATGGCGATTCCCAGACCATCGGCGCTGTCCACATCGAAACCGGGCGGCAGTCCAACCCCGTCGTCGGTCACCCGCACCTGCACCCGGTCGCCATCGTTGTCCAGTTCAATCCGCACCTGCCCGCCGGGCGGCTCGGGATAGGCGTGGTCCATCACGTTCTGCAAGCACTCGTTCAAAACCACCGCCAGCGGGGTGGCCACATCGGCGGCCAACTCTCCAGCATCGCCGGTCACCTTGAACTCCACCGGCCGGTCGGGTCCGGTCAACCCCTCTTCCACCATCCGCACCAGCGACCTCACGATATCCACGAACGGCACATCGCTGCTGGCGTCGCGCGACAAGATCTCGTGGACCAAGGCGATGGCCCGAATGCGCTTCACCGACTCCTCGATTGCGTCTCGAGCCTCGGCGGCCACCGCCCGCCGCCCTTGCAGCCGCAACAGCGAGGACACTGTCTGAAGGTTGTTCTTCACCCGGTGGTGGATTTCGGCGATGGTGGCGTCTTTGGACATCAAAAGGCGATCCCGGCGGCGCAGCTCGGAGATGTCGCGCATCAACACCAACGCTCCGGTTAGCTCTCCTCGGCCGATCAGGGGCAGACAGCGCAGCACCACCGTGCCCCGATCGCCGTGCTGGATCTCCTCAGTCTGAGGCAGGCGAGAGGCGAACGCGGCCCGGATGGCCCGCTGCTCCAGGCCCACATCCACCAGGCGGCGGCCCTCCACGTCGCTGTGCAGGCCAAGGCGGTGCAGTGCCGAGGCGGCATTGGGCGAAATAAGCCGAACCTGGCCCGAGGCGTCCAGCAGCATCAAACCGTCGCCCACCCGGGGAGACTCCTCCGTCTCGATGTCGTCCACCGGAAACGGGTACTCCCCCTCGGCGATCATGGCCGCCAGCCTCCGAAAAAGCTTGAAGTAGCTCATCTCCAGCTCGCCGGGATTCCGCTGGGTATCGGGATCGAACTCCCGGGCCATTACCGCGATCACCTCGCCGTGGCAGTTCACCGGCACGGTCAGCGTGCGGATGCGGGGTTGGTCGGCGTGGCCGATGCGCCCGCCATCGGTGATTCGGCCCTCCCGGTAGGCCACGTCCACCAGCGGACGCTCGTCGGGGGTGAAGCTGGCTCCCACCAAATTGTTGCGGTGGACTGATCGGGCGGTGGTGGGCCGGATCTGCGCCGCGATGGCATAGCTCTCCGGGCTGTGAGCGGCGTGGCCGTTGGGCACGTACAGCAGCAGGTCGGCGAAGGAGATGTCGGCTAGCGGCGCCCACGTCCGCATGAGCCTTTGGAGATGGTTGAGGCGCGACTTGGGCAGCCCGGGCGCCAATTCCTCCAGACTCGCCATCAGCCAAGTGTAAAGGCTTGGGCCGAATCAGCTCCCGAAGCCGATGTTGCGACCGGCTGACGAGGGATCGAGCTCAACGTAGGCCACGCTGGAGGCCGGAACCCCCACCTCGCGCCCTCGGTTGTCGGTCAACCACAGCATTTCGCCGGATGCCAGACCCGAAGTGATGGCCTTCTTCACCGTATCCACATCGGAGTCGGGGTCTAATTCCACCTCGATCTCCTTCTGGCTTCGGATTACGCCGATTCGGACATTCATAGATTGATCTCCTTGGTCTGGCTAGTTGATCTTTAGCTCTGGGCTGTAGATCCGCCGAGGCGGAGGGTTGTCCACCAGGTGGGAGGCCATCGCCGAGAACGCCCGGCCGGCCTCGGAGCCAGGGGCCACCGCGGCGATGGGACGGCCCTCGTCAGCCCCCTCTCGCAGCTCGGGCAACAACGGCACCTTCCCGATCAGGGGCACTTCGAGCCGATCGGCCAGCTCTTGGCCTCCGCCGGCACCGAACAGCTCATACCGCTTGCCGTCGTCGCCGGTGAACCAGCTCATGTTCTCGATCACCCCTCGCACGGTGAGGTTCACCTTCTCGGCCATGGACGCAGCCCGCTGGGCCACCCTTTGGGCCGCGGGTTGAGGGGTGGTCACCACATACACCTCGGAGCGGGGCAGGAATTGGGCCAGGGAGATGGAAATGTCCCCGGTGCCCGGCGGCAGGTCCACCAGCAGAAATTCGGGGTCGTCCCAGGCCACGTCGGTGAGGAATTGCTCCAGCGCCTTGTGGAGCATCGGACCCCGCCAGATCACAGCTTGGTCTTCCTCGGCGAAGAACCCCATCGAGATGCACCGCACGCCGTGGGCCTCGGGGGGCACGATCATCTCGTCGACCATCTGCGGCAACTGGTCGATACCCAACATCTTGGGGACGGAGAAGCCCCATACGTCGGCGTCGACCACCGCGGTGCGATGCCCTGCCGCGGCCAGGGCCACCCCCAGGTTCACCGTGACCGACGATTTGCCCACACCCCCCTTGCCGGAGGCGATCAGCATCACCCGCGTCGAGGAGCCGGGATCGGCGAAGGGAATGGTCCGGGGTGGCGGTGCGGGTGTGTCGCCTGCGGGAGCCATGCCGGTAGATTACGGCATCGACCCAGAAATCCCTGTGCCGTGACCGGTCGCCACTATCTCGACCACGCTTCCACCTCGCCCATCCGGCCCGAGGCGCTGGCAGCCATGAATCGCTGGTGGGCCGCCGGCCACGGCGACCCCTCCCGGATGCACGCCGAGGCGCTGGGCGCCCGCTACGAAATCGAGGAGGCCCGACAGCAGGTGGCCGACTGCTTCGGCGCCCGCTCCCGTGAAGTTGTGTTCACCAGCGGGGCCACCGAGTCGATCGCCGCCGCAGTGCAGGGGGCGTCGCACCGGGGAACCCATCAAGCGCTCAGCGCGGTGGAGCACTCCGCAGTGCGCCTGTCGGCGCAACGGCTCGAAGGCCAGAATCACCAGGTCACCGTGGTCGGGGTGGACAGCACCGGGAGGGTGGACCCCTACGAGATGGCTGCGGCCATCGGGCCAAACACCGCGGCGATCCACTGTCAGTGGGCCAACCACGAGGTGGGCACAGTGCAGCCGGTTGCCGAGGTGGTCGCCGCCTGCCGAGAGCGGTCCCCCGATGTGCTGGTCCATGTGGACGCCGCCGCGGCCGCGGGCCGGGTCTCAATCGACTTTGCCGAGATCGGGGCCGATCTGATGTCGATCAGCGCCCACAAATTCGGCGGCCCTCCGGGCATCGGCGCCCTGTTGGTGCGCCGGGGACTGCGTTTGGTGCCGCTTCTGGAGGGCGGTGACCAAGAACGAGCCCGGCGGGCGGGGCTGGAGAACGGCGCGGCCATCGCCGGTTTCGCCGCTGCCTGCGCGGTGCTCGAAGACCGCGGATTGGAACAAGAGGCCAGCCGAGCTCAAACTCAAACCGACACGCTCCGCGACCGGGCTCAACGCATCGAGGGTGTCGTGCTCTACGGCCATCGAACCCAGTGCCTGCCCCACCTGGTGTGTCTGGGCATCAGCGACGTGGAGCCCCAAGCCGTGTTGATCGCTCTGGATCGGGTCGGTGTGGCCGCCCACTCCGGCAGTTCCTGCGCCTCGGAGTCGCTGGAGCCGTCCCCGGTGCTAGAGGCCATGGGCGTTGACGCCCACCACTCGCTGCGTCTCTCAGTGGGGTGGACGACCACCGACGACGACGTGGATGCCGCCGCCCAGGCCCTGCAAGAAGCGCTGGCTGACCTGCGGCGCCTGAGGGCTTAGCCCAGCCAGTCGAAGAAGTCGGTGCCGGCCAGCGCGTTGGAGACGCCGTTCAGATCGTCAACGTGCAGGAACTCAAACCCGGCCGCCTCGGCGTAGTAACGGTCGACGTCGGTGTCGCCGATGTGGATGTAGCGGGAAGCCTCAAACTGGTTGCGCACCTCGTCGAGGTGGTGCTTGCCCCCCACAAAATCCACGTCGATCCCGTGGATGTCCCACAGGCGCTGCTGGTCAGAGCGCACCCGGTCGGAGCCGCTGCCCACCACATAACCCATGGCCTTGGCTTGTCGCATGGCCTCCAGCAGGATCGGCCCGGGCGGGTCGCCGCACTCCAGCGTGCCATCGATATCGAACGAGATCAGGATTTAGGCAGGTTAGTTTGCTCGGGAGGGAGGACTCGAACCCCCAATGACGGGACCAGAACCCGGTGTGTTGCCAATTACACCACTCCCGAAAGCAGGGACCAGTGTACTCCCCTGCTCTCAATGGGGAACAACGCTTAACGACAGGAGATTCAGAGCTGGGAGCGCGCCGCTTGGAGGCGGCGGAGGACTTCTTCGCGGGTGAGGTGGTCGACCATGGGCTCGAAGAGTGGGGGGCCTACTGAGCGGCCGGTGACCGCGACGCGGACGGGGGCTTGGGATTTGGAGCGGTTGACTCCGTGAGCCTCACCGACGGCGAACACAGTGTCTTTGACGGTGTCCGGGTCCCAGGGGCAGTCGGCCAGGGCGGCGATGGTGCCGTCGAGGATCTCGACTGAGGCCTTGCCCCGCACGACCGACTTGTCCCAGGACTTTTCGTCCATGGAGGGGTCGGGACAGAACAGCCAGTCCACTTGGCGCTGGATGTCAGACAGGGTGCGTAGTTTCTCTTGCACCAGCGGGATCATCGAGGCGACCACGTCGGGGCGGTAGCGCTCGGGCGGCCATGGCGCCTGGTCGGATTCCAGATGCGGTGCCAGCGCGGCCAGGAGCGCATCGGGTTCTAGCCCGCGGATGTAGACCCCGTTGAAGTGCTCCAGCTTGGCTAGGTCGAAGAAGGCCGGAGCCTTGTTGACATCCTCCAGCCGGAACTGCTCGATGATCTCGGCCATAGGCCGGATCTCCACCCCGTCGCGCGGCCCCCAGCCCAACAGCGCCAGGTAGTTGGCCATCGCCGAGGCCAAGTAGCCCTGCTGGCGGTAGCTCTCCAGCGACACGTCGTCGCGGCGCTTGGACAGTTTCTTGCGCTGCTCGTTCACCAAGAGCGGCAGATGGGCGTAGATCGGCGGGGCGGCCCCCAGTGCCTCGGCCACCAATACCGCCCGGGGGGTGCTCGACAGCAGGTCCTCGCCCCGGATGGCATGGGTAATGGCCATGTCGGCATCGTCCACTGCATTGGCCAGCACGAAGGTGGGTGAGCCGTCGGAGCGCCAGATCACGAAGTCGCCCAGCTGGGTGTGGTCCACTGCGACCTCGCCCCGGATCACATCGTCGATCACCGTCGTCCCCTCCGGGGTGCGGAATCGCACCGCCCGGCCGGCGGCCATCTCGGTGCCGGGCAGCTCGTTGTCATCGGCGTCGCACAGATAGGCCCGGTCGCCGTCCAGCAGCTGTTGCACGGCTTTTCGGTGCCGCTCCCGACGCTCCGACTGGTACAGCGGCCCCTCGTCGTAGTCGATGCCCAGCCACTCCAGGTATTCGAAGATGGCGTCGGTCAGCTCGGGGCGGTTGCGGCTCTCGTCGGTGTCCTCGATCCGCAGCACCATGGTCCCGCCGGTGGAACGGGCATACAGCCAGTTGAACAGGGCCGTTCGAGCAGAACCGACATGGAGGTAGCCGGTGGGCGAGGGTGCGAACCGGACCCGCGGCAGCTCAGCGGAACTCACTGGTGAGTCAGCAGCTTGGATCGGTCGGCGGCACAGGCGGCCTCGACCTCGCTGGGCGCCATCCGCAGAACCGCATCCGGAACCAGGCCCACCAGGTGCCGGGCCTCGGCATAGTGGTGGGGATGGCTGACCCCGGCGAACAGCTCCTTGCGCCAGGCCACCAGCGACTCATCGGGGGCAGGGGACAGAAACCCGAATATCCGGAATGCCACCTCTAAATCGACGGTCACCGGGGCCCGACCGAAAGCGGCCGCCCGTTTCAATGCCACCCCCACGCAGCCGGCGATGGCATCGTCGGCATGCTCTCCGGGACTCAGCAGCAACTGGCCCTCGAAGCGTCGGGCCAACCGCAGGGCGTACCCCTGATCAGGTCCGGGCACGCCCAGCCCGGCCCCTGTGGGCTGCCCTTCAGTCAGCTCCGCTGGCCGGTCAGCCAACCACGGCTGGGGCCGACGAGGTGGCGAGACATAGTGACGGTCGGCCACTGCGGTGTCGTTGGGAACATAGTCAGGCGCGGCCATCGCTACCCTCAGCTTTCTTTGGGTTCACCGTCATCGCTGTGGAGAAGCCCGAAAACCAGGCTGTCCACCAGGGCTTGCCAGCTGGCTTCCACGATGTTGGTGGACACGCCGATGGTGGTCCAAACCCGGTCGCCGTTGGTGGAGTCGATGATCACCCGGGTGACCGCGGCGGTACCCGCGGCGGTGTCCAACACCCGCACCTTGTAGTCGATGAGGGAGATCGACCGAAACGCCGGATAGCGGTCGCCCAAGGCCATCATCAGCGCGGCGTGCAGGGCATTGACCGGCCCGTTGCCCTCGCCGGTGGCCACCTTGCGCTCACCCCCCACGTGGAGCTTCACCGTGGCCTCGGTGTCCATTTCCACCGCCACCTCGTTCCAAGCCCGAGCCCCGGTGCCCGACCGGTGCTCGGTGGACACCTTGAACGACTCCAGCTCGAAGAACGGCTGCGTCCACCCCGACGCCCCCCGCATCAGCAGCTCCAAAGAGGCGTCGGCCACCTCGAAGTGGTATCCGGCGTGCTCCAGCTTCTTCAGGGTGTCCACGATCTCGCCGACAGCTTTGCCGTCGAGTTCGAGCCCCAATTCCTGGGCCTTTATCTCCACTGTCGAGCGTCCGGCCATCTCCGACACCACAAATCGGGTGCCGTTGCCCACTGCGGCCGGATTGATGTGCTCGTAGGCGTCGGGGCGCCGGGCGATGGCGCTGGTGTGGAGGCCAGCCTTGTGGGCGAAAGCCGACGATCCCACATAGGCCTGCTGGGGATCGGGCGTGAAGTTCACCAACTCGGCCACATGGTGCGACACCGCGGTGAGCCGCTCCAACCGATCCGGGGGAACGGTCTGCACCCCCATCTTCAAACTGAGGTTGGCGATGATGGGCACCAGGTTGCAGTTGCCGGTGCGCTCGCCGTAGCCGTTGATGGTGCCCTGCACCTGGATGGCTCCTCCCCGCACCCCGGCCAGGGCATTGGCCACTCCGCAACCGGTGTCGTCGTGGAGGTGGACCCCCACCGGGGTGTCCAGGTAGTCGACCACCGCGCCCACGATGTCCTCCACCCGAGTGGGCAGCGAGCCCCCGTTGGTGTCGCACAGCACCAGCCGGTCGGCTCCGGCCACCGCGGCCGCTTCCAGCACCGCCAAGCTGAACTGCGAGTTGTCCTGGTAGCCGTCAAAGAAGTGCTCGGCGTCGAAGAACACCCGCATGCCGTTCTCCTTCAAGAACTTCACCGAGTCGGCCACCATGGCCACTCCTTCGTCCAGGGTGGTCCGCAGGGCCTCGAGAACGTGGTAGTCCCAGCACTTCCCCACGATGCAGGCCACCTCGGTGCCCGAGGCCACCAGATTGGTCAGGGTGAGGTCCACATCGGTTTGCCCCTTGACCCGGCGGGTGGAGCCGAAAGCCACCAGGGTGCTCGTCTCCAAAGACAGCTCGTCGCGGGCCCGGGAGAAAAACTCGTCGTCTTTGGGGTTGGAGCCGGGCCACCCGCCCTCTATGTAGTGGACTCCGAGCGAGTCAAGCTGGCGGGCGATGCGGAGCTTGTCCTCCACCGTGAGGGATATCCCCTCGAGCTGGCTCCCGTCGCGAAGCGTGGTGTCGTAGATCTCCACCGAGGCAGGCAAGGGCCGACCCTTTGCTTGATCGGTGGCGCTCACAGCATCAGCCTCAGCGGTCGACGTGCTCGTTCCAGTGTCGGTACTGGGCCTGCCGGCCCCTCACCGCGTCCTGGAACACCTCTTGGATCTTGCGGGTAATCGGACCGGGGTCGCCGATCTCGCGGTCGTCCACCGACCGGATGGGCACCACCTCGGCGGCAGTGCCCGAACAGAAGGCCTCGTCGGCCAGATACAGGTCGCTGCGCAGCAGGTTGTCGGTCACATAGGGAATGCCCAGATCAGAGGCCATGGTGCGGATGGCGTCTTGGGTGATCCCCTCCAGCGCCCCAACTGAAGTGGGCGGGGTGACGATGGTGCCGTCGCGCACCACGAACAGGTTCTCGCCGGTGCACTCGCTCACAAAGCCCTGGGGCGAGAGCAGAACCGCCTCGTCGTAGCCGGCATTCACCGCCTGAACCTTGGCCAGCTGGCTGTTGATGTAATGACCGCAGCCCTTGGCCGCAGTGGGCATCGAGTTGGGATCGTGGCGCTGCCAGGAACTGACCATGAGCCGCACCCCGTTGCTGACACCCTCATCGCCCAGGTATGTGCCCCACGGCCACACCGCGATGGCCACATTCACTGTGCACGGCAGCGGGTTCAGCCCCATCTCGCCGTAGCCCAGATAGGCCAGCGGGCGGATGTAGCAGCTCTTCACCTGGTTCACCCGAACGGTCTCTTTGGTGGCCGCCACCAGCTCGTCCACTGTGAAGGGAATGTCGATCTGCAAGATCTTGGCGCTGGCGAACAGCCGCCGGATATGGGGGGTGAGCCGGAACACGGCGGCACCCTCGTCGGTCTCGTAGGCCCGAATGCCCTCAAACACGCCATTGCCGTAGTGAAGCGTGTGGGTCAGCACGTGCACGGTGGCGTCGGCCCAGTCCACCAGCTCGCCATCCATCCACACCTTCTCTGTGGTCTCGATTGGCATCGTGCTCAGGTCCTTTCTGCGATGATCTCTGCGTTGGGCACCGAGTCACACCCGCTCGGCGATGGCGTCGCCAATTTGGGTGGTGGTGCCGATTTGGGTTGTCGGGTCGGCGCAGGCAGCCCGAATCCGGTTGGCGGCTTCGGTCTTGCCCAGAAAATCAACCATCATGGCGGCCGACAAGATTGCGGCCGTGGGGTTGGCCCGGCCGGTTCCCACAATATCGGGTGCCGAGCCGTGGACCGGCTCAAACATCGACGGACCGGTGCGATCAGGGTTCAAGTTGGCCGAGGCGGCCAGACCGATACCCCCAGAGACGGCCCCGCCCAAGTCGGTGAGGATGTCGCCGAACAGGTTGTCGGTCACGATCACGTCGTAGCTCTTGGGGTCTTCAACAAAGTAGATGCAGGCCGCGTCCACATGGTTGTAGGCGGTGGCCACGTCGGGAAACTCCTCAGCCACCTCGTTGAATGTCCGCTCCCACAGGTCGCCGGCGAAGGTCAACACGTTGGTCTTGTGCACCAGGGTGAGGTGACGGCCCGCACGGCTGCGGGCCAGCTCAAAGGCATAGCGAACGCAGCGCTCCACCCCGAACCGGGTGTTCACCGATCCCTGAGTGGCTATCTCCGCGGGGGTATGGCGTCGAAGGAACCCACCTTCGCCGGCGTAGGTGCCCTCGGTGTTCTCGCGGATCACCTCGAATTCGAAGGAGTCGTCGGGCGCCCGGAACGGGCGGCGGTTCACGTACAGGTCGAGTTCGAAGCGCATCCGCAGCAACAGCCCTCGCTCGATGACTCCGGGGGGCACATCAGGGGTCCCCACCGCTCCCACGTAGAGGGCGTCCAGCCCCCGCCACTCCTCCAGAATCTCGTCGGTCAGGACGGTGCCGTCCCGTAAGTAGCGAGCGCCCCCAAGGTCGTATGACACCGTGTCCAGCTCCACTCCGGCCGCGGCCATGACTTTAAGCCCCTCGGCGACAACCTCGGGGCCGATGCCGTCGCCGCCTATGACTCCGATGACGTGGTGTGACATAGATCGCAGCCAGTGTGAACGCTGGACCCCGCAGCAGTCAATGTATATACCAATTCCGAAGGGCAGATGCTGTAGCACTAAAATGTTCCGCTATGCCAGAAACGCATGAGCTGTCCCAAACGGCGCACGACCGGCTGAGTGCAGAATTCGAACAGCTCACCACTGTCGGAAGGGTGGATATCGCCCGCAAGATCGAGGCAGCCCGCGAGTTGGGCGACTTGAGCGAGAACGGCGACTACCACGCGGCCAAAGACGAGCAGGGGAAGATGGAGACCCGCATCGCCATGCTCAGCTCCCTGTTGAACAACTGCCGGATCGTGGAAGCGGGCGACGGATCTTCGGTGACGGTGGGCTCGGTGGTGACCGTGGCCCACGATTGCGACCCCGATGACGTCGAGACCTATCTGGTGGGATCCATCGAGGAGCGCCACGACGGCCTCGACGTGATCTCCCCGGCCTCGCCGATGGGTGCGGCCATCATGGGGGCCAAAGCGGGCGACACCTTGTCTTATGAAGCGCCCGCCGGCGGGACGTTGACCGTCCAAATCGTGTCCCTTGAGCAGTAGCGGCGCACCGGTTGGCCCCAGCCTTCCACCGGGTGAGTTTGTCGACCTGCCTGAACAGGGCCGGCTGTTTGTCCGCCGAACCGTCGGGCCACCGGGATCGCCCACGGTCATCCTGCTGCACGGCTGGACGGTGACTGCCGACCTGAACTGGTACCCGGCCTTCGAACCGCTGTCGCAGAGGGTTTCGGTGGTGGCGTTCGACCACCGGGGCCACGGCCAGGGTCTTCCCACTAGGCGGTTCAAGTTCTCCGACTGCGCTTCTGATGTGCTGGCCGTGGCCGACGCCTTGGGCATCGACCGCTTCGTATGCGTGGGCTATTCCATGGGCGGCGCCATCGCCCAGATGGCCGCTCGCCTTGCCCCCGACCGGATCAGCGGGCTGGTTCTGGGCGCCACTTCCACCAGCTTCCGGGGCCGGGGATTGCGGGCCATCCGCTTCTCTCTGCTTCCGGTGGTGGCCGCCGCCTCCCGGTTGACGCCGGTGAAGCTGCGGTATTGGGGCTGGGAGCAGACCGTGTTCAACGTGATCGGCACCAATATCGGCCGATGGGCCCAAACCGAGGTCCTCAAAGGCGACCCGCAAGCGATGCTCGACGCCGGAACCGAGCTGTTCAACTTCGACTCCTCGCCATGGGTCGCGGAGCTGCCCATGCCGATCGCCCAGATCCACACCCTGGGCGACAAGGTGGTGCCCGACTACCTTCAACAGGAGCTGGCCGACGCCGTAGCCGACATCAGCGTCTACTCCTATCGGGGAGGCCACGCGTCGGTGGTCACCGACTTCGACAGCTTCTGGGACTGTCTTGGCAAGGCCCTCGATTCCGTGGGAGTCCCCGCCTCCCCCGAATCCACGAGCAGTATGGCGCCCGACCCATCCACGTCTGAGGCCACCCGATAGCCTCAGAACCACCGCGGGCAACCCAAGAAATCGGAGCGAATATGGGCCGAACCCTCAGTGAGAAAGTCTGGGACCGACACGTCGTCCATCAAGCCGACGGCGAGCCCGATCTGCTGTTCATCGACCTGCACCTCATCCACGAGGTGACCTCGCCGCAGGCTTTCGACGGCCTTCGCATGAACGGCCGTACCGTGCGTAGGCCCGACCTCACGGTGGCCACCGAGGACCACAACGTTCCTACCGACAACATCGCCTGGCCCATCGCCGATCCCGTCTCCCGCCAGCAGGTGGAGACGCTGCGGGCCAACTGCGAGGAGTTCGGCATCACCCTCTATCCCATGGGAAGCCCCGGCCAGGGCATAGTGCACGTGATCGGCCCGGAGATGGGCCTCACCCAGCCGGGCATGACCATCGTGTGCGGCGACAGCCACACCTCCACCCACGGGGCGTTCGGAGCACTGGCCTTCGGCATCGGCACCAGCGAGGTGGAGCATGTGCTGGCCTCCCAGACCCTCCCCCAGCAGCGGCCCGGCACCATGTCGGTAGCGGTGGACGGCACCCTGCCGGTGACCTGCACCGCCAAGGACGTGATCCTGGCCATAATCGGGCGCATCGGCACCGGCGGGGGCATCGGCTCGGTGATCGAGTACCGGGGATCGGTGATCCGGTCGCTGTCGATGGAGGGGCGCATGACGGTGTGCAACATGTCGATCGAGGCCGGGGCCCGAGCTGGGTTGATCGCCCCCGACGACACCACCTTCGAATACCTGCAAGGGCGGCCCCACGCTCCGAAGGGGGCGGATTGGGACACCGCCCTCGACGACTGGCGCGGCCTCTATAGCGACAGCGACGCCGCTTTCGACAAAGAGGTGGTGATCGACGGGTCTGAGCTGGTGCCCCATGTGTCATGGGGCACGAATCCGGCCCAAGTCGCCCCAATCAACGGCACTGTGCCCGATCCCGACAGCTTCGCCGAGGGCAGCGGGCGGGAGTCAGCGGCCCGAGCGCTCGACTACATGGGCCTGGAGCCGGGCACCCCGCTGAGAGAGGTCCCGGTGGACACCGTGTTCATCGGCTCCTGCACCAACAGCCGCATCGAAGACCTCCGGGTGGCCGCGGCAGTGGTGGAGGGTCGCCGGGCGCGCCCCGGCGTGCGCACCTTCGTGGTCCCCGGCTCGGGCGCGGTCAAGGCCCAGGCCGAGTCTGAGGGGCTGCACGAGGTGTTCAAGGCCGCCGGGTTCGACTGGCGGGAGCCGGGCTGCTCGATGTGTTTGGCCATGAACCCCGACAAGCTGTCCCCCGGAGAGCGCTGCGCCAGCACCTCCAACCGCAACTTCGAGGGCCGCCAGGGCAAAGGCGGGCGCACCCACCTGGTTTCGCCCGCGGTGGCCGCCGCCACCGCAGTGGCCGGCACCTTCGCCACCCCGGGAGACCTGTCATGAAGCCGGTTCGGACCATCACGGCCACCGCACTGCCGCTGGACCGCAGCGACGTGGACACCGACCAGATCATCCCCAGCGACTGGCTCAAGCGGGTGGAGCGCACCGGCTTCGAGCAGGGCCTGTTCTCCGAATGGCGCGAAGACCCCAGCTTCGTGCTCAACGATCCCCGCTTCGCCGAGGCCCGCATCCTCGTGGCCGGGCCCAACTTCGGCACCGGCTCCTCCCGAGAGCACGCGGTGTGGGCCATTCAGCAGTACGGCTTCGAGGCGGTCATCTCCCCCCGCTTCGGCGACATCTTCCGCAACAACGCCACCAAGAACGGCCTGGTCCCGGTGCAGGTGAGCGAAAAAATGGTCCGAACTCTGTTCGACTCTATTGCGGCTCTCCCATCCATCGAGATCATCATTGACGTCGAAGAGCTCTTTGTCGTATGCCCCGTCGCCGGCGTCAAATCCGACTTCCCCCTCGACCCCGCCGTACAGCACCGCCTTCTGAACGGCCTAGACGACATCGGCCTCACCCTGGCCCACACCGACGCCATCGACTCCTTCGAGGCTGGCAGACCTGATTGGCTGCCGTCTCTGGCCTAGCCGGCCGGCAAATCAGGCCAGGCCCACAGCCAGGATCGCCCCCCAAGTCGGCATCGCCAACCCCAGCATGGTGAACACCATCGTCCGGGTCTGCCTGGCGATTTGAAGCGCCATCTCGCTGCGCACGCTCTTGAACTCGGCCGCAGTCTCGGCACGTATCGCTTTGAACTCGGCATAGACCTTGGTGAACTCCGCATAGACCTTGGTGAACTCGGCGTTCATCTCGGTGCGGAGCCGGTCCTCGCTGGCTCTGATGTCGTGTTTGGTGGCGAGATCGTGCCAGTGGACGGCGGGAAGGCTCTCCATCAGAGTTCTCCCCTCCTCATCTCCCAGTACTTCGCACAAGCGATTCATGAGAGACAGTCGCCGGCCCTCGCTGATCGGCCCACTCGCAGCCATTTCCAGCCTCCTCACATGTCAGGTGATATTTGAGGAGGACTGATCCACGTCCCCGAGTGGTTAAGGCCAAACCTACCGCTGAACACAGAGTGCTTCAAACACCTTCAGCCCTCTTACCGTGGTACATTTGCCCTCGTGGACGGTGAATTCAGCAACGTTGGCAGCGACGTGTCGACCAACTTGGAGACGCCACGCCAAGCTGAGTTCGACGTAATCGCACAAGCAGTAACGAAGCAGACTCGGATCTTGGTAGCAACGGCGACCCTCGTCTACCTCCCGCCCTGCATCTATCTCTGGGTTATCGCCCTCACCTGATATTCCGACCCCTACCAAACAGTCTGCACTCTGATTCGCAAGTTGAAGGGGACCGAGATGGTGGTCAATGGGCGGAAGCGCTCACAGCAGAGGGCCGTCAAGCAAGGCCCACGGCCAAGATCGCGCCCAACACCGGCACCGCCAACCCCAACATGGTGAACACCATCGTGCGGGTCTGCTTGGCGAACTGAAGCGCCATCTCGCTGCGCACGCTCTGAAACTCGGCCGCAGTCTCGGCGCGTATCGCCTTGAACTCGGCGTAGATCTTGGCAAACTCGGCATAGACCTTGGTGAACTCCGCATAGACCTTCGTGAACTCGGCGTTCATCTCGGTGCGGAGCCGGTGTTCGCTGGCCTCGATGGCCTTGTTGGTGTCCTTGAGGTCGTCTTTGGTGGCGAGGTCGCGCCAGTGGACGTCGGGAAGGCTCTCCATCAGAGTTCTCCCCTCCTCCTCTCCCAGTACCTCGCACAAGCGGTTCATGAGAGCCAGTCTCCGGCCCTCGCTGATCGGCCCACTCGCAGGCATAGCCAGCCTCCTCGGATTTCGTTGTCCTAATTGGAGGACTGGTCCACGTCCTCGAGTGGTGTTCAGCACCCTACCGGGGTACACGGTGCGCTTCAAACATATTGTGTCGGAGGAAACGACCACTCCATGAGTAGGGTGCCCAACATGGATTTCCCCGCAAGTCGGGAACCGGGCGGCGTGGACGCGTCGTCATAGGGAGCATGATGAAGCTGTCGAAAATCGCCCTCGTCGTCGTTGCCCTGGCATTGCTAGCTGGGGCCTGCTCGTCTAAGGGTGCTGACACGCCAGGGATCACGGGGGGAACCTCGGGCCAGCCAGCGGGCAAGGCCACCGCAGAGCCTGACGGAGAGCCAGATACCACGCCGGTGCCGACGGTGGTGTTGGACGACATCGAGCTGTTGTCGGCGCTGCGGAGCTTTGGGGATTGCTCCACGCTGCTCGACTATCTGCGGACCGAGACCACCAGCCGGGTGGGCCCCTACGGCCTTGATGACAGGCCTCGCTTCGGCATCTCTGAGCCAATGATGATCGAAGAAGACCTGATGATGGCCGACGATTCCGCGGCCCAGTCGGCCCCGGACGCTGGGGCCGCGCCAACCGGCAGCGACGGTGATTTCTCCAGCACCAACGTGCAGGTGGCGGGCGTGGACGAGCCCGACATCGTCAAGACCGACGGCAACCGCATCCTGGCCGTGGCCCAGGGCCGGCTGCACTACGTGGACGTATCCGGCGACGAACCCCAGTATCGGGGCAGCGTCGATTTGGTCGGGGAATCGGGCTCGGGCTGGGGTCAGGAGATATTCATTCGGGGCGATCGGGCCATGGTGTTCTCCACCAGCTACGCCGACTGGCTTGAGCCGGTGGCGGCCCGCGACCTTGAAGGCGACCATGTGATCGCCGACGACATCATCTTCCGGGGCAGCCCGGTGTCGCTGATCCAAGAGGTGGACCTGTCCAACCCGGCGTCCATGGATGTGGTGTCTGAGCTTCGAGTGGAGGGCAGCTACCTGAGCGCCCGGGCGGTGGGCGACGTGGTGTGGATGTCCATGTCCAGCTACCCCGCCCAGTCCCAGTTCGTATATCCCAGAGGCCCCTCAGCAGAGGCCGCCGCCGAAGCGGCCAACAAGGAGATCGCGGCCACCGCCGACCTGGGCGCCTGGCTGCCGGCCTACCGCTTCGACGGGCCCGACGGCACCCGGGCCGGCCTGCTGCCGGAGTGCGACCAGCTCTACACCCCCGCCGAGTTCGACGGCTTCACCGTTTTGTCGGTGCTGAGCTTCAACCTGTCTGAGCCACTCGGCACCGGCGACGCCGCCTCGGTGCTGGCCGACGGCCATACCCTGTACGGCTCCGGCCAATCGCTCTATCTGGCCACCAGCGAGCCGATGTGGTCCGGGCCCGTCGCTGACAGAGACTCAATCAGCATTTCGGCGCCCACAGAATGGACCACCGTCGTACACAAGTTCTCGGTGTCGACCGACGGACCAGCCCGCTACGAGGCCACCGGCACGGTGGAGGGCCACCTGCTCAACCAGTTCTCCATGGACGAGCACAACGGCTATTTCCGGGTGGCCACCACCATCGGCGAGCCGTGGAACACCGAGACCTCCGAGAGCCAGGTGGTGGTGCTTGAGCAGCAGGGCCGACGGCTCACCGAGGTGGGCCGCGTCGGCGACCTAGGCCTCGGCGAGCGCATCTTCTCGGTCCGCTTCGCGGGCGACACCGGCTACGTGGTGACCTTCCGCCAGGTCGACCCCCTCTACGTGCTCGACCTGTCTGAACCCACCGCTCCATCAGTGGCCGGCGAGCTGAAGATCCCCGGATTCTCCACCTATCTCCACCCCATCGGCGATGGCCTGCTGATAGGCGTGGGCCAAGACGCCAGCGACACCGGCCGCACCCGCGGTGCCAAAGTGTCGCTGTTCGACGTGAGCAACCCGGCCAATCCAACCGAGCTAGACGTGATCGTCTTCCCCAACGCCCACAGCGAAGCCGAATGGGACCACCGGGCCTTCCTGTACTGGGCTCCCGAGGAAATGGTGGCCATCCCCTTGACCCGCTACGACTACGAAGAAGGCGAGGAGAGCTTTTTCGGTGCAGTGGCCCTACGGGTAAACCGCGACGGCGTGGCCGAACTCGGCCGGGTGTCCCACCGAGAACAGCAGATCACCTTCGAGGGCTGCCGCCCGGTGGACAGCGATGAGCTAGCCCGAGTATTCGGCGGCGAAAGCGAAATCCGCATCTGCCCCCTTGACGCCCCCGACCGCTACGGCAACCAGGACTGCGAGCCCATGAACCCGGAATGGGCCAGGGAGGAATGGCCGTCCATCGACATCGCCGACGACGAGAAGCTGATCATCTGCTCGGTCTGGACCCCACCCATCCAACGCCTACTCGTAGTCGGCGAAACCCTCTGGACCATGAGTGACCAAGCCCTCCAAGCCAACCACCTGGGCACGTTCGAGTATCAGAACCAGTTCGAGCTGAACTCAAACTGAGCGATCACCCCAGCCCCGCGCAAGCCCGGTTCAGCGCACTAACGATGGCCCGCATGGACGCCGTGGTGATATCAGTGTGGATACCGCATCCCCATAGCTCCCGCCCGTCCACCAGCAGCTCGATATAGGCCACGGCCTCAGCATCAGTGCCCCCGCCCCGGGCGTGCTCGCTGTAGTCCACCACCTTGACCGGGCTGTCGATGATCTCGTTCAGCCCGCTCACAAAGGCGTCCAGGGAGCCGGCCCCCTCGCCGTGGACCACCACCTGGCCGTCGCCGGTGGTCAGCCGGGCCGTCACCACCGTGCGATCGGCCCCCCGGGCGTTCTGGGCCGACTCGTAGCCGTTGAGCCGGTAGGGCTCGTCGAGGTCGAGGTACTCGGTGGCGAATTCGCTGTAGATCTGGTCGGCGGTGATCTCCTCGCCGGTTTCATCGGCGATCTGCTGGATAACCCGGCTGAACTCGATCTGCATGCGCCGAGGCAGGTCGAGCTGCACCTCGGCCTGTAGCAGGTATGACACCCCGCCCTTGCCCGACTGGCTGTTCACCCGCACCACGTCCTGGTAGGAACGGCCCACGTCTTTGGGGTCGATGGGGATGTAGGGCACCTCGAACAGGGTCTGGCCGCTCTCTTCCATGGCCTCGAACCCTTTTTTGATGGCGTCTTGGTGCGACCCCGAGAAGGCGGTGTACACCAGATCGCCCACATAGGGGTGGCGGGGGTGGATGGGAAGCTGGTTGCAGTCCTCGGCCACCCGGCGCAGCCCGTTGATGTCGGAGATGTCCAGCTCGGGGTCCACCCCCTGGCTGAACAGGTTCATGGCCAAATTCACCACATCCACGTTGCCGGTGCGCTCCCCGTTGCCGAACAGGGTGCCCTCCACCCGGTCGGCGCCGGCCATGAGCCCGAACTCGGCCGCGGCCACCGCGGTGCCCCGGTCGTTGTGGGGATGCAGGCTCAGCACGATGCGGTCGCGCCGAGCCAGGTTGCGGTGCATCCACTCGATCATGTCGCCGTAGATGTTGGCGGTGGACATCTCCACGGTGGCCGGCAGGTTGATGATGACCGGCTTGTCGTGGCCGTCGGCCAGAATCTCCACCACCTCGTCGCACACCCGCTTGGCAAACGGCAGTTCGGTGCCGGTGAACGACTCGGGCGAGTACTCGTAGAACACCTCGGTGGCGGGCACCTGCGACTCCAGCGACCGGCACAACTCCGATGCCTGGGTGGCGATCTTGGCGATGCCGTCCATGTCGAGTCCGAACACCACCCGGCGCTGGACAGTGGAGGTGGAGTTGTACAGGTGGACGATGGCGTCGGCCGCCCCGTCGATGGCCTCATAGGTGCGCTCGATGAGCTCCTTGCGGGCCTGGGTGAGCACCTGGATGCGGACATCAGAGGGAATGGCCTTCTGCTCGATGATCTCCCGCACGAACCCGAAGTCGGTCTCCGATGCCGAGGGGAAGCCCACCTCGATCTCCTTGAACCCGGCCTCCACCAGCGCGGTGAACATCTTCCACTTCCGCTCGGAGTTCATGGGCTCGATGAGGGCCTGGTTGCCGTCGCGCAAGTCCACCGAGCACCACCGGGGGGCATCGATGAGCACCGCGTCGGGCCAAGTCCGGTCGGCAAGCTTGACCGGCTCGAACGCCTGGTACTTGTGGATCGGCATTCCCGACGGCTGTTGGGGGTGTAATCCAGTTTTCATGGCATGGCCTCTATTGGAATTGACTCACGAAAAAACCCCCTGCCCTTGCGGGATCAGGGGGTCGGGGCGAGCACCTCTGGGTGCTCGCCCTACAAGAGCAGCAAGTGGGTGCGGATGCGGCTCATCGATTCAACTCTACGCCAACCCCTGATGTATTCCAAACAACTGGGCTCTTTCACGCTTGGGGAGGAGCCAGGCCCATGTAGCGGGCGGACTGCACTCCGTCGATGGCCACCAAGGCGTCGGCCACCTCCTTGGGCACGGGTTGAGGGGTTGCGATCACCATGGATGCCCCTTCCCCGGTAGGGGCCCGTCCCACGTTCATGTCGTTGATGTTGATGCCGGCGCTTCCCAGCAGAGTTCCCACTGCGCCGATCACCCCGGGGCGGTCGTCGTTGGACAGCAGAATCATGTGGGCCGCCGGGGGCATGTGGATGGCGTGGTCGTCGGCTAGCACCAGCACCGGCTCTTGGCGGGGCCCGGTCACCCTTCCGCCGAGGCTGTGCCCTCCGCCCCGCACAGTGAGCAGGTTCACGTGGTCTTTCGAGGTTGGCGTGCTGATGGCCCGCACCTCCATCCCCCGCTCTTCGGCCATGGTCAGAGCGTTCACATAGCTGACCTGCATGTCCGACACCGCGCTCAGCAAGCCCTTGACCGCCGCCATGACCGCCACCGTGTTGTCGGGCTTGCCGATCTCGCCGATGAGTTCTACCTCCAGCACCTGGGGCAGCCGTTCGCACAGGTTCCCGAACAGGCGTCCGAGCTGCTCAGCCAGCGGCAGGTAGGGCCGCAGCACATCGGGAACGTTCTTGGCCGGAACGTTCACCGCGGCGGGCACGAACTCTCCGGCCAACGCCAACATCACCTGTTCGGCAATGGCGTCGCCCGCCTTGCTCTGGGCCTCTTCGGTGCTGGCTCCCAGATGGGGGGTGACCACCACCGAGTCGAGGTCGAACAGCGGCGACTCGGTGATGGGCTCGCCGTCGAACACGTCCAGGGCGGCCCCGGCGATGCGCCCCGATGCCACTGCCTTGGCCAGATCGGCCTCGTCCACGATCCCGCCGCGCGACACGTTGACGATCCTCAGATTGGGCTTGGCCAGCGCCAGCAGCTCAGAGTTGATCAGCCCGATGGTCTCAGGCGTGCGGGCCACATGGATGGTGATGAAATCCGACTGGGCCACCAGCTCCTCCAGCGACACGAGATCCATCACGCTGCGGAGGGCCACCTCTTCGGACACGTAGGGGTCGCTGGCGATCACCCGCATTGCGAAGCCCAGCGCCCGCTCGGCCACCAGCCGGCCTATGCGGCCCAGCCCGATGATGCCCAGCGTCTTGTCGCTCAGCTCGATCCCCTCCCAACGGCCGCGCTCCCACCGACCGTCGGTGAGCGCGGCATGGGCCTGGGGGATGTTTCGGGCCTGGGCCAAGATCAACGCCATGGTGTGCTCGGCAGCCGAGATGATGTTGGACAAAGTGTCGTTCACCACCAAAACGCCGTGCTCGGTGGCCGCGTCCACGGCCACGTTGTCGAGGCCCACCCCGGCCCGGCCCACGATCACCAAGTCGCGGCCCGCGTCGAACACCTCGGCAGTCACCTCGGTGGCCGATCGGATGATCAGCCCATGAACCCCCGAGACCGCCTCCAGCAGCTCGCCGGGAGACATCCCGGTGCGGACCTCCACGTCATGGCCGGCATGGCGAAGCTTGGCCACCCCGATGTCGGCGATCTTCTCTGCAACCAGAACCTTGGCCATCGGCACTCAGGCTAGACCGCTCTCTGCGGCCTGCCGAGATCCTTTATGGGGAATGTCACCGGCGAGCGCGGTCCTGCTGGACATCGTTTCGGGTTCACACTGTGAATGGTTTACGAGGGTATTATGGGTAAAGTGTGTTGGGCAGAGACAAGAACCACTATTTCGGGTTGATGCCGCCAATGGTTTGTGAGCAGCGGCAGTTTGCCTGCGAGTCGGACTGGCTTGGCCGTCTCTCTCACACACCCCCCCC
>Ga0209544_1000224_pt1 | contig 85990 bp, 78 predicted proteins | sample MesohylPK_FD_187297 | JGI IMG/M metagenome (GOLD analysis project Ga0209544, IMG submission 187297) | Host-associated microbial community of the marine sponge Aplysina aerophoba from Gulf of Piran - sponge mesohyl, lysed by proteinase K... | ecosystem: Host-associated > Porifera > Sponge >... | reverse complement strand
TGGCTCGGCCGCATCTTCCTCGACGATCTCGGCGTCGGCGCCGTTTGACGGGCGTCCGGCTCGCCGGCGTCGAGCCCTATCGTTACGGCATGTCCCCAGGGCGCCGACCTTGTATACGTGTGGTTCATCGCCGCACGTGCGGCGATGAACGGACCGTCGGCAACGGTGGGTATGGTGCACGCCGACGGGCCCGCGCACGGGGATCGACCTCGACTCGAACGGGAACGGGACGCCGCTCACCTGACGGGCCCGCGCGCACGGGGTTCGACCCGCGCGTCGAACTCCGGGACCGACAGTTGCCCGGGAGCGCCTCATACACACGGAACGGTGAATGCGGCCTGTGGATGGCGGAACATGCGTTTGCAGTGGAGCCTGCGGCCCGTTCTTCGGATCGGAAGCAAGGATCCGGCGTGCGGGCCGGCAAGGGCGGCGTCCGACCGGGCGTGGCCGTCACTGACGACAGCGTCCTGCTCGGCCGGACCTCCGCGGCCGGCGGCTGGTTCGTGTCGGACGCCTTCAGACTGGCGGGACTTCGCCGGTCGGTTCCGCACCTGTGCGGCGGTGTTGACGACTGGCCTCGGGTCGAGTGCGCGGGCTGTCCACGTGAGTTGGTCGATCTTCGCGGCGTGGGTGTGGCGAGGCCGATCCACCGTCGAATGGGTGGTGACCCAGTGGTGACACGGGTTGGATAGGTTCGAACCCTGGATCTCCGCAAGTTATTGATTCTATTGGAGCCGGCGAGCGGACTCGAACCGCTGACCTGCTGATTACGAATCAGCTGCTCTACCAACTGAGCTACGCCGGCTTCCCCTGCGCGAAGAGGAGGGTCTGAGCGCAGCAACGCTGCTGCGCAGCAACCGAAAATGTTAGCACATGGCTTCGCCGCGCCGGCCGTAGATCGCTGCTCGAGGCCATGGCCGCCTCAGCCGGCCGCCGCGCGCCGCTCGAAGAGGACCCGCCCCTCGTCCGACAACAGCACCCACAGCCCGTAGGCGCCCAGGGCCGTTCCGAAGGGGAAGTTGAGCAGGTGCAGCAGCGACAGGACGACGGTCAGCATGCGCGCCCACGGCCGGTAGGTCATCAGGCCGAAGCCGGCGGCGATGCCCGGCAGCGACAGGGTCAACACGATCATCGTCAGCACGGTGCCGACGATGCCCACTATCGGGACGGCAATCCAGGCGTCCGGATCCGACGCGGCGCCGAGGCCGATCAGGCCGGCCGCACCGCCGAAGATGAGCAGGATCGCGAGCGCGGCGACCAGGCCGATGGCGCCGAACGCGATGTGGAAGGCGCCGAGAATCGTGACATGTCGGTCCATGGATGGCTCCACCGTGAGCGTCGTTGCCAGCGCGAGATCGCTTCGTTGCGTTCCACGACGCAGACTCCTAGCGCCGCCGAACCCGTCGCAGGGCTCCGTGTTCGGTCCCAGCCCGAGCCGACCTGGGAGCCAGCGCCGCGGAACTCACTTCGTTGCGTTCCGCGGCGCTGGCTCCTAGAATAGCCTGTTGCCGTCGCCGCGCCGGGCGTCGCCGTGGCGGCCGTCTTTCCGTCGAGCCCCGGGGCGCGCGGCGTGGGCCGCGGCGGGGTCGCCACCATGCGCATGCCGGAGCCGAACCGCCAGCAGCCCGACGGGCAGATCGTGATCCGGGGCGCCCGCACGCACAACCTGAAGAACATCGACGTGACGCTCCCGCAGGAGCGGCTGATCATCGTCACCGGCGTGAGCGGCTCGGGGAAGTCGTCGCTGGCCTTCGACACGGTCTACGCGGAGGGGCAGCGGCGCTACGTGGAGTCGCTGTCGGCCTACGCCCGGCAGTTCCTCGAGCGGATGGAGAAGCCGGACGTCGACCGCATCGAGGGCATCTGTCCGGCCATCGCCATCCGCCAGAAGAACAGCGTGCGGAACCCGCGCTCGACGGTCGGGACCACGACGGAGATCTACGACTACCTGCGGCTGCTGTTCGCGCGGGTCGGCCGTACGGTCTGCCGGGGCTGCGGCGTGGAGGTAACGCGCGAGACGCCGGAGGCGGTGGCCGGCCGGCTCGCCGCGCTGCCGGAGGGGACGCGGCTGCTGATCGGCTTCGTCCACGCGGTGGACGGGGCGGCCGGGGCCGGCGCGGAGGGCAACGGCGCGTCCGCGGCCACCGGCCGCGCGGATCCGGTCGCGGCGGCCGGTGGTTTGGATCCGGCGGCGGGGGCCGCTGGCGCGGGCGCGGTCGGGGCGGCGCTCGACGGCCTTCGGCGCAAGGGATTCGGACGGCTCCACGTGGACGGCCGCGCCGTGTCGTTCGACGATCTCGACCCGGACGCGCTGGCCGGCCGGGATGCGCTGCAGGTCGTGGTGGACCGCATCCGGACCGCCGCGGAGGCGCTGCCCCGGCTGACCGAGGCGATCGAGACCGCGTATCAGGAAGGGGGCGGCAACGCGTTCGCGGTGGAGGTGGGTGGCGCCGAGCCGGTGCGCCACGAGTTCAGCGAGCGCTTCGAGTGCCGCCCGTGCGGAATCGCCTACGAGGCACCGCAGCCGACGCTGTTCTCGTTCAACAGTCCGTTCGGGGCGTGTCCGACCTGTCACGGGTTCGGGAACGTGATCGAGCTCGACATGCACCTGGTCGTGCCCGACGAGACGAAGTCGATCGCGCAGGGCGCCGTCGAGCCGTGGAGCAAGCCGCACTACCGCTCGCATCTGGCCGACCTGAAGCGGGCCGCCCGCCGCCGCGACATCCGGATGACGGTGCCGTGGTCGGAGCTGTCGGACGAGGAGCGGCGCTTCGTGATCGATGGGGACGGCGCCGGCTACGGTGGTATCCGGGGCTTCTTCAGCGCGCTGGAGCACAAGAAGTACAAGGTGCACGTGCGGGTGTTCCTGAGCCGCTACCGCGGCTACCGCGCCTGTGTGGACTGCGGCGGCACGCGCCTGCGCCGCGAGGCGCGCGACGTGCGGATCGAAGGCCGGACGATCGACGAGATCGCGGGGTTCACGGTGGGGACGGCGCGCGGGTTCTTCGAGGACCTGACGCTGTCGGCGAAGGAGACGGCCATCGCCGAGCGGGTGGTCCGCGAGATCCGGCGGCGGGTCGGGTTCCTGAGCGGCGTGGGTCTCGACTATCTGACGCTCGACCGGCTGTCTTCGACCCTCTCCGGCGGCGAGGCGCAGCGGATCAACCTGGCGACCTCGCTCGGGTCGTCCCTCGTGGGCACGCTGTACGTGCTCGACGAGCCGTCCATCGGGCTGCATCCCCGCGACAACGAGCGGCTGATTCGCATCCTCGGACAGCTCCGCGACCAGGGCAACACGGTGCTGGTGGTCGAGCACGACGCCGATATGATCCGCGCCAGCGACTACGTGGTCGATCTCGGCCTCGGCGCGGGCACGCGCGGCGGCCGCGTGGTCTATGCCGGCGGGCTCGACGGCCTGTCGCGCGAGACGACGTCGCTGACCGCGAAGTACCTGCGCGGGGACCTGGCCATCCCGATCCCGGCGGCGCGCCGCCGGCGGCTGCCGAACAGCCAGGCCCTGCGGGTGCGCGGCGCGGCCGAGCACAACCTGAAGGGCATCGACGTGGAGATCCCGCTGAACATGCTGACCTGCGTGACCGGCGTCAGCGGCTCGGGCAAGTCCACGCTGGTGCACGACGTGATGTACGCCGCGGTCAAGCGCGCGAAGGGGGCCTGGGAGAAGCGCGTCGGCGTTCACGACGGGATCGACGGGGTGGAGCTGCTGAACGACGTCGTGCTCGTCGACCAGACCCCGATCGGCCGCACCCCGCGCTCGAATCCGGTGACCTACCTCAAGGCGTTCGATCCCATTCGGGAGCTGTTCGCGGCGACGAGGGACGCGCGGGCGCGCGGGTTCTCTCCGAGCCACTTCTCGTTCAACGTGCCGGGCGGGCGCTGCGACGCGTGCGAGGGGGAGGGCGAGGTCCGCGTGGAGATGCAGTTCCTGGCGGACGTGTTCATGCCGTGCGAGCAGTGCGACGGCAAGCGGTTCAAGCCGCAGGTGCTGGAGGTGACCTGGCGCGGGCTGCGGGTGGACCAGGTGCTGGACCTGACGGCGCACGAGGCCCTGCAGTTCTTCGGCTCGGCGCCGAAGGTGATCCGGAAGCTGAAGGTGCTGGACGAGATCGGCCTCGGGTATCTTCGTCTCGGCCAGCCCGCCACGACCCTCTCGGGGGGCGAGGCGCAGCGCATCAAGATCGCCGCCCACCTGGCGACGCGGCACGGCGAGCGGTCGCTGTACATCTTCGACGAGCCGACGACCGGCCTGCACTTCGACGACATCGCCAAGCTGCTGGCCGCGTTCGGCAGGCTGGTGGAGGCGGGGCATACGCTGCTCGTCATCGAGCACAATCTCGACGTCATCAAGACTGCGGACTGGATCATCGATCTCGGCCCCGAGGGCGGCGAGGCGGGGGGCGAGGTCGTCGTGGCCGGACCGCCGGAGCGGGTGGCGGAGCATGCCGGATCGCACACCGGGCGCTACCTGCGCGAGGTGCTGGCCGGCCTGCGCGCCCCCGCCTGACGAGACGACCGTGGGCGACGCGGACCGCCTGCCGCGATCGTTCTACCGCGCGCCGCCGCTCGAGGTGGCCCGCGCGCTGCTCGGCAAGGTGGTGGTGCACCGCGGCCGGGGCGGCGCCGCGGCCGGCGCGATCGTCGAGGTCGAGGCCTACGGCGGGGAGGACGATCCGGCGTGCCACGCCGCGGCCGGCCTGACGCCGCGCAACGCGCCGCTCTACGGGCCGCCCGGCTACGCCTACGTCTATCTCAACTACGGCATCCACTACCTGCTGAACGCGGTGACCGGACCGGCGGGGTTCCCGGCCGCGGTCCTCATTCGCGCCCTCCGCCCCCTGGAGGGCCTCGACGCGATGCGCCGCCGGCGGTCCGGGCCGCGGGGCGCGGAGCCGCCGCCCGACGAGGCGCTCTGCCGCGGGCCGGGCAACCTGACGCGGGCGCTCGGGGTCACGCTGCGGCAGAACCGGCTGGACCTGTGCGGTCCGCGCCTGTTCGTCGAGGATCGCGGATTGCCGGTGGGGCCGATCCGCTGGGGGCCGCGCATCGGGATCACGGTTGGGACCGGGCGGCCGTGGCGCGGTTGCCTGGCCGATTGTCCGGCGGTCTCGCGGGGCGGGTTGCCTTGAGAGCCGGCCCGCGGCCGGCGTCTTGGACCGCGCCGGGCCGCTGTAGTACCATCTCCGGCCGCATATGGAGTCCATACAGGCAACCAGAATCCGCAAGGGCATGTTGATCAAGATGAACGCGACGCTGTACCGCGTTCTCGAGTTCAACCACGTCACCCCCGGCAAGGGGCGCGCGTTCGTGCAGACGCGGATGCGCAACGTCGTCGCCGGCACCCTGACCGATCACAAGTTCGCTTCCGGCGACTCCGTCGAACGGGCGATGCTCGACACGCGCAAGATGCAGTATCTCTATGCCGACGGCGACGGGTATCACTTCATGGATACCGAGACCTACGAGCAGGTGCACCTGACCGGAGAGACGCTCGGCGACGCGGTCAACTATCTGCTGCCGGATGCGACCATCACGGTGGAGCTCTTCGAGGACTCGCCCGTAGGAATCGAGCTGCCCCTCGCGGTCGACCTGGCGGTCGAGGAGACGGCGCCCGCGATCAAGGGCGCCACGGCGAGCGCGCAGCTCAAGCCGGCGCGACTCGAGACCGGCTTGGTGGTGCAGGTCCCGCCCTTCGTCAGCAACGGCGACAAGGTCCGCGTGAACACGGACACGGGCGAGTATCTCTCGCGCGCCTGACCGGGAGGGAGACATAGACGTTCCCCGAGCGGTCGGCGTCGCGCTGTTCGCGCTCGGCGTCGGTTTTCTCGTCGCCAACCTGCGCATCCTCGGACAGTTCGTCCGCTACCGCCGCCTGCGCGCATCGGCCCTGGTGACCTGGCCGAGCGAGAAGCCGCCCTTGTACGGCTGGCTGCTGGCTCTCGGCGTCGTAGCCGGCGTGCTCGTCTTCATCAAGCTGGTGGTGCAGCAGCAGCCGCCGCAACGGGCGTTCGGCGAGGGGATGATGCTGCTCTACTACGCCTACGCGGTGCCGTTGCGGGTGCGTATCGGGCGCGGGCTGTACGCCGGCGGCATCTGGTCGGACAGCGGCTACGTGCCGTACTCCAAGATCGGCGGCCTGAGCTGGCGCGAGGAGTCCACGATCACGCTGGTCATCATCTACCGGCTGCGCAGCCTCGCCCGGCGGCTCACCGTGCCGCAGGCCCACTACGGCGAGGTGCGCCGGCTGCTGCGGGACAAGATCGCCGCTCACGACATCCATTTCACCGGCAGGGCGCTCGACCTGGGGGCCGACCAGCGCGACGTGATCTGACGGGACGCGGGTTCCGCGGGACTCCCGGCGCTATCGCAGCAGGGCGGCGAGGATGCCGATCAGGCCGGGTCCGCTCGCCACCGGGTCGCCCAGCCACGCCGGCGGCGTCAGCCAGATGAACGCCAGGATGGCGATCACCATCAGGTCGTACTGCCAGGTCGCGCGCTCGAAGGTCCAGTAGAGCGCGTGCCAGATCATCCGGAGCGGCAGAGTCATCGCCCGCGACACGCTCATGCCGGCAGCTCCCGGTCGTCCGAGCGCACCGCGCGCCACGTGAAGTAGATGCGGTCGAGCACGGTCAGCACCGACAGCACGAGGATGACCCACAGGACCGCGGCCATGCGGTTGGTGAACGCGCCGATCATGAACAGCACGATCCGCTCCGGCCGCTCCATGAAGCCGACCTTGCAGAGGGGGATGATCGACTCGGCCCGCGCCCGCGTGTAGCTGGTCATCACCGAGAAGGTGAGCGTGAGGGCCGCGATCAGCACGTAGTCCGGCCGCTCGAGCGTGGCGTAGAGGTAGATGAGGCCGGTCAGGATGAACAGGTCCGAGAACCGGTCCATGACCGAGTCCCAGAAGCCGCCGAAGCGCGAGCTCAGCTTCAGCTCGTCGGCCACCTTGCCGTCGATGAAGTCGAAGATGTTCGCCACCAGCATGATCCAGCCGGCGAGGCCGAAGCTTCCTGCGGCCAGCGCCCAGCCGGCGGCCCCGTTGATGATGACCCCGGTCAGCGTCAGCACGTTCGGGTGAATCCGAAGCGCTACGCACAAGGCGATGATGGCGCGGAGCGGCAACAGGCAGGCGCGCCCAATGGCGCCGGTGAACGTCATCGATGCTCGTCAGGTGATCGGCCCGACCCTATATTCTAGGGTCGGATGGCGATTCGGGATCTGAGGGACGCGATCGCCCGGCTGCCGGAGCAGCCTGGAGTCTACCTGTACTTCAACAGTCGTGGGGAGACGATCTACGTGGGGCGCGCGCGCGCCCTGCGCGACCGGGTCCGCAGCTACCTGGGCGCGTACGGCAGCAGCCCGAAGACCGACGCGCTGCTCGACGAGGCGGCCCGGCTGGAGGTGATCGTCACCGATTCGCTGGTCGAGGCGCTGGCCCTCGAGAACAACCTCATCAAGGCGCGCTCGCCGCGCTACAACATTCTCCTGCGGGACGACAAGAACTACCCCTATCTGCAGCTCACCACCGCCGAGGCGTTCCCGCGCGTCCTGGTGGCGCGGCAGGTGGCGCGCGACGGCAACGTCTACGCCGGTCCGTTCATGCCGGCGGCCTTCGCCCGCAAGACGATGTCGCTGACGCACCGGCTGTTCGGGATCCGCTCGTGCAACGAGGTGATTACCGGGCAGCGGGACCGGCCGTGCCTGGAGTACGACATCAAGCGCTGCGTCGCGCCCTGCGTGGCGGAGGTCTGCAGCCCGGAGCAGTACGCCGAAGCGGTCCAGCAGACCCGGCTGTTCCTGGAGGGGCGCACCGACGAAGTCGTCGCCAGCCTGCGGCGGCAGATGCAGGAGGCGTCGGACGGCGAGCGCTACGAGCGCGCCGCGCAGTGCCGCGACGCGGTGCGCACGGTCGAGACGCTGCGCGACCGGCAGCAGAAGATGGCGACCAGCCGGCTCGGCGACCGGGACGCCTTCGGCGTGAAGCTGGGGCCGGACGGCGGGGTGATCCAGATCTTCCAGATGCGCCGCGGCCGGGTCGTGGAGCGGGTCGAGCTGGTGGCCGACGACGTGCAGCCGGCGACCGAGAGCGAGCGCGACCTGGTGCAGGCGGCGGTGCAGCAGTTCTACGCGGCGCACGACGTGCCGCCCGAGGTGCACGTGCCGGTCGAGGTGGAGGAGCGCGAGGAGGTGGAGCGCTGGCTGTCCCTGCGCGCGGGGCGCCGCGTGAAGCTGCACGTGCCCAAGCGCGGCGACACCCGCGGCCTGCTGGACCTGGCGACCCGCAACGCCGGGCTGGCCTACGACGCGCGCTACAGCGAGGACGCCCGGGTCCACGCCGGGGCGCTCGAGGAGCTGCAGCGGGTGCTGGACCTGCCGGCGGCGCCGCACCGGGTCGAGTGCTTCGACATCTCGACGGTGCAGGGCCGCGAGACCGTCGGCTCGCTGGTCGTCTGCGAGGACGGGCGGATGCAGCGCGGCGAGTACCGCAAGTTCCGGGTGCAGGGACTCGGCGCGGCCGGCGGACGGGGCCGGCGGAAGGCCGCGGCCCGCTCCCGACCCGCGGACGCCGCGGCGCCCGCGCGCGAGTCCCGCGCCAAGCCGGACGACTTCGCGGCGATGGAGGAGGTCGTCCTGCGGCGCTACCGCCGGTTGCTGGAGGAGGGCGGGCCGTTTCCGGACCTGGTGGTGGTCGACGGGGGCAAGGGCCAGTTGACCTCCGCGTACCGCGCCTTCGAGACGCTCGGTCTCGGCAACCTCGTGGCCGTGGGCATCGCCAAGCGCGACGAGGAGCTGTTCACGCGCGGCGCATCGGAGCCGATTCGCCTGCCGAAGACCAGCCCCGCCCTGCACCTCGTCCAGCGCGCGCGCGACGAGGCGCACCGGTTCGCGGTGACCTATCACCGCCGGGCGCGCAGGATGCGCGACTTCGAATCGGAGCTCGATCTCATCCCCGGCATCGGTGCGCGCCGGCGGCGGGCGCTTCTCGAACGGTTCGGGAGCCTGGCGAACGTGCGCCGCGCCTCGCGCGAGGACCTGCTGCCGGTGATCGGCCCCCGGCTCGCCGACGCCGTCCTCGACCATTTCGCCGGGCTCGCCGCGGGCCGTCCGCGGTAGCGCCCGCGCGGCCGAGAGCACGCGCCCTGCCCCCGCATGGTGTGAGCTGCGCCGCTGCGGCCTGCAACGCACGGAGGTCGTCATCCGCCAACGCCGTGCCCTTCTCGTCACGGCCGATGCAATAGCCGCAGGTGAAGAACATGCGGCTGCGGTCCGGCGGCTTGCCCTCCTCGAACTCGCAGGTCGCGTCGTTCGGGGGGCAGGTCGAGAACACGCTCAAGCTGTTCTGGTATTCCGGCCTTGAGGCCGGCCACGACCATGGTTGCGGAGCGAACCGCGGAAACGACAACGCCAAAGATCACGGCGTGCCGCTGCGTACTCATCAGTTCTGCTTCTCCTTATTCGCTGAGCCGTTGACCGGGCGTTCGCAGCCGCCGCCGAGCCGTGCCCTGGCACCCGTCGGCATGGCACGACTACATCGCACTGACAGTGACGATAAACGAGTGGGGGCGTTTCGTCGCTTATCGTCACCATTCGTCCAGACGAATTGTGACGAAGAGACTTTGTGTCTCTGGCCAAGTTTCCGGGCCGGCGCGAAGAATCCCGTTCAACCAACCGAAGACGTCTGGTACACTCGCCGATGATCCGGGGGCGAAAGATGCACGGTCTCGTGAACTCCCCGAGCGAGGTGCACGCGAATGGCGAGATACTGGCTGGATGAAGAGAGGATGAACGAACGGCTCATTGAACACCGCTTCCGCCACCAACTCGATCTGCAGGAGTGGATAAGGGCGAACGTCCCAGGATGCGCGAAGCTCAGCATCTCCTCGATTACCCGGGCCCGCAGGAGAGGGGGGGGGCGTGTCAATGAAAACCGCGGACGCGATACTCCGCGCCCTGTATCCTGAGGACGAACGCCCCTTCGCCGAGAGGATCGCCGACTACGGCGGAGAGATCACGGCCGTGGCTGGGCAGCCTGACGGGCTCGACGCCGTCCCGATTCCCGGCGACCAGGATGGGCGACGGGCCGGTTTCCGCAAGGAAGACGAGAGGGTCGCCGGGCGGGATGGGCGCGCGGCAACGCCCGAAGTGGTCGAAGCCGGAATCAAGGAGTTCTTCGCGCTGGGTTGCGGAGTCGGGAACAGACTGAACCTGCTGCCCGTGCCGCCGCGTGTCGGGGCCGACAAGGACCTGGAGGAATTCCTTCACCTCCTCGCGCAGGTGATTCCGTCGAGTATGCCGAAGTGCGCGGAGATTCGAAGGGTCGCGGGTGTATTGAATTTGGGTAACGTCGTGTCGGCGCTGGAGAGCTACAGTCGTGCGATGAGTTCCGTCACCGAGATCGTGAGGAGCCATGCCACCGAGGAACAACAGCGCTGGTACACGCTCGGCCGACTGTTGCTCGAACTCATGACAAGTTCCTTCCTGGGAGGGGATGTGGAGGAATCTGCCGACGCTTTGGAGTTGCACGTCGAAAGGAGCGACGTTCCAGCGTTTCTGGATAAGAAGGTGCTGGAACTCGTGCGCGCGGTGCGCACCGGGGTCGACAAGGCCGACGTGGTGGAGCGGGTCAATAGGCTGAGTGGTACCATTCTTCGCGTGCTCTGAGGGGCTCCTCGACCATCTGACGGAATCTCGGCCCCGCAGGTGGCGGGCGACGAGTGTGCAGTCACGCCCTTGAAGGGGAGCGTGCCCGAAGTCGTCAGCAGGTGAGAGAGCATCACTGCGGCCGAACGATGGAGTCGCAGGCGGCCTGCGCCCGGCTGCGCGCGGTCTCGATGCGTTGCACGAGACCGGCGTGGGTCGTATCGCCCGCCTTGGCGGTCACCCCGGTTGGTCGGGCGTCGCCGATGGTAAGGGCCTCGACGCGTTCGGCCGCGCGGTTGAGATGGTGCAGGTGAACGACGCAGTTGCCCTTTCGTGTCAGCCAGGGGCCCTCGGCCCGGGTGGTCTCCTCGGCGTCGTTGGCAGCGGCCTCGGCGGCGTCGGCTTCCGCTGCGACGCCGTTCATCCAGGCGAGAAAGTCGGCGGTGCCGAACGGCATGCCGGCGCTGTCGACGCGGACCGGCGGGACCGACACCCGCGGGACGTCGCTGGTCGTCGTCCCTTCGATTCTTGCCGCGGTCGCAGACGCCCCCGGCAGGCGGCCGAGGATTGCCTGCGCTGCGGGCCGCCGGGCGCCGCTGACCGCCGCGTATCGCCGCTCGGCCGCAGCCAGCCAGTCGCGGGCGCGCGCCTGCAATAGCGACCACTCCCGATCCTGGCTTGCGTACTCTACATTCACCGTGACGAGCCGGTCCGCCGCTTGCGCCCGCATGGTCTCGGCTTCCCGCTGCGGCCTTGTCCGCCGGAGTCCCGTCAGCCGTTCGGCGTCCGCCGCCCGGGACGCCGCCCGGGCCTCCTCGGCCAATGCGCCGGCATGGTCCGCACTCGTCCGCGCCCGCCGCGCGTGCCAGCGCACGAGCTCCGCCAGGGCGCGCGCCTCGTTCGCCTGGTCGCACGCCTCGGGCTGGTCGTCGAACGCTGCGCTGCCGGGATACTGATTGCAGTCCGCGTACCCCGCTTCGATTGCCCGGAAGCCCCTGCCGCTCAGCCACCCGAAGGCCCGTCTTGCGGCCCGTTCGGCGTCCCCTGCTCGATCCTCGATATCGTCCGCGTGGTCCGACGCATCGTTCGCCCGGGCTTCGGCGTCCTCGGCGTGGCCGCGGGCGTCATCCGCCCGATCGTCGAGAAAGTCGTTGCGGTCTCGCAGGAACGAGGGAGGCGCCGCCGCGGCTTCCGCCGCCCCGCGTGCCGCGGCCCGCGCCTCCGCCGCCAGCTCCAGCGCCGCCCGCGAGCCTTCCCAGTGCCCCCCGGCCCGTTGCGCGGCCTCGCCGGATGTCTTCACGGCGTCCCGCACGGCGTATCCGCAGCCGGTGACCGACAAGGCTGCCGCCAGGAGAATCAGATTCCGCGTCGACGGGGGGATCTCGAACATGGTCGGCCTCCTCTATTTGTCCACAACTCCCAGGGTAGTGGAGAGACGGCGGCGTGCGTTCGCCACGAATAGTCAGAAATGGTCACCAGCGGCTGCACGCGGCTCGGAGTTCCCGGCAGCCCCGTGCAGAACCCGGTCGCGGAAACCGCGCCGCGTGAGTCGTACGTGATAGCTGCGCTGCAGCGCCGGGTGAAGGAAACCGGCTGCAGGGGCGGAGTGGACCGCGCCTGCGCAGCAGGACGCCGGTGATCGCGTCGTTGCCGTACTGACAGCTCCGGTCGGCGGTGGGTTCCTCCGCGGTGCCGGCCGACCGGGACGGTGCTCGAATGCAGCATACCCCCCCGGCCGGGTCTTGGCGCCTTGCGCTGCGCTGGCGGCTGCCGTATGCTGATGGCCGGTGGGCGTCGATGGCGGCCGCGCGGTCGTCCGTTCCTCCTCTCGCTGTCCCGCTGACGGTGCGTCACGCGTCGCACGCGGTGGCCGCGCCGTCATCACTCCTCCGGATTCCTCGGATGGCCGATAGAGCGAAGCCGCGCGTCGTCTCCGGAATGCGTCCCACGGGCAGGCTGCACCTGGGGCATCTGGCCGGCGCCCTCGGCAAGTGGGCGGATCTGCAGGTCGACTACGACTGCATGTACTTCGTCGCCGACTGGCACGCCCTGACCAGCGAGTTCGCCGATACCTCGGGACTGACCGGATACGCGTACGACAACGTCGTCGACTGGATCGCGGCCGGCGTCGATCCGGAGCGGAGCACGCTGTTCGTGCAGTCGCTGGTGCCGGAGCACGCGGAGCTGTACCTCCTGCTGCAGATGGTGGTGCCGATTCCCTGGCTCGAGCGGGTGCCGACCTACAAGGAGCAGATCGACCAGTTGTCGGAGCGCGACCTGTCCTCGATCGGCTTCCTCGGGTATCCGCTGCTGCAGGGCGCGGACGTCATCATCTACGACGCGCGGTACGTTCCGGTGGGGGACGACCAGGTGCCGCACCTGGAGCTGGCGCGCGAGGTCGTGCGCCGCTTCCACCAGTTCTTCGGCGATGTCTTCGTCGAGCCGCAGCCGCTGCTGACGCACTTCCCGCGCCTGCCGGGCCTCGACAACCGCAAGATGTCGAAGAGCTACGCGAACACCATCGACCTGGCGGACGACGCGAAGACGGTGCGCAAGAAGGTGATGCGCATGTTCACGGATCCGAAGCGCGTGCGGGCCGACATCCCCGGCACGGTCGAGGGCAACCCGGTGTTCGTCTACCACGACGCCTTCAACCCCGACACCGCGCAGGTCGACGACTTCAAGGCGCGCTACCGGGCGGGCAGCGTCGGCGACGTCGAGGTGAAGGTGGCCCTGGCCGACGCGATCAACGCGCGCCTGGATCCGCTGCGCGAGCGGCGGGCCGAGATTCTGGCCCGCCCCGGCCGGATTCGTGAGATCCTGCGGGACGGCTCCGCGCGCGCCCGGACGACGGCCCGCGAGACGATGGAGCGGGTGCGCGACGCGGTGGGGCTGACCTACCGCGCGGGGCGGGGATGAGGGAGCGGGGGCGACCCACATGGCGGAACGCGACGCGGACGTGACGGACGCGGCGGCCGCCGGCGCCGGCCTGGACGTGCCGCCCGGCTTCGAGTCGATTCTGCCGGGCTACCCGGTCCGGCTCACCAACTTCGAAGGGCCCCTCGACCTCCTGATCCACCTCATCAAGAAGAACGAGGTGGATGTCTACGACATTCCCATCGCGCTGATCTCGCAGCAGTACCTGGAGTACCTGGATCTGATGCGGGAGATCGACCTGGACGTGGCCGGCGAGTTCCTGGTCATGGCGGCGACGCTGATCCACATCAAGTCGCGGATGCTCGTTCCGCGCGTGGAGGCCGGGGCGGAGGCTGACGCGGAGGAGGAGGATCCCCGCGAGGCGCTGGTGCAGCGCCTGCTCGATCACCAGCGGTTCAAGGCCGCGGCGGAGATGCTGCACGAGTGCGAGACGGTGCGGAGCGCGCAGTGGACGCGCCCCGACGAGCGGGTCGACGAGATTGCCGGCGCACCGTTCGAGCGCGAGCTCGAGGTCGATCTCTTCAGCCTGCTCCAGGCCTTCCAGGCGGTCCTGGCGCGGTCGCGGGACCGGCGGAACAGCGTTCCCCTGCCGGCGGACGTGGTGTCGATAGAGGCCCGCATGGAAGACATGCTGGGCCGGCTGGCGCAGGGCGGCTCATGCGGATTCGACGACCTGTTCGCCAACGTGTCGTCCCGGCAGGAGATCATCGTGACGTTTCTCGCTACGCTGGAACTGATCCGGACCCGGTTGATTCGCGTGCTCCAGGCCCGTGTCTGCGGTCCTATTCGGATCTACCTGAGCGAGCCGGCGGCGGAGGCGCCGGCCGGACCGGCGCACGCCGGAGGGCACTCGAGCGACGACGTCGGGGAGGAGCCGGGGTGATTGACGCGCTGGCCGATCTGAAAGCGATTATCGAGGCATTGATATTCGCGTCGCCGGACCCGCTGACGCTGAAGATCCTGCTGAAGACGCTCGACGACGAGCCGCGCGAGCACGTCGAGGAGGCGCTGGCCTCACTGCGCCGGGACTGGGGCGACAGGTCGGGCGGCCTGCAACTGATCGAGGTGGCCGGCGGCTATCAGATCGTCACCCGGCCGGAGTTGCACGACCGGGTGCGGCGGCTGTTCCACGAGCATTCCAGCCAGCGCCTCTCGGTGCAGGCGCTCGAGACGCTGGCCGTCATCGCCTACCGGCAGCCGGTTACCGGACCGGAAATCGCCGAGATTCGGGGCGTCAACACCTCCGGGGTAATCGGCACGCTGGTGGACCGGCGCCTGGTCAAGGTGGTCGGGCGCAAGGCGGTGATCGGCCGGCCGTTCCTCTACGCCACCACGCGCGAGTTTCTCGATCGCTTCGGGTTGAAGGACCTGACCGATCTGCCGAAGGTGGAGGACATGGCCGAGGCGCTGGGGATGGAGGTGCCGCCGGCCCTCGCCGCCGACGATCCACGGGACGCGGCGCTGCCGTTCGAGCCGCCGCCCGGGATCGCCCCGGAGCCGGGCGCCGGCGCCGGGAAGGTCCACTGAGTCCCCGCACCCGGCATGCCTGCTGCTGAACCGATGGTCGAGCCGGCGATCCCTCTCCGGGGGTCCGTGCGGCTGCAGAAGCTGCTGTCGGCGGCCGGGGTCGCCTCCCGGCGGGCAGCCGAGCAGCTCATCGCGGACGGCCGCGTGACGGTGAACGGACGGACCGTGCGGGAGCAGGGCACGCGCGCGGACCCGGCGCGGGACGAGGTGCGCGTCGACGGGCGGCGGATCGCGCGGGAGGTGCGGCGCCGGTACGTCGTGCTTCACAAGCCGCGCGGCTACGTCACGACGCGGAGCGATCCCCACCGGCGGAAGACGGTGCTGGATCTGGTTCCCGACGTGCGGGAGTATGTCTATCCGGTGGGCCGGCTCGACTACGAGTCCGAGGGGTTGCTGCTGTTGACCAACGACGGGGCGCTGGCCGCCGTTCTGACGCATCCGCGCCACGGGATCGCCCGTGTCTACGAAGCGACCGTGCGCGGCGTTCCGAGCGCCGCGCGGCTGCGCCGCCTTGCCGCCGGCGTCGAGATCGACGGCCGCCCGACCGCGCCCGCCGAGGTGCGGATGCTGCGCGGCGGCGCGCCGGGGCGGACCGCCGAGGCGCGCGTACGCATCGTGATTCGGGAGGGACGCAACCGGCAGGTGCGCCGCATGTTCGACGCGATCGGGCATCCGGTGCGGCGGCTGCGCCGGACGCGGCTCGGTCCCCTCAGCCTGCGTGGGCTGCGGCCCGGCGCGGCGCGCGAGCTGACTCCGGCCGAGGTCGGCGCGCTGCGCCGCGCGGCGCGGTCTGCAGCGGCCGGGACGGCGTCGGAGCAGGGGCGGGCATGAGCGTCCCGGACGTCATCGCCATCGACGGGCCGTCAGGCGCCGGGAAGGGCACGGTGGCGCGCGCCGTGGCGCAGGCGCTCGACTGCCGCCACATCGACACGGGGGCGATGTACCGGGCGGTCGCCTGGCGGACCCTCCAACAGGGCCGGGCGCTCGACGACGAGCCGGCCGTCGCCGCGGTGGCTTCCGGTGCGGACTTCGACCTGGACGGGACGCGCGTCGCCATCGACGGGCACGACGTCAGCCGGGCGATCCGCACCCCGGAGATGGACGTCGCGGCGGCCGCCGTGGCCAGGCTGCCGCGGGTGCGGGCGGCGCTCGTCGCCCGCCAGCGGAGCCTTGCCGTCGCCGGCAGCGTCGTAATGGAGGGGCGCGACATCGGGACGACCGTCTTCCCGGAGGCGCCGGTGAAGATCTACCTCGACGCCTCCCCGGAGGAGCGGGCGGCGCGCCGCGCCCAAGATCCGGCGCACCGGTTGTCGCCGGGCACCGGCGTGGCGGAGGTGGCGCGCGCCCTCGACGCGCGTGACCGGCTCGACCGGACCCGGCGCGCGTCGCCGCTGGAGCAGGCGCCGGACGCGGTGCGGATCGATACCACGGGGCTGCCGGTGGACGCGGTGGTACGGCGGGTGATGAAGGTTGTCGGCGAACGCCGGCAGGGCGTCCGCGGGAGTTGACGCGCTTTCGGTAACTGACGTACAGTCATGCGCTTACAGCGCATCAGGGGATACGTGAAGCGGGGCTGACGGCCGCCGCGCCGGTAGCTGCATCGATAGCGGGAGCCGGATCGGGAGGAAGGACAGAACAGGATGATGGACGTACCAGACGATGCGGCCCAGGTGGAGGCCGCCGGCGCCGTGGAGAGCCCCTCGGCCGCGCCGAAACGTCCCGAGCCGGCGCGGTTCGTGGATCCGGACGAGGAGATGATCGATCCGGAAGAGCACGCCCGCCTGGTGGCCCTCTACGAGGGCAGCCTGAAGAACATCGCCGAGGGCGAAGTCATCAAGGGCACCGTGCTCAGGGTGTCCGACTCCGAGGTGATCGTCGACGTCGGCTACAAGTCGGAAGGCCTGATTCCCCTGTCGGAGTTCTACGACGAGAACGGCGATCCGATGGTCCATCCGGGCGACACGGTCGACGTGCTGCTCGAGCGGACCGAGGATCGCGACGGCCACATCGTGCTCTCGCGCGAGAAGGCCGAGAAGATGAAGATCTGGGACGAGGTCGAGAAGGCCTATGCGGATCGCAAGGTCGTCATCGGCCGCGTGATCGAGCGCATCAAGGGCGGCCTCGCGGTCGACATCGGCGTGCGCGCGTTCCTGCCCGGCTCGCAGATCGACGTCCGCCCCGTCCGCAACCTCGATTCGCTGCGCGGCCAGGAGCTGCGCATGCGCGTGATCAAGGTGAACAAGAAGCGGGGCAACATCGTGCTGTCCCGCAAGGTGCTCATCGAAGAGGAGAACGCGGAGAAGAAGAAGGACACGCTCGCGAACCTCGCCGAGGGCAAGGTCATGCAGGGGGTGGTGAAGAACATCACCGACTACGGCGCCTTCATCGATCTCGGCGGCATCGACGGGCTGCTGCACGTCACCGACATGTCGTGGGGCCGGGCCCAGCACCCCTCCGAGCTCTTCAACGTGAACGACGAGGTGGAGATCATCGTCCTGAAGTTCGATCCGGCGACCGAGCGCGTGTCGCTGGGCTACAAGCAGCTCCACGCCGATCCGTGGACGTCGGCCGCGGACCGCTACCCCGTCGGGCAGCGGCTGCAGGGCAAGGTGGTCAGCCTCACCGATTACGGCGCCTTCGTCGAGCTCGAGCCGGGGGTGGAGGGCTTGATCCACGTCTCGGAGATGTCGTGGAGCAAGCGGGTCAAGCATCCTTCGAAGCTGCTCAACGTCGGCGACATGGTCGAGTCGATGGTGCTCGGCGTCGATCCGAACGCGCGGCGCATCGCGCTCGGGCTGAAGCAGATCGAGAGCAACCCGTGGCAGCAGCTCGGCGACAAGTACCCGGTCGGCTCGAAGATCACCGGCACCGTTCGCAACCTGACCGAGTTCGGCGCCTTCGTCGAGGTGGAGGAGGGCATCGACGGCCTGATTCACATCTCGGACATGTCCTGGAGCAAGCGGCTGAAGCACCCCTCCGACGTCATCAAGAAGGGTGAAGAGGTCGAGGCGATGGTCCTCAACATCGATCCCGAGAACCAGCGGCTCTCGCTGGGCCTCAAGCAGCTTGCGACCGATATCTGGGACGACTTCTTCTCCACCACCAAGGTGGGCGACGTCGTCGAGGGCAAGGTGGTGCGGATCACCAGCTTCGGGGCGTTCGTCGAGCTGGCCGAGGGGATCGAGGGCCTGATCCACGTCTCCGAGTTCGAGGACCAGGGGCGCGGCGACAAGACCGAGCTCACGGTCGACGAGACGATTCAGATGCGGGTGATCAAGCTCAGCCCGTCCGAGCGGAAGATCGGACTCAGCGTGCGCGCGCTGACCAGCGAGAACTTCGAGGCCGACTGGCGGAGCTACGCCAGCAGCGAGTCGCCCGAGGTGACGCTGGGGGATCACTTCAAGCAGCAGACGTCGTCGGACTAGGAAACTGCGCCGTAGAACGCGAGTGAGTTCCGAGGCGCAGGCTCCCGAGGCGGTGGGGCTGGGGCCAGACACGGAGCCTTGCGACGGGTTCGGCGGCGCTGGTGGCGCGGTGCTGGCGCGCTGAATCGAGGGAGGTCGTGGACCGGGGCAGCATGACCAAGGCGGTGTTGGTCGAGGAAGTGGCCCAGGTCACCGATCTCACCAAGAAGCACGCCGAGGTCATCGTCGAGACGGTGTTCCGCTGCATCGTCGATGCGTTGCACCGCGGCGAGAAGATCGAGTTGCGCGGCTTCGGCAGCTTCAGGCTCCGGCAGCGCGAGCCGCGCCGGGGACGCAATCCGAAGACCGGCGACCGGGTCGACGTGCCGCCCAAGAAGGTGCCGTACTTCAAGCCCGGCAAGGAGCTCAAGGAGCTGATCAACCGCGACCCGGACAGGGCCTCGCAGCCGGGCGCGGCGGACGCGGCCGGCACGGCGCCTGCGCCGGCCTCGCAGCCGCAGCCGGTGGCCGGCGCCGCCAACGCATTCCCGAAAGCGGAACGCATCGCGCACGAATCGGAGCCCCCGCGGGCGCTGCGCGGCGTCCGCCCGCCGGTGGGTCTTCGCCGTCAGGTCTCGCCCCGGTGATTCGCTGCCTGCCGTGAGGATGCGTTCCCGTGCAACGCCTCTGGGCCCCGTGGAGACTGAAGTACGTGACGGGCGCTGCGGCCGGTGAGTCGCCTGCGTGCGTCTTCTGCGCCGCCCTCGACCGGGCGGGCCCGTCGCCGTACCTCGTGTTTCGCGGCGAGTGCACGTTCGCGATTCTCAACAAGTACCCGTACAACAACGGCCACCTGATGGTCGTCCCGATGCGGCATATCGCCCGTCTGGCGGATGCGACCGCGGCAGAGCTGACCGAGCTGATCACCCTCACGCGGGTCGCCGAGATGGCGCTGACGGAGTCCTACGGGGCACACGGCATCAACGTCGGCATGAACCTCGGCCGGCCGGCCGGCGCGGGCGTGGTGGGCCATCTCCACGTGCACCTCGTGCCGCGTTGGGACGGCGACACCAACTTCATGACGGTCGTCGGCGATACGCGCGTGGTTCCCGAGGAGCCTGCCGCGAGCGTGGCCCGCCTGAAGCCGGTCTTCGAGCGTCTGGCGGCGGCGCCGTCGGCCGGGGATGCGCCATGCAGCTCGAGCTGACGGCCGAGCAGACCCGCTTTCAGCAGGCGGCGCGGGACTTCGCCGCCACCGCCGTGGCGCCCCGCGCCGCGGAGATCGACGCGTCCGACCGGTTTCCGGCGGGTCTCGTGTCCGCGGCGTCGGCGCAGGGGCTGCTCGGCGTGACGGTCCCCGAGGCCTGGGGGGGCGCCGGCCGCGACTACGTCAGCTACGCGCTCGCGATTGAGGCGGTGGCCGCCGCCAGCGCGACGCTGGGCGCCATCCTGGTGGTCAACAACTCGCTCGTGGCCGAGGTGCTGCAGCGCTTCGGCAGCGCCGAGCAGAAGGACCGCTGGCTCGTGCGGCTCGCGTCGGGTCGGACCGTCGGCGCGTTCGCCCTGTCCGAGGCGCAGGCCGGGACCGATGCCGGCCGGCAGGAGACGACCGCGGCGGCGGCGGGTGACGGCTACGTGCTGCGGGGGCGCAAGGTCTGGGTGGCCAACGGCGCCGCGGCCGAGGTCGCGATGGTCTTCGCGGCGACCGGGCCGGCCGCCGGCGGCCGCGGCGTGAGCGCGTTCCTCGTTCCGACGGACCGGCCGGGGCTGACCCGCGAGCCGACGGCGGACCCGCTCGGAGTGCGCGGTCTCGGCTGCGTCGATCTGCGGCTCGACGACGTCGAGGTCGGCGCGGACGCATTGCTGGCCGGCCCCGGCCGGGGATTCGACGTGGCGAAGTGGGCGCTGGACGGGGCTCGCATCGCCATCGGGGCCGAGGCGCTGGGCGTCGGGCAGTCGGCGTTCGAGGCGGCCCTGGGCCACGCTCGGACCCGGCAGACGTTCGGCCATCCCATCGGCCGCTACCAGGCGATTCAGTGGCAGATTGCCGACAGCGCCACCGAGCTGGAGGCTGCGCGCATGCTCGTCCTGCGCGCGGCGGCGGCGAAGGACGTGCGGGAGCGGATTACCCTGGAAGCTTCCATGGCGAAGCTCGCCGCCTCGGAGGCGGCCCTGCGCGCCGCGGATCGTGCGATGCGCATCCTCGCCTCGGCCGGCTACCGGCGCGGCACGGTGGTGGAGCGGCTGCTCCGGGACGCGCGGGCGCTGGAGATCGTGGCCGGCACCTCCGAGGCGCAACGGATGATCATCGCGGCGCAGGTGGCCGGCGGGACGGGTTCCCGCTGAGGGATCCGCGACGTGCGACTCGAAGACCTGTAACCCATGGCGTCGAGCGTGCTGTTGCCGTCCGCCGTCTGCTCGTCGGTGAGGCCGCCCGGCGCGTCAGCGGCGGGTCAGCAACTGCTTGGCGATGGTCTGAAGCTGCAGGTTCGACGTTCCCTCGTAGATCTGGCCGATCTTGGCGTCGCGGTACAGCTTCTCCACCGGGTAGTCCTTCGTGTACCCGACGCCCCCGAAGAGCTGCACGGCGAGCGAGCTGACCCGCTCGGCCACCTGCGAGCTGAAGAGCTTGGCCATGGCGCCCTCGGTCAGGAACGGCTCGCCGGCGTCGCGCAGCCGGGCGGCGTTGTACGTCTGGAGGCGCGCGGCCTCGATCTCGGTGGCGGCCTGCGCGAGCTGGAACTGCACCGCCTGGAAGTCGGCGATCGGCTTGTCGAACTGCCTGCGCTCCTGCACGTAGCGCAGCGTGTGGTCGAGCGCGCCCTGCGCGAGACCGACCATCTGCGCCGCGATCCCGATGCGCCCTTCGTTGAGCGTCTCGATGGCCACCTTGTAGCCGCGGCCGACCTCGCCGAGGACGTTGGCGGCGGGGACGCGGCATGCGTCGAGCGACAGCTCGCAGGTACTGCTGGCGCGAATCCCGAGCTTGTCCTCCTTCCTGCCGACGGCGAAGCCGGCGCAGGCGCGCTCGACGAGGAACGCCGTGATGCCCCGGTAGCCCGCCGCCGGGTCGACGGTGGCGAACACGATGAACCAGTCGGCCTCGGCCGCGTTCGTGATCCAGAGCTTGCGGCCGGTCAGCACCCAGTGGTCGCCGTCGCGGACCGCGCGCGTCGTCAGGGAGAACGCGTCGCTGCCGGAGGCGGCCTCCGAGAGGGCGTAGGCCCCCACCGCGCGCGCGGCCAGCGCGGGCAGCAGCCGGCCCTGCTGCTCCTCCGAGCCCCACCGCAGGAGCGCGTTGACGACGAGGGTGTTCTGCACGTCGCAGACCACCGCGACGGCGGGGTCGACGCGTGCGAGCTCCTCCACCGCGAGGACCGACAGGAAGAAGTGTCCGCCCGCGCCGCCCCAGCGGTCCGGGATCTCGATGCCCATGACGCCGAGCCCGAAGAGCCGGTCGATGAGCTCGCGGGGCATGCTGCCCTCGGCGTCCATCCGGCGCGCGAGGGGGGCGATCTCGGCTTCGGCGAACGCCCGGACGCTGGCGCGCAGCAGGCGTTCGTCCTCCGCGAGGCGCGTGAGCGGGGCGGCGGTGGTGGCTTCGGGCGCGGGCGTCGCGGCGGTGCTCATGCGGCGCGATGGTATCATTGGAGCAACGCGCCAGCCTGCGAGGTCACCTATGAATACACGCTGGATCGCCGCCTTCCTGTGCGTCGGGCTGCTGCTGATGGTGTCCGCGTACGCCGGGCAGCGTCAGCCTGCCGCCGAACCGCAGTCCGAGCCCGGCTCCCAGGGAACGGACGTCACCACGCCCGAAGAGACCGCCGAACTCCAGGACAGCGTCCCCGTCTTTCGGAGCGGCATCAACTACGTCCGCGTCGATGCCTTCGTGACCGACGAGGACGGCAACCCGGTGTTCGATCTCACCCAGGACGACTTCGAGGTGTACGAGGACGAGGTCCTGCAGACGGTGGACTCGTTTCAGGTGGTCCAGGTCGACCCGACGCCGCAGCTCTCGGGCGAGCCGCTGACCAGCGTCGGGGTGACGCGGTCGGATCAGGAACTGGCCGCGTCGCGGCCGGACGTTCGCGTCTTCGTGATCTTCCTCGACGACTACCACGTGCGGGACGGCAACAGCATCCGGGCCCGCCGCATGCTCGTCGAGTTCATCGAGAACGACCTGATTCCGACCGATCTGGTCGGCGTGATGTACCCGCTGATGCCGGTGTCGGACGTGCGCCTGACCCGCGATCACGACGCTGTGATCAACGCCATCCGGCGGTTCGAGGGAGTCAAGTACGAGTACGAAGTGCGCAATCTGTACGAGGCGCGCTACAACATGTATCCGACGGAGATCGTCGAGCGGGTCCGGAACGAGGTGTCGCTGTCGGCCCTGCGCGGGCTGATGACGATGCTGGGCGGGCTCCGCGAGGGGCGCAAGTCGGTCCTGCTGGTGAGCGAGGGCTACACCAACTACGTGCCGCCGCAGTTGCGGAGCCAGGTCGCGGACCTGCGGGCGGACCCCAACATCAACCCGCAGGTGCTCAACCCGTTCGCGGGTGACAACCCCTACGAGGAGACGATGTCGTTCTTCGAGGGGAGCGCGATGATGCAGGATCTGCGGCGCGTGATCCGGACCGCCAGCCGTTTCAACGCCTCGGTCTACGCGGTGGATCCGCGCGGCCTCGCCGCCTTCGAGTTCGACATGGATCAGCCGCAGATCAGCTACCGCACCGATCAGCGCGCACTGCGCTTCACGCAGGACACGCTGCGGGTGCTGGCCGAGGAGACCGGCGGGCGCGCCATCGTGAACCAGAACGATCTGCGTCCCGGCCTGCAGCAGATGCTGGACGACGCGAGCGGCTATTACCTGCTCGGCTACAACTCGATCGCCGCGCCGACCGACGGGGAGTTTCACGAGATCGAGGTGCGCCCGAAGCGGCCGGGCCTGCGCGTGCGCGCCCGCGAGGGCTACTGGGCGGTCACCGTGCGCGACGTCGAGCGTTCGCTCACGACCCGTGCGCACGAGCCTCCCAAGGCGGTCGACGTCGCGCTGGCCGCCCTGGCCGAGCCGCGCCGCGGCCGGCTCGTCCGCACCTGGGTCGGCACGTCGCGGGCGGAGAACGGCAGGACCCGGGTCACCTTCGCCTGGGAGCCGACCGAGTCGCGAGGGCGGCGGGACAACGCGTCGCGCGTTCTCGTGACCGCCATGGGAGACACCGGAGGCGCCTACTTCCGCGGTCGCGTGCCGGAGCAGGCCCGGTCCTCGGGCCGCGGCACGACGCGCAGGCGGAGCCGCCGCGCGGCGGCGGCCGTCGCCCCCCCGGTCACGCGCGTGGAGTTCGAGGCGGATCCCGGCACCATGCAGATGAACCTGGCCATCGAGGGCGAGGCGGGAGAGGTGCTCGATCGGGATCGCGACGAGATCGTCATTCCGGACTTCACCCGGCCCGATATCGTCCTGAGCACGCCCTACTTCGTGCGCGCGCGGAATGCGCTGGAGTTCAACGCGCTGGTCGCCGACTGGAACGCGCCTCCCACCGTATCGCGGAGCTTTCGCCGCACCGACCGCCTGCTCCTGCGATTCGATGTCTACGCGCCGGGCGACGCGGCGCCGGACCTGGAGGCGAATCTGCTGAATCGGGGCGGCGACGCGGTGTTCCCGCTCGACGTTCGTGCGGCCGAGGACGGCGGCGCTTCCCGCCAGGTGGAGCTCGCGCCGGCGTTTCTGCCGCCCGGCGAGTACATCATCGAGATCCAGGCGTCGTTCGGTGACGGCGAAGCGAGCGAGATGGTCGCGTTTCGCCTCGGGTCGTGACCCGTCCCATGGCTGTCGCGAGCAAGCCGGCGCCTGCCGGGACCGGCGCGAAGGCGGCGTCGGGCGCCCGGCCGGCGGGTGTGAGTCCGCTGTACGGCCCGGCGGATCTCGCCGGCCTCGATTACGCCCACGATCTCAACGATCCCGGGGGTTTTCCCTACACCCGCGGCATCCATGAGTCGGGCTACGGGGGCAAGCTCTGGACCATGCGCCAGTTCTCCGGCTTCGGCACGCCGGAGGAGACGAATCGCCGCTACCGCGAGCTGCTGGCGGCGGGCGGCACGGGACTGAGCGTCGCCTTCGATCTGCCCACGCTCATGGGCCGCGACCCGGACGATCCGCTGTCGCGGGGCGAGGTGGGCAAGTGCGGCGTCAGCGTGGCGTCCCTGCCCGACATGGAGCGGCTGTTCGACGGGATCGCGCTCGAGAACGTCACGACCTCGATGACCATCAACGCCCCGGCGGCGATGATCTTCGCCATGTACCTGGTAGTCGCCGAGCGGCAGGGCGCCGACTGGTCGCGGCTGTCGGGCACGCTTCAGAACGACATCCTGAAGGAGTACATCGCCCAGAAGGAGTACATCTATCCGCCCCGGCCGTCGATGCGGCTCGTCACCGACGTGTTCGCCTTCTGCGCCGAGCAGGCCCCGCGCTGGAACACCATCTCGGTCAGCGGCTACCACATCCGGGAGGCGGGCGCGACCGCGCTCCAGGAGCTGGCGTTCACCCTCCGCGACGGCATCGAGTACGTGCAGTACGGCGTCGACGCCGGTCTCGACGTCGACCGGTTCGTGCCGCGGATCTCCTTCTTCTTCAACGCCCACAACCGGTTCTTCGAGGAGATCGCCAAGTACCGGGCCGCGCGCAAGCTGTGGGCGCACGTCATGCGGGAGCGCTTCGGCGCCAGGGACGAGCGTGCCTGGAAGCTCCGCTTCCACGCCCAGACGGCCGGCGTGTCGCTGACCGCGCAGCAGCCGTACAACAACGTCGTGCGCACGGCGGTGCAGGCGCTGGCGGCGGTGCTGGGGGGGGCGAACTCGCTGCACACCAACGCGCTCGACGAGGCGCTGGGGCTCCCCACCCGCGAGGCGGCGCTGCTGGCTCTGCGGACGCAACAGGTCATCGCGCACGAGAGCGGGGTGCCGGCAGCGGTGGATCCGCTCGGCGGGTCTTTCTTCGTCGAAACGCTGACCCGCGAGCTCGAGGCCGGCGCGTGCGAGTACATGGACAAGATCGACGCCCTGGGCGGCATGGTGCCGGCCATCGAGGCGGGCTATCCCCAGCGGGAGATCGCCAACAGCGCGTACCGGACGCAGCAGGCCATCGAAACGGGCGAGCAGACCGTCGTCGGCGTCAACCAGCACGTCGACGAGACGCCGCCGGCGCTCGAGACCCTCTACATCGACGAGAGCGCCGCCGAACGGCAGTCGGAGCGCCTGGCCCGGACGAAGGAGACGCGCGACCCCCGGGGGGTCGAACGGACGCTCGATGCGCTGCGGCGCAACGCGGCCGGCGAAGGCAATCTCATGCCGCCGCTGCTCGAAGCGGTGCGCGCGCACGCGACGCTGGGCGAGATGTGCGCGGCGCTGCGCGACGTGTGGGGCGAATACGAGGAGGCTCCGTCGGTCTGATGCGCAGGATTCGCGTCGTCATCGCCAAGCCGGGACTGGACGGTCACGACCGGGGGGCCAAGGTGATCGCGCGATCCCTGCGGGACGCGGGCATGGAGGTCATCTACACGGGCCTGCGCCAGACCCCGGAGCAGATCGTCGAAGCGGCGCTGCAGGAGGACGCCGACGCCATCGGCGTATCGATCCTGTCCGGCGCGCACAATCACGTCTGCCCGCGGATGATGGCGCTGCTCGCCGAGAAGGGCGCGCGGGACGTGCTGGTGGTCGTCGGCGGCATCATTCCCGACGCCGACATCCCGCGCCTGCGCGAGATCGGGATCGAAGGGGTGTTTCAGCCGGGGACGTCGATGCAGACCATCGTCGACTTCATCACCACGCACGTGCGGGCCGACGCGCGCCCGCCGGCAGACGCTTCTTGACGGTCGCCGGCCCCGCCGGTACGCTGCCACGAACATGCCCTATACGCTGTTGCTGGCCGACGACAGCGCCACCATCCAACGCGTGGTGGAGCTGACGTTCGCGAGTGAGGACATCGACGTCGTAACGGTCGGTGACGGCACGCAGGCCATCGAGGCCATCGAGCGTGACGCGCCCGACATCGTGCTCGTCGACGTCAGCATGCCGGGCCGGGACGGCTACGAGGTGGCGTCGTTCGTGCGGAGCGACCCGGCGCGCGACCGGATTCCTGTCGTGCTGCTGACGGGGGCGTTCGAGCCCCTCGACGAGTCGCGGTGCGACGCCATCGGCCGCCACGAGGTGCTCGTCAAGCCGATCGAGCCGCGCCAGATCGTCGGCAAGGTGCGGGAACTGCTGGATCTTCCTCCGCAGGACGCCCCGGCCGCCGTCGCCGCGGCCGGTGATCTCGTGGCGGACCCGCCCGAAGCTGTCGTAGCGGCAGCCCCCGCGCCCGGAACCGCGGAGGTGGTCGAAGAGGCCATCCGGGAGGCGCCCGCGGCGGATGCGGCGGAACCGGTCGGCGTCTCCGTGTCGGAAGAGCCGGCGTGGGACGGCGCCGGGGCGGCCGAGGAGGCCGTCCCCGACGGATCCGCAGCGGGCTCGGCCGAGGGGATCGCCGAGGTGGTCTCCGAAGCACCCGCCGCCGCGGCGGAGACGGTGGCCGGCGAAGGGGTGGGTGGCCCGCCGGTCGGCGCCGGCGGTTCGGTCCTGGCGCAGTCCTTCGTGACGTTCCTCGCCGTGGAGCAGGGCGCCGAGCCGCCCGTGCTGAACGCCGCTCCCGGTGCGGAGGGAGAGGCGCCGGCGCCGCAGGTTACCGACGAGATGATGGACGAGCTCGTCGATCGCGTCGTCCAGCGGCTCCGCGAGACCGTTCTGCGGGATACGGTCGCCGAGGTCGTCTCGCGCCTGGGGGAGCGGCTCGCGCAGGCCGAGATCCCGTCCGCCGCCTCCGACTCCGAGTGAGCCGCGCCCGTTCCGCACGCCGATCCCGCCCGCCCGGAACAACCACTGCTCCTGATACGATCCCGGTCCGATGCGAGAGTTGACGAAGGTATTCGAGCACGCCGCGGTCGACCCCAGGTGGTATGCCTACTGGGAGGAAATCGGGGCGTTCCGGGCCGATCCCGAGTCGGGCCGGCCGCCGTTCAGCATGGTGCTGCCACCCCCCAACGTGACCGGCTGGCTGCACATCGGCCACGCCCTGAACCAGACGCTGCCCGACGTCGTCGCCCGCTGGAAGCGCATGAACGGGCACGATGTGCTCTGGCTGCCCGGCACCGATCACGCGGGCATCGCAACGCAGAACGTCGTCGAGAAGCAGTTGGCGGCGGAAGGGAAGTCGCGCCACGACCTCGGCCGCGAGGCGTTCGAGGCGCGGGTGTGGGAGTGGGTCGCGAAGAGCCGCGGGACGATCACGAGCCAGATGCGCAAGCTCGGCTCGTCGGTCGACTGGTCGCGCGAGCGGTTCACGCTCGACGAGAGCCTCTCACGCGCCGTGCGGCGCGTCTTCGTGACGCTCTACGAAGACGATCTGATCTACCGGGCGAAGTACCTGGTGAGCTGGTGCCCGCGGTGCCGGACCGCGCTGTCCGACCTGGAGGTGGCGCATGCGCCGGCCCGCGGCAGGCTCTACCATATCCGGTATCCCTACACCGGCGGCGGCGGCGCGATCACCGTGGCGACGACGCGGCCGGAGACGATGCTGGGCGATACCGCCGTCGCCGTGCACCCGGGCGACGAGCGCTACGCGGCAGTCGTCGGCCGGACGCTGACCCTGCCGGTCATCGGGCGCGCCCTCCCCGTGATCGCCGACGACTTCGTCGACCCCGCTTTCGGCACCGGCGCCGTGAAGGTCACACCGGCCCACGATCCCAACGACTTCGCAATGGGAGAGCGCCACCGGCTCGATCGGGTCTCGGTCATCGACGAGGACGGCCGGATGACGCCGGAGGCAGGGCCGTACGCGGGGCAGGACCGCTTCGCGGCTCGCAAGGCGCTCGTCGCCCGGTTGGAGGCCGATGGCCTGCTCGTCGGGGTAGAGGATCACGAGCACGCCGTGGGGCAGTGCCAGCGCTGCTCGACGGTCGTCGAGCCGCTGTTGTCGACGCAGTGGTTCGTGCGCATCGAGCCGTTGGCGAAGCGGGCGCTGGCGGCGGTGGCCGACCACGACACGCGCTTCGCGCCCGACAACTGGACCCGTACCTACAACGAGTGGATGACGAACATCCACGACTGGTGCATCTCGCGCCAGCTCTGGTGGGGACACCGCATTCCCGCCTGGTACTGCGATGCGTGCGGGAAGCTGCGCGTCGCCGAGGAGGCGCCGGACGCCTGCGGCTGCGGCGGGGCGCTGCGGCAGGATACGGACGTTCTGGACACCTGGTTCAGCTCCGGGCTGTGGCCGTTCAGCACGCTGGGCTGGCCGGACGAGACCGCGGACCTGGCGCGCTACTACCCCACGAGCCTGCTCATCACCGCCCACGACATCATCTTCTTCTGGGTCGCGCGCATGATGATGCTCGGCCTGCGGTTCAAGCAGGACGTGCCGTTCCGCACCGTGTACGTGACGTCGCTGGTCCGCGACGAGCACGGCCGCAAGATGAGCAAGTCGAAGGGCAACGTCGTCGATCCGCTCGAGGTGATGGGGGAGATCGGAGCCGACGCGTTCCGCTTCACGCTGGCCGCGCTGGCATCCCCCGGCATGGACATCTCCCTGTCGGAGGGGCGCCTGCGAGCCTACCGGCAGTTCATCAACAAGATCTGGAACGCCTCGCGCTTCGTCCTGATGCACGTGCCGGACACGCTCTCCGAGAGGCCGGCGCCGCCGCCCCCGGAGACGCTGGACGTGATTCACCGCTGGATGCTGCACCGTGTCAGCGACCTGGCGGGAGAGATCGACGACGCGCTCACCCGGTTCCGGTTCGACGTGGCCGCGGACCGCCTCTACCACGTCTTCTGGCACGAGTACGCCGACTGGTACATCGAGCTGGTCAAGCCCGAGCTGCAGGCGGGCGGGGCGGAGCGCGAGCGTGCCGTGGCGGTCCTTCTGGAGGTCCACGACCGGCTGCTGCGCTTGCTGCATCCGTTCATCCCCTTCGTGACCGAGGAGGTGTGGCAGGTGCTGCCGCCGCGGGCGGGAGACGGGACGGATTCGCCGGGGCGCGGCCGCACCATCACGCTGTCGGCGTTCCCGGCGCCGGTCGAGGCCTGGAAGGACGCCGACGCCGTCGCGACGATGGGGTTGCTGCAGGACGTGGTGACGGCGGTGCGGACGGTCCGTTCCGAGTGGGGAGTGCCGCCCGCGCAGAAGATCGACGTCCTGGTCCACGGCGCGGACGCGGCGGCGGCGGCGACCCTGCGCCGGCATCCGGGCCACGTGACCCGACTTGCCGGACTGGCCCGCCTGGACGTTGCGGCCGAGGCGCCGCGGGCCGCGCCGGACACGGTCCGCCGGGTCGTGCGCGGTTTCGAGGTGCACGTGCCGCTGGCCGGAATCGTGGACCGGACGAAGGAGGCGGACCGCGTGGCCCGCGAGCTGGCGAGGCTGACGAAGCAGCGCCGCGGTCTGCAGGCCCGGCTGGCGAACCCGGCGTTCCTCGAGCGCGCGGACCCGGACGTCGTGCGGGACACGCGCAACCAGGAGGCGGAGGTGGGCCGGCGGCAGGAGAAGCTGGAGCAGATCCTCGCGGAGCTCGGATCATGACCGGCGCGGCCTTCGCGCCGCTCGACCCGGCCGACTACCGCGACGTCGTGCGCGGCGCCCTAGAGGAGGATCTCGACGGCGGCGACGTCACTTCCGACGCGACGGTGACTCCCGGGCAGCGCGGCCGCGGCGAGCTCCACGCCAGGCAGGCGTGCGTGCTGGCGGGAATCGAGATCGCGGCCGAGGCGTTCCGCCAGCGGGATGCGGAGGCCGTCATGCGTTGGCGTCGGCGGGACGGTGAGCCGTGCGCCGCCGGCGAGGTGATTGCCACCGTCGAGGGACTCGCCGCGGCGTTGCTGAGCGCCGAGCGGACCGCCCTGAACTTCCTGCAGCGCCTGTCCGGGATTGCCACCTCCGCGCGGCGCTACGTCGCGGCGGCAGACGGCCGGACCACGATTCTCGATACCCGCAAGACGACCCCGACGCTGCGCGCACTCGAGAAGTACGCGGTGCGAGCCGGCGGCGCGGCCAATCACCGGTACGGGCTCGGCGACGGCCTCCTCATCAAGGACAACCACGTGCGGCTCGCCGGGTCCATCAGGGAGGCGGTGAGTCGTGCGCGGGCCGCGGGCCGCGGCATGCCGGTCGAGGTCGAGGCGCAGAGCCTGGCGCAGGTCGACGAGGCGCTCGACGCGGGGGCCGACGTCGTGCTCATCGACAACCTGTCGGACGAGCAGACCGGCGAGGCGATCGCGCGCTGCCGGGGGCGCGCCCGCACGGAGGTCTCCGGCGGGGTGACTCTCGGGCGGCTGCCCGCGCTGGCCGCCCTGGCCCCGACGTACGTGTCGGTCGGGGCGTTGACGCATTCGGCGCCCGCCGTCGACATCAGCTTCGAGATGGCGCCGGGGCCATGAACACGGGGCCTGCCGCGTTGCCGTCGAACCTCGCCGCGGCGCTGGCCGCCCGGCCGGAGCTCGGTGCGGCTGCCGTGCGGTACTTTCCGGAGCTGGCGTCGACCAACGACACCGCGGCGGCGCTGGCCGCGGCCGGCGCCGCGGACGGGACGGTGGTGCTGGCGGAGCGCCAGACCGCCGGTCGCGGCCGGCGCGGCCGGGCCTGGGATTCCCCGGCCGCGGCCGGGCTGTACCTGTCGGTCGTCCTGCGGGGACGCCAGTCGCCGGTGATTACGCTGCTGGCGGGCGTAGCGGTGGCCGAGGCGGTGCAGGCGACAGCCGGCGCAGCCGTCGATCTGAAGTGGCCGAACGATGTCGTGGCGCCGCCGCCGGCGGGCGGAGGCTCGGCGTGCCCGGGGCCGAAGGTCGCCGGGATCCTGACCGAGGTGGTGCCGGCCGGAGGCGAACGGGACGATGCCGCGGTGATCGGGATCGGCGTCAACGTGCGGACCCGCGCCTTTCCGGTGGAACTGGCCGGCCGTGCGGCGGCGCTCGAGTCGCTGGCCCGGCGGCGCGTGGATGGTTTCGCGTTGTGCGCCGACCTGCTGGTGCGATTGGCCCGTTGGCGGCGGCGGCAGGCGGCGGAGGGAGACGCCTTCGTCGTCGCGCGCTGGCGGGCGCTGGCACCGAGCAGCCGGGGTGCGGCGGTGTCGTGGGACGCGGGTGGAACCTGCCGGCGCGGGGTGACCGCCGGCGTCGACGACGGCGGGGCGCTGCTGGTGTCGTGCGGCGGGCGCACCGAACGCATAGTGGGCGGAGAGGTGCGGTGGGGGTGACAAGGGGCCAGACGGCCGAGGTCGGATCGGATGCTGCTCGCAATTGACGTCGGCAACACCAACGTCGTCCTCGGGCTCTTTGCCGGCGCGGCTCTCGAGCGCCGCTGGCGGCTGGCGACCCTGCCCGACCGTACCGCGGACGAGCTCTGGGTGCTGGTCAGCCGGCTGCTCGCCGAGCACGAGGTCGATCCCGCGCGGATCGACGGGGTCGTGATGTCTTCCGTCGTGCCGGCCCTGACGCGGGCCGTCTCGGACATGATCGGGCGGGGACTCGGACACGACGTGCTGCGGGTCGACGCCGGCAACGCGGGTCTGCCGGTCGGCTACGACAACCCGGCGGAGGTGGGCGCCGACCGCCTCGTCAACGGGGTCGCGGCAGTGCGGATGTACGGGGGCGCGGAGCGTCCGATCGTGGTCGTCGACTTCGGAACGGCGACCACCTTCGACGTGATCTCGGCCGGCGGCGAGTACCGCGGCGGCGTGATCTGCCCGGGCATCGAGATCTCGGCCGACGCTCTCTATCAACGGGCCGCGCAGTTGCCGCGGGTAGAGGTCCGGAAGCCGGCCGCGGTGATCGGGCGCAGCACCGTCGCTTCGATGCAGTCCGGGCTCTTCTATGGCTACGTGGCGATGGTCGAAGGCATCGTGCAGCGGCTCCGCGCCGAGATCGAGGGCGGCGACGGGCTGTTGTGCATCGGCACGGGCGGGCTCGCCGGCGACATCGCGGCCGAGACGTCGCTGATCGACCACGTGGAGCCGGACCTCACGCTGGCCGGCCTTCGCTTCGTCTGGGAGCGCATCCGGGAGGGCGGCGTTGGTTGAGCGACGGCGGTTCGGACGCCGGACGTCCGGTCCGTGATGCGGGGCAATCGAGTGGACCCGGGCGAGCTGTGCCGGGCGGTCGAGTCGTATCTCTGCCGCAAGAATGACGGTCATCTCATTCGAATCGTCGGTCCCGCCTTCGAGCTGGTGTGCGGCTGGGCGGCGGCGGGCATCCCGTTGCGCGTCGTCGAGCGCGGCATCGACCGGCGCCACCTGCGTTACCACGCCAGGGGGCCGAAGCGGCATCCGCTGCGCATCGAGTACTGCGAGGCCGACGTGCTCGACCTGTTCGACGAGTGGAAGCGTGCGGTGGGCCTGAGCACGGCGGCGGGCGTGATGGAGGAACCGCCGGGCGCGCCGCGAGTCGACGAGGCCCGTACAGAAGGGCGACCGGGCGTAGCGCGGAGTCGACGCTCCCTCGCCGCGCATCTCGATGATCTCGCCGCCCGTCTTTCCGCCTGGGATGCGCCGCCGGGCGCGGCGGTCCTCGAGAGCGTTCTGCAGGATGCTCGAGCGGCCGTCGAAGCTGCGCGTTCCGGCGGCAGGACGCTGCGGGGCGAGGCTCGCCGGCGGACGCTCGAGCGGTTGGCGGAGCTGGACCGGCGCCTGCCGGCTGCCGCGCGCGCCGATGCCGGCGACGACGTGCTGCGCGAGCTTCGGGAGGAGGCGCAACGTTCGCTGGAGGCGTTTCGGAGCCGGATGGCTGCCGCCACGTTCGCGAGCGCGCTCGAAGCCGCCACCGACCGGCTGCTCGCCGAGCACTTCAAGCTGCCGCGCCTGACGTTCGACTGAACGCCCCGCCGGGCGCGCGGCGCCCGGGACGCGGGAGCTACATTCGCGGCGGCACCTCGCAGCCCATCAACGCGAGAGCCCGCGTCAATTGGAGCCGGCAGTAGAGAACCGTCCCCGCGCGCCACAGCCTCGTGGGCCCGTCCTCCTCGTTCACCACCGGACAGCGGTGGTAGAACGTGTTGAACGCCTGCGCGAGGCCGAACGCGTACTTGGCGAGCACGGACAGCTCGATCGCGCGGATCGACTGATCCGCGACCTCGTCGAGCCTGGCCGCCTCGAGCAGCAGGGCCCAGGTGGCGGTTCCGTCGCCCGGGCCCGCCAGGGGTCCGGCCGGCAGCGGGGTGAGCGCCGCCGTCAGCGTCTCGTCGTTCAGGCCCTCCCGCTCGTACAGCTTGCGCAGGATGTTCGCCGCGCGAACCGCGGCGTACTGCACGTAGGGGCCGCTCTCGCCCTCGAAGCTTAGCGCCTCGTCGATGTCGAACGCGATGAGCTTTCCGCGGGAGTACTTGATCATGAAGTAGCGGATGGCGGCAGTGGCGATGGCCTTCGCGATCCTCGTGGCCTCGGCGCCGTCCGCCGACAGATCGGCATGGCGCGCGACCACCTCCCCCCGCGCGGCCTCTGTAAGCCGATCGAGGAGGTCGTCCGCCTTCACGCCGAGCCCCTTGCGCCCGGAGACCTCGACGAACGGCCGGTCCGCCTGCGAATCGACGGCCTGGCCGAGGGCGCGCGCCGTCGTCGGCGACAGCGCCACCATCTCGTACGAGACGTGCACGGAGCGCTCCGCCTCGGCGGCGCGTCCGACGGCGGTGAGGGCCTGCTTGAGCAATTGCTGGAGGTAGGCCTGCCGCGTGTCGATGACGTTGTAGACGGCGTCGGCCCGGCCGAACGCCGCGCCGTCCGGCGCGGTCTCGCCGGCGCCGGACGTGGTCGACCAGAGCGGGCGGCCGGAGCGCTGCACGCCGTGGGGGCGATAGTGGAAGTCGCGCTCGAGCACCCCGAGCTTCCAGAACTGGTAGGCGATGTCCTTGCCGACGTAGGTGACGGTCCCGTTCGAACGCACGATTACCTTGGAGCGCGACTTCGGTCCGCCCTCGCCGGCGCCGGGATCGTCTTCCGGCGGAGCGTTGCCGTCGAGCGGCATCACCCAGCAGCCGGCCTGGGGACCGGTGGTCTCGAGTCGCACCGCTCCCGTCTCCTTGAGCACCTCGAAAGCGCGCGACCAGAAATGGAGGCGCAGGATGTCGCCCTCCCAGGTCAGCAGGTCGTACTCGACGTTCATCCGGTCCATCGTGGCCAGATGGCAGCGGACTATGCGGTCGGCGACCAGGCGTCCGATCCGGGCCGTCGGGTCGGTGTCGGTCTCGAGGTCGTGCAGGGCGCCGGCCCTGTGGGCGAGCCGGTCCGCATCCTCATCGTACCAGGCGGTCACGCGCGCGTACAGATCCCAGCAGTAGTGGTCGAAGCGGGGCCGCTCGGCGAGCGCGGCCACCGCTTCCAGCGACAGCCGCTCCAGTTGCCGAAGGCCGACGACCACGTCCGCCACCTGCACTCCGGTGTCGTCGATGTAGTTCTGGACCTCCACCGGGACGCCGAGAAAGCGCAGCAGCCGGACCAGGGTGTCGCCGAGCGCGGCGTTGCGCAGGTGCCCGACGTGGGCCGCCTTGTTGGGATTGATCGCGGTGTGCTCGACGATGGCCTTGCGGATGCCCCGGCCGCCGCCGGTTGCCGAAGGCGGCGGCGCGAGCACGCGGCGGGCGAATCGTGCGCGGTCCAGGAAGATGTTGACGTAGCCGTTGGGCGCCGGCTCGACCCGCTCCACGCCGTCGATCGCGCCGAGGGCGCCGACGATCTCGGCCGCGATGGCGCGCGGCGCCTTGCGCAGCACACGCGCGAGCTCGAAAGCCACGGTGACGCCCAGATCGCCCATCGCGCGATCCGGCGGGTACTGGATCGCGACGTCCGGCTGCCGGTCGGGGCCGAGTCCGTACAGTTCGACCAGCACGTCGCGCACGCGCGACCGCACGGCCGCGTGCATGCCGAGAATCATGGCGTGTGCTCCCGTGTGCAGACGAACGCCCGCCGGCGCGCGGGCCGGGGCCGGACCTCACCGGCCATGGTAGGCGGCGATGGCCAACGCGCGCGCATGGTCTGCCGGCGTGTTGACGTTGAAGAAGAGTGTGCCATCGGGATCGAACGGTGCGATGACGTCCGCGCCCATCTCGTGCCGCCGCATCGCCTCCACCGCCGCGATCGTCCGCAGCTTCCCGGCCGCGACCCGGCGCTCGATGAGCGAGGCGCAGGTCGCCCGATAGCAGGCGCAGAGGGGCTGGTAACCATCGTCGGTGCGCGGGATCGTAACCTCCGCCGCGCGGTCCGCGCGCCACAGGCGGTCGAGGAACGCCGTGCTCAGAAAGGGCATGTCGCCGGCCACCACCAGCGTCCGCGGCGAGCGCGAGCCGCGCAGGGCCGCGTGCACGCCGCCGAGCGGGCCTGCGCCGCCCAGAACGTCGGGGTGCACGGGCACGCCGAGCCCGGCGTAGGTTGCACGGTCGTTCGCCACGATGAACACCTGATCGACCACCGGCCGGAGCACCGCCAGAAGGCGGTCGACGATGCGCCGGTCGCCAAGGGGAAGCAGCAGCTTGGGCCTGCCGCGGAAGCGGCGCGCCCGGCCGCCGGCGAGGATGGCCGCCGTCGACATCGCCGACGGAAACCTTATCAGATCCGCCGCGAGCGGCGGCGCAGGCGCGGGTACGCGTTGACACTGTCCAGGGGCTCGGCTACCGTGAGAGTAGCGTCACGCCCAGGCACCGACATGTCGATCAGTCAGGCCCGTCGTCGGATTCCGCGCCTGTTCCGGTGGGGCGCCGCCATCTGGATGCTGATGCTGATGGCGGCCGCATGGCCGGGCGCGCAGGAGGAAGAGGCGGGCGGCCGTCCAGTCGTCTACGCCACGGAGGTCGAGGCGCTCATCCACCCCGTTTCCGCCGAGTACATCGGCCAGACTCTCGACGAGGCGGACCGCGCGGGTGCGGATCTGGTGGTCTTGATCCTGCGGACGCCGGGCGGGCTCGTCGATTCCACGCGCGAGATCAACACCCGGATCATCGAGGCGGAGACGCCGGTCGTCGTCTACGTCGGTCCGAGCGGCACCCGCGCCGCGTCGGCGGGCTTCCTGATCACGATCGCCGCCGACGTGGCGGTCATGGCCCCGGGCACGCACATAGGCGCCGCGCACCCGGTCTCCGGCACCGGCTCCGAGATGGACGACGCCGCGTCCCAGAAGGCGGCCTCGGACGTGGCAGCCTATGCGCGGTCGCTGGCGAGCCAGCGGCAACGCAACGTCGAGCTGGCCGAGAAGGCGGTCACCGAGAGTCTGTCGTTCACGGAGCGCGAAGCCCTCGAGGCGGAGCCGCCGCTGATCGACCTCATCGCCTCGGACCTCGACGACCTGCTCGAGCAGCTCGACGGCCGCGAGGTGCGCCGCTGGGATGGCAGCGTCGAGGTCGTGCGAACGGCGGACGCGGAGATCGAAACCGTCGCGATGAGCTGGCGGCAGAGGCTGTTGAGCGCCATCGCGCACCCGCAGATCGCGGTGCTGCTGTTCAGCCTCGGCAGCCTGGGACTGACCATCGAGCTCTGGAACCCCGGCGCCGCCGTGCCCGGCATCGTCGGCGCCGTCTGCCTGCTGCTCGCGTTCTTCGCGTTCCAGATCCTCCCGATCAACTACGTCGGCCTCCTGCTCATTCTGTTCGGGATGGTCCTGCTCGTGATCGAGATGTTCACGCCGACCTATGGCCTGCTGGCCGTCAGCGGCATCGTGAGCATGCTGTTCGGCGCGGTGATGCTGTTCGATTCCCCGGCCCCGGAGATGCAGCTCGGCTGGCCGTTCATCGTTTCCACGATGCTGGCTCTGGCGCTGGTCACCGGGGCGCTGGCCCGGCTGGGGATCAAGGCGCACCAGGTCAGCGCCGTCACCGGGGTGGACGGCATGGTCAACCGGGAAGGGCGCGCGATCGACCCGATTCCGGCCGGCGGGCGGGGGCGGGTGTCGACGCGGGGTGAAATCTGGACGGCCGCCGCCGCGCCCGATGCGGACATCGCCGGAGGCGACCCCGTGCAGGTGGTCGCGGTCCAGGGAATGGTGCTCACCGTACGGCGCGTGGGGCCGCCGTCAGAGGAAGGATCGGAGTCATGAACATCGGCCCGGAACTCATCGTCCTGCTCGTCGTCCTGCTGTATTTGGCGAACTCCGTCAAGATTCTCAACGAGTACGAGAGGGCGGTGATCTTCCGTCTCGGCAAGCTCTATCCGCGCCCGAAGGGGCCCGGCGTCATCCTGGTGTTCGCGCCGATCGACCGCTTGGTCCGCGTCAGCCTGCGAACCATCGTCATGGACGTGCCTCCGCAGGACGTCATCACGAAGGACAACGTCTCGGTCAAGGTGAACGCCGTCGTCTACTTCCGCGTCATGGACCCGCAGCGGTCGGTGGTCGAGGTCGAGAACTTCCACTACGCGACGTCGCAGCTCGCCCAGACGACGCTGCGCAGCGTGCTCGGGCAGGTGGAGCTGGACGGCCTGCTGTCGGAGCGCGAGCAGCTCAATCAGCAGCTTCAGCAGATCCTGGATCTGCACACCGATCCCTGGGGCGTGAAGGTCTCGTCGGTCGAGGTCAAGCACGTCGACCTGCCGGTCGACATGCAGCGCGCGATGGCCGCGCAGGCGGAGGCCGAGCGCGAGAAGCGTGCTAAAATCATCCACGCGGATGGCGAGTTCATCGCTTCAGAGAAGCTGTCGCAGGCTGCCGAGGTCATCGGCAGGCAGCCGTTGGCGGCGGTTCTCCGCTACCTGCAGACCTTGACGGAGATCGCCGGAGAGAAGAACTCCACCATAGTCTTTCCGCTGCCGATAGATCTGCTGGGCGCATTGTCCGGCAAACGCGACGGGTGAGTGTGGCGCGAAGATCTCACGACGGGAACGGCCTCGGGGCGAAACACGTCATCTTTCTGGCCATGACCAGCGCCGGCTTGGCCGTCGTGGTTTTCCTGCTCGGCGTCATGGTGGGTCGCGGCGTGTCGGTAATCGAGATGGTCACCGGCCACGGCTCCGCCAGCGCCAGCGGAGACGAACCGGTCGCAGCCGACGAGCGGCCCTCCCTGGTCAGCACCGGCCGGCGTGAACCCTCGGTGGCGGCGATCGACGGCGCCGAGCTGTCGTACTACGAGCGGCTCGACCGGGATCGCGGGGTAGAGCTCGACGCCCGGTTGCAGGCTCCGGATCCGACGGCCGAAGCGCGGAACGTGAACGGGGCCGGTGAGGCGCCGGCCGCATCAGCCGGCTCCGCCGCGCTGTTCGGCGGGTACTCGATCCACCTCACGACGCTGCGTGAGGGCGCCGCTGCCCACCGCATGGCCCAGGGGCTCGTCGACAAGGGTTACCCCGCGTTCGTTGTCGCCCCTGTGTCGGGCGCGCCCGTGCAGGTGTTCCGGGTGCGCGTCGGGACCTATGTGGACCGGGCGGAGGCAGAGCGCGTCCTGCAGCGGCTCGAAGGGGAAGAGTCGTTCAAGCCCTGGATCACGCGCCAGGATTCTGCGCCGTAGAACGGTGCCGGATCCTGGGCAGGCCCGGTTGGGCGGAAATCGGAGCCACGGGCGGCGATTGCCGGGCCAGCCTGCACTCCGCCGGAGCCAGCAATTCGTGCCCTCCCTGCCGCTCGCCGCCCTCTCGGGCGTGCTGCTGTTTCTGAGCTTTCCGAACCTGGGCCATCCGGCTGTCGCGTGGCTGGCCGTGGTGCCGCTGCTCGTCGCCTTGGCCCGGGCGAACCCGTGGCAGGGGTTGCGCCTCGGTGCGGTCACCGGCGTCGTGCACTTTGCGGGAACGCTCTACTGGATTCCCGCCGTCATGGTCGACTACGGCGGGTTGCCGGCCGCCGCCGCTTGGCCCGTGCACGCGCTGCTCGTGGTTTTCCTGGCGCTGTTTCCCGCGCTTTTCGCGGCAGGGGTGGCCGATCTGGCCCTCCGTTTCGGAGCGCGGGGGCTGCTGTTCGCGCCCGCATTGTGGGTGACGACGGAGCTGGGACGCATCCATCTCTTCACGGGGTTTCCCTGGGCGTTGCTCGGCTACAGCCAGGTGCCGTTTCCCGCCGTCGCCCAGACGGCGAGCATCGCCGGCGTGCTCGGCGTGTCGGCGTTGGTGGTGCTGGTGAACGCGACCATCGCGTACGCCGTCGTGGCTGCGCCCGGAACGCGACGCACGCCGGTGCTGGCGACCGCTGCCGTAGTCTTCGCCGCCGCGGCGTTCGGCGCCTGGCGCATAGAGGACGGATCTCTGCTGCGGGCCGGGGATCCGTTGCGGGTGGCGGCGCTCCAGGGCAACGTCCGCCAGGACGAGAAATGGAATCCGCTGCGCGGCGACGCCATCCTCGACACCTATCTCGGGCAGACGCGGCGAGCGGCCGCCGCGGGGGCCGGGCTGGTGGTCTGGCCGGAGTCCGCGACGCCGTTCGCGCTCGATCGGGATCCGCGCGGCGAGGCGGTGCGGGCCGTGGCGCGGGAGACCGCGGCGCATCTCCTCGTCGGCACGACCGAGGTCGTGCGGGAGGGCGGCACGCGGTACTACAACGCCGCCTACCTGATCGAGCCGGAACAGGGATCGACGTCGGGTGTGTATCGCAAGCAGCGCTTGGTACCGTTCGGGGAGTATGTGCCGCTGCGGCAGGCGCTCTTCTTCGTGTCGCCGCTGGTGGAGTCGGTGGCCGGTTTCTCTGCCGGCACGGAGTCCCGGACGCTGCCGGTCGGCGGAAGTGCGGTGGGCACCGCCATCTGCTACGAGATCATCTATCCTGGTCTGGTGCGGGAGTTCGTGCTCCGCGGCAGCCGGTTGCTGTCAACGGTCACGAACGACGCCTGGTACGGCCGCTCGGCCGCTCCGTACCAGCACTTTCAGCAGGCGACGATGCGGGCGATCGAGCAGGGGCGTTTCCTCGTCCGTGCCGCGAACACCGGCATCAGCGGCGTCATCGATCCCTACGGCCGGGTGCTGGCGCGGTCCGGGCTCTTCGAGCCCGCGGTGGTGGTCGAGGACGTACGGCTGCTCGATGACCTCACGGTCTACGGGAGATTCGGGGACGCGCCTGCCTATGCCGGCGCGGCAATCGCCGCCCTCGCCCTGTGGGGTGGGCGGCGGCGCTGGATTCGCGGTTGACGGGACGGAGGCAGACTCGTGGCCATAGCCCTGGACGAGAACGTTCGCCGGTATCAGGATCTGGTCAAGCGCGCGGCTGACTTGCGGAGCTATCTTTGACCCCGCCGCCGTCGAGTCGGAGATGGCGGAGTTGGAGCGGCAGGCCGCCGCGCCGGACTTCTGGAACGACCAGGCCGCCGCGCAGCGCGTGCTGCAGCGGCGCCGCCGGCTGCAGGAGGACTTCGACCTCGCCGGGTCGCTGCGCCGCAAGGCCGACGATCTCGCAGTGCTGTTCGAGTGGGCCGAGCAGGGCGAGGACGTAGCCGGAGACGTCGCGGCCGGACTCGTCGACCTGCGCGAGGAGGTGGAGGGCGCCGAGATCCGCAAGATGCTCGGCGGCGAGCACGACCAGCGCAACGCCATCGTCTCGATCCACCCCGGAGCCGGCGGGACCGAATCGCAGGACTGGGCGGAGATGCTGCTGCGGATGTATCTGCGCTGGGCGGAGCGCCGCGGCTTCTCGCGTGAAGTGATCGACGCGCAGCCCGGCGACGAGGCCGGCGTGAAGAGCGCCACCGTCACCGTCGACGGCGACTACGCCTACGGGTTGCTCCTCGCCGAGGCGGGCATCCACCGGCTGGTGCGCATCTCGCCGTTCGATCAGGCGTCTCGCCGCCATACGTCCTTCGCATCGGTGTTCGTCTGGCCGGAGCTGCCGGACGACGTCGAGCTCGACATCGAGGAGAAGGACCTGCGCATCGACACCTACCGGTCGAGCGGAGCCGGCGGTCAGCACGTCAACGTTACCGATTCCGCGGTGCGGATCACCCACCTGCCGACCGGCATCGTCGTCTCCTGCCAGAACGAGCGCTCGCAGCACCGCAATCGGGACGCGGCGATGGCGGTGCTCCGGGCGCGGCTGTACGACCGGCGGATCAAGGAGCAGCAGGATCGGCTCGAGGAGATCGGGGGCGAGAAGAAGGACATCGCCTTCGGCAGCCAGATCCGCAGCTATGTCCTCCATCCCTATCGGATGGTCAAGGATCACCGGACCAGAGTCGAGGAAGGCAATGTCGATCGCGTCCTCGACGGCGACCTCGACGCCTTCATCAAGGCCTACCTGATGCAGAAGGCATCCGGAACGCGCGAGAAGTCCAGGGGAGGCCCGGAGTCCGCGCCGTAGTTTCCGGTCAGGTCCGGTCGGGCGGCAATCCGAGCCGGCGGCGACGATTGTCGGGCTAGGAGTCTGCGCCGTAGAACGGCGTAGACTCCTAGTCAGGCCCGGTTGGGCGGCAAGCGGAGCCGCAGGCGACGATTGTCGGGCTAGCGCGGAAACGCCGTGCCGGGTTCCGTACCCGCGATGAACGCTTCCTCGACGGGACGGTAGGTTCCAGGCCCGGCAGGCTCGCCGGTCTCCGGATCCACGGAGACGAAGACGATGTTCGTCGGCGGATCGAACACCGGCTGTTCCGTGCGGTCTCCGACGTAGGCCTCCATGAAGTCGATCCAGATGGGCAGCGCCACCCGCGCGCCCTGCTCGTTGTAGCCCATCGTCTTCTTCTCGTCGTGCCCGACCCAGACGCCGACCGTGATATCGGGATCGAAACCGACGAACCAGGCATCGGTGTAGTCGTCCATCGTGCCGGTCTTGCCGCCGATGGGCCAGTTCAGCGTGCGCCGCGCCCGCTGCGCCGTTCCCCGCTGCACGACCCCGCGCATGAGGCTCACCATGATGTAGGCCGTGTCCGGACGAAGCGCGTCGCGGGACTGCGGGCGGTGTTCTTCGAGCAGGAGCCCGTTGCGGTCGATCACCCGTTCGATCAGGAACGGCAGCATGCGCCGGCCCTGGCTGGGGAACACCGAGTAGGCGCTGGTGACCTCCATCAGCGTCGCCTCGGCCGAACCGAGGGCGACGGACAGGTACGGCGGGATGGGGGAGCTGAAACCGACGCGCCGCGCGAAGTCGATGACCACCTCCGGCCCGACCTCGTTCATGAGCCAGACGGCCGGCACGTTGCGCGACGTCTCGAGAGCGTGACGAAGGGTGACCGGTCCCTTGAACTCGTAGTCGTAGTTGCTCGGACGGTACCTGGGCTGGCCCGGGCCGACGTCGAAGCTGACCGGCTCGTCCCGCAGCATGCTGGTCGTCGTGTGGCCCTGGTCGACGGCGGCGGCGTAGAGGACGCCCTTGAACAGGGAGCCGAGCTGCCGGAACGCCTGCGTGGCGCGGTTGAAGCGGCTGCGGTTGAAGTCGTAGCCGCCTACCATGGCGAGCACGTGCCCGGTCCGGTTGTCGATGGCGACGAGCGACCCCTCGACCTCGGGCTCCTGGTCGAGCGTCGCCGTGCCGCGGGCGTTCGGTCCGTCGGGGAGCGTCACCAGCGTCACGTCGATCAGGTCGCCGGTCTCCACGAGAGCGTCCGGCGAGGACTTCCTTGTCCAGGCGAAGCCGTCGGCATCGATGTCCGCGGCATGCGGCCCGACCCGCACCCGAATCGTGTCCGCGGTCGTTCCCGTCACCACCGCCGGCACCATGTCGCCCTCCGCGATGGGCAGCCGCCACCGGAAGTGCTCGAACGCCTCGACGGACTCGACCGCATCGTCGCCTTGCAGGACGTTGCGCCGGGCGCCGCGAAAGCCGTGGCGCTTGTCGACGGTGCGCAGTCCCTCGGAGACCGCCTTGTTCGCGGCGCGCTGCATGTCGATGTCGAGCGTCGAGCGGACGACGAGGCCGTCCTCGTAGAGCCGCTGCGCGCCGTAGCCGGCTTCGAGGTGCTGCCGGATTTCCTCCAGGAAGTACGGCGCGATCGTGTTGGCGCGCTCCCGGCGCGGCGCGAGGACGATCGGCTTGGCGATCTCCGCCGCGGCGACGTCCTCGGCCAGATAGCCCTCCTCCGCCATGCGCTCGAGCACGTAGTTGCGGCGGGACGTTGCGAAATCCATGTTCACGAGGGGGCTCTGGCGCGCAGGCAACTGGATGATGCCGGCTATCACCGCAGCCTCGCCGAGCTCGACGTCCCGGGCGGACTTGCCGAAGTAGAGCTGGGCCGCCGCTTCGACGCCGTGGGCGGCGTGCCGCGCCGTGCCCAGCCACATCTGGTTGGCGTAAAGGGCGAGGATCTCCCGCTTCGTGTAGCGCTTCTCGATGAGGAAGGTGTAGTAGGCCTCCAGCAGCTTGCGCTGCACCGTCTTCTGGAGTCCGAGGCTCTCGCCGCCGACCTCGATGTTGCGGGCGAGCTGCATCGTCAGCGTGCTGGCGCCGTAGCGGCGCTGCCGCAGGACGTTCTGGACGGCGGTGCGGACGATGGCCGAGAAGTCGAAACCGTTGTGCTCGAAGAAGGAGCTGTCCTCGGCCGCGATGATCGCGTTGCGCAGCACGTCGGGGATGTCGTCGTAGCCGATGAGGTCTCGCCGCTCGGTGGCGAACTCGCCGATCAGCTCGCCGCCGCGCGCGTACACGCGGGTGATGGTGTCGGGGACGTAGTCGTCGAGCGCCTCGATCTCCGGCAGATCCGGCGAATAGGCGAACAGCACGCCGGTCACGATCCCGAACAGGGCGGCGACGGCGAAGAGGCTCAGAACGGCGGCCTGACGCACGTAGCGGTTCGGTGCAGGAGCCACGCGGATCTCCTTGTTGATGTCACGGGGAGCGATCCCAATATAGCACGGGCACGCCGCGGCTCGCCGAGCCGGGCGGTTGTCCTGTACTTGACAATATACAACTAAGATTATATATTTCAAGCATTGTATGGTTCGGGTCGCAACGCGCCAGTGGGGCGCGCTGATTGCGCGCGGCGGCAACGCCGTCGCGCGCGAAGGAACAACAGCAGATGAGCAAGATAATCGGGATCGATCTGGGCACGACGAACTCCGTCGTGGCGGTCATCGAGGGCGGCGAGCCGACGGTCATCGCCAATCCGGAGGGGAGCCGGCTGACGCCGTCGGTCGTGGCGTTCGCGAAGTCCGACGAACGGCTCGTGGGTCAGGTCGCCAAGCGGCAGGCGGTGACCAACCCCGAGAACACGGTCTTCTCGATCAAGCGGTTCATGGGGCGCCGCTTCGATGAAGTGAACGAAGAGATGGCGATGGTGCCCTACGAGGTGGTGCGGGCGAAGAACGGCGACGCGCGGGTCAGGGCGGGCGGCAAGGAGCTGTCGCCGCCCGAGCTGTCGGCGATGGTGCTGCAGAAGCTGAAGCAGGCGGCCGAGGAGTACCTCGGTCAGTCCGTCACGAAGGCGGTCATCACCGTGCCCGCCTACTTCAACGACGCGCAGCGCCAGGCCACCAAGGACGCGGGGCAGATCGCCGGGCTCGAGGTGCTGCGGATCGTCAACGAGCCGACCGCCGCCGCCCTCGCCTACGGGCTCGACAAGAAGACCGACGAGACCATCGCGGTGTACGACTTCGGCGGCGGCACCTTCGACATCTCGATTCTCGAGGTGGGCGAGGGCGTGGTCGAGGTCAAGGCCACCAACGGCGACACCCATCTCGGCGGCGACAACCTGGACCAGGTCGTAATCGACTGGATCGTCGGGGAGTTCAAGCGCGAGGAGGGCATCGACCTCAGTCGCGACCCGATGGCGCTCCAGCGCCTCAAGGAGGCGGCCGAGAAGGCCAAGATGGAGCTGTCGACGGTAGTCGAGACCGAGATCAACCTCCCGTTCATCACCGCCGACGCGTCCGGACCGAAGCACCTGCAGAGGAAGCTGACGCGGGCGCGGTTCGAGCAGCTCATCGAACCGCTGCTGCAGCGGACGGTCGAGCCGGTCAAGCGCGCCCTGCGGGATGCCGGCCTCGATCCGTCGCAGATCGACGAGGTGGTGCTGGTCGGCGGGTCGACGCGGGTCCCGCGCGTGCAGGAGATCGTGAAGGAGCTGTTCGGCAAGGAGCCCCACCGCGGCGTGAACCCGGACGAGGTGGTGGCGATCGGCGCGTCCGTGCAGGCCGGAGTCCTCGCCGGCGAGGTCAAGGACCTGCTGCTGCTCGACGTGACGCCGCTGTCGCTCGGCATCGAGACCCTGGGGGGGGTCATGACGTCGCTGATTCAGCGCAACACGACCATTCCCAGCAAGAAGAGCGAGACCTTCTCGACCGCCGCCGACAACCAGCCCAGCGTCGAGGTGCACGTCCTGCAGGGCGAACGCTCGATGGCGAAGGACAACCGCACGCTCGGCAAGTTCCATCTCGACGGCATTCCGCCCGCCCCGCGCGGCGTTCCGCAGATCGAGGTGACCTTCGACATCGACGCGAACGGCATCGTGAACGTGTCGGCCAAGGACCTCGGGACCGGCAAGCAGCAGCAGATCACCATCACGGCGTCGAGCGGTCTCGGCAAGGACGAGGTCGACAGGATGATGCGGGAAGCCGAGGCGCACGCCGACGACGACAAGGCCCGGAAAGAAGAGGTGGAGACGCGCAACCGGGCGGACCAGGCGGCCTACGCCGCCGAGCGCATGCTGAAGGACGCCGGGGACAAGCTGTCGGCGGAGGAGCGCAAGCCGGTCGAGGAGGCGGTCGCGGGGCTGAAGAAGGCCATCGAGGGCGGCGACGCCGCCGCGATCGACCAGGCGCTGGAGACGCTGAACGCGGCCCAGCAGACGGCGGCCCAGGCTCTGTACGCGAAGACCGCGCAGGCGGCTCCGGGTGCGGAGGGAGGACCCGGACCGGGCCCGGGGCCGGGGGGCGACGCGGGTCCCGGGGCCGGCGGCGGCCCGGGCGGGCCGCGGGCCGGGAACGCGGGAGACGTCATCGATGCGGAGGTCGTCGAGGACCGGAAGCCGTAACTGGCCGGACGGTGGAGGTGGCGTCCGGTGGGCCAGGTGGACTTCTACGTCGTGCTCGGCGTTGAGCGATCGGCGACGCGGGACGAGGTGAGCCGCGCCTACCGCCGCCTCGCCCGCCGCTATCATCCGGGCATCAATCCGGGCGACGGCGAGGCCGCGGCGTTCTTCAGAATCGTGACCGAGGCGTACGAGACCCTGCGCGATCCGGCCCGGCGCCGGGAGTACGACGCGCATGGCGCGCCCGAGCACGTCCCCCGTCCGGCCTCGATCGAGTTCCAGGGGTTCGACTTCTCGCCGAGCGGCAGCGGCGGCGGGAGCTCCGCGACGTTCGAGGAGTTGTTCTCCGACGTGTTCGCGGCCCAGGTGTCGCGCGGGGCGCCGGCCGGCGGTCAGCCCGAGCGCGGGGGGGATCTGTTCGGGGAGATCGTGCTGTCGTTCGAGGAAGCGGTGCGCGGTACCGAACGCCGGCTGACCGTCACCCGGCTCGACGTCTGCGGCGACTGCGGTGGAACCGGCCGGCGCCGCGCCGCCGAGACGCGCTGCGGCCCTTGTCAGGGCACCGGCGCGACGCGCCGCCGCCGCGGGCACATGGTGTTCGCGATGCGTTGCGCCTTCTGCGAGGGAACGGGAAGCCTCCGCTTCCGTCCCTGCGCGGCCTGCCGCGAGAGCGGCATCGCGGCGCGCGACGAGGAGATCGCCATCCACGTGCCGGCAGGCGTGGACGACGGCTCGCGGCTCAGGATAGAGGCCAAGGGCAACGCCGGGACCCGTGGTGGCAAGCCGGGCGACCTCTATATCGTGGCGAAGGTCGGCCGGCACCGGGTCCTGCGGCGTGAGGGACCGGACCTGCATGTCGACCTGCCGATCGCCATTCACGAGGCGGCGCTCGGCGCCGCGGTGGACGTGCCGACCCTCGACGGCACGGCGCGTCTGCGGTTGCCGCCCGGGACGCGCTCCGGCCAGCGGTTTCGGCTGCGGGAGTACGGCGTGCCCTCGCCGCGCGGGGACGGGGACCGCGGCGATCTCGTCGTGGCGGTGAACGTCGTGCTGCCCGCCGTCGACGACGAGCGGTCGAAGGCGCTGCTGCGGGAGTTCGGCCGGATCCACGGCGCGGACGTCCGCAAGAACCTTTTCGAAGACTGACGCATATGCCGGCCAAGCAGACGGGCGCGGGACCGTACATGATCAGCGTGGTGGCGCAACGCTACAAGATTCACCCGCAGACGCTGCGTCTCTACGAGCGCGAAGGGCTGCTCAAGCCGTCGCGCACCGATGGCAACACGCGGCTCTATGGCGAGGAGGACATCGAGCGGCTCGAGACCATCCTCTCGCTGACCCGCGACCTCGGGGTGAACCTCGCCGGCGTGGAGATCATCCTGAACATGCGGGAGAAGATGGCCCGCATGCAGCACGAGGTCAACGAGTTCATGCACTACGTCAAGCAGGAGCTCACCCGCGGCGTGGGCGACTGGGAGCAGCGTCTCGGGACCGCGCTCGTCAAGTCGCCGCCTACCGAGCTCGTCCGGCCCGCTCCGGCCGAGCCGCCGGAAGCGCCGGACGCCGACTCCCCGGGGCCCCGCGCCCGCCGGACGCCGGACGCCTGAGCTCTCACTCGAGGGCTGCTAAGCTTGTTCCATGGCGGTGGAGGGACGTGCACGGGCGGAGGCGGACTGTCCGGACTGCCGGGGCACCGGCTGGCGTACGCGCTCCGTCGCGGGGGCGCGTCGCGCGGAACGGTGCGATTGCTGGCGCGCCGGCGTCGCGCAGCAGATGCTGGCGCGAGCCCGGATTCCGGCGCGCTACTCGAAGTGCGACTTCTCGACGTTCATCACCTATGAGAACGAGAAGCTGCAGCGTGCCTTCCGGAAGGCGCAGGAATTCGCCGCCGCGTTTCCCGTCGTCGACAAGGGGCTCCTGTTCATCGGGCCTCCCGGCATCGGCAAGACGCACGTCGCCGTGTCGGTGCTGCGCGAGGTCGTGCTGAAGGGCATGCGGGGCGTCTACTATGACACCCGCTCGCTGTTGAGCACGATCCGCAGCACCTACAACCCGGTCACCCGCGCTTCGGAGGCCGACGTTCTCCAGGAGGTCATGCAGGCCGAGCTGCTCGTGCTCGACGATCTGGGGGCGGAGCGGCTGACGGACTGGGTCGAGGAGACGATGCACCTCATCGTCAACACCCGCTACAACGAGAAGCGTCCGACGGTCTTCACCACGAACTACGAGGACGTCTCCGACGTCCAGAATCTCGACTCGTTGTTCGTCCGCGTGGGTTACCGCCTCCATTCACGGCTGCGCGAGATGTGCGAGTTCCTCGAGTACGACGGGCCCGACTACCGCGATTTCGAGCACCCGCCGACCGCGGAGTTCCTGTACCAGAAGTGGAAGTTGGGGCCGAGCCGTCCCACCGGGCCGTCCGCCCCGCCGTCCGGGCGCCTGCCGCAGCGGACATCGGGGCGCGCCCGCGCGCGGTTGCCCGAAGGGCAGCTCGATCTCGGCTGGGCGGGGGGCAGGGCCGGCACCTGATCGGACCCGGGCCGCGGCGCACCCGGAGTCGGGGAGGACGAAGTGGGCGTGCCGCGCAACGAGCGGGTCCGGCGCGACGGAGAAGTGGAGGGTGACGGCGCTCTCGGCCTCTACGTGCACGTGCCGTTCTGCGCGGCGATCTGCGGGTACTGCAACTTCAACCGGGGACTGCTCGACGAAGACCTCAAGCGGGCCTACGTGACGGCGTTGACCCGCGAGATCGAACGCAGCGGCGACGGGCGGCGGGTCGATTCGATCTTCTTCGGCGGCGGGACGCCGTCCCTGCTCGCGGTCGAGGAGGTGGCGCGCGTGCTCGACGCGTCCCGCCGGGCGTTCGACGTCGCTCCGGACGTGGAGACCACGCTCGAGATGAACCCGGAGTCTTGCAGCCCCGGCTACGTGTCCGCGCTGCTCGGAGCGGGGATCAACCGCATCAGCCTGGGCGTACAGTCGTTCGACGACGGCGAGCTCGCGCGCCTCGGCCGCGCGCATTCGGCGGAGCAGGCCCGCGAGGCGTTCGCGGCGATCCGCGGGGCCGGGTGCGGGAACGTGAGTCTCGACATGATGCTCTGGCTGCCGGCTCAGAGTCGCGGCGCGTGCGCGGCGTCGGTCGAGGCGCTGGTGGAGCTTGCGCCGGACCATGCGTCGCTGTATATGCTGGAGTTGTACCCGAATGCGCCGCTTCGGGAGGAGGCGGCGCGGCGCGGCTGGTCGCAGGCGCCCGACGAGGACGCGGCCGCGATGTATCTCGACGCCTTCGCGCGGACCGACGCCGCCGGGTACGAGCAGTACGAGATCTCGAACGTCGCGCGCCCGGGCCGCCGGTCGCGGCACAACCTCAAGTACTGGCGGGACGGCGAGTGGTTGGGCTTCGGGTGCGGCGCCCACTCGACCCGGGGCGGCGTACGGTGGAAGAATCTCTCGGAGACGGCGCGCTACGTGGATGCGGTCGAGCAGGGTGCGCGGGTTGCGGAGACACGCCGTCGCCTGTCGGTGGACGAGCGGCTCGGGGATGCTCTGTTCACCGGCCTGCGGCTCGCCGAGGGGATCGACGTCGCCGTCGTCGGGAGGCGTTACGGTGTCGACCTGGAGGCGAGATACGGGTCCGACGTCGGCCGCTTCGTCGACGCGGGCTGGATGACCGACGCCGGCGGGCGGTGGCGCCTGACCCGCGCCGGGATGCTGATTTCGAACGCGGTGCTGAGTACTTTCGTCTAGCGCGGGCGGTACGGTAAAGTACCCGCTCTTTTTCCGGGCACGGGGGATCCAATGGAGGACACGAACATGCGTTGGTTTCGCAAGGAGCGGTCGATGCGGCGGATCTTTCTGGGGGGCGCGTTCGCGGCGACGCTGGCCGCAGGCGTGATGCTGGGAACGTTGATCCCCTCGCAGCAGGTGGAGGCGCAGCCGCAGGTGAGCTTCAGCGGAGATGCCGCGGTGATGCTCCACTTCGTCAAGCCGGGGTCGACCGCGCAGTACGAGAGCGTCATGGCGCGCCTCGGCGACGCGCTGGCCCAGAGCGAGAACACGGAGACCAACCGCCAGGCGCAGGCGCGGGGGTGGAAGGTCTACCGGGCCGGCCTCGACATCACCGGCCAGGGCAACGTGATGTACGCCTGGGTCATCGACCCGGTCATGGGCGGCGCCAACTATGCGGCTTCGACGATCATGAACGAGGTGTTCCCGGGCGAGATTCAGCAGCTCTACGAGACCTACAACGGCTCGTTCACGGACGCCGCGCTCAAGCAGTTGCCGATCAACCTCACGCTGGTTCGGGACTTCTAGGAGCTTGCGCCGTGGAACGCGGTGAAACCCGTTCCGAGCTTCGTAGAGCGCTTCCGCGCTCGGCTGCGGCCGGATCCGTCAGGTCCGGCCGCAGCCACCGCGTGGAAGTTGTCTGCGTGCACCGATGCGTCCCATGAACAGCCGGCGGCCCGGTCTTGGCGCGTTCCGATTCACGTGGCCGTTGACCGCCGTTGCGTTGGCAGGGGTAGCCGCCGGCATGGTGTTGCCCCGGCCTCTCCAGTCCGCTCGCGCGGCCCAGCCGCCGCCGGCGGAGCAGCAGCCGGCGTCGGCGCCGGCGCCACTGCCGTTTCCCGGAGCGCAGCCGCCGCCGACCGACGGGGATGGCCCTTCCGATGACGCCACGGCGGCCGGCGACACGGAGACGGAACCGGCTCCCCCGATCGCCACCCGGACGTTCGATGCGCCGGCCGCGATGGTCATCAACTACGTCCAGTCCGGAAGCGCCACCGGCTTCGAAACGTTGACCAGACAAATGGTGGAGGCCCTCGCCGCGAGCGAGGACGCGGAGCATCGGGCGCTGGCCGCGGGCTGGACGATGTACCGCGTGTCGGAGCCGCCGGGCCCCAACAACAACGCGGTCTACGTCTGGCTTTTCGATCCGGTCGTGGCGGACGCCAACTACGCCGTGGCGCAACTCCTGAACCAGGTGTTCCCGGAAGAAGTGCAGGAGCTCTACGAGACCTACATGCAGTCCTTCGGGATGGGACAGACGCCGCTCGAGCTCGAGCCGGTGGAGCTCGTCGAAGAGCCGGGCTGACGGGAGAACGGCCGCCCGGCGCCGCTCGCGACGCCGACTTCGGTGGTCCCTTGCGGTCAGAACGGCAGGTTGAGACCGGCGTACACCCGCCGCGGGCGGCGGTCGACCCGTGCCCCTCGCAGCACCAGCAGCCGGTAGTCGATCCGGAGACGAAGCGGTCCGCGGAGCGAGATGTTGACGCCGGCGCCTGCGCCCGCCGCCAGATCGGTCCGCGCGTGCGTCCCCGTGCGTTCGCGGTACAACCCGCCGCCCACGGCGCCGTAGAGCTCGAGTCGGCGCCGGCCGTCCAGGGGCGCGCCGAAGACCAGGTTGAACAGTCCCGTCTGCCGCGCCGGTTCGGAGTCGGACCCGGCCGAGGGCATTCCGGCGTACTCGAACTCCAGACCGACCGGCCGCAGAGCGATTCCGAGGGCGGCTCCCGGCGTCACGCGGTCCGGCGTCGCATGTCCGGCGAAGACGGTGAGATCGGCGGATGCCGGGCCGGCGCCGGCGCCGAGGAGCAGAAGCAGCGCGAAGGACAGCCGGTGGCCGGCGCGGCGGTCGTGCATGTCCTTCCTATTATCGACAGTTGGAAGGGCCGGGGGCAGTGCGGCGGCCTGGCGGGTCGGCGCGGCCGCGCATGATAGAGTCTCGACGGCCAATGGACTTTCGCCCCACCGAAGCGGAGGAGGTGACGCGCCGGGCGGTGCGCGAGTTCGCGGAGCGGGAGATTGCGCCGCACGTGGCGGACTGGGACGAGGCGCAGGCGTTTCCCGTCGAGCTCCTGGCGCAGCTTGCCGAGCTGGGGTTGCTGGGCATCCAGTTCCCGGCCCGTTACGGAGGCGCCGGGCTCTCGGCGGTCGAGTACTGCATCTGCATCGAGGAGCTCGCGCGCGTCGATCCGACGATCTCCCTGACGGTCGCCGCGCACAACGGGCTGGCCGCCGCGCACGTCGGGATGTTCGGATCCGAGGCGCAGAAGGAGCGCTGGCTGACGCCGCTGGCCCGCGGCGAGTACCTGGGGGCCTGGGCGCTGACGGAGCCCGACGCGGGCAGTGACGCGGGCAGCCTGCGCGCGCGCGCGCGAGCCGACGGCGACGACTGGGTCCTGGACGGCACGAAGACGTTCACGACCCATGCGGGCCTCGCCGGGCTGACCGTGGTGATGGCGGTCACCGACCCGACCGCACGCCGGCACGGCATCTCGGCCTTCGTCGTCGAGCGCGGCACGCCCGGCCTGTCGGCAGGCCGCAAGGAGAGCAAGCTCGGCATGCGCGCGAGCACCACCGCGGACACGCGCCTGGACGGATGCCGGGTGCCGCGCGATCACTTGCTGGGCGGCGAGGGCCGCGGATTCGCCGACGCCATGGCGGTGCTCGACGCAGGCCGCATCGGCATCGCCGCCCTCGCCGTCGGGCTGGCCCAGGGCGCCTTCGACGCCGCCCGCCGCCACGCCGCGGAGCGGACGCAGTTCGGCCGGCCGCTCGCGAGCTTCCAGGCCATTCAATGGAAGCTGGCCGACATGGCCGTGGGGATCGATGCGGCCAGGCTTCTGACCTACCGCGCGGCGTTCCTCAAGGACCAGGGGCGGCCGACGACGCGCGAGTCGTCGATGGCCAAGCTCTACGCCAGCGAGGTCGCGGTGCGTGCAGCCGGCGAATGCGTCCAGATTCACGGCGGGTACGGTTTCGTGAAGGACTATCCGGCCGAGAAGCTCTACCGGGACGTGAAGCTGCTGACCATCGGCGAAGGCACGAGCGAGATCCAGCGGCTGGTGATCGCGCGGCACTATCTGGGCTGACGCCGCTCGCAGGACGCCGACCTGATGGATCTCGCGGAACGCGTGCTGGCCGGAGATTTTCGCGCGATCGCACGCGCGATATCCGTGGTGGAGCGGGAGGACGCCGGGTCGGCCGCCCTGGTCGGCCGGCTGTTCGGGCGGACGGGGCGCGCTCTGGCCGTGGGCCTCACCGGGGCGCCGGGGGTCGGCAAGAGCACGCTGGTCGACCGCCTGACCGCCGCCTTGCGCCGGGAGACCCTGCGGGTCGGGATCCTGGCCGTGGATCCGACCAGCCCGTTCAGCGGCGGCGCCATTCTCGGGGACCGCATCCGGATGCAGGGCCACGCGGGGGACGGGGGCGTCTTCGTGCGCAGCATGGCGACCCGCGGGCAGCTCGGCGGCCTGGCGCGAGCGACCGACGATGCGCGGATCGTCCTGGACGCGGCGGGGATCGACGTCGTGCTGATCGAAACGGTCGGCGTCGGCCAGGGCGAGATCGACGTCAGCCGGATCGCCGACGTGTCGGTGGTGGTCCTCGCTCCCGGCAGCGGCGACGACGTGCAGGCGATCAAGGCCGGCATCATGGAGATTGCCGACGTGTTCGTAGTGAACAAGGCGGACCGCGACGGCGCCGACCGCGCGGTCGCGGAGATCGAGGGGATGCTCTCGCTGCGCGAACCCGGGACGAACCGGTGGCGGCCACCGGTGGTCAAGACCTGCGCGGCGACCGGGGAAGGCGTCGATGACGCCATCGCCGCCGTGCGCCGCTTCGCGGATCGGGGGCTCGCCGCCGCGGACCGTGCGCGGCGCCGGGCGCGCGCGAGGCTGGAGGCGATCCTGGTCGGGCGGATCGTGGCGCGTATCCGGGAGGGGCAGGATCTCGACGACGCCATCGCCGCCATCGCGGCCCGCGAGATCGATCCGTATGCGGCCGCGGGCGATCTCGTGCGGCGTTTCGTGCAGGAGGGGCCGGACTCATGAAGGCGGTGCTGGACCACATCGGAATCGCGGTGGACGACCTCGACGCGGCGCTCGCATTCTATACGGACGCCCTCGGCCTGGAGGTCGACGCGACGGAGGACGTCCCGTCGCAGGGTGTGCGCGCGCATTTCGTGCGCGTCGGATCGGCCGCGCTGGAGCTGCTCGAGGCGACGACGGACGAGTCGCCCATCCGGCGCTTCGTGACCCGCCGCGGCGCCGGGATACACCACATCACGCTGCGGGTCGACGACATCGCAGCGGCTCTGGCGCGGCTGAAGGCGCGCGGGGTCAGGCTGATCGACGAGACGCCGCGCGATGGGGCGGAGGGGGCGCTGGTCGCCTTCGTGCATCCTTCCAGCGCGCACGGCGTCCTCGTCGAGCTCAAGCAGGAGAGGAGCGCGCAGGCTGCGCATCATGCACGCTGACGAACGGATACGCATCGGCATCATCGGCGGGAGCGGGCTGTACGATATGGCCGGGCTCACGGACCGCGAGGAACGCGAAGTCGCAACTCCCTTCGGAGCGCCCTCCGCTCCCTACGTGGTGGGCACTCTCGCGGGGCGGCGCGTCGCGTTCCTCGCGCGTCACGGCGCCGGGCACCGCATCCTCCCGTCGGAGCTCAACTTCCGGGCGAACGTTTTCGGCATGAAGACGCTCGGTGTCGAGTGGCTCGTGTCCGCGAGCGCCGTCGGGAGTCTGCAGGAGCGTTACCGGCCGCAGGACATCGTCGTTCCCGACCAGTTTCTGGACCGCACGCGGGGACGCATCGGCACGTTCTTCGGGCGGGGCATCGCCGCGCACGTCTCGCTCGCGCACCCGGTCTGCGCGGCCCTCAGCCGGCTGGCCGCCGACGCGGCGGACCGCGTAGGCGCCACCGTGCATCGCGGAGGCGCCTACGTCTGCATGGAGGGCCCGCAGTTCTCCACCCTCGCCGAGTCGCGCCTGTACCGCTCGTGGAACATGGACGTGATCGGCATGACCAACCTGCAGGAGGCGAAGCTGGCGCGGGAGGCGGAGATCTGCTTCGCGACGGTCGCCCTCGTCACCGACTACGACTGCTGGCATCCCGAGCACGACGAGGTGACCGTCGAGATGGTCATCGAGACTCTGCAGGCGAACGCCGTGACCGCGCAGAAGACGATCGCCGAGCTGGTGTCGCACCTGCCGGTCGAACGCGGATGCGAGTGCGGCACGGCGCTGGCGACCGCGATCATCACGCGGCCCGAGGCGATTCCTTCCGAGACCCGCGCCGAGCTGGCGCCGCTCATCGGCAGGTACCTGCCATGACCCAGCCGGTGCTGACCGTCGGTTCGGTCGCCTTCGACTCGATCCGGACACCCTTCGGCGAGGTATCCCGCGTGGTCGGCGGCGCAGCGACCTTCTTCAGCATCGCCGCGTCGTTCTTCAGCGACGTGCGTCTCGTGGCGGTGGTGGGAGAGGACTTCGACGAGCGCCACATGCAGGTTTTCGGCGGCCGGCGGATCGACCTCGAAGGCCTGCAGCGCGTGCCGGGCGACACCTTCCGCTGGAAGGGGGAGTACAAGCTCGACCTGAACACGCGCGAGACGATCTACACGCATCTGAACGTGTTCGAGGACTTCTCGCCGCGCGTGCCGGAGCGCTTCCGTTCCACGCCGGTGGTGTTTCTCGCCAACATCCATCCGGCGCTGCAGATGGAGGTCCTCGACCAGGTCGAAGCGCCGCGGTTCGTCGCTCTCGATACGATGAACTACTGGATCGACGGGACCCCGGCCGAGCTGCGCCAGGTCCTGCGCCGCGTGGACGCGGTGGTGATCAACGACGAGGAGGCGCGGCAACTGAGCGGGAAGGCGAACCTGGTGAAGGCGGCGCGCGAGATCCGCGCCATGGGTCCCCGGCGCGTGATCGTCAAGCGCGGCGAGCATGGCGTGCTGTTGACGCGGGGGGACGACTTTTTCGCCGCGCCGGGGTTGCCGCTCGAGGAGGTCTGCGACCCGACCGGGGCCGGAGACACTTTCGCGGGCGGCTTCATCGGGTACCTCGCCGCGGCGGGCGACCTCTCCGACGACGCGGTCGTGCGGGCGGCCATCTGCGGCAGTGCGATGGCTTCGCTGTCGGTGGAGGACTTCGGCCTCGGCCGGCTGCTCACCCTGACCGACGAGGACGTCCGCGCCCGGTTCGATGCCTTTCGGCGCCTGACACACTTCGATGCGCTCGCGTTCTAGGGTGCTGCTGTGCGGGTTGATCGCGGGCGTCGTGCTCTGGAGCGCGGCGCTGGCGGCGACGCCGTACGCGTTGCGCCACGGCGCGGAGGGAGTTGCGCTGGTCGCGGGCAGCATGGTCTACCTCGCCGCGAGCGCCATCTGCCATCAGCGCGCGGATCGGTCCTTCCATCCATGGGGGGTGCAGTTCCCGGTCTGCGGGCGGTGCGCCGGGCTCTACGGAGGGGCGCTGCTCGGCGTCTGCGCCGCGGGAGTCTGGCGCCGGCGAAACTCCCAACGCGACCGCAAGGTCGCGCACGGCCTGCTCGTCGTCCTGTCTTTCCGCGGCCGGGCTGCGGCGCTCGTGCTGGCGGCGGCGGCGCTGCCGACCGCGGCGACCGTGCTGCTCGAGGCGGGGGGGCTGGTCGATCCCGGCAATGTCGGTCGCGCGGCGTCCGCGGTTCCGCTCGGTGCGGCCTCCTGCGCGTTCGTGGCCAGCGTGATTCGCGGAAGGGTACACTAGAGGTGATGCGCAACCGTCCGCAGTCGGCCGATCCGGGCCGCGTCGCCGTGATTTGCGCCGTCGCCTGGGCGTTGCCCGGGGCCGGGCATCTCTGGCAGGGGCGTGGGTCCAAGGGAATCGTGTTCCTCCTGGCGCTGCCCCTCATGTTCATGATCGGACTCGGTCTCGACGGGGAGCTGTTCGCCATCGATCCGTCGCAGCCCCTGGTCGCGTTGGCCGGACTGGCCGATCTCGGCATCGGGGTCCCCTACCTGCTCGCGCTTGCGTTCGGCGCCGGGGGCGGCGACGCGGCGGCCGGCACCTACGAGTACGGCAACACGTTTCTCATCGTCTCCGGGCTCCTGAACGTCCTGGTCGTCATGGACGCGTTCGACATCGCCCAGGGCAGGAAGTAGGCGGCGGGATGGCCAGCCATTTCATCCTGATGGTGCTGTTCGCCGGCTTCGTCTCGCTGGTCTTCTCCGTCCTGATGCGCGACGAGCCGGCGGAGCAGGTGCGTTTCGGCGGGGTGCTGTTCGCCGGCTTCGTGCTGGCGGCCACGGTGCTCGCCTGGCTGATGTATCCGTTCCCGCTATGACCGTCCGGCGAGGCGCAGCTCCGGGTCGGTTGCCCGGGTTGTTGTGGGCCTGGGGGCCGGCGGCCGGTCTGATGGCCGCCATCTGGTTCGTGTCCGGCACACCGTCGCCGCCGAGATTGCCCGGCTCGGTGTCCGACGTCACCGCGCACTTCCTGGCGTACGGTTCGCTCGGGGCGGCGATGCTGCGGGGCGTGGCCGGAGCGGAGTGGGCCCGGGTCAGCATCGGCGGCGCGCTGCTGGCCGCCGCCCTGGGCGCCGCCTACGGAGTGACCGACGAGTTCCACCAGTCGTTCGTGCCCGGCCGGACGCCCGAGCTGCGGGACGTGGCGGCGGATGCGCTGGGATCGGCAGCCGGCGCCGGGCTGGTGTGGGCGTGGAGTATAGTTCTTGCCGTTCGAACCAGACGCCATGCCGGATGAGAACCTGACCATCGAGCGCGACGGGGCCGTGGCCGTGCTCACCGTCACGCGGCCCGCGGTGCTGAACGCACTGAACAACCGGACGATCACCGAGCTGGAGGGCGCGGTGAGCCGGCTGACCGCCGACGACGAGGTGCGGGTGGTGATTCTGACCGGCGCCGGGGACAAGGCGTTCATCGCCGGAGCCGACATTCGCGAGCTGGCGGAGCTGAATCCGGTCACCGCCGAGGCGCTGGCGGCCCGCGGGCACGCGTTGTGCCACGCGCTGGAGCGGATGGGCAAGCCGGTCATCGCGGCCGTCAACGGCTACGCGCTGGGCGGCGGCTGCGAGCTGGCCATGGCCTGCACGCTGCGCATCGCGGCCGACACGGCGAAGCTCGGCCAGCCGGAGATCGGGCTCGGCCTGTTGCCCGGCTACGGCGGCACGCAGCGGTTGCCGCGGTTGGTCGGCGCCGGACGAGCACTGGAGATGACCCTGACCGGCGATCCTATCGACGCGCAGGAGGCCTGGCGGATCGGGCTGGTGAACCGTGTCGTGCCGCGGGCCGACCTGATGGCGAGGACGATGGAGCTCGCGCAGCGGATCGCCGCTCAGGCCCCCGTCGCCGTGCGCTGCATACTGGCGTCCGTCCGCGACGGGCTCGGGATGACGCTCGCCGACGGGTGCGCTCACGAAGCGAGCCTGTTCGGGCTGGCTGCCGCGACGAGCGACTGGGGCGAAGGTACGCGCGCGTTTCTCGAGAAGCGCCGGCCCCGGTTTACCGGCTCATGAGAGACACCCCTGTCATCGAGGGGGCGACCGACGCGTCGGGCTTGCGGGTCGGCCTCGTAGTGTCCGCGTACCACCGCGCCGTCACCGGCGGGCTGTGCGACGGTGCGCTGGCTGCGCTCCGGGGAGCGGGAGCCCGCGGCGCGGCGCCCGGCGAGCCCGGCTCGGTGACTCTCATCGAGGTGCCCGGCGCTTTCGAGATCCCGCTGGCGGCGCGGCGTGCAGCCGAATCGGGAGCGTTCGACGCGGTCGTCTGCCTCGGCTGCATCGTGCGCGGAGAGACGCCGCACTTCGACTATCTGGCATCCGCGGTCGCGCACGCGATCGCCACGGCGTCGCAGGCGACCGGCGTGCCGATGACGTTCGGGGTGCTGACCACGAACTCGCTGGACGAGGCCGCCGCCCGCGCCGGCGACGGACCCTCGAACAAGGGGCGGGAAGCCGCACTGGCTGCCGTGCAACTGGCCAACGTCCTCGACTCGCTGCCGGGCGCGCCCCGGACCGGAGCGTGATTGGAGCAGCATGCGATGCGGTGTGGGGGTGCACGCCGGCGCACCTGTCCGACGAGAGCGACGCGATGACGATCTCCCGGTTCTTCAGGGACTGCCTCGGCGCACCTCTTGTCAACGCCAGGTGGTCGTGGGGGGCGATCTCGCCGTCGACCGGCCAGGTCTACCTGCGCGTCTGGGACGACGAGCTCGGGACGTTGAAGGGGCGTCGCTGCGTCCGGATTACGGACAGCGGGCTTCCTGACCCGGCCGATCCGGGCGACCGCGAGCGGCACGCGCACGTGCAGGAGATCGAGAGGGGCGTCAAGCCGTACTGCGTCATGCTGACCGCCGTCGACCCGCAGGAGAGCCCGCGCAGGATCAAGTCCTTCGACGAGACCGCGTTGCTGGTCGGCGGAGAGTTGCTCAAGGATTCCGAGGGGCGTTTCTGGCTGGAGGACGCAGGCCGCTGCCCCGTCCCGGCGTCCGGCGAACAGCCCCGCGCCACGTCGTCCCGCCCGGCATCCGGGGAGCGGCCGCGCCTGGTGAAGCGCGTCGCTCGGGGCGTGCCGGGAGCTTCTTCCGACCGTCCACCTCGTCAAGAGCCGTCTCGCGCCGCCCGCGCGCCCGGAAGCCCGACGGAGGTCCCCCGTGAGAGCCTCGGGACACCCGGGCATGGGGCTCGCGGGCACGGGACGGTCGCGGGAGCGCAACCGGGGCGCCGGCCGGTTCGGGAGGCGGCGCTCCAGTCGCTGCATCGGACTCTCGATACGTCGGAGGGAGTGTTCGGCGCCAGGGAGTCCCGAACGGACAACTCGCGCGAGCGCCACAGGGCTCGCGAGACCGCCCTCCAGTTGCTGTACCAGTGGGACGTCGGCCGCATCGGGGCCGGCGACCTCGACGACGCGCTCGACCTGTTCTGGACGGTGCATCCGGCTCCGGCCCCCCGCCGGGAGCTCGCGGTCGGCCTCGCGCGCGGCGCCGTGGCTGCGTTGCCGGAGATCGACGCGCTGATCGCGCGACACATCGACAACTGGCGGTCGGAGCGCCTGGCCGTCGTCGACCGGCTCATCATGCGCCTGGCCGTCTACGAGCTGCTGTTCGAACGGACGCCGGCGGCGGTCGTCATCAACGAAGCGCTGGAGCTGGCGAAGACCTTCAGCGGCGAGCGCGCGGTCTCCTTCGTCAACGGCGTGCTCGACGCCGTGCGGCGCGCGGTCACGGAAGAGCGCGACCGGAGCAGCGCGCTGGGCACGTGATGGGAGTCGAAGCCGGCGGGCAGCGTGGCATGAGCGCGGGTGAGCAGACGAGCGACGGCGAGGCTTGGGCCAGCGTGCGTTCGGCCCTCGAGAACCCCAAGTACAAGTTCGGGAGGACCGTCAAGGGTCTCGCGAAGGAGAGCGGACTGGACCAGGAACAGGTGGAAGGCCTCCTCGTCCGACACCATTCCGACGTCGTTCGGAGAGAGGGGAAGGGCGGGCGGAGTCACTATGCGTTGCGGGAGCGCGTCGACCAGAACCGACGCAGACACGCGAAGCAGCGAACGGGCACGCCGGGCGCAGGAAGCCCGATCAGCGATGCGGATGCACGGACCAGGGTTCGCAAGTTGCTCAGGAAGGCACAGAGGGACCCGAGGTTTCCCCAGGGCTGTAGATCCCTCGATGCCATCTTGAAGTCGACGAAACTGCGCCGGGATCTGGATCCCGAGAGACGCCGGCAGTATGTGGCGGAGCTCCTTGCCGGTCAATCCGACATCGACAGATTCGAGCGCAGCGAAGACGGAGAGATTCTGTTTGCGTTGAAGGAGCGCGAAGAAGAAGAAGTTGGCATCGACGAGCGCGGGCAGAGGCGTGCGAACCACGAGGCACTCGGGGCGCTCGATGTCGATCCGTACCCGGCCCGCTGCGAGCGATCCGCTGATGTAGCTTCAATCGTCGACGCACACCGGAATCGATCGGCGGAGGAACTGGAGGGCGCGCGCCCGGAGGTTGTCACCGCCGGTCGCATCGTCGCGATTCGCAGCTTCGGGAAGGCGAACTTCCTCGTACTCTCGGATGGCAAGGAGCGCCTGCAGGCCTACGTCCGAAAGGACTCGGTCAGTTCGCGGGACTTCGACCTGTTCAAGCTGCTCGACGTCGGCGATCTCGTCGGCGTGGCGGGCCGCGTCTTCCGCACGCGGACGGACGAGCTGACCGTCTGGGCCGATCGCCTGGAGTTCCTCGCCAAGTGCTTCGAGCCGCTGCCGGAGAAGTGGAACGAGCTGACGGATATCGAGACCCGCTACCGGCAGCGTTATCTCGACCTCATCGTCAACCCGGCGTCCCGGCAGGTCTTCGAGACGCGCAACCGCGTCATCCGGGCCGTCCGCAGGTTCCTCGACGCGCGGGACTACCTCGAGGTCGAGACGCCGATGATGCAGCCGCTGCCCGGCGGCGCGCTCGCCCGGCCGTTCATCACGCAACATAACGCACTCGACCTGCAGCTCTATCTGCGGGTGGCGCCGGAGCTCTACCTGAAGCGGCTCGTCGTCGGCGGCATGGAGCGGGTCTACGAGATCAACCGCAACTTTCGCAACGAGGGCATCTCGACGCGGCACAACCCCGAGTTCACGATGCTCGAGTTCTACGAGGCCTACAGCGACTACGAGAAGCTGATGGACCTGACCGAGGAGCTGCTCGGCGCCGTGGCGGACGACGTGCTCGACGGGCAGGAGTGCGTATACGGCGGCGCAGTCATCTCGTGGCGCAGGCCGTTTGCGCGGCTGTCACTGCGCGAGGCGGTGCGCGAGGCCGTCTCGAAACGGCTGGGCCGCGACGTATCCGAGGACGACCTCCGGGACCTGACGGCGGTGACGGCGCTGGCCCGCGATCTCGACGTCGACATCGCGCCCGGCGCCGGCCCCGGCAAGATCGCTTTCACGCTGTTCGAGGAGCTGTGCGAGGACACGCTCGTGCAGCCCACCTTCGTCCACGACTTTCCGACCGAGGTCTCTCCGCTGTCGAAGCAGCGGCCGGACGATCCGGGCACCGTCGAACGCTTCGAGCTCTACATCGGCGGCATGGAGATCGCCAACGCGTTCAGCGAGCTGAACGACCCGGCGGAGCAGCGCCGCCGGTTCGAGGCCCAGCTACGGGCGCGGGGCGCCGGGGACGAGGAGGCGCACGCGATGGACGAAGACTACATCCGCGCCCTCGAGCACGGCCTGCCGCCCACGGGCGGCGAAGGCGTCGGCATCGACCGGCTGGTCATGCTGCTGACCGACAGCCGGTCCATTCGGGACGTCATCCTGTTTCCGCTGCTGCGGCCGCTCGCCGGGTCGTAGGCAGGCATCCTCGAGCGGGGGCTCATGAATCCGCCCTTCGAGCTCTACGTCTCACTCCGCTATCTCGTGGCGCGCCGCAAGCAGGCGTCCATGGCGAGCACGTCGCTCATCTCGGTGCTCGGCGTGACGGTCGGGGTTACCGCGCTGATCGTTGCGCTGGCCCTGATGACCGGCCTGCAGCAGGAGTTGCGGGATCGCATCGTCGGCTCGCAGGCCCACGTGTACGTCTGGAACGTGGTGGAAGGCGGCTTCGCGGACTACCGGGAGACGGCTCGCACGCTGGCCGCGCTGCCGCGCGTCGAGGCCGCCGCACCGGCGATTCCCGGACGGGCCCTCGCCCGCAGCCGCGGCGGCGACGTCTTCATGAACGTCAAGGGAATCGACCCGGAGCTGGAGGCGGCGGTCACGGAGCTGGACACGTCGGTGACCAGCGGAAGCCTGGCGGATCTGTCGGGCTACGACGGGCCGGCGCTCGGCGGCATCGTGATCGGCGAGGGGGTCTCCAGGGAGCTCGGCGCGTTCGTGGGAGACGAGATCACCCTCCTCACCCCGAGCGGCACCCTGTCGCCGATGGGGGTGCTGCCGCGTCCCCGCCGCCTCGCGGTGGTCGGCGTATTCAGTCTCGGGCTGTACGAGTACGACACGGCGTACGGCTTCGTGACGCTGAACGCCGCCCGGCGGCTGTTCGGAAAGGACCGGGTCGAGATGATGCAGCTTCGCGTCGACGACCCCTATGCCTCGCGGGAGGTCGCCGACGCCATCCCTGAACAGCTCGGCGACGCCTACATGACGGAGGACTGGTCGCGGCTCAACTCGACCCTCTTCGAGGCGCTGTTCCTGGAGAAGATGGCCATCTCCGTCGCCATCGGCCTGATCGTGGTCGTGGCGACGCTCAACATCGTGTCGTCGCTGATCATGCTCGTCATGGAGAAGAGCCGGGACATCGCCATCCTCAAGACGATGGGCGCGAGCGCCCGCATGATACGGCGGATCTTCGTCCTGCAGGGGGCCGCCATCGGTCTGGCCGGGACCGCGGCGGGCGCCGCCGCCGGCTACGTCATCTGCACGGTCATGGATCGCTACCAGCTCCTGCGGCTCCCGGTGGACGTGTACCAGGTGACCTACGTGCCGTTCATCATCGAGCCTCTCGACGTCGGAGTCGTCCTGCTGGCGGCGAACGCCGTGTGTCTCCTCGTGACCCTGCATCCCTCGCGCCGCGCGGCCGGTATCGAGCCGGCGGAGGCGCTCCGGTACCAGTAGGACTCGCGCCCGACCACTGTGGCCATGCCTTTCCTCGACGTGCGGGGGTTGTCGAAGTCGTATCCCATGGGCGGGCGCAGGCTGCCGGTGCTGCGCGATCTCGATCTGACCGTCGAGGCCGGGGAGATGGTTGCGATCATGGGAGCGTCCGGGGTGGGCAAGAGCACGCTGCTGCAGCTCCTCGGCGGCCTCGACCGCGCCCGGGAAGGGCGGATCGAGGCCGCCGGCGTGGAGCTGACGGCGCTCGACGACGATGCCCTCACCGCGTTCAGGAACCGGCGCGTCGGGTTCGTCTTCCAGCTCCATCACCTGCTGCCGGAGTTCTCCGCCCAGGAGAACGTCGAGATGCCGATGCGCATCGCGCGGCGTTCGCCGGCGGAGTCCCGGACGCGGGCGGAGGCGCTGCTGCGCGAGGTGGGGCTCGGAGAGCGCCTCGCGCACCGGCCCGGCATGCTGTCGGGCGGGGAGCAGCAGCGGGTGGCCGTGGCGCGCGCCCTCGTGATGCGGCCGGCGTTGCTGCTCGCCGACGAGCCGACCGGCGATCTGGACGAGACGACCGGCGCGGCGATCCACGGCCTGCTGCTCGACATGCACCGCGCGCACGGCCTGACGTCGGTCGTGGCGACCCACAACGAGCGGCTGGCCGCCGCCTGCGACCGCGTGCTGCGGCTCGCCGGCGGAGGTCTCTCCGAGGCTTGATGCGGCGCCTCGGCGGTCCGCGTGGCCGGGGCGCCGATACCTTATAATCGATGCACACCCGGACGCTGGCCACCACGCGTCGGAGCTGTCGACATGTTCGAGCGATACACGGAACGGGCGCGGCGTGTCTTGTTCTTCGCGCGTTACGAGGCGAGCCAGCTCGGAAGCATCTCGATCGAGACCGAGCACCTGCTGCTCGGCCTGATACGTGAAGGCAAGGGACTGACGAGCCGCATCTTCGCCCGCTCGCGCCTGTCTCTCGAGAACATCCGCAAGGAGATCGAAGGGCGCACCGTCTTCCGCGAGAAGGTGTCCACGTCGGTCGAGATCCCGTTCAGCGCCGAGACCAAGCGCGTGCTGCAGTTCGCCGCCGAGGAGGCGGATCGGCTGCTCCACAACTACATCGGGACGGAGCACCTGCTGCTCGGCATCCTGCGCGAGGAGCGCTCCGTGGCGTCGACCATCCTGTCCGAGAAGGGGATGCGGCTCAACGCGGTCCGCGAGGACATCGTGCAGCTCCTGAACGAGAAGACCACGGTGACCCGCGTCAAGGAGACGCCGCTGCTGGCCGAGTTCAGCCGCGACCTGTCGGACGCCGCCATGAAGAACCGGCTCGACCCGCTGGTGGGCCGCGCCGTGGAGCTCGAGCGGGTGCAGCAGGTGCTGTGCCGCCGGACGAAGAACAACGCCGTGCTCATCGGCGAGCCCGGGGTCGGCAAGACGGCCATCGTCGAGGGGCTGGCCCAGCGCATCGCTTTCGGCGACGTTCCGCACTTTCTGGCGGACAAGCGGCTGCTCGCGCTCGACATCCCGCTGATCGTGGCCGGCACCAAGTACCGCGGGCAGTTCGAGGAACGCCTCAAGGCGATCATGAAGGAGTTGACCGAGAACCCGAACATCATCGTGTTCATCGACGAGCTGCACACGCTGGTGGGCGCGGGATCGGCAGAGGGCTCGCTCGACGCGGCGAACATCCTGAAGCCGGCGCTGTCGCGCGGGGAGATTCGCTGCATCGGAGCGACGACGCCGGCCGAGTACCGGAAGTACATCGAAAAGGACCGCTCGCTCGAGCGGCGGTTCCAGGCGGTGAAGGTCGAGCCGCCCACCGAGACCGAAGCGTTGGAGATCCTCAACCGGATCAAGGACCGCTACGAGCGCTACCACCGCGTGGCGTACTCGCAGGAGGCCATGGAGGCGGCGGTCTACCAGTCGAACCGCTACATCACCGATCGTTTCCTGCCCGACAAGGCCATCGACCTGGTCGACGAGGCGGGGGCGCGCGCCAAGCTCCGGGCCGCCGGCTTCAGCGAGGAATTCAGCGAGATCAACAAGAACATCCGCGTCGCGGTCGAGCAGATGGAGAGCGCGACGGCGCAGAAGGACTACGAACGGGCGCAGTTCTTCCGCGAGCAGGAGGTGCTCGCGCGCGAGAACCTGCAGGTGGTGCGCGACAAGTTCGACGTCGAGGCGGGCGGCCAGCCCGTGGAGGTGGGCTCGGACGACATCGACGATGTGGTGTCCAAGTGGACCGGCGTGCCGCTGACCACGATCAACCAGGACGAGAGCGCGAAGCTGCTCCGGATGGAGGACGAGCTGCACCGGCGGGTGATCAGCCAGGAGCGGGCCATCTCGGCGCTCGCGCGCGCGATCCGGCGATCCCGTGCGGGGCTGAAGTCTCCGCACAGACCCGTCGGCAGCTTCGTCTTCCTCGGACCGACCGGCGTCGGGAAGACCGAGTTGGCGCGGGCGCTGGCGAGCTTCCTGTTCGGCAGCGACACTGCGCTCGTGCGGTTCGACATGTCGGAGTACATGGAGAAGCACTCCGTCTCGAAGCTGATCGGGTCGCCGCCCGGCTACGTCGGCCACGACGAGGGGGGGCAGCTCACCGAGAAGGTCAAGCGCCACCCCTACTCGGTCGTGTTGCTGGACGAGATCGAGAAGGCGCATCCCGATCTCTTCAACATCCTGTTGCAGGTGTTCGAGGACGGCCATCTGACCGACGGCCTGGGCAATCGCGTCGACTTCAAGAACACCATCGTCATCATGACGTCGAACATCGGCGCCCGCCACATCCAGAAGAAGGCGGCGGTCGGGTTTCAGTCCTCCAGCGCGCAGGAGGTCCAGCGCAGCGTGACGGACCTGGTGCTGGGCGAGGTCAAGCGCACGTTCAACCCCGAGTTCGTGAACCGGGTCGACGAGATCATCGTGTTCGAGGCGCTCACCGACGACGATCTGCGCGAGATCCTGCGGATGCTCGTCCGGCAGCTCAACGAGAATCTGGCCGGCCGCGACCTGCGCATCAAGCTGACCCCGGACGTCATCGACTGGATCATCGATCTGACCTGCAAGGATCGCTCCTACGGGGCGCGACCCCTGCGGCGGGCGATCCAGCGGCATGTGGAGGACCCGCTGTCGGAGGAGTTGATCCGGGGGCGGCTCGAGTCCGGCGAGATCGAGGTCTACCTGGATGCCGGGGTGCTGGCCTACCGGGCCGCCGGCGAGGAGGTGGAGGGGCGGTGTTTGGTCTAGGAGACATTTTGTACCGGCCGAATTCTGGTTCGGAACGTCCAAGATGCCGTAGAATCGTACGAAGGTTCGTCTGTCACGCGGCGCTTGCCAGCCGTGACCGGTGGGCGGGATGACGGGCCGGAGCAGGCGGCGCCCAACGGGTGCACTTCAATGCAGGTGAATCAACCAACGGCACATCCAGAGCGGGCCGGCGTGCGCGCCACGGCCGCGATTCTGGCGCTCTCGGCGGTCCTGGCCGCCGGCGTCGCCCCGGCGGAGGGGCAGCCTTCCATCTTCGGGACGCCGCAGCAGCAGGCGCCGTCCATCTTCGGCGGGACGCCCGAGCCGCCGCGGCCTTCGTTGCCGCCTCCCGATTCGCCGACGCTGCTCCGGAACATCGAGCTCCGGTTCCCGACCCAGGGAGGCGTGCCGGGCGTCGACCTCAATACGTACCTCTACTACATGGAGGTCGCGAAGCAGGTCAGCCTGCCGTCCCAGCAGAGGTGGACGCCCTACACGGACGAGATGGCCGAGCTCATCCTGGATGACTTCCAGCGCCTCTGGGACACCGGGTTCCTGAACGACCTCTGGATCGAGGTGGTCGACGACCCGTACCCGAACGGCGTGGAGGCCAAGCGGGTCATCTTCAACTTGGAGGAGCGCGAGCGGGTCAAGATCGTGACCTACGAGGGTTCCGAGGTGCTGAAGACCGAGGACATCCTGGAGAACCTCGAGCAGCAGGGCATCACGCTCCGGATGGACTCGTTCATCGACCCGGAGACCATACGCCGCGTCAAGGCCGTGATCCGGCAGGGACACCAGGCGCAGGGGCACATGTTCGCGGAGGTCGACCACACCATCGAGGCGCTGCCGGGGGGGCCGAAGCTGGTCCGCCTGACGTTCAACATGACCGAGGGGCCGAAGGTCCAGGTGCACGAGATCGACTTCATCGGCAACGAGGCGATGAGCGATCGCCGGCTGCGCGGCCGGATGAAGAAGATCAAGCAGCGCTGGTGGCTCTCGTGGATGACCGGGCGGGGCACCTACAAGCCCGAGGAGTACGAAGAGGACGCGGTGGCCATCGAGGCCTTCTATCGCGACCAGGGCTACATCACGGCGCAGGTCGGCCAGCCGGAGCTCGATTACCTGGAGCTCTCGGAGGACGGTGAGACCCGTGGTTTGCGGCTGCGGATTCCGGTCGACGAGGGAGAGCGGTACCGCATCGGCGAGGTGGACTTCGCCGGCAACGAGATCCTGCTCGAGAGGGGGCTTCAGCGGATCTTCGAGGACATCGAGCCGGGGGACTACTACAGCGAGGGCGACGTGCGGAAGGGCTTCGACGACGCCCGTGAGCTGTACGGCTCGCTCGGCTACTACGAGATGACGCTCGCTCCCGAGCTCGAGCCCCGCACCGAGGAGGGCGAAGCGGCGCGAGTCGCCGAGGCGGAGGCCGAGGCCGCGGCGAACGGGAATGGCAACGGGAACGGGAACGGGAACGGTGAGGCGCACGTCGAAGCCAACGGGAACGGGAACGGCGACGGCGAGTACGTCGCCGTACCGCGTCCGACCCGCATCGACGGCGACCCCGTCGTCGACGTCACCATCCGCGTGCAGGAAGGCGAGCAGTACTTCATCAACCGGATCGAGTTCGCGGGAAACCAGACCACGCACGACGAGGTGATCCGCCGCGAGCTGCAGGTGGCCGAGAACGCGGTGCTCAACACCGAGGCGCTGAAGCACAGCGTGCGGCGGCTCAATCAGCTCGGGTTCTTCGAGCCGCTCGAAGAAGAGGGCGTGAACATCGAGAAGGTGGAGTCCGCCGAGAACGAGGTGAACCTCACGTTCGATCTGACCGAGACCAACCTGAACCAGTTGACTTTCGGGGCCGGCTATTCGCAGTTCGACGGCGTGTTCGGCCAGGTCTCGTTCCAGACGTCGAACTTCCTGGGGCGCGGGGAGACGCTCGGCGTCTCAATGCAGCGCGGGCAGTGGGCCAACAACTCGCAGTTGTCCTTCACGAGGCCCTACAACTTCGGGCGTCCGATCTCTCTGGGAACGCAGATCTTCTCGCGGGAAATCGACTGGTTCAGCTTCCGGGAGAAGACGGTCGGCGGCTCCTCGACGTTCGGCATACCGCTGAGGCTGTTCACGCGCATGTTCGTGACCTACAGCCTGGAGAACTCCCAGGCGAGCATCAGCGAGTACCTGGGGCGCAACGTCGACGCGTCGTACCTGGCGGCGTACAACCCGTTCTTCGCGGACGCCCTGCTGCTCGGGAGCGACGGCAGGCGCACGGTGAGCAAGGTGACGCCGCAGCTCCAGCACAACACCGTCGATCACCCGATCTTTCCGAGCCAGGGCAAGAGCCTGTCGCTGGCTCTCGAACTGGCCGGCGCGGGCGGCAACACGAGGTTCGTGAAGCCGATCCTGGAGGCCACCCTCTACCGGCCGCACACGGCCCGGACGATCTTCGGCGCGCGCGTGCAGTACCGTCACCTGCAGGCGGGCAATTCCGACATGATTCCGGTCTTCGAGCGTCTCTGGCTCGGCGGCGAGTACTCGATTCGCGGATTCGACATCCGCCGCGTCGGGCCTACGCTGTCGGACGTGAACCCGGAGGTCCCGAACAATTCGTACCAGGGGCTGATCGTCATGGGCGGCAACAAGAGCCTGCTGTTCAACCTCGAGTACCAGTTCGTGCTCGGGGGGCCGGTACGGCTGGTGACCTTCTACGACGCCGGGCAGGTCCAGGACTTCGGTCGGGAGTTCAGGATGAACGACTTCCGAACGTCGACCGGCGTCGAGTTGCGCTTCTTCATGCCGATGCTGAACGTGCCGTTCCGGCTGATCTACTACTACAACCCGCAGGTGGAAGGCATCTTCAACGATCGCTATCAGCCGCAGGAACGCCACGGATTCCGTTTCGCGATGGGCACGACGTTCTGACGACGCGACCGGGTCCATGCGTTCGTTGTCAACTATCCAGGCCGCGCGCGGCTGGGAATCGCGCGCCCACGAGGATTACCCGATGAGACTTGTTGTCCTGACGACGTTGCTCGCCGCTGCACTGTCCGGAGTTACCGCTACGCCCGCGGCCGCGCAGGCTCGGTCGTCGCTGCCGTTCCCGGCCGGCACCAAGTACGCTTTCGTGGATCTGCAGCGCGTCGTCGCCGAGTCGGTCCCCGGACAGAGCGCCAACGCGCAGGTGCAGCAGTTGCTCGAGGCGAAGCGGGCGGAGATCGAGGCGCGGCAGGCGACGCTGCAGACCCAGATCGACGCCAAGAATCAGAACCTGCTGAGCATGCAGCAGCGACTGGCGCAGGGCGAGACGGTCATGAGCCTCGAGGCCCGTCAGGGCCTGACTCGCGACATCGCCCGCCTGCAGGTCGACATTCAGCGCGACACGGAGGACGCCCAGGCCGAGATGCAGCGCGTCACCCAGGACGCCGACGCGGAGGTGACGGATCTGCAACAGAGACTCCAGGTGGATCTGGACTCGAGGCTGGGTCCCGCACTTGCCTCGGTCGCGAGCGCGCGCGGGATCGATTTCATCCTGAACTCGGCCGGGCTGGTCTGGGCGAACCCGGCGCTCGACCTGACGCAACTGGTCATAGACGATCTGAACAGACGCTGATGGCCCGCCGCAGGTCGTTTCCCGGGCCGGCCAGTGCCTTCGGTCGGATCGTCCGCCGGGTGGACTGCGGGTGTGCGGCCCTGTAGACTGGCGCCCGCGTTCACTTGAGCCCGGACACACGTGCCTCTCGACATACCTGTCGTTCTCGACCGTCTCAAACACCGCTACCCGTCCCTGCTCGTCGACAGCGTCGTCGAGCACGAGCCGGGCCGCCGCGTGCGCGCGGTGAAGAACGTCACCGTCAACGAGGAGTACTTTCAGGGGCATTTTCCCGGAAACCCGTTGATGCCCGGCGTCATGATGATCGAGACGCTGATGCAGGTGGCGACTTTGCTTCTGCTCGGCCCATCGAGCGACGTCCCCACGGGGCGGGCGGCGTTGCGCGGGGTGAACAACGCGAAGTTCCGCAAGCAGGTGTTTCCGGGGGATCGGTTGTGCCTCGACGTGACGCTCCGCAGCCGCGACGCGGAAGTGGCCGTCGTCCGGGGCGTGGCGACGGTGGACGGACAGACCGTGGCGGAGGCGGAGCTGCTGGTCGGCATAGAGCGTTCCGCCTACGTCGACAAGACCGCCAAGGTCCACCAGGATGCGGTGCTCGGTCCCGACACGGTCGTCGGCCCGCACGCCATAGTCGGGGCCGGCGTCAGAATGGGGCGCGGCTGCCGGGTCGGCGCGTCGGCCGTCGTGGACGGAGACACCGAGCTCGGCGACGAGTGCGAGATCTTCCCCTTCGCCTCCGTGGGGCTCATTCCGCAGGATCTCAAGTACGCGGGCGAGGAGACGCGCCTGGTCATCGGCCACCGGAACGTGATCCGGGAATTCGTCACCATTCATCGCGGGACGCGCGGCGGCGGCGGATTGACCCTCGTCGGTAACGACAACGTGTTCATGGCGTACGCGCACGTGGCGCACGACTGCATCGTCGGCAACAAGACGATCTTCGGCAACGGCGCCACGCTGGGCGGCCACGTCGTGGTCGAGGACGAGGCGACGATCAGTGCGTTCTCGGGCGTCCACCAGTTCTGCCGCGTCGGGCGGCAGGCGTTCATCGGCGGCTACAGCGTGGTCACCATGGACGCGCTGCCGTACGGGAAGACGGTGGGCAATCGGGCTCGGCTGTACGGCGTCAACACCATCGGTCTTCAGCGCCGCGGCGCCTCGCCGCAGACCATCACCCAGTTGAAGCGCGCCTTCCGCTATCTGCTGCAGTCCAAGCTCAACACCACGCGGGCGCTTGCGCGCATCGACACCGACGAGAGTCTCGACGGCCACGAGGTACGCTACCTGGTCGAGTTCATTCGGACCTCCAGGCGCGGCGTCAACCTGCGCCGGCCGGCCAGGAGGGTGGAGCCGGTCGTCGTCGAGGAGTAGCCCGCAACCTCGAGCCGTCCATGCGAATCGGCCTGATTGCAGGCAACGGCCAGTTTCCGTTTCTGGCGCTCGACGCGGCCCGCAGCCTCGGGCACGACGTCACGGTGGTCGCGATACGGGAGGAAGCACACCCGTCGATGGAAGAGGCGGCCGCCGCGGGTCGGCCGGCCGAGTTTCACTGGGTCTCGCTCGGCCAGCTCGGCCGTTGCATCGACATTCTGAAGCGCGCCAACGTCACCCGGGCGCTGATGGCGGGTCAGGTCAAGCACACCCGCATATTCTCGGGCATCGTTCCGGACCTCACCCTGCTGTCGGTGCTCCGCCGGCTGAGGACCCGCAACACCGACGCCTTGATCTCGGCGGTGGCGGACGTGCTGGGCACGCACGGGATTCAACTGGTCGACTCGACCGCGTTTCTCGACCCCCTTCTCGCGCGCTCCGGCACGCTCACCGAGCGGGCTCCGAACGACGAGGAGCGCGGCGACCTCGCTTTCGGCTACGGGATGGCGGATGCGATTGCCGGACTCGACATCGGACAGACGATTGCCGTCCGGCAGCGCGCCGTGGTGGCGGTCGAGGCGATGGAGGGCACCGACGAGGTCATCGCCCGAGCCGGACGGCTGGCCGGGCCCGGGTGCTGCGTCATCAAGGTGGCGAAGCCGAATCAGGACATGCGCTTCGACGTGCCGGTGATCGGGGTTCCCACGATAGAGGCGCTCAGCGCGGCCGGCGCCACCGTGCTGTCGGTCGATGCGCGTCGTACCGTGGTGTTGGACGGGGACCGCGTGTTCGAGGCCGCGAACGGCGCCGGCGTGTCGGTGGTGGGCCGGGTCGTCGGCGCGGGCGGGGCGCCGGCGGCATGAGAGAGCCGGCCTTCCGCGCGGCGGTCGTCGGCGTCGGGCATCTGGGGCGCCACCATGCCCGCATTCTCGGCGCAGCCCCGGAGGTCGATCTCGTCGCGGTGGTCGACGTCGACCTGGAGCGGGCGCGGGCGGTTGCCGCCGACGTGGGCACGGTCGCGCTGCCCACCGTGGGCGAGATCGAGGCTCCCGTCGACGGGGTGGTGGTGGCCGTGCCGACCAGGGATCACGTCCGTGTCGGCCTGCCGCTGCTGGAGGCCGGTGTGGCGGTGCTGGTCGAGAAGCCGATCGCCGCGTCGATCGCCGAGGCCGACCGCCTGATCGCGGCCGCTGCGGCTTCGGGCGCGACGCTGGCGGTGGGGCACACCGAGCGGCACAACCCCGCGGTCACCGCGGCGCTGCCGTTGATTTCGGCTCCGCGCTTCATCGAGGTGCACCGCCTGGCGAGCTTTCAGCCCCGCAGCCTCGACATCGACGTCGTGTTCGACGTCATGATTCACGATCTCGACGTCGTGCTGTCCTGCGTCGGTTCCGAGCCGGTCTCGATCGAGGCGGTCGGCGTCCCCGTGCTCAGCTCGCGGATCGATATCGCGAATGCCCGCCTGCGTTTCGCGAACGGTTGCATCGCGAATCTGACGGCCAGTCGGATCAGCCGGGATCGGGTACGCAAGCTGCGCGTGTTTCAGCCCCACGCGCTCGTCTCGGTAGACTATGCGGAGCAGCAGGTCGAGACCTGGAAGGTCAAGAAGGGCGAGGGCGAGCGGACAGGCATCGACGGAGGACGGGTCGAGGTGAAGAACGCCGAGCCTCTCGAGCGGGAGTTGGACGACTTCGTTCGTGCCGCGCGGGGGCGGACGTCTCCGCGCGTGACCGGCGCGGACGGCCGGCGGGCGCTTGCCGTCGCCCAGCGGATCGCGGACGCCATGACGGCGGGCGGCGATCCGCCGCCGGTGCACGGAGCCGCATGACCACCGCATCCCGGTTCGAGGCGATCGGCGACAAGGTGCAGGCCGGCGTGCCGCTTTCCGCGTCGGAGATCGCCGCGCTGTCGGAGACGTGCAATCTTCTGCGTCTCGGAGCGCTGGCCGATGAACGGCGACGCAAGACGCGCGGCGACCGCGCCACCTTCGTGCGCGTGGCGGAAGTGCCGGCGACGGGCATCCCCGGAGAGTCCGTTTCCCGGCCGGCGGGTGAGGTGCGTCTCGCCGGGTGCCCCGCTGCCGCGAGTCGCGTCGTGGAAGCGGTTCGCGCCGCCGTGCGCGCGGCGGGCGACGTTCCGGTGAGCGGCTTCGCGCTCGACGAGCTCGTGGACCTGTGCGCGGGCGATGTTGCGCGCTTCGACGACCTGATCGCCGCGTTGCGAGCGGCGGGGCTGGCGTACGTCGCCGAGGCGCGCGTCGAGCGCACCGCGGATCCGGCCTGGATCGCCCGCGCGGCGGCGGGCGGCGTGCCGGTGGCGCGTTGGACCGTGGATTCATCGCTGGCCGGCGGCGAGGCGCTCCGCCGCGTAGCCGGCTGGGGCGCGGATGTTTCCGTGCCGGTTTTCGCGCCCCTTCCGCGCGCCTCGTCCGAACGGCCCTCGACCGGCTACGAAGACGTCCGGCAGGTTGCGCTGGCGCGCCTGCTGGTCGACAATACCGAGTCGATCCAGGTGGATTGGCGGCGCTACGGACCGCAATTGGCGCAGGTGGCGCTGACGTTCGGTGCGGACGACGTCGACGGCGTCTCACCGAGCGATGCATCGCAGCACGGGCTTCGTCGTGCGCCGCTGGAGGAAATCACGCGGAACATCCGCGCGGCGGGACTGGTGCCGGTCGAGCGGGACGGCCGTTTCCGGAAGCTGCGCACGCATCAGCCATGAGTGCCATCCGTGTCGGAGTCGTCGAGTACCTCAATGCAAGGCCGCTCGTCCACGGGCTGGATGCGCGTCCGGATCTCTTCTCGCTGCAGTACGACGTGCCGGCGCGTTGTTCCGCCCTGCTTCATGAGGGGGCGGTCGACCTCGCGCTTCTGCCGGCCATCGAGTACCTGCGCCGGCCGGACTACCGGGTGGTGCCCGACGTCGCGGTGGCGTCCACCGGTCCGGTGGCGTCGGTGGCGCTCTTCACGACCCGGCCGACGGCGGCCATCCGTTCCATCGCCATCGATTCGAGCTCGCGCACGGCGGTGGCGTTGCTTCGCGTCCTCTGTGCGGAGTGGTTCGAGATCGAGCCGAAGTTCGTCACGATGCAGCCGGACCTGCAGGCGATGCTCAAGCGGTGCGACGCGGCTCTGCTGATCGGCGACATCGCGCTGTTCACGGAGCACGAGACGGTGGTCGACCTCGACAAGATCGACCTGGGCGAGGAGTGGGCCGCGATGACCGGCCTGCCGTTCGTCTGGGCCTTCTGGGCTGGTCGCAGCGACGTGGTCGAAGCGGAGCACGTGCAGGCCCTGCGCGCAGCACGCGATGCGGGCGCCGCCGCGGTCGACGACGTGGTGGCCGCGCATTCGCTTGCGGATGAGGAGCAGGCCGAGGTGGCGAGAGAGTATCTGCGGACGAACGTGCAGTTCGCTCTGACCGCGGAGGGCCGATCCGGAGTGAAGCGGTTCTACGCCGCCGCGGCGGACATCGGCATCGTGCAGCAGGCTGGCGCCCTGCGGTTCTTCGACGCATGATGGGACGTCCTGTCGACGGCGCCGTGCGGCGCGTGCTCGACGGCGGGCGTCTCGATGCCGCCGAGGCCCTCGCTCTCTATGCCGACCTGCCGACGCACCGGCTCGGGCAGTTGGCCGACGCCGCGCGGGCCGCACGGCACCCCGGCCGGATCGTCACCTACATCATCGATCGCAACGTCAACTATACGAACGTATGCGTGGCGCGCTGCAACTTCTGCGCGTTCTACCGGGAGGTCGGCGCCGGCGACGGCTACGTGCTCGGATTCGACGAGATCTTCGCCAAGATCGACGAGACCGTCGCGGTCGGCGGCGTGCAGCTCCTGCTGCAGGGCGGCCACAATCCCGACCTGCCTCTGCGCTGGTACGAGGATCTGTTCAGGGCGGTCAAGGCGCGTTATCCGGACTTCAAGCTGCACGCGCTCTCGCCGCCGGAGGTCATCCACCTGTCCCGCCTCTCGCAGCTTCCGGCGCGCACCGTCATCGACCGGCTGGTGGCGGCGGGTCTCGACAGCATTCCGGGCGGTGGGGCCGAGATCCTCGTCGATCGCGTACGCAAGCGGTTGAACTGCTACGGCAAGGCCACCGCGGCGGAGTGGATCGACGTGATGCGGCACGCCCACGACGCGGGCCTGCGGACCACCGCGACGATGATGTACGGTACGGTCGAGCGGCTCGACGAACGGATCGAGCACCTGCTGCGGCTGCGGGAGCTGCAGGATGCGACCGGCGGCTTCACCGCGTTCATCACCTGGAGCTTCCAGCCGTCGAACACCGAGCTGGGGGGTGCCGGCGCCACCGGCGTCGAGTACCTGAGAACCCTGGCCCTCGCCCGACTCGTCCTCGACAACTTCGACAACCTGCAGGCCTCCTGGGTCACGCAGGGCGGCAAGGTCGGCCAGTTGAGCCTCGCCTGCGGGGCCAACGACATGGGCAGCGTGATGATCGAGGAGAACGTCGTGCGCGCCGCCGGCGCCGCCTACTGCATGGACGAGGTGGAGATCGTCCGCAACATCGAGGACGCCGGCTTCGTGCCGAAGCGTCGCGACATGCAGTACAGGGTGCTGGGCGACCCCATCTTTCGCGAGCGGCAGGTGCCGCGCATGACCGAGCTCGCCACCGCGCGCGAGGCGGGCGACGTGTCCGTGCCGGCCGAGCTGGATCGCTATCCCGCACGGAGTCTGGCCGGCAAGCGGCGCCGGCAGCCCGTGGTGTAGCCCGGCCCGTGCCCCGGACCCGCTACCGCGCCCGCTGGCTGGCGCCCATTGCGTCTCCCCCGCTGGAGGACGGCTGGGTGGACGTCGACGGGGGCGTCATTCGCGCCGTCGGTGCCGCGGCGGACGCCGGCAGCGACGCCGTGGACAGGGAGGTCGACCTCGGAAGCGTCTGCGTGCTGCCCGGCCTCGTCAATGCCCATACCCACCTCGAGCTGTCCACGCAGCGGAGCGCCGTCCCGCCCGCACGCTCGATGCCGGCCTGGGCGGCGGCACTGATGCGCAACCTGCAGGAAGAGCCCCCCGGCGCGGCGCCGGCGGCGATCGTCGCGGCGGTCGCCGAGCTGCACCGGGCCGGGACCGCGCTGGTCGGCGACGTCACCAATACGCTGGCGTCGCTGGCGGCGCTGGAGGCGGGCCCGGTGGAGGCCGTGGTCTTCCACGAGTTGCTCGGCTTCGACGTGGCGGGTGCCGCCGCCGCGGCGGCGGCGGAGCGTCTCGATCGCCTGGCGTCCGAACGCCGGGACGAGCGGGTGCGGGTCTGTCCAGCGGCGCATGCACCCTACTCGGTTTCCCCCGCGCTCTTCCGGGCGCTGGCCGCCGTTCCCGGACCGCGTTCGGTGCATCTGGCCGAGTCGCGGGAAGAGTGCGAGTTCCTGCGCGCGGGGACCGGGGCCTGGCGGCAGATTCTGGACGCCCGCGGCCGGTGGGATCCGGAATGGCGGCCGCCGGGGTCCGGGCCGGTGGCCTACCTGGAGGCGCTGGGCTGGCTGCGGGAGGACTCGTTGCTGGTTCACGGGGTGCAGATGCGGCCGGACGAGATCCGCCGCGCGGCCCGGTCCGGCGCCACCATCGTGACCTGCCCGCGGAGCAACGCCTGGACCGGCGCCGGCGTCCCGCCGGTGGCGGCGTTCTACGCGGCCGGGGCCTCGGTGGCGGTAGGCACGGACAGCCTCGCCAGCGCGCCCGATCTGAACACGTTCGCCGAGCTGGCCGAGGTCCGCCGTCTCGCGCCGGAGGTCCCGGCCCGGCGCATCCTGCGCAGCGGCACGCTCGCCGGGGCCGCCGCGCTCGGCCGGGGGAGGACGCACGGAGCCATCGAGCCGTCCCGCTGCGCGGCGCTGATCGCCGTCGAGACGCCGGCCGCCGTAACGGATGTGGAAGAATACCTGTTGACGGGGATCGAGCCGGAGCAGATCGCCTGGCTCGATGGAGCGGACGCGGGCCGCGGCGCGCCGGCCGGGTCCTGAATCGATCGGCCGTCGCGCGATCCCCGGAGCAGGCATGCTGTCTCGACTACGGACCTACTCGTCGCTCATTCGGTTCAGCCACACGGTGTTCGCCCTGCCGTTCGCGTTGACCGGCGCTCTGCTCGCCGGCCTGGAAGCCGACCTGACCTGGCGTCGGGCCGGCTGGATCGTGCTGGCGATGTTCACCGCGCGGACGGCTGCGATGGCCTTCAACCGCCTCGTCGACGCGCACTACGACGCGCTGAATCCGCGCACGCGCGGGCGCGAGATTCCGCGCGGACGGGTTTCCCGCCGCGAGGCGGCGGCCATCGTCGTCGTGGCCGCGACGGCGTTCGTGGCGGTCACGTATCCCCTGGGCGCGGTCTGTTTCGCGCTGTCTCCGGTGGCGCTCGCTATCGTGTTCTGGTACTCGCTGGCCAAGCGGCACACCACCTGGACGCAGCTCTTTCTGGGACTCGCGCTCGCCGTCGCTCCGGTCGGCGGCTGGCTGGCGGCGGGCGGCGGCTGGAGCTGGACGCCGTGGCTGCTCGCGGTGGCCACCGGGGCCTGGGTCGCCGGCTTCGACATGATCTACGCGTGCGAGGACGTCGGCTTCGATCGCAGCCACGGACTCCGGTCCATTCCGGCCCGGTTCGGGGTGGAGGGGGCGCTGCGCCTCTCGCGCCTCTCGCACGTCGTGACCGTCGCCGGGTTGGCCGCGCTGGCCTGGCTGGCGCCGCTGGGCCCCGTCTATCTCGCCGGGGTAGCGGGGGTGGCCCTGCTGCTGGCGTACGAGCAGTCGCTCGTCAGTGCCGCCGATCTGTCGCGCGTGAAGCAGGCTTTCGATCTAAACGGGTACGTCGGCATCCTCTACCTGGCCGCCACGGCCGCCGCCATCCATGTCGGATAACCCGTCGCGTGTGGCGGTCGGGATCACCGGTGCGAGCGGCGCCCTCTACGCGGTTCGCACGCTGGCGGCATTGCTGGCGGCGGACGTGCGGGTGGATCTCGTGGTGTCGGATTTCGGGCGGCGCCTGCTGGCGGACGAGCTGGGGCCGGACGCCGCGGTGGATCGACTCGGCTCCTATCTGACCGCGCGTTACGGGGTGGCGGTCGCGTCCGACGCGCTGGCCGTCCATCGCAACCGGGACGTCGGTGCGGCGATTGCCAGCGGCACCTCGCCCTGCGACGCGATGGTCATCGTGCCCTGCTCGATGAAGACGCTGGCGGGCGTGGCGCACGGATTGTCCCGCAACCTGATCGAGCGGGCGGCGGATGTCGCGTTGAAGGAGCGGCGCCCCCTCGTAATCGTGCCGCGCGAGACCCCGATGAGCCTGCCGCAGCTCCGCAACATGGTGCTCTGCGCCGAGGCCGGCGCGCACATGCTGCCGGCGATGCCCGCCTTCTACCAGCGTCCGGACACGCTCGACGACCTCGCCGACTTCATCGCCGGGAAGATCGTCTCGTGCCTGGGTTTCGATCAGGATCTCTTTCCGGCGTGGACCGGGTGATCGACAAGACGCCGGATCGCATCGCGGCGATGTTCGACGCCATCGCGGGGCGCTACGACCTGCTGAACCGCCTGCTGAGCGGCGGTCTCGACCGGCGCTGGCGGGCGCGCGCCGTCGGCGCGTTGCACCTGACCGGCGAAGAGACGGTTCTGGATCTCTGCACCGGAACCGCGGACCTCGCCATCGCGCTGCGCCGCCGGCGCAAGGGTGCGGCGCGCGTCGTGGGCATCGACTTCGCCGGCCGCATGCTGGAGCACGCCGCCCGCAAGCTCGACGCGCTGGGCATGGGCGGCCGGATCGGACTGGTGCGGGGCGATGCGATGCGCGTGCCGCTCCCGGCGGCCTCGGTCGATGCGGCCACGATCGCGTTCGGCATTCGCAACGTGGAGGACCCCCTCCGGACGCTGGCGGAGCTGCATCGCGTGGTCCGGCCCGGCGGCCGCATCGCCATCCTGGAGTTCGGGATGCCGACCCTGCCCGGGCTCTCCTCACTCTACCGCTGGTATTTCCGCCGCGTCCTGCCGTGGGTCGGGCGCTTCGTCTCGCGGCACGACAGCGCCTACTCGTATCTGCCGGCGTCCGTCGGCGCGTTCCCGAGCGGGGTCCAGTTTCGCCGGTTGCTCGACGACGCCGGCTTCGTCGACACCACGGCGGTCCGGATGCTGCTGGGCGTCGTTTATCTGTACGCCGCGACCCGCGCGTCGGCGGCGGAAGCACGTGACGGTGGCCGCGGACTATAATCAACTGGGCGCTTATGATCTTCGATTTCGAGGACCGTTACTTCGACACGCCTACCATCGAAGCGGCGATGTCGTGGCGCGAGCAGGTCCTGCTGTCGGTCCTCGCCCACGCACTGGTCGTGCTGCTCGTGCTGTTCGTGCCGGCGCTCCCGTTCGTGCAGGAGGCCGAGGCGCTCCGTTTGGCCCGGCTCGCGGAGCTGCAGGCGCTGCAGGAGGAGCAGCAGCAACTCGCGCTGGCCGCGGATCAGAACCGCACGTTCGTCTACATAGAGCCGCTCGTCGACCTCGAGGCCGACCAGGCCGCGAATCCCAACGCGCCGTTGTCCGACCGGGATCGTATCGCGCAGTCGCCGACGGCCGCGGACGACCCCCTCAACAATCTGCCGAACGCCGACGGCAACTCGATGCGGTTCGTGGAGAGCGAGGATCCATCCGACGCCCTGGAGCCGGATCGCGCGGTCGATGCCGCGGAGGCGGCGAACCGGGAGGAGGCGGCGGTCGAATCCCGGTTCGAGGACGCGAGCGGTGACGTGCCCGACGCGGAGACGGCGGATGCATCGCGGGCCGCGGAAGCGCTGGGGGAGGATGACGGCAGGCTGCCGGACGAGCTGGTGGAGCAGTTGCTCGCCGACGGCGCCCTGAGCCTGCCCGGCGGCGGAGAGCCGGATCCGGACGCCTTCGATCCCGACGGGGATCGGCCGGCGGACGGCCTGCTCGGGCGCGCCATGCGCAACCTCGACCGCTATGCCCGGCGTCAGACCTTCAACAACCAGCGCGGGCGGGTGGATCGGCAGGCGCCGTTCATCCAGTTCGACTCCAAGGGGGCCGACTTCGGCCCGTGGATCCGCCGGTTCGTGGCGCAGGTGTACCGGAACTGGTTCATGCCGTACGCCATCATGTCGATGCACGGCAACGTGGTGCTCACGTTCAACGTGCATCGCGACGGGTCGATCACGGACCTGAGCGTCATGAAGCCGTCCCGGGTCAGGGCCTTCACCAACTCGGCGTTCAACGCGATCTCCACGTCCAACCCGACCTATCCGTTGCCGGACGACTATCCGGACGACACCTGCTTCTTCACGGTCACGTTCTACTTCAACGAGTCTCCGCCCGCCTGAGACGACCACAACCACCCCGCGGAGCGTACGAAGCATGCCCTCGCGCCTGCAGCAGATCGGCTGGGTTCTGTTCCTCGTCGGGTTGATCGTCTGGGTCCTGATGCGGTGGTCGTGAGCGCGCCGGCCCGGCCCCGCCTGGTGGCCATCGTCGGACCGACGGCGACCGGCAAGAGCACTCTCGCCGTCGAGCTCGCGCTGCGGATCGGCGGCGAGGTCGTCAGTTGCGATTCGACGGCCCTGTACCGCGGTTTCGACATCGGGACCGACAAGCCGTCGCCGCCGGCGCGCTGCGGGGTGCCGCACCATCTCATCGACGTCGCGGCACCGACGGAGAGGTATTCGGCGGCGCGTTATGCCCGTGAGGCGGCCGATGCTGTGCGCCAGGTGACCGCCGCGGGCCGCGTCCCGGTGCTCGCGGGGGGCACCGGCCTCTACTATCGCGCGCTGACGCGCGGCCTGTGTCCCGCGCCGGCACGCGACGACCGGCTGCGTGCGCGGCTCGGACGCATCGCCGCGCGGCGCGGCGTCGAGTGTCTGCATCGCTGGGTGGCGCGCGTCGATCCCGAGTCGGCCCTGCGCGTCCAGCCGCACGACGAGAAGCGGCTCGTGCGGGCGATCGAGGTCTACCTGCTAACCGGACGCACCCTGACTTCCCACTTCGCCGAGACCCGCTCCGCGCTGGAGGACTACGACGTGCGGCCGTTCGCTCTGCGCCTGCCGGCCGAGGAGATCGCCCGGCGCGTAGCGCGGCGGGTCGAGCGTCAGTTCGAGCGCGGCGTTGTGGACGAGGTCCGCCGGGCGCTCGCGGCCGGAGTGCCGGAGGATGCACATCCCTTCGGCGGCCTCGTGTACCGGCAGGTTCTGGAATACCTGAAGGGCGTTCGCGACGAGCCGGCCACGCGTGCGTTGATAGTGCAGGAGAACCGCCGCTACGCGCGGCGCCAGTTGATCTGGTTCCGAAAAGAACCTAATCTACGGTGGATTCAGCGGCCTGGGGAGCACCCCGGCGCACTGGCCGAGGTCCTGGCGGCGCTCGGCGCGCATCCCACGAGCTTGGCGCCCTCCACTGCAAATCATGTCGACCTCCGCTGATCGTCAGTCCGTATCGAACCTGCAGGACGTCTTTCTCAACGGCGCTCGGCGCGAGCGGCTGCGCGTGACGGTGCGCCTGATGGACGGCACCGAGGTCTGCGGGCGCATCAAGAGCTTCGATCGCTACGCGCTGCTCGTGGAGCACGACGAATCGGACGTGCTGCTCTTCAAGCACGCGGTGGCGACCATCCGGCCTCGCGCCAGCGCCGGTCCGGGCCCCAGCGCGGGGGGCTGATGGCGGCGTCCGGTCGCGACGACTCGCTTCGCCGGCAGCTCGAAACGCGCGAGCGAGCCACGTTGGGGCCCGCCGCCGCGCTCAGCAGTCGCAGCCGCGGCCGGCTGCGGCCCGAGCCGGATGATCCGATCCGGCCGGCGTTCCAGCGGGACCGCGACCGGATCGTCCACTCCAAGGCGTTCCGTCGTCTCAAGCACAAGACGCAGGTGTTCCTGGCGCCCACCGGCGACCACTACCGGACCCGCCTGACGCATACCCTCGAGGTGTCGCAGATCGCCCGGACCATCGCCAAGGTGCTGCGGCTCAACGAGGAGCTGACCGAGGCCATTGCGCTGGGCCACGACCTCGGGCACGCGCCGTTCGGGCACGCCGGCGAGCGCGTTCTGACCCGCCTGTTTCCCGGCGGCTTCAACCACTACGAGCAGAGCCTGCGCGTCGTCGACGTGCTCGAGCAGAACGGCGCGGGGCTCAATCTGACCTGGGAGGTGCGCGACGGGATCAGCAAGCACTCCAAGGGCAAGCATGGCGCCCCGGTCGGCGTCGAGCCTGCCCTGCGCGCAGCGACCCTGGAGGGGCAGGTCGCGCGGGTGGCGGATCTGATCGCCTACGTCAACCACGACATCGACGACGCGGTGCGGGCCGGCATACTGCGGGTCGAGGCCCTGCCGGCGGCACCGATCGCCGTGCTCGGCGGGACGTCCTCCGAGAGGATCGGTTGCCTGGTGGCCGACGTCGTGCGCGAGACCCTCGCGCGGGAGGGCGAACCGGAAGTGGCGATGAGCGCAGAGGTGCTGCAGGCGACGCTCGACCTGCGGGCGTTCCTGCACGCCGAGGTGTACGAGAACGACGCGGCGGTCGCCGAGTTCGCCAAGGCGTGCGGGATTCTCGAAGGCTTGTGGGAAAAGGTACGGGAGAGGCCGGCGCGCTTCCTCGATCCCCGGACGGTGGAACGCGACGGTCTCGACGTCGCGGCGAAGGACTTCCTCGCGGGGATGACGGATCGTTTTGCGATCGGGCTGTTCGAGCAGATCTTCGTGCCGCGGCCCTGGAGCCGGGGCGGGGTCGACGCCGAGTCGGGTAAGGCCGATGTGATATAGTGCGGGGTTCGGTTGGATGACGGAAGGAGCAGCCGGGGTGGTGTCCATGCGTCTGGACCTGCGTGACGTTCGCGGTCCCGCGCACCGGGTCGATCGGGCCTTTCCCGCCTCGGCGTTCGGTTCGGAAGAGGCGTTCGCGGTCGCGTCGCCGGTCGAGCTGAGGTTGAACGTCCGGAAGGACGGCGACAAGTACAGTCTGCTGGGGCGGCTCGTCACGAGGGTGCGGCACGACTGCTGCCGATGCCTGGAGCCGTTCGACGTGGCGACGGAGTTGGACATCGACGTGCGCTATCTGCCGCAACAGGTCAATACGGGCGAAGGCGAGCACGAGATTTCCGACGACGATCTGTCGACTGCCTTCTACCGCGACGACCAGATCGATCTCGGCGGCCTCGTGCGGGAGCAGTTGCATCTGGCGGCCCCGATGAAGCCGCTGTGCGACGACGCGTGCCGCGGCCTGTGCCCGGCCTGCGGCGCCAATCGGAATCGCGAGACCTGCGGCTGCGACACGGCGTGGCACGATCCGCGCTTCGCCGTCCTGCGGTCGCTCGTGCGCACCTCCGCCGGCCCCGGGCCGCAGCGAAAGGGTTGAACAGACATGGCGAATCCAAAGCGGCGGCATTCGAAGGCGCGCACGGCCAAGCGACGCGCACACGATGCTCTCAAGCCTGTCGGGTTGAGCACGTGCCCGCAGTGTCACGAGCCTCGAGTGCCGCATCGGGTCTGCCCGTTCTGCGGTTACTACAAGGGACGCCAGGTCAAGGCAATCAAGGAAGCCTAGCCGGTACCGGTGGGCGGCGTGCCGGCGTTCACCGCGGATCGCGACGTGATCGATCACCATGCGCATTGCCGTTGACGCGGGCGGTGGCGATCACGCGCCGCGAAGCGTGGTCGCCGGTGCGCTCGTGGCCGCACGTTCCCTCGGATTCGGATTGACGCTGGTCGGCCCGAGGCAGGCGATCGACAGCGAGTTGCTGCATCATCCCGAGGCCGAGGGGGTGGATCTGCGCGTCGTGCCGGCGCCCGACGTGATCGGGATGGACGAGGGGCCGGCGGCCCTGCGGCGCAAGCCGCGGTCGTCGGTGCGGGTCGCGGCGGAGACGGTGGCCCGCGGCGATGCCGCCGCGTTCTTCAGCGCCGGCAACACGGGCGCGACGCTTGTCGCGGCGCACGCTTCGTTCGGCATGCTGCCCGGCGTGGATCGGCCCGCGCTGGCGACTCGGATCCCGACGCTGCGACGCGACGCGGTGCTGCTCGACGTAGGGGCCACGGTCGACTGCCGGCCGCGCCACATCGTACAGTTCGCAGCGATGGGAACGGTGTACGCCAGCACGATGCTGGCGATAGAGACGCCGCGGGTGGGGCTGCTCTCGATAGGGGAAGAGTCGACGAAGGGCAACGACCTGACGCGGGATGCGCATCGGCTGCTCAGCGGCGGGCCGTTGTGCTTCATCGGCAACATAGAGGCGCGCGACGTGTACTCCGGGGCGGCGGACGTAATCGTGTGCGATGGGTTCACCGGGAACGTCGCGCTGAAGGTGAGCGAGGGGCTGGTCGAGGTGGTCGAGGAGTTGTTGCGGGAGGAGCTGGGCCGGACGTTCACCACGCAGTTGGGGTTCCTGCTGTCGCAGCGCGCATTTCGCCGGTTCCGCCGGCGCGTCGACTACTCCGAGTACGGCGGGGCGCCGCTGCTGGGCGTGGCCGGGCTCACGATGGTCGGCCACGGGCGTTCATCCGTAAAGGCGGTTCGCAACGCCCTGGCGCTCACCTACCGGTTCGCGCGCGCAGAGTTCGTCGATACGATCGCCGCTCGCCTCGCGCCGGAGGCGCCCCTGCTGGAGCGGGCCCAATGATCGCGTTCGTGTTTCCGGGCCAGGGTTCGCAGCGGGTCGGCATGGGCCGGGCGCTGTGCGAGACGTTTCCCATTTGCCGGCAGACGTTCCAAGAGGCTGACGAAGCGCTCGGCGACCCGATCAGCCGCCTCTGCTTCGACGGCCCGGAGGAGCAGCTCGCGCTGACGCGCAATACCCAGCCCGCCGTCCTGGCCGCGAGCGTGGCCGTGGATCGACTGCTGCGTTCGCGCGGTCATGCGCCGGCGTTCCTGGCCGGACACAGCCTGGGCGAGTATTCGGCCCACGTGGCCGCGGGTACTCTCGGGCTTGCGGACGCGCTGCGTACCGTGCGCCGCCGCGGAACCTACATGCAGGAGGCGGTGCCGGTCGGAGAGGGCGCCATGGCCGCCGTGCTGGGGCTGCCGGCCGAGCGGGGCTC
>Ga0209544_1000222_pt1 | contig 86703 bp, 80 predicted proteins | sample MesohylPK_FD_187297 | JGI IMG/M metagenome (GOLD analysis project Ga0209544, IMG submission 187297) | Host-associated microbial community of the marine sponge Aplysina aerophoba from Gulf of Piran - sponge mesohyl, lysed by proteinase K... | ecosystem: Host-associated > Porifera > Sponge >... | reverse complement strand
TATGTTGTCAAATCCGTTCCCGCTCGCCGCTCAGGACGCCGCCGATCCCGCCCGCCCTGGCAATATCGGAGCCAAACACGCCGAGCCCAGACACCTCACGACAAAACCGGGTGAGTAGTTACGAATGAAGAACTATAAACCAACTCGATATCCGTTATTTTCAATATTCCACGACGGTATTCTTCCTCCATTCTCTCACAACAACGAGCATATCGTTGAACCGCACGAATGAAACGATCCACCTGGCTATCAACGTGGTTCAAGACCGAGGGCCTCCATGATAAATTGGTGACGTTGATCACGTCGTGCCTTGTCACCAGTCGCCTTATCCATGGCATCTTGAACTTGTTCAGAGAGGTCCTTCAATTGGATGATCTGACTTGCTTGTTCGAAACGTTCTCGAAAACTCTTAGGTAGTGAACGAGGTTGGGATGGTCTGCCTTTGAAGTTGGAACGAAGGCCGTACATGTGGTGGTATATGGCTGCAAATAGCGAATAAAATAACGCCGAACGGCGAAATGCACTCTGGGAAAACAAGTCTCCTACAGCATCATCTATTTCACGTAATACCTTTCTAAACCGACGGCGGACCTCTGTCGCCGATGGAAAGAGTTCTTCGTGCTCCTTGTAAAATCTAGTAATGTTGGGCTGACTTTTTGCTGTAACGCCCTGAATCATAGCAATCAAACTCTCGGATACAGCTTCCGCTTCCTGCATACGCGATATATCCAAATTAGAGAAAATACCCCATTGGCGCCATAGGTCGAGATTCTCAAATGATAGATCATATACAAGGGATTTGAAGGCACCGTGGAATTCCGAATTTCGTATTTCTTGTGGGTTCAACGAAAGTCCAGTAGAGTTCAGACGTGCGAACAAGCGATATACGAGTTCGTCTCCCGTAGTATTTGGAAAGATATGTGTGCTCAATTCATAGTTGAGCAACGATTGTTTCACTTCATCGCTTAAATTGGAGAACGCCATATTTGCAAACTCGGAATTGTGTGTTTGGGAAATCGTGACCGTATCATTTGACTCATCAAAATCGTCAAGACAGCTCGGATCGATATATGCGAGCAAGGTTCGTAGGCGTTGTTGACCATCTACTACCTCCATGTGCATGGTCAGGTTTTCTAAATCTTGTACTTGACGAAGAAGAATTATTGGTAGTGGATAACCGCGAATAACTGTATCAATTAGTAGAGATTTAGCGGGTTTCTTCCAAACTGGCCGTCTTTGGAATATAGGACTAAGGTCGAGTGTCCCCTGACGTCGCCAATCGAGAAACTGGCTAACGGTGAAAATGGTCTTTGTAGTCTTCAGCATGTCGGCCATCTTTTAGTCCCAGAGAAGGAGGCAATGTAGATATCTGTAGTTCCATTCAGGTTTTGCATGTGTCCACTACGCGAACAGCATCCTGGTATGGCGCTGCCAGCGTGGGCGTTAAGCGGCGAAAGCCGCGGTGGTCTTGCAACCAAGCGCCTTGAGGGCCTTGGCCGTCTGTTTGTTGTCGATGTCGAAGTTGGTTTGTGCGGCTCACCGAGTGGAGCAGGCGTATACAGGGGCGACTGGTCATTTCAATGGATTGTGCTTCCCGCGCTTGCATTGTGCCAAGGGTGGCTCGGATGGAGTTCATTTCCCTTATTGCCTTGATACCACTCATTGGCTCTCTCCATCCTCCCCCACACCCGAAAAATTCGTAATCACCACGCTCCCCTGCGGGAACTCGGCAACGATGGTGAGCCGTCCGCCCAGGACCTCGATGTAGGCGCGGAGGCTGGAGATGTGCATGTCGGTGCGCCGCTCCAGCCTGGCGACGGCGGGCTGGTTGACGTTGAGGGCGTCGCCGACCGCCTTCTGGGTCATCGCGCGGGCCCGACGAAGCTCGCGCAGCGTCATGGCGGCGCGAGGCGCGGCCTTGCGGGCACCGAGGCGCAGGCGGCGCTCCGGCGTGAAGTCCCCGGTCAGCTGGTCGAAGGGGTTCCGTCCGCTCATCCGACCGGTCCTCGGCGCGTCGGGTTCGTGCGGGCGACGTCCCGATCCATGCGGCAGTATATTCCATTGGCGGAATTGTTTCACGGCCGCCACGCCGGACCGTCCCCCGGGGACGCGAGGCCGGAGTCCGCGCGCACGGGCGTTTTGCGCGGGCGGGTTGTCACTTATGGCAAAGTGTTCGTGTATAATAGGTCAACTAGGCTGACGTTTGTTTCACGTGAAACATTTGCCTCCCTCTCGTCATTTCGACCGGAGCGAAGCGGAGTGGAGAAACCTCCCAGCCCCACGGGCAGGAGGTTTCTCCACTTCGCCGTGCTGGCGCACGGCTCCGGTCGAAATGACGAGAGGGGGGGCGCCGTGCTGCGCACGGCTTCGCCCCGGATCAAGTCCGGGGTCCGTCGAAATGACGAGGGGTGGCCGCCGTGCTGGCGCACGGCTCTGCCCCGGATCAAGTCCGGGGTCCGTCGAAATGACGAGGGTGAGGGGGACCGCCGCGCCCGGCCTTTCGACCGGGGCTCACCCCGCCCCGTTGGGCTGCCAAGCGATCATGCGGAGCTCGCCGAGCTCGCGGTCCATCTTGCGCCAGGTCTCGCCGCCGTCGGTCGACCGGAAGATCTGGCCCATGATGGTGCAGCAGAAGATCAGCATCGGGTCGGCCGCGTTGGTGCCGATCCACCAGATCGTCGAGTTGATCGGGCGCGGCAGGCCGGCATCCTCCCAGGTGAGGCCGCGGTCGCGGCTCCTGAGCAGCCGGCCGCGGTCGCTCGACGGGCGGTCGCCGGCCGACATGAACATCACCCCCGAATCGTCGGCCCGGCGCTCGATGCAGCGCATGTAGACCCAGGGCGCGACCTCGGGCACCTCGATGAGCTGCCAGCTGGCGCCGTTGTCGGCGCTCCGGTGCAGCCCCTCCTCGGTCGAGATCAGCAGCGTGCGGCCGTCCGCGTCGTCGAAGAAGACGAGGTTGTGGGTGTCGTCCGAGACCAGCCCCTGGTTGAGCTGCTCCCAGCTCTCGCCCAGATCGCGCGTCCGGTAGAGCCCGTCGATCTCGACCGTCACCCAGACCGTCTCGGGGTCTGTGGGGTCGAAGCGGATCGAGGTGACGCGCGGCGTGTTGATGAACCAGCACTCGGTGAGGCTCTCGAGATTGCAGCGTTGCCAGCGCGCCCCGCCGTCGAGCGAGCGCCAGATCTGCGCCGGGCGGGTGCCGGCGAAGATCGTGTCGGCGTCGTGCGGCGACTGGGCGATCTGCAGGATCTGCAAGTCGTCGAGCGGCGAGGGGAGGTAGACCCAGCTGCCCCCGTCGGGCTTCGCGCCCGCGTCGGGCCGCCAGCGATAGACCCCCTGGTCGGTGCCCGACAGCACCTCGCCCGGCCGGTCGGGGTGGGTCGCCAGGCACCAGCAGCGCGACTCGTTGTAGATCCCGCCGGTCGGCGTGTAGGCCCGGTTCCAGGTCTCGCCGACATCGTGGCTGAACCATACCGAATGGCCGACCGAGGCGGCGTAGGCGGTGACCTCCATCTGCGTCCTCCCGTGCGGTTCGCTTGACACGCCGCGAACGCCGCATCCAGATTTGCCGCGAGAGGAGATCAGCATGACCCAGCCCGCCGCCGCTGCCAAGGCGCCTTTCGCGGCCACCGCGCTGGCCCCGCCGTCGGTGGTGGCGGAGCGCGCGGGCGATGGCTGGCTGCTGCGCCAGCCGGTGGCGCTGGGCGCGGTGCCGGACCACCTGATCGGCATCCTCCGGGCCCGCGCGGCCGAGGTGGGGGAGCGCGTCTTCCTCGCCGAGCGCGACGGGGCCGGCGGCTGGCGGACGCTCGACTACGCGGCCGCCGCGGCGAAGAGTGCCGCCATCGGCGAGGCGCTGGTCCAGCGCGGCCACGGCCCCGACCGGCCGGTCGCGATCCTGTCGGACAACTCGATCGACTTCGCGCTCCTGATGCTGGGCTGCATGCATGTCTCGGTGCCCGTGATGCCGGTCTCGCCGGCGTATTCGCTGATGTCGCGCGACTTCGCCAAGCTCAAGGGGGTGATCGCCCGGCACGACCCGTCGGCGGTGTTCGTGGACAAGCCCGCACCCTTCGCAGCGGCGCTGGCGGCGCTCGACTTCGACGGCCGCGCGCTGGTGACCTCCGACGGAGCCGACGGCGGCGAGAGCCTGGCCGCCTGGGCCGGGACCGAGCCGAGCGAGGCGCTGGAGGCCCGGCTCGCCGAGGTCGGCCCCGACACAGTGGCAAAAATCCTGCTCACCTCGGGCTCGACCGGGCTGCCCAAGGGGGTGATCAACACCCAGCGCATGCTCTGCGCCAACCAGGTGCAGACGATCTTCTCCTACCCCTTCCTCACCGAACGCCCGCCGGTGATCTGCGACTGGCTGCCGTGGAACCACACATTCGGCGGCAATTTCTGCGTCAACATGATCCTGTTCCATGGCGGCACGTTCTGGCTCGACGACGGCAAGCCGGCGCCCGGGCTGTTCGACAGGACGCTGGCCAATCTGCGCGAGGTGAAGCCCACCCTCTACCTCAACGTGCCGCGCGGCTACGACGTGCTGGTGCAGGCGCTGGAGGCGGATGCGTCCTTGCGCGACCGCCTGCTCGGCGACCTCGACATATTGTTCTTCGCCGGCGCCGCGCTGCCCCAGGCGCTGCGCGAGAGGCTCGATGCGCTGTCGGTCGCCGCGCGCGGGGCGCGCACCCCGATCGTCACCTCGCTGGGCTCGACCGAGACCGCGCCGGCGGCGACCTACATGACCTGGGATTCGGACGTCTGGGGCAATGTCGGGCTGCCGCTGCCCGGCGTCGAGGTGAAGCTCGCGCCCAACGGCGACAAGCTGGAGGCGCGCTTCCGCGGCCCCACCATCTCGCCCGGCTACTGGGGCGCGCCCGAGACCACCCAAAAGGCCTATGACGAGGAGGGCTTCTTCCGCATCGGCGATGCGGTCAAGTTCCTCGACCCCGGCGACCCGTCCCGCGGCCTCCTGTTCGACGGCAGGGTGACCGAGAACTTCAAGCTGCTGTCCGGCACCTGGGTCGCCGTGGGCACGCTCCGGCTCGCCGTCATCTCGGCCGCCGCGCCGGTCCTCCAGGACGCGGTGATCACCGGCCACGACCGCGACGAGATCGGCGTGCTCGGCTTCCCGAGCCTGCCCGGCTGCCGCGCGCTGTGCCCCGACCTCGGCGCGGACGCGACGCTGGAAGACGCCATCGCCCGGCCCGAGATCCGCGAACGCCTCCGCACGGGCCTCGCCGCCCACAATGCCGCGAACCGGGGCTCGTCCACCCGCATCGCCCGCGCGGCTCTCACCGCCGAGCCGCCCGCCATCGACGCCGGCGAGATCACCGACAAGGGCTATATCAACCAGCGCGCGGTGCTCGCCCGCCGGGCCGCCGAGATCGGGCGCCTCCACGCCGAGCCGCCCGGTGCCGGCGTCGTCGCGCTTACCGGGAGACCGACATGAACGGCGCACAGGCCATCGCCGAGATCCTCCGGCGCGAGGGGACCGGGTTCCTCTCCTGCTACCCGCGCAACCCGCTGATCGAGGCCTGCGCCGAGATCGGCATCCGCCCCATATTGTGCCGCCAGGAGCGGGTCGGGGTCGGGCTCGCCGACGGCTACAGCCGGATCCACCGCGGGCGGCGCAACGGGGTGTTCGCCGCCCAGGCCGGGCCCGGCATCGAGAACGCCTTCCCCGGCATCGCCCAGGCCTATAGCGAGAACGTGCCGATGCTGATCCTGCCGGCCGGCCAGGCGCTCGACCGCCAGTACCGCCACCCGACCTTCGACGCCGCCGAGGTCTACGCCCCGGTCACCAAGTGGTCGGCCCGGGCGCATGCGGTGGACGAGCTGCCCGGGCTCATGCGCCGCGCCTTCCAGGCGATGCGCACCGGCAAGGGCGGCCCGGTGCTGGTCGAGATCCCGGGCGAGGTGTGGGAGCAGGAGCTCCCGGCCGCGCTCGACTACGACCCCGTGGCGCCGCAGCGCGCCGCCCCCGACCCGGCAGCGCTGGACCGGGCGGCCGAGATGCTGGCGGCGGCGAAAGACCCGGTGCTGTGGGCCGGCCAGGGAGTGCTCTATGCCGGGGCCAGCGCCGAGCTGGTGCGGCTGGCCGAACTGGTGCCGGCGCCCGTCGTCGCGACCAACCCGGGCAAGAGCGCGATGCCCGAGACGCATGCGCTCGCCTGCGGCTCTTCGACCCGGTCGGGCCCCAAGATGCTGTTCGAGTTCTTGGCGCGCGCCGACCTCGTCTTCGCCGTCGGCTCGAGCCTGACCAAAACCCCGTTCGGCCCCTCGATCCCGCCCGGCAAGACGGTGGTCCATTCGACCAACGACCCGGACGACATCCACAAGGACTACCGCGCCGACCACGCGCTGGTGGGCGATGCGAAGCTGGTGCTGGAGGGGCTGATCGAGCGCGTCGGCGCGATCCGGGGCGCGAACGGAAGCGCCCGCACGCTGGCCCAGGTCTCGGGCGCGGTGGCGGCGGTGAAGGAGGAGTGGCGGGCCGACTGGGCGGCCGAGCGCGATTCGGACGAAGTGCCGATCAACCAGTACCGCATCATCCGCGACCTGATGGCCACGATCGACCGCGACAACGCGATCCTGACCCACGATTCGGGGAGCCCGCGCGAGCAGCTGCTGCCGATGTGGGAGACCACGGTGCCGGGTTCCTATATCGGCTGGGGCAAGTCGACCCAGCTCGGCTACAGCCTCGCCGTGATCATGGGCGCCAAGCTGGCCGCGCCCGACAAGCTCTGCATCAACGTGATGGGCGATGCGGCGATCGGCATGACCGGGATGGATCTGGAGACCGCCGCGCGGGCCGGCATCGCGACGCTCACCATCGTGCTCAATAACGGCATCATGGCGGCCGAGCGCGACGTGCTCGTCGTGTCCGACGAGAAATACGGCGCCATGACGGTGAGCGGCAATTACACCAAGGTCGCCGAGGGCCTCGGCGTCGCCGCCGCTCGGGTCGAGACCCCGGACGCCTTCATCCCCGCGCTCGAACGCGGCATCGCGGTGACCGAGGCGGGCGCGCCGTTCCTGATCGAATGCATGGTCAAGGAGGGACAGAGCTTTTCGCGGTATTAAGGGTGGGGGGGGGGGGGCCCGGTGTTTCACGTGAAACATTGGGTGGGGTTGGCGGTTCAAGCGGCGTGCGAGGATCACCGGGTAGGCCGGTGTTTCAAGATCCGGAGGCGGCGGCCCCGCGCCGGCAGCCACGCCGCTTTCCCGTGGAATGGATGGAGCCGGCCCGTGACCGTGAGGAGTCGTGCGCGCAAACGGAGGTCGTCAACCAAGTTCCTTCCGGCAAACCTGCTTAACACTGGTTTCGTTCTCCGACCGGGACAGGATACCTGCTATCGGCTGCTCACAGAAATTCGGACTCTACACGGCTTGCCTCCCGGACGGTCAAGGATACCGTCACCGGGAGTCCTTTTACAACAGATGGTCCCAATTGCGGGCAGCATGTCCCATTGTCATCCATATGCGGGATGTGCTATCCTCAGACCGGACGTGCCATCAAATGTGATCGTGATAGGCGGTTGCTCCGCCTAAGCCCGGGTAAGGTGCTTCCGACGAAGTAACTGTCCGTGAAAGTTGAGGCCCATATGGAATTCCCGAGGTGGATCAAATGACGGACCCCAAAGTACGCGATGACCAAATTCCGTCTGAAGACCAAGAAGACCTCTCACTTGCTGAAGGTATAGAAGACGATTCTGAAGGAGAATCCACCTCCAAGGCATCATATACTATCCGCAGTTACGGAGCTGACTATACGGTGGACTCTTTAGTAAAGCGAATGGATACTGGAGCATTCATTGTACCGAATTTTCAAAGGAGATTTATTTGGTCCAAGACACACGCATCTAGATTCATCGAATCATTGCTAATGGGATTACCCGTACCTGGAATTTTCCTATATAAGCGACACCAAGACGGGAAACACTTGGTCATCGATGGACAGCAACGTTTAAGAACTCTCCACAGCTTTTATAAGGGCGTATATCGGGAGGAAAAATTTCGGTTGAATGGGGTCCGGGAACCTTGGAATGGCCAGACGTATGATGAGCTAGATCCAGATGATCAACTTCGCTTAGATGACTCTATTGTTCATGCGATCATTTTTAGCCAGGAAAGCCCAAAGGATACGATTGACAGCATTCACTTTGTTTTTGAAAGAATTAACTCGGGCGGAATTCGGCTTTCAGCACAGGAAATTCGAAATTGCATTGCCGAGGGCGAATTCACCAAACTTACAAGTCAATTGAACCAGCATCAAAGCTGGCGCCAAATTTATGGCAGGCCAAGTCTAAGATCAAAAGATCAGGAATTGATTACGCGCGTTCTCGCTTTTCTTGAACGTGGAAACAAATACGAACGCCCGATGGCAACATTTCTTACCAACTTTACGAAAGATATGAACCAAGCAAACGCCAAAAAACTAGATTCTCTTAAACGGATCTTTGAAGAAACATCGGACCTCTGTTGGGAAGCATTGGGCGGTAGCGCGTTTCGGCCGGTCAGGGCGCTCAACGCGGCCGTCTTGGAGTCCGTTATGTCTGCATTGGCGAAGAGGTTGCGCAAGCGAGAGCCTCCGCCATCATCGGCGGCTGTCAAGAAAGCTTACGATGGGCTTCTTGCATCACCTAAATTTCGCGAAGGGTGGGAACGCGCTACTGCAGACGACGAAGTGGTTAAAGTTCGCGTGAAGGAAGCGAGAGAAGTCTTTTTGAACCTTTAGTTATGTTTGCGATAGAGGCCAGATTTGAAAGCTTGGATCATCAAATCGAACTCGCTTGCAATGCTAGAGACGAAGAAGTGGCCGCGAACCTAAGAAGCTACGGTACAGTGCTGATCTGTGGATTTGTTGAGAGATCAGTGGAGGTGATTGTACTCGAGAGACTCAAGTCGCGTGCTCAGTCGAGGGTTCTGAATTTTGTTAAGTCGCATTTCAAACGGGGTACGAATTATAACTGCGAGGCTATCTGTCAGTTACTCGAGCGCTTCGAACCAGATTGGAAGAATAATTTCAAAGACTTCATGAACGATAATGAAAAGGAAGTAGACGGTCTAACTTCCACTTATGCGGTTAGGAACTCCGTAGCACATGGAGGCAGCACCGGGATAAATGCTAAAACGCTAAGAGAGAGACGTGACGGCGCGAAGAAGATTGTGGGCGCGCTTATATTAGCCACGGTAGGATGAACTATTTTGTGGCGATTAGGAAAGGCAGCAACCAATACTCCTTTGTCGGATTGGTCCATTTCGAAGGAGGGGTGCAAGCTATGCAGATAGGGTAATCGTTTTCTGTAACCGGGTTTCGTAGCAAATTCGCTTGACTACGAAACCCGGTTACAGAAAACGATTACCGTCTTAAAGCACACCAGACGATGTCGGCGCTGCCTCGTATGCGATCGCGACGGCGAGGGGGATATCAGATGCGGACGCTTATTCGCGACGTTTGGGTGGTCGGGTATTTCGGTGCCACACATACGCTGATCCGTGACGGGATGGTGGTCTGCGAGGACGGTACGATCGTCCATGTCGGTGCGGACTTCGACGGCCCTGTCCACCGCGTGATCGATGCGGCTTCCAAACTGGTGTCGCCCGGCTTCACCGACACGCACATCCATTCCGGCCACCGTGCCGCCCATCGGCTGATCACCGATGCCGGGCGGCCAGAGTATTTCGGCCAGCCCTTCTTCGAGACCCTGCCGGCCCGCCGTGGCCGTCCCCACGGTTGCGATGCAGGCGACTGGGTCAAACGGGCGGATGAGGACGAGGTGGCCGCCCGGCGCCGTGTCGATGCGTCGATGTATACGATCGCCGAGTTGCTGCGCAATTGTCGACGGGATCGTGCGTGTCGAGGGCGGCCGTGTCGAAGGGGTCGACATGGCGGCGGTCCACCTGTTCGGCTAGGAGGATGCCGATCGGCTGTGGGGCGGATGGCGGAACTGGGACGTGGCCGAACGCACCGCCGAGGAGGCGAGCCCATGGTCGTTCCCGCTTGCCGGCTAATCGCGACGAGCGCCGGCCCGGATCGTTTGCGGCTCTCCGAACGACGCAGAGTTTTAGTGGATTTCAAAGCGGGACACTACCCGAACAACCATCGGCTTGCCCCCTCCGGCGGCGTTCCGTACAGTTTCGGCGCCGCGCTGCTGCGCCGCACCGCCCGGAGGAGGGGTATGGCGATCGACCGGGTGAGGGCCTACGGCGTCGAGCTGCCGCAGCGTGTTGCCTACGACCTGGCGGTGGCGAGCTACCGCAAGCTTCGTGCGATCGTGGTCGAGGTGGGCACCGGCGACGGCCATGTCGGCATCGGCCAGGCGACCATCACAGCGCCCGCCTATTCGCCATACGGCGAGACCCTGGAAGGCGCGGTCCATGCGGTCAACGACGTTCTCGCGCCGGAGCTGCTGGGCCTGGACCCGTTCGCCATCGAGTTCGCCCATATCCGGATGCACAGGGCGATGCACGGCAATCCGACGGCCAAGACGGCCGTCGATATCGCGCTGCACGACGCGATGGGGCTTGCGCTCGGCGTGCCGGTCTATTCCTTGCTGGGCGGCCCGATACGCACCGAGCTACCGTTGCTGTCTTCGATCGGCCTGTTTCCCACCGACGAGCTCGTCGATCTTGCGGTCGAGGCGGTCGGGCAGGGATACGGGTCGCTGAAGATACGCGTCGGCAAGGATCTCGCGACCGACGTCGCGAATCTCGAGGCGCTGCGAAACCGGCTCGGCGAAGAGCTGCCGATCTCGGTCGATTTCAACCAGGCGATGAGCGAGGTGCATCGCCGTCCGGACAGGGCGATCCCCTGGATTCGCAGACTCGAGGCGTTCGGGCTCGATTCGATCGAGCAGCCGGTCGCCGGCGAGGAATTCGAGACGATGGCGCGCATCACGGCCGCGGTCGACACGCCGATCGTCGGCGACGAGTCCATATGGACGCTCCAGGACGCCCGGCGCGCGATCGCGATGCGCGCCTGCGACATCGTCAAGATCAAGATCGTCAAGAGCTGCGGCCTGCTGTTCGCCCGCAAGGTGGCGGTGCTGTGCGAGGCGGCCGGCATGCCGGTGGTCGTCGGGCACGGCATCGCCGGCAGCGTGCAGAACGCCGCCGAGGCGCATCTGGCCGCGTCCCTGCCGACCTGGAAGCCGCCGGGCGAGATGAACGGGTTCCTCAAGCTTGCGCGCGACATCGCGCCGCCGCTTGCCTTCGCCGACGGGTCGATCCGCCTCGATGGCGCGCCGGGGCTTGGCGTGCGGCACGACAGCGACGCGCTCCAGCGGATGGCGATCGCGTGACCGGCGCGTCGATCGAACGATGAACGGCAACGGCGCGTGACACGATGCCCGCCGATACCGTAACCGAGGCGCATCTGCGCCCGTTGGCCGAGGGCGTCTATGCGTGGATCGGCGCGCGCGGCGATTCGAACGCCGGGGCGATCGACACGCCCGAGGGCCTGCTCGTGATCGACGCGCAGCAGCATGCCGGTCTGGCGCGCCGGTTTCGCGCGGCGCTGCGCGAGGCGGTCGACAAGCCGGTCCGCGCCCTCGTCGATACCCACTACCACCTCGATCATGTCGCCGGGAACGTCGTGTTCGCGGACGAGGCGCCGATTCTCGCCCACGAAAAGACGCTCGAGAAGCTCCACACCCATCTCGGCCCGGATGACGGCGGGCAATGGGTCGTCACCGAGCTGATGACCAAGATCCGCATGTTCTACGGGCCCAACACCCCCGAGCTGATTCCGGAGGGCGATCCCGGCTGGGCCTGGTTCGAGCAACGCTTCGCGCCGGCGGAGTACGACAGGATGGTGGTCGAGCCGCCGGGCGAAACCTTCGCCGACAGCTTCGCCTTTCACCTGCCCGGAGACAGGGTGCGGCTCGACTATCGCGGTCCGGCCCATTGCGACGGCGATCTGATCGTCTGGCTCGAACGGCGCAAGGTGGCCTTCCTCGGAGACCTGCTGTTCTACGGCCGCTTCCCGTGGCTCGGCGATTCGGATCTCGATGGCTGGATCGCGACGCTGGAGCATGTGCTGACGCTCGATCTCCAAATCGTCGTCCCGGGGCACGGCGTGCCGGTGACGTTGCGCGAGGTCGCCTGGTTTCGCGACCTGCTCGCTTCATTGCGCGAGGCGGTGGCGCGCAAGATCGCGGGCGGTGCGTCCGAGGAGGCGGCGGTCCGCGAGGTCGAGCTGCCGGCGTTCGCCGACATCCCCCGCTACAGGGAGTGGCTGCCGTTCAACGTGCGAAACGCCTACCGCTATCTCCGCGCCGCCTGAAGCCTCGGCGGCGCGGTCACGGAGCGAGCGCCACGACGACGCACCGGCTTCTCGAAGAGGCCCGCCCGCGGCTCACCCCGGCAGCTCGTCACCGGGCGCGGGCGCGGTGCCGGGCGCGTTCTCCAGATAGCGCGTCAGGTCGCCGTCGCGCGCGCCCGCCGCCCGTTCGCGCAGCAAGACTTCCGCGGTCTCGACGGCGCCGATCTTCTGGGCGACCGCCGCGACGATCCACTGGTTGAGCGACACGCCGTCCTCCTTCGCCAGCCGCGCCGCCGTGTCCTTGAGCGACGCGGGCAGTTTCAGCGGATATTTGTAACGCCGGGCGTCCGTCATTGGGCCAACCTCCTCAGGATGTCGCCCGGGGCGCGGACCGGTGCGAAACTCTCGGCATTGTACATCGCCATGGCGCCGGCCCGGCCATTCAAAGCCGCTTCCGGAACCACATCGTCATCCGCGCCCCGGGGACGGAAGCCGCCCCGCCCGTCCGACCGCGATGCTTGGCCGCCGCGCCCGCGATGCACTAGCATTCGAGCCGGACCGATCGGAACGGGCCAGTCGACAGTGCAGGCGGCTCAACCTCAGGCTGCGATGACGTGGTTTTGCGTCCGCAAGGACGGCGTGGCGCGGCGCAGCGGCTGGATGGGGGGTTGCTCCCTGGCCGATCTGCGCCGGCGGGTCGGCGCGGTCCCCGGCGAGGTGGTCGAGATCTGCGCGGTCGACGATGCGCGCCCGGTGGCGACCGACCGGCGGTCCCGCGCGTTCCGGCCGCGCGACCGCGGGCTGCTGGGCATGGAGATCGCGTTTCGCGGCGAGATCGTCCGCCATGCCCCGACGCGCATGCTGGCCGCCAATCTCCGCTTCGAGCGGGCGCTGGAGCGGTTCCTGGAGCGGCGCGGCGCCACGCTCGGGCAGTTCGCCGCCGAGGGCGGTCTGCGCTCCCTCTCCGCCCGGCAGTATTTGCTGCCGGCGGGCGGCGAGGCGGCGGGGGTCGCGCTGTTTCGCGGCGGGACGCTGGTCGACCCCGACCCGGCGCCGGGCGAGAACCGGGCCGCCGATCTGGCCCGCGGCATCGGCCGCTGGATGCTGGGCAACCTGTCGGCGGAGGGCGGGCTGCCCTACAAGTACTGGCCGAGCCGGGGGACGGTGTCGCCGGCGGACAACGCGATCCGCCGCTTCCTCGCCGCGCGCGCGCTGGCGCAGCTGGGAGAGCTCCGCGCCAGCGCCGAGCTGCGCGAGGCGGCCCGGCGCAACCTGCGCTACACTCTGGACCGCTATTTCCGGGACATCGGCGGCGGGCGCGGCGCGATCGTCGAGCCGACCGGCGCCAAGCTCGGCGCCGCCGCGCTGGCCGCGCTGGCGATCCTGGAAAGCCCCGCGCGGCGCGAGTTCCTGCCCCAGCTGACCATGCTGGCCGCGGGCGTCGAGTCCCTGGCCGACGCGGAGCACGGCTTCCGCACCTTCTTCTTCCCGCCCGGGCGCGACGGCGAGAACTGGAATTTCTACTCCGGCGAGGCGCTGCTGTTCTGGGCCGAGGCGCTGCGCCGGGGCGCCGGGTTCGCGCCCTCGCTCGAGCGCTGTACGGCCGCCTTCGAACGCTGTTGCGCGCGGCACCGGGGCGCGCGCAACCCGGCCTTCGTGCCCTGGCACACCCAGGCCTGCGCCGCCCTGTTCGCCCATACCGGGCGCCGCGCCTTCGCCGGGTTCGCGTTCGAGATCAACGACTGGCTGCTGGCGATGCAGCAATGGGACGGGTTGCCGCCGGACCTGCGCGGGCGCTTCTACGACCCCGGGCGCCCCGAGTTCGGCCCGCCCCACGCGGCGTCCACCGGGGCGTATCTCGAAGGGCTGGCCGACGCGGCGGCGCTGGCCCGCGCGCTGGGGCAGGGGACCCGCGCCGCTTCCTACGACCGGGCGATCGACCGCGGATTGCGGTCCCTGCGCCAGCTCCAGTTCCGCGACTGGCGCGATGCGTTCTACGTCTCCAGGAGGGCGCGCGTCATGGGCGCGCTGCGCACCGAGGTCTACGACAACGCCGTGCGCGTCGATTCGGCCGCCCACGCGCTCACCGCGGCCGTCAAGATTCTGCGGCCCATGGAGTTCGGCATCCGCGGGCCTGCGGCGGGTTAGGGGGGCTGAGGGGGTTGTCTTGAGGCCAGCCGGCCCCCGGAACGGTCCGTCCCCCGGGCGTAGTACCCGCCTCCCGCAGGCGGCAGCAGGTCGAAGATCAGGTGCACGCGCGGCTCTTCGGAGGGGTTGCGCGCCCAGTGCCTGACCTTGTTGTCGAACACCCAGAGCTCGCCCTCGCGCATCACCACGGTTTCCTCTCCGGCGGAGAGCGGGCTGCCCCCGGCGCTTCTCAGCACGAGGTGCAGGCGGTCCCGGACCCGGTAATAGGCGCCGGCGTCGACATGCGGGTAGACCCGGCTGCCGGGCAGCAGGGCGACCAGCGTCGCGCGGCCCAGCGCCGCGCCCCGTTCGCCGGCGACGGCCTCGCAGAACGCGAGCGCGCGGGGAAACTTCGCCGCCGCCCGCGTGACCCGGCTCTCGTGCACGTCGTTGGCGTTCTTCGCGCCGGGCGGCAGCGGTTTCCTGGGCGAGCGCAGGAAAATGTTCCTTGTGTGGCGCTGGCAGCGGACCTTGCGCTGGCGGCTGGTGTCGGCGAGCCACAGATCCGGCTCGGCGTCCAGCTCCGCCAGCAAGGGTCCGGTGTCCACGCCTTCGGCGAGCCTGGTGAAGTGGCGCATGGGTTCTACGGTTTCGGTTCGCGCAGGGTTCCGAAGACGCCGCGCAGCCGGTCGCGCTCGAACCTCCCGGCGGCGCCCCGATGGTGGTCGCCGTAAAAGGCGCCGTCGAGGGTGTCGGGGCCGCTCTGGTGCCGGAAGGTTCCGTTCTGGATGCTCAGATCGCGCCACGCCATGTCGCCGTGGCCTTCGGTGAAGTTGGTGAATTCCACGTCGAGCGTCGTCGCCGCGAAGTCGACCTCGATCCGCGCATCGCCGCTCACCGGCGTGCCCAGCGTGTCCGGATTGGTGTCGAACGCGCGGACGCCGCCGGACCAGACCGCGGAGCCGCCGACCGGGTTGGTGCCCGACTGCGTCCCTTCGACATGCAGCGTGTAGGAGCCGCCGTTCTCCAGGTTTCCCCGGATGAACGCCCTGAACAGGGTCTCGTCGCCCTCTTTCGCCCAGTAGCCCCAATCGAAGAATGCGTAGCTCGTCGTTGCCTCGCCGCCGACGCTGCCTTGCGGATCGAGCGTCGGCGAGAGGGTTTCGATGGCGGACGCGCCGGCGGAACGGAGATTGCCGCCGGCGGAATTGAGATTGCCGCTGCGTCGGTCGTCCTCGTCGTCCTCGTCGTCTCCGTCGCCGTCTCCGTCTCCGTCGCCGTCGCCGTCGCCGTCCCCGTCTCCGTCGCCGTCGCCGTCGCCGTCTCCGTCGCCATCGCCGTCTCCATCGCCGTCGCCGTCTCCGTCGCCGTCTCCGTCGCCATCGCCGTCTCCATCGCCGTCGCCGTCTCCGTCTCCGTCGCCGTCGCCGTCGCCGTCGCCGTCTCCATCGCCGTCTCCGTCTCCGTCGCCGTCCCCGTCGCCGCCTTGGACGCGCGTGTTGGCTCCGCTTTGCACGAGGGCCACGTCTTCACCGCCACCGCTGCCGCCTTCATGGTGCACGACGGGCCGGCCGCCGCCGCCGCCGCAGGCGTTCAGGATGAACGCGAGACCGGTGACGACCGAGAGGACCATGGGGCTGACCCGGCGGGGCCACCGCCGGCCGGTCGCCGCCGCCATCTCCAGGATCAGAAGCGATGCGGAGCCGAGGACGGCCGCCAGCCGCCTCCTCGTCCCGGAGGGCGCGTGCCGTCGCCGCCGGCAGGCGTGTCGGATGGCGGTTCGCGGTTTCATGATGCCCGTTCCCAAGACGTGGCCAGACGGGCAGCCCAACGCTTTTCCGGAGTCGGTACCAGACCCGTTTGTTATACGGCCGGGGTCCGGGCATAGGTCGAATGTTATAAAACCGGGGGTTTTCGGCGCCGCCGCCGTTGCCGGACCGCCGCCGCGTTCGGTATGCAGGGTCGCGGCGTCTGGAATTCCGGCCAGCACGGGGGATCGCCGGTCACATGCGCGAGTCATCGAAACGGATCGTCCAGCGGCGAATGTTCGCGCTGGCGGCGCTTGCGGGGGCGATCGTGTTCTTCGTCTACGACCTGCTGGAGGATGTCTTCGTCGAAGGCGAATTCGGCACGGCGCATTTCATCGTCGAGTTGATCGTGTTCGCCGGCGTATCCATGGCGCTCGTGGTGGCCGCGCGCGACCTGCGCCGGTTGCGGGCGCGGCTGGACCGGGAGGAGCGGCGGAACAGGGCCGTCTCGCAGGGGCTCGCCGACACCATCTCCGCGCAGATGGACGAGTGGCGGATGACGCAGAGCGAAAAGGATGTCGCCTGGCTCATCATCAAGGGATACCGCTTCTCCGAGATCGCCGAGGCGCGGGGGGTCAAGGAAAACACCACGCGCTTGCAGGCCACCGCGGTCTACGCCAAGGCCGGGGTCAGCGGCCGCGCCGAGTTCGTCGCCGAGATCATCCAGTCCCTGCTGCTGCTGCTGCCCGACGCGAAGCGCGCTTCGCGCTGAGGGGCCCCCGCCGCCTGGCAAGAACCTATGGGCGCCCGAGGAATACGGTATTGGCGCCGTTTCCATGCCGCTCCCACATATCGGTCGTCCGGTCCGGCGTACGCAAGCGCCGGGCGGGAAGCCGAAACCGACGAAGCGCGGCAAGGAGGAGCAGGGACATGACGATTCGAAACCGGACCGGCGCCGGCACACCACGCAACCCGAAGGCCGGGGACGGGCGGCGACGCCGCATCCTCGCCGGGGCGGGGCTGGCGCTGGCCATCGCGGCGGTCGCGGCGGTCGCGCTCACCGGCGCCCCGGAGCCGGCGCATGCCTGCCTGCTGCCCGGCATCCCCTGCTAGGGGGGCCGGAGCGGGCGACCGGGTGCGGCGGCGCTCTCACGCCGCGGCGACCTCGACCAGCGTGTCGGAGAAGGTAGGCGCGTTGCCGTAATCGGCGAAGGCGGGCGGGTTGACCGCGTTCACCGTGCGGCCGCCCCGGCTCGCCGCGGCCCAGTAGCCCATCGGGGCGACGACCAGGCCGGGGCGGACGTCCCCGCTGACCTCGGCGATCGCGCAAAACGCGCCGCGGTCGTTGAACACCCGCACCGCGCCGCCGCTGCCGATGCCCCTGGCCCCGGCGTCGTCGGGGTGGAGGATCACCGTCTGCTCGCCGGCGTGGTGCAGCTGGGTGCCGAGATTGCCGTAGGACGAGTTGAGGAAGGCGTGGCTCTTGGGCGAGATCATGTTGAGCGGGTATTTCGCGGCAAGCGCGGGGCTGGTGCCGGGCGATTCGTTCTGCGGCACGAAGTCGGGCAGCGGGTCGAGCGGCTCGCCCGGCTGCATGGCGGCGTAACCCTGGCGGAACAGCGGCAGCACCAGATTGCCGCCTTGGGCGATCGCCGATTCGAACTCGACCTTGCCCGAGGGTGTCGGGAAATTGCCCTCGCAATGGGGCACGAAATCGTCCGGCGAGCCGACCTTGAGCCGCGCATAGCCGGTCTCGCGCAGGCTGTCGAGGTCGATGCCGTCCAGCACCGGGTTGCTCCAGTCGAGCGCGTCGAGCGCCATCTGCTCGTCCGAGCGCTCCCAGTGGGGGTCGTCGAACCCCATGGCGCGGGCGAGGCGGCGAAACAGCTCGGTGTTGGGCACCGCCTCGCCGAGCGGCGCGATCGCCGGCTGGTTCAGCGTCAGATAGAGATGGCCCCAGGAGAACATCAGGTCGAACTGTTCGAGCTGGGTGGTCGCCGGCAGCACGATGTCGGCGTAGCGCGCGGTGTCGGTGACGAACTGCTCGCTGACCACGGTGAACAGGTCATCGCGGGCGAGCCCGGCCAGCACCTTTTCCTGCTCGGGCGCGACCACGGCGGGGTTTGAGTTGTAGACGAACAGCGCGGCGACATTCCGGTCGAGCTCGCCGGTCAGCGCCGGGCCGAGCCGCCACTGGTTGAGCACCGGCGTGCCTTCGGGGATCCAGTCGGGACGGCTGATGTCGTCCCATTTCATCGGGAAGGCCCAGATCGGCATGTGCAGGATGCCGCCGCCGCAACGGCGCCACGAGCCGACCAGCGCGGGCAGGCAGGACATGGCGCGCACCGCGTTGCCGCCCGACGCGTTGCGCTCGATGGCCACCCCCATGCGGATCACCGAGGGCTGCGCGGTGGCGAACTCGCGGGCGAGTTTCCGGATGTCGTCCGCGGCAAGCCCGGTGATCGCCGCCACCCGGTCCGGGTCGAACCCCGCCGCCCGGTCCTTCAGCGCCTCGTAGCCGATCGTGTAGTTCGCGACATAGTCATGGTCGACCAGATCCTCGGCGACGATGACATGGATCATGCCGAGCGCGAGCGCCGCGTCGGTCCCGGGCCTGATCGGAAGATGCCAGTCGGCCTGCTTCGCGGTCCGCGTCGCGACGGGGTCGATCACCACCACCTTGGCACCGCGCCGCTGCGCCTCGGCGATGAACGGCCAGTGGTGCAGATTGGTGCTGATCGTGTTGATGGCCCACAGCACGATATAGCGCGAGTGGACGAAGCTTTCCGGGTCGACCGCGGCGGTCGGGCCGCAGGTCATGAAGAACGCCGAGATGGCGCCCGAGTCGCAGAACGTGCGCTCCGACACCGTCGCGCCCAGCCGGTTGAAGAACGCATCCCCCACGTTGAGCCCGTTCAGGATGCCCTCGGTGCCGAGATAGCTGTAGGGCAGGATGGCGGCCGGGCCGTCCCTGGCCACGATCTCCTTCCAGCGGCCGGAGATTTCCTCGAGCGCCTCGTCCCAGCCGATGGGCTCGAACGCGCCCGCCCCCTTGGCGCCGGCGCGGCGCAGCGGGGTGAGCACCCGGTCTGCGTTGTACACCCGGTTCTCGTAGTCGTTGACCTTGACGCAGAGCCCGCCCTGGGTGAACGGGTGGCCCGGGTTGCCGCGCACCTCGACCGCCCTGCCGTCGTGCACCGTGGTCAGCATGGCGCAGGTGTCGGGGCAGTCATGCGGACAGGCGCTGAACACGGTCGTTTCGGCCATTGCGGTTCTCCATCGCGCAACGCCGGGTCGGGCCCCGGCCGCGCAGCCTAGCGCGAAGCCGCGCGGCGCCGCATTACAGGGGCTTGCTGTCCCGTTACATCGTCTTGCCGTTAACGCCCCGCCGCCCGCGAAACCGGTTGACCGGCTTTCCGCCCCGGTGCCAACCTGATCCCAGGATCGCGTCGATCCGCTTCGGGAGTAGGCGGCGTGGCCGGACTGGTCGGACACGGCCGGGCGAAATACACTACCGGAACCCTCCTCGGAACCAGCCGCGGCCGGGGATGGGGCGGGCTGCTGGCCGAGCGCTGGAGCCATGCCGAGGGCGATCTCGGCGAAATCCGGCCGCGCGACACCGAGATCGTCGTCATGCTGCGCGGCCGCGCGCATGTCAGGCGGCGCGGCGACGGCCGGCTGCAGCACCACGACGCGGTGCCCGGCACGGTCTGGCTGTGCCCGGCCGGCATCCCGGAAGACATGATCCGGATCTATGGCGAGATCCCCGAGACCGTGCATGTCTATCTGCCGGCGGCGCCGCTCGCCGCGACCGCCGCCCGCGAGCTCGACGTCGATCCCGACAAAATCGGGCTGCATTACGACGGCGGGTTCCGCGACCCGCTGATCGAGCAGATCGCCCGCGCGGTGCACAGCGAGATGGTCGATCCCGCGCCGGGCGGCAAGATGCTGGTCGAGACCCTGGCCTCGGCGCTCGGCGTCCACATTCTGCGCCGCCACTCCAACCTGGCGCCGACATCGCCGGCGCCGCCCGCCGCGCGCGGCGCGCTCGACGCGGCACGGCTCCGCCGGGTGACGGATTTCATCGAGGCCCATCTCGGCGAGGAGCTCACCGTCGAGGCGCTCGCCGGCCAGGCCTGCCTCAGCCCGTTCCACTTCGCCCGCGCCTTCAAGGCGGCGACCGGGAGCGCGCCGCACCGCTACCTCACCGACCGCCGCATCGGGCGCGCCCGGGCGCTGGTCGCCGAGGGCCGCCTGCCGCTCGCCGAGATCGCCGAGATCTGCGGCTTCTCCTCCCAGCCGCATCTGACCTACTGGTTCAAGCGCATCGTCGGCACCACGCCGGGCGCCTACCGCGAGGGCCGCGGCTGAGGCGCTGTCGCGGGCGCCGGAAATGCGCTGCGAACGGTACATTGTGGGGTGGCCCGGGCCCCTGACCCTCGTCCCGGGTAGACCCCGAAGGGACCCTATCGAGGGCCCCCCTGCCGCTTGGCATCGCCGCGGCCCGGGGTAACCTGCGCGCATGACCGTCCGGATCGACGCCGGGCCGCCGCCCGATGGGTGAGTCGGCCACCCTGCTGGCGGTCGTGGCCGCGGTCTCGTCCGCGCTGGTGCTCGGCGCGCTCTGGGGCCTTTACGGGCGGCTCGGCGACCGCGCGGAGGGGTTCGTGCTCGCCGCCGGCGGCGGGGCGCTGATGCTGGCCGCCGTGCTCGAGCTCATCGTGCCGGCCCGCGAGGCGGTGTCGCTGGCGGCCACGGCGTCGGCGGTCATGCTGGGCGCGGCGGTCTTCGCCGCGACCGACTACCTGATCGACGAGCGCTGGGGCGACGAGGGCGGCGCCGGGCTGCTCGCCGCGGTCACCCTCGACGGGGTGCCGGAGAACCTCGCCCTCGGCGTCGCGCTGATCGGCGCCGGCTTCGCCGAGGTGGCGGCGCTCGCAGCCGCGATCTTCCTCTCCAACCTGCCGGAGGCGGCGGCCGGCGCCAGGCGGATGCGCGGGCAGGGCTGGCGGAACGGCGGCATACTCGCGCTCTGGGCCGGCTGCGCGGCCCTGCTCGGCGCGGCGGCGCTGGCCGGCAATTGGCTGCTCGCCGGCGCGTCCCAAGAGGCGCTCGCGCCGGTCCGCGCCTTCGCCGGCGGCGCGGTGATCGCCTCGCTCGCCACCGAGATCTTCCCCAAGGCCTACCGCCGCGACCACCACATGGCGGGCATCGCCACCGCGCTCGGCTTCCTCGCCGCGCTCGCCCTGATCGAGGGCATGGCGGGCGGCTGAGCGCGGCGCGGTCCTTCGATAGGGAATTATACGGAAAACTAGCCAAGACCCCTTGAAGCCGGCCCGATTAATCCCCACATAACTAGCCAAGAGGCGGATTGAAGATGGCACGCAAGGGACCGGGGAAAGCACACCGCCAAGGGCTGACGGTGATCGAACTGTTCAAGATGTTCCCCGATGACGCGACGGCGGAACAATGGTTCGAGGAACAGCGGTGGCCTGATGGCCGGTTCTGCCCGGACTGCGGATCGACCAACACCGTTGCGGTCAAGAACCGGAAGCCGATGCCCTATCGGTGCCGCGACTGCCGGGGTCACTTCTCGGTCCGCAAAGGCACCGTCATGCAGTCCAGTAAGGTCGGTTTCCAGAAATGGGCCATCGCGCTGTACATGATGACGACTGGCCTAAAGGGCACGTCCAGCATGAAGGTCTACCGCGAGCTTGGCATCCGGCAGGGCACCGCATGGTTCCTGATGCAGCGCATCAGAGAGGGCTTTGCAGAGGGCAGCGGCAAGCCATTCCCAGGCCCGGTAGAGGTTGACGAGACCTATTTCGGTGGCGAGCGCCGAAACATGTCGAAGACGAAGCGCAAAGCGATGAACAAGAGCCGTGGCCCAGTCGGCAAGACGGCGGTGGTCGGCATGAAGGATCGAGACAGCAACGAGGTCCGGGCCGAAGTCGTGCATCGGACGGACGGAGCGACGCTGCAAGGCTTCGTCCGCGAGCACACAGAGCCGGGCGCCGCGGTCTACACGGATGACGCCGCCGCCTATCGCGGGATGCCGGAATTCGATCATGAGGCCGTCAATCACACGGTTTCTGAATACGTCCGGGGTCAGGCCCACACCAACGGCATCGAGTCCTTCTGGGCCATGCTCAAGAGGGCGCACAAGGGCACCTTCCACAAGATCAGCCCGAAGCATCTGGATCGCTATGTCAACGAGTTCTCCGGCCGGCACAACGTCCCAGACCGCGACACGGTAGACCAAATGGCAGGGCTGGCACGCGGGATGGTAGGCAAGCGCCTAACCTACCGAGAGCTGGTTTCGGAATGATCGCTTGCGGTTTTCGGCCCGATTCTCTACAAGAAAGTGGTGCGGGCGACCGGAGTTGCACCGGCACGGGGCGTTTGACCTTGGAGGGTCGCCCCAACGGTGTCCAAGACCGTCGTGTCTACTAATTCCACCACGCCCGCAAGTTGGCCCGTCCCTTTCCGCTCACGCTGGTCCGGGACGGGACAACGGTTAGAGGGCCAGTCTAACGGGTGGTAGCCAACACACCGCTTCCTCCTTTCTGGTCTTCCATCTGCTCAAGGACCATTTGCCGCCCCAGTGGAAGCCTCTGCTGGGGCGGTTCCTTTAAGCTGCCCGACTCGCTTCCCATAGTCAACGGCCAAGTAGAACTTTTTGGCCAGCTAGAACATTCTTGAAAGTTCTAGTGTTTGATGTAGGATGGCGCGGCAAACGGGGAGGGAACAATGTCCGAGACCGCGATCAGTCGGATGCGAGCCGACCTAGAAGCTAAGAGGGGCGAGGCCATTCGCAAGCGAGAAGAGCTGTCTTCGTTGGAGGAAGATATAGATCACCTTCAAGTGGCCTTGAGCGTGATCGAGAAATACGAAGAGCATTCCACCGCCCACGCGCCAGCGAACAAGTTTCGCGCTAAGGGCATCCAATCCACGATCCGCGATATCTTGGTTGAAGTGCAGCCTCGTTCCTTGAAACGTAGCGAGATCATCAACCTCCTCCAGCAGAGGCTCGGGAAGGAGATCAGCGGGAAATCCGTCAGCAACGCGCTGGTCATTCTGGGTGGGAAGAAGACGGTTGTGGGAGTCGGGGGTGGCAGGTGGAAGTCCGCGGAGACTTCTGTTGATCGAGACATCCAAGGGATGCTTGGCGAGACGCAGGGCGAACAGCCCGCTCAAGCAACGCTCCACCATCTCGCAACGTGATCCCGCCTGATCCTCGTACGCCTAAGACAATGACAAGAGCGCCATGACAGAAAAGCCTAGGCCACGCGGTCGTCCGCCAAAGTCAATCCGGAAGATCGACGCCACGCCAGAGGAAGCCGCGCGGGCAATCTTCTCAGCCGTGAAACCGGCTGATCCGGGGAAGAGGATGGCAAAGCCGAAGCGGGACGAGGAGGGTACGGCGGGACAGGGCGGCTGCTAGGCGCGGTCAGCTTGGCTAGTCAGGCGTATAATTCCCCTTCGATACGCCCCCTCCGGGGGTGACTTCAGGATGAGGGTGGGGGCGCGGGCGGGCCGGCCGCGGCGTCGATCTCGTCGACGACGCCCGGCGTCCCGATATGCCGGACGTCAAGCGGCCCGCCGGCGGCCTTGTTCGCGAAGGCCCGGTCGGCGGTGATCAGCGTCGACCCGGTCGCCTCGGCGCAGGCGAGGTAGAGGCAGTCGTAGACCGGGTGGTCCAACTCCGATGCGAGGCGCGCCGCGCGTTCCACGAGATCCGCGTCCGGCAGGAGGTCGATCGCCTCCCCGAGCTCGGGAATCTCGGCGAGATAGGGGTAAGGGTCGGCGATTTCCCCCCGGCGTGCCTTCTTCCAGACGGTGTTGGCGAATTCGACCAGCAGGAATTCCGGGGCGAACCGTTCCAGCCGGTGGGAGAGCAGGAGGCGCGCGTCCCCCGAATGGGTCTCCGCCACGTACCACTTGACGACGATGCTGGCATCGACGGTGAGCTTCACCGGTCGCGGTCCTGCCGGATCAGCTCGGCGCTGTCGGTCTGCGGCGTGTCGGCGGTCGCGGCGGCGAGCCGCGCCGTGCGCTCGCGGAACTCGGCCATTCGCAGGCGGCGGTTCACCGTCCGCGTCAGCATGTAGCGCAGCTCCGCCTCCAGCGAGCGCTGGTTGGCCTTCGCCTGCGCCTTCCAGGCGTCGATCACCCGGTCGTCGAGGTTGCGGATGGTGACCGTACCCATGGCGTGCCCCCGTTCGGTTGTCTGCGACATGCTGGCAAAGTGTAGTCAGAAAGGCAATGGCGGTCGGGCCGTCCCCCTCGTCAGTTCGACCGGAGGGGAGAAATCTTGCCGCGCAGGCGTTGCGCCGCCGCGAGGAGAAAACTCCGCTCCGCCGCCCCTGCGGGCCGGCTCCGTTCGATATGACGGGTGGAGGTGCTTACCCCGGCGGCGGGCGCGTGGTACAAGACGGCGGGCGCCGGGTCCGGGGCGTTCGGACAAGCGTATTGAAAACAAGGCTTTATGGCTGATCCACCACCCCCTTCGCGGATCGGGATCGACATCGGCGGGACGTTTACCGACGTGGTCTATATCCGCGGCAAGGCGCTGCATCGCGGCAAGGCGGACACCACCCATTACGACCTCAAGGTGGGCTTCATGAACGCCACGCGGGCGGCGGCGGAGCGCGCCGGGGTGGCGCTCGACGACGCGCTCGGCGAGGCGGACTCGATCGCCTATTCCACCACCGTCGGCACCAACGCGCTGATCGAGCGGCGCGGCGCCAGGCTCGGGCTGATCACCACCAAGGGGTTCGAGCACACCGTCCATGTCGGGCGCGCGCGCAACTGGGGCGACGGGCTGCCGACCGAGAAGAAATACGACCGCGGCCGCGCCGTCCGCCCGGTGCCGCTGATCCCGCAGGACCGCATCGTCGGCGTGCAGGAGCGCATCGACAATCTCGGCAACGTCATCATCCCGATGCGCGACGAGGACGTGCGCGCGCAGATCCGGTATCTGGTGGACCGGGGGGTGCGCGGCTTCGTCGTCGTGCTGCTCAACGCCTATGTCGAGCCGGCGCACGAGAATCGGATCGGCGCGCTCATCGCCGAGCAGTTCCCCGAATGCTATCTCGGCCACATGCCGGTCTTCCTGTCGCACCAGATCTCGCCCAAGGCGGGCGAGTACCGGCGCTCGATGACGGTGATCATCGACGCCTATCTGCGCGACCTGACCGAGGGGCATCTGCTCCGCCTGACCGACGATCTGCGCGGGATCGGCTACCGGCGGCCGGTCTTCGTCGCCAAGAACACCGGCGGGCTGTCCTCGCTCTCGCGCTCGCAGGCGCTGCATCTGCTGGGCTCCAGCCCGGCCGCCTCGGTGATCGGCTCGGACCGGCTCGGCGAGCTCGTCGGCGCGCCCAACGTGATCGTCTCCGACATGGGCGGCACCAGCTTCGACGTGGGGCTGGTGGTCGAGGGCCGGGACCGGGTCTACGAATACGACCCCGTGGTCGACCGCTTCCGGGTGCAGATCCCCTATGTCGCGCACTGGTCGGTCGGCGCCGGCGGCGGGTCGATCGCGCGGCTGGTCGACGGCGAGCTCCGCGTCGGGCCGGACAGCGCGGGCTCCAATCCCGGCCCCGCCTGCTACGGCCGCGGCGGCGAGGAGCCGACGGTGACCGACGCCGACGTGGTGCTGGGCTACATCAACCCGGAAAATTTCCTGGGCGGGCGCATCCGCATCGACGCCGCCCGCGCGGAAGCCGCGATCCGCAGGCGCATCGCCGAGCCGCTCGGGCGCTCCGTCACCGAGGCGGCGTGGGACATCAAGCGGCTGATCGACGGCTATATGGGCCAGGAGATGTACCGCATCTGCGCGCTCACCTCGGGCCAGGACCCGCGCGACTTCGTGCTGTTCGCGCTCGGCGGCGCCGGGCCGGTGCACGCGACCGGCTATGCCGACGGCGCCGATGTCGGGCGGGTCGCCACCTTCCCGGTCTCCAGCGTGTTCGGCGCCTTCTCGACGCTCACCATGGACGTGCTCCAGACCTATGAGCGCACGCTCCACCTCAACCTCTACTCGCACCGCGACGGGAGCTACGCGGCCGACGATGTCGCGCGCTTCAACCGCGAGGTCGAAGCCCTGGTGGCGATCGGCGAGCGCGACATGGCCGAGGAGGGGTTCGACCGCGCCGCGGTGACCCTCGAGCTCGAAATCCACATGTGCTACGGCCAGCAGCGCCAGACCCTGCCGGTCCCGGTGCCCGGGCTCAGGCTCGCGGGCGGCGGCGACGTGAAGGCGATCTGCGACGACTTCAACGCGCGCTATGCGGAGAAATACGGCGCCGGCGCGTGCTACCCCGAGGCCGGGATCGAGATGGTCGAGCTCCGCCTCAACGCCCTCGGCCCGGCGGAGAAGCACGAATTCCGCAAGCTCCGCCGCGACCGCAAGCCCGAGGCCTCGCTGGTCGGCTCGCGCCTTGCCTATTGGGGCCCCGAGCACGGCCATGTCGACACCCCGGTCTATCGCCGCGAGACGCTGGGCGCCCGGGTGCGGCTCGCCGGCCCGGTGCTGTGCGAGGCCGACGACACGGTGATCGTCGCCCCGCCCGGCTGGCGCCTCAGCATCGACGACTGGGGGACCGGGTGGATCGAGCGCCTGGAGTGAGGCGGGTGGGACGGTCCTCTCTTCCCGGGGACGCGCTCCACCGGTCCCGCCCCCCGGTTGTCGCCCCGGAACGAGTCCGGGGTGACATCGGAAGGCGCGAGGCGCGCCATGCCTAGCCTGTTCGACCGCCATGTCAGCCTGTTCGACGGGCTGGTCTACGACCGCGACGTGTATGGCCGGCGCCCCGGCGTCGATCCCGAGCTGATCTGCCGCGGGCTCGAGCCGGCGAGCGAAATCGAGCGCCGCGGGATGGCGCGGCTGAGTGACGTCGACGCCGACATCCTGACCCACAAGCTGTCCTCGATCGTCGAGGAGGCGCGCGACGTCTACATGGCGCTGTCGATCTCGGAGGGGATCATCACCGGCGACATGAATTGCGGCATCTTCACCGCGTCCGGCGACCCGGTGGTGGTGGGGACCGGGATCTACTTCCACACCCTGCTCAACAACGCGCAGCTCAAATACATCCTCAAATACTACCGCGACGACCCGTCGGTCGGGCTCGCCGACGGCGACATCTTCTTCTTCAACGAGGAGCTCGCCGGCGGCATCCACAATCTCGACATGTTCTCCGCCATGCCGATCTTCTGGCAGGGCGAGCTGGTCGCCTGGGCCGAGGTCGGCGGGCACCAGGGCGAGACCGGCTCGATCACCCCGGGCGGCTTCGCGCCGACCGCGAAGTCGCGCTACGAGGAAGGCTTCCACATGCCGGCGGTCCGCATCGGGCGCGATTTCCGGCTGCGCCAGGACATCCTCGACTACATGGCGGGCACGGTGCGCAACTCGCTGGTGTTCGCCGCCGACCTCAAATCGCGCGTCGCCACGCTGTTCCAGATCCGCCGTCGCTTCCTGCGCGAGGTCGAGCGCCGCGGCGTCGAGGAGGTGGTCGGCGGGATGCGCAGGGTGCTGGTGCGCGGCGAGGAGAACGCGCGCGCGAGGCTGCGCCAGATCGACGACGGCGTGTTCCGCTCGGTCCTGTTCAACGACGACCACGGCACCTTCTTCGGGCTCACCCGGGTGCCGCTGGTCGCGGTCAAGGAGGACGACCGGCTCGCGGTGATCCTCCAGGGGGTCTCGCCGGAGAACCACGAGGGGCCGTTCAATTCGAGCTGGCACCTGACCCGGGCGGCGACGGCGGTCTACCTGTTCTCCTATTTCTTCCGCGGCCTGCTGCCGGCCAATGCCGGTCTGCTGGAGCCGGTCAGCTACCATGTCGAGGGGCCGTCGATGATGAACGCCCCCGACGAGCTGGCGCACGGGCTGGCCAACCAGACCTGCTCGTTTGCCACCCAGAACATGTACATGGTGGGCGCCAAGATGCTTTTCGGGAGCGAGCACCGCGAGGCGGTCCAGGCGCCGCAGTCGCGCAACTACTCGCTGCCCATCTTCGGCGGCATGAACCGGCGCGGCTATTACGGCGTCAATTTCGGCGGCAGCACCAATGCCGGCGGCGGCGGCGGGCGCTTCGACATGGACGGCGAGCACGCGCTCGGCTTCTACTGGGGGCCGTGGACCGACGCCGGCGAGGTCGAGGAACAGGACGAGCGCCTGCCGCATCTGATCCTCGCGCGCCGGCTCGACAAGAACTTCCACGGCTTCGGCAAGTATCGCGGCGGCACCCCGCTGCTCGAGGTCGCGATGGGCTGCGGCGAGGCCGATTGCGCGATGAGCTCGTGGGGCAGCTGCGACAAGGTGAGCTTCAACTACGGGCTGTTCGGCGGCTATGCCGGCCCGCCCAACCCCAGGCTGGTGATCCGCGACAGCGACCTCGCCGAACGCGTGCTTGCGGGCGAGGATGTCGAGCTCGGCCAGTACGCGCTGCTGGCCGAGCGGCCGCTCGGCGGGGACTACGTGCTGACCTCGTCGTCGAAGGACGCCGAGGGGTTCGGCGAGAACGACCTCGTGGTCCACTCGGTCGGCGCCGGCGGCGGCTACGGCGACGTGCTGGAGCGCGACCCCGAGCTGGTGCTGGCCGACCTGGCCTCCGGGCTGATCACCCGCGACGTGGCGGAGAAGATCTACGGCGTCGCCCTCGACGAGACCGGCACGCGGGCCGACGACAAGGGGACCGAGCGCCGCCGCGCCCGCATCCGCCGGGACCGGCTGGCCAAGGGGAAGACGTTCGACGACTTCTCCCGCGGCTGGAAGAAGAAGCGCCCGCCCGCCGCCGCGCTGGAAAAATACGGAAACTGGCCCGAACCCCGGCTCGCGACCTACGACCGGCCGTTCTGGGGCCTCTACGACAACGGGGCGAAGCGTGGTTAGGCGCTTGCGTATCTCCGGTGTCGCCCCGGAACAAGTCCGGGGTGACATGGGTGGCCGGACTTCGCCGACCATGGCGATACCGGGCTGGAACCGCCCGTGACGGCGCCCCCGCTCGACCGCCGCATGGAGAGCGCGCCGGCGCCGCTGTTCGCGCCGCTCGGGCTCGCCTTGCCGCTCCGCATCGAGCAGGTCGACAAAGACGCGTTCGACGCCGATGCCGCGCTCGCGAGCTTCACCCTGCGCTCGGCGCGGGCGGCGCTGGAGGCCGATGCGGTGGCCGCCGCCTTCGATTGCGCCGGCGCGCCGGGCGAGGCGACGCTGGCGCTGACCCGGCGGCTGGCCGACGAGATCGGCGAAGACGCCGCCGTGCTCGGCACGCTCGCCGCGCCGGCGACGCTGGCCGCGGACGGCGCGGTGGAGCGTGAAGCGAAGCGCGCCAGCGCGGCGGTGGACGGGCTGTGCACCGCCGGGGTCGCCGCGCTGGTCATGCTGGAGGCGGTCGCGGACCCGGACCCCGCCTTGTTCGGCGCCTTCGATGCCGCCTTCAACCTCGCCGCCTATTACCAGGTCCCGGTGCTCTATCTCGCCCGGCACGCGCTGCCGGGCGGCGTGGCGGCGGCGGCGCGGGCGGCCGGCGCGCGCTGGGCGGTCGGGCCGGGCGAGACCGACGGGGCGGTGGCCTCGGTGCCGCTGGAGCTGTTCGGCGGGGACGGGGCGCACCGATGGGCGGCGGAGCTGCCCCCGGGCGTGCGCCTGCATGTCTCGTCCTGGGAAGTCCCGGCCGACACCGGGGTCGAATCGGTCGCCGGGCTCTGCCGCGCGCTGCGCGCCTGAGAAGGGGGGAGGGGTGTACAGCATCGACATCGATATCGGGGGGACCTTCACCGACGGGTTCTTCTCCGACGGCACCCGCGTCGAGACCGGCAAGGTGCTGACCACCCCGCACGACATCACCGAGGGCTTCATGAGCTGCGTCGAGGCGGGCGCCGCCGCCTTCGGCCTCGAGCTCGGCGACTTCCTGCGCCGCAGCGAGGTGGCGCGGGTCTCGACCACGGTGGGCACCAACCTGCTGGTCCAGCGCGCCGGGCCGAGGCTCGGGCTGATCGTCACCGCGGGGCACGAGACCGACCTCTACGCCAAGAGCGGCCAGGCCGGCATCCTGGAGCGCTTCGTCGCGCCTGCGATGGTGACCGGCATCCCCGAGCAGGTCGACGACCGCGGCCGGGTGCGCAAGCCCGTCCAGCCCGAACCCCTGCTGGGGGCGGTGCGCGGGCTGCTCGGCGAGGGCGCCAGGATGATCGGCATCAGCTTCCGCAACGCCTGGCGCAACGCCGACAACGAGATCGCCGCGCGCGCGCTGATCCGCGAGCGCTACCCGGTGCATTACCTGCGCTCGGTGCCGCTGCAGATCGGCACCGAGGTGATCCATGTCGCCGACGACCACGCCCGCACCAACTCGCTCGCGCTCAACGCCTATATCCACGCCGAGATGGCGCGCACGCTCTACCGCGCCGAGGACAAGCTGCGCGCCGCCGGCTACCAGCGGCCGCTCCTGGTGGTCCATTCGAGCGGCGGCAACGCCCGGGTCGCCAGGACCGTGGCGCTGAATACGCTCAACTCCGGGCCGGCGGTGGCGATCCGCGGCGCCGCCCATCTCGCCCGCCGGCTCAGGCTGGAGAGGGTGGTGACCACCGACATGGGCGGCACCAGCCTCGACATCGCGGTGATCGCGGGCGGCAAGGCGCCGTTCTCCGCCGAGCCCCGGGTCGAGGAGATCCCGCTATCGACCCCGATGATCGAGGTGCAGTCGCTCGGCGCCGGCGGCGGCAGCATCGCCTCGGTGGCCAACGGGCGGCTCCGCGTCGGGCCGCAGAGCGCCGGCGCCGCGCCGGGGCCGGCCTGCTACGCCAAGGGCGGGATGGAGCCCACGGTGACCGACGCCAACCTGCTGCTCGGCTATATCGACCCCGAGGCGTTCATGGGCGGGCGGATGCGGCTCGATGCCGGGCTCGCCGAACGCGCGATGGAGCGCCGCGTCGCGCGCGAGCGCGGCGTCGGCGTCGAGGAGGCGGCGCACCAGGTGCGCGAGGCGATCGACCGCCAGATGGCGCAGGAGATCCGCCGCCGGCTGCGCGCCGCGGGCTACGACCCGGCACGCTCGGCGCTGTTCTCCTTCGGCGGGTCGGGACCGCTGCACGCCTGCGCGGTGGCCGACCTCCTGGGCATCGCGCGGGTCTACGCCTTCCCCTACGGTTCGGTGTTCAGCGCCTTCGGCTCGTCCACCACCAATGTCCGGCACGCCTATGCCAGGACCCTCGGCATCCCGGTCGCCCAGGCCGACCGGGCGGACGAGATCCTCGCCGCCTTCCGCGACCAGGCGGTGGCGGACATGCGGGGCGAGGGGTTCGAGGCGCGCGCGGTCAGGACCGCAAGCGAGGTGGTGGTGAGCACCGGCAAGCGGCTCAAGACGGTGCCGGTGCGCGGCCGCAAGGGCACCGTCGCCCAGGCGCTGGAGGACGAGCGGGGCCGGATCCAGGCGGTCCACCTGTCGGCCGAGTGCGAGGTGCCGCACTGGACCCCGGTCAAGGCGGAGAGCCGCCCGCGCCGCCAGCCGCGCCCGCTCGGCAGGCGCACCGTGCGCTGGGTGGCGGCGGGCAGGCTGGCGACCCAGGTCTATGCCCGCGACGACCTCGCCCCCGGCCATGCGATCCGCGGCCCGGCGATGGTCGACGGCCCCGACACCTCCTACGCCGTGGCCCCCGGCTGGCGCCTCGCGGTCGACGATTTCTCCAACTTCGTGCTCACCCGCGCCGACGGGTAGGGCTGCCCGGGACGAGGGGCGGGGTGCGGGGAGGCTTGACCGGCCCCGCCCCTCAACCACCCTCCCACATCCCCAACAGGCCCCGCAGGGGACCGTATCGAAGGGCGACGGCAGGCGATTCGCCTCTGCGTCGATTTGTCGATTGATCCTCTCGGCAACATCGCTATGTTCCGTCCCGCATGCGGTTTCGCCGTCCAAGGAAGCCGCATCCAGCCTTCCTGTTCTTGGACGTTTCCTCCCCAACTGGTGGCCGCCTTCGGGCGGCCACCTTTTCTTATCGGTTCGCGCGGCCCCTGCGACAATTTGTCAATTGATCCTTTTTGTAACATCGCTATGTTCCGCTCCGCATGCGGTTTCGCTGTCCAAGGAAGCTGCATCCAGTCTCCCTGCTCTTGGACGTTTCCTCCCCAACTCGCGGCCGCCTCCGGGCGGCCGCTTCTCTTTCCGGGGCGGCCGGGCCGGCCGGGGACGCAGCGCTCCCTGCGACAATCTGTCCAATCGACCCTGCGGCGCGGCGGCGCTAGGGTTCGCCGTGCCTTGACGGCATGGGAGTCCGGGAGAACGCGTACCTCCCCCCCTCTCCCGGACTTCCCCTTCGACATCGGTGGTCACCCGTCCCCTCCGGGCGGCCACCGTCTTCGCATGGGGAAGGGCCGGCCCAGCGCGGTCAGGGGCGCGATCCGTCGCCGTCGCCGAGCGGGCGGATCATCAGCACGCTGTCCACCCAGCGGTCGAACTTGTAGCCGACGGATGCGAGCGTGCCGGCATGGCGGAAGCCGTGCCGGGCGTGGAAGCCGATCGAGGCCGCGTTGTCCGAACCGCCGATCACCGCGACCATCTGGCGGTACCCCAGCGCCGCGCAGCGCGCGATCAGCGCGTCGATCAGCACCCCGCCCAGCCCGCGCCGCGTGTCCGTGCCCCTGACATAGATCGAGTGCTCGACGGTGAAGCGATAGGCGAGGCGGCGGCGGTAGAGCGTGGCATAGGCGAAGCCCGCCACCGCGCCGCCGGCCTCGGCGACCAGCCACGGCAGCCCGTCCCCGAGGACGGCGCGCCAGCGTTCCCGCAGCGCCGCGGCGTCGGGCGGTTCGGTCTCGAAAGACGCGGTGCTGCAGCGCACGTAGCTTGCGTAGATCTCGGCGATCGCCGCGAAATCGCCGGCGACGGCGTCGCGCACCGTCCGGTCCGGCGCGGCGCTCATTCGGCGGCCAGGTCGACCCGGCTGAGGCGGATCAGCGCCGCCACCGCGGATGTCAGATGTCCCGCCACTTCGGCGAGCCCGGGCAGCCGGCCGATCGCCTCCTCTTCCATGTAGAGGGCGCGGTTGGTCTCGATCTGCAGCGCGTGCACGCCTTCCGCCGGCCGCCCGTAATGCCTCGTGGTGTAGCCGCCGGCGAAGGGCTTGTTGCGGGTCACCCGGTATCCGTGGCCTTCGAGCGCCTCCTGCATGGCGGCGGCGATCGCGCCGTGGCAGGTGGTGCCGAAGCCGTCGCCGAGGATGAAGTCGGCCCGCCCGCGCCCGGCGTCGGGGTCCATCGGCGCGCCGACCGAGGGCATCGAATGGCAGTCGATCAGCACGCAGTAGCCGAAGCGCTCTCTCGTGCTCTCGATCAGGCCGCGCAGCGCCGCGTGGTAGGGGCGGTGGCAGGTCTCGATCCGCCTGAGCGCGTCGGCCAGGCGCAGCTTGCCGCGGTAGATCTCCTTGCCGCTGGAGACCACCCGGGCGATGGTCCCGAGCCCCGCCGCCACCCGCGCCGAGTTGACGTTGGCATAGGGCGGCAGCCGGTCCTCGAACATCTCCGGGTCGAGCTCGAAGGGCTCGCGGTTGGGGTCGACATAGGCGCGCGGGAAGCGCGCCCGCAGCAGCGGCACGCCGAGCGCCTGGGCGCCGAGAAACAGCTCGTCGACGAAGCTGTCCTCCGAGCGGCGCAATTCCAGCGGGCCGAGCGGCGAGCCGGCGACGAAGTCCGGCGGGTACTCGGCGCCGCTATGCGGCGAGGCGAGGACCAGCGGCGCCGCCTGCTCGTCGGGCCAAAGGATCTCGTGGCCGTCGGAGGCCTCGATGCGCGTCTCGCCGGTCATCACCGCAGAGATGTAGCGGATCGCTCCCGCCCTGTCATCCGCACCCTTGCCAACCCCGCGCCGGAGGCGATAGAACCACCGGCGGCGGGCGCGTAGCTCAGCGGGAGAGCACTACGTTGACATCGTAGGGGTCGCTGGTTCAATCCCAGCCGCGCCCACCATTCCCGGCCCATTCGTCATTTCGACCGAAGCGCGCAGCGCGTCCTCCATTCGTCATTTCGACCGGAGCGCGCAGCGCGTCCCCCACGCGTCATTTCGACCGGAGCGCGCAGCGCGTCCCCCATTCGTCATTTCGACCGGAGCGCGCAGCGCGGAGTGGAGAAACCTTCCTGCCAATGGGGACGAGGTTTCTCCACTACGCCGTGCTGGCGCACGGCTCCGGTCGAAATGACGAGGGGGTGGCCGCCGTGCTGCGCACGGCCACGCCCCGGATCAAGTCCGGGGTCCGTCGAAATGACGACGTGCGGGCGCGCCCCCTACACGCACGCCATCGCGTAGATGCCCGACACCCCGTCGGGCAGCGGGATGTCGCGCCAGCTGGCGCCGGCGTCCTCGGTGCCGAAGACCTGGCCGCCGCGCGCGCCGCAATAGATCCGCGCGGGGTCGAGCGGGCTCTCGGCGACGGTCATCAGGGTGGAGCCGATGGGGAGCTCGGAATCGAAGCGCCGCCAGGTCGCGGCGCCGTCGTCGGAGCACCACAGCGCGCCGGCGTCGCTCACCGAGGCCGGGCTGAGCGCCGCGAAGACGCGCTCCGGGTCGTGCGAGGACACGTACACGTCGCGCGCATAGGTGACCGGCGAGAACCGGCCGATGCCGAGCTCCGACCAGTGCGCGCCGGCGTCCCCGGTGACGAACAGCCCCATGCGGTTGGCGAGATAGATCTTTCCCGGCTCGGCGCGGCTCGCCGAGATCGCGTGGATGTCCACCATCCCCTCATGCGGGTCGCCGGTGAGCAGCCCGCTTTGCAGGTGCTCGTTCGCGCCGGCGAGCGCCAGCAGCTCGCCGCTGACATCGTCCCATGTGTCGCCGCCGTCGAGGCTGCGCACCACGCCCAGCACCTCGAGCCCGGCATAGACGTGGTCGGGCGCGTTCGGGTCGATGGCGATGCGGGTGACCCGGGTGGCGAAGGGGCATTCGGGGATGCCGCCCGGCGCCGGCACGTCGAGACGCCGCCAGCTGCCGCCGCCGTCCTGCGTGCGCCAGATCGCGAACCCCTCGACGCCGACGAACACGGTGTCCGGGTCGCTCGGGTCGAAGGCGATCGACCACACCGTCCGCAGCTCCCCCGGCAGGCCGAGCGATTCCCACGAATCGCCGCCGTCGTCGCTGCGCCAGACCCCGTCCTGGGTGCCGGCGAGGACGATTTCGGGATCGTCGGGGTGGAGCGCGATGGCGCGCACCTCGGGGTCGGGCGGCAGGCCCCGGGTCAGCGCCCGCCACTCGCCGTCGCCGGCGCGACGGCGGAAGAAGCCGCAGGTCCGCAACTTCGGGCCGCTCGCCTGCCAGTGCCCCACGCCCGCATAGACCGTTCCCGTCATGGCTTGCTCCCCGTTTCCTCCCGATGATCCCGCCCCGCGCCCGCCGCGTCCAGCCCAAACGGAAGAGGGCGCCCGAAGGCGCCCCCTGAGCCGTGGATCGGGACCCGCCTAGCGGCGGTCGCCGAGGAACTGCAGCAGAATCATGAACAGGTTGATGAAGTCGAGATAGAGCCTGAGCGCGCCCATGATGGCGAGCTTCGACGAGGTCTCGGAATCGTGCCACTCGGCGTATTCGTTCTTGATCCGCTGGGTGTCGTAGGCGGTGAGCCCGACGAAGACGATCACCCCGATCACCGAGATCGCGAAGTGGAGCGCGCTGGAGGCGAGGAACATGTTGACGACCGAGGCGAGGATGATGCCGATCAGCCCCATGAACAGGAACGATCCCATCCCGGTCAGGTCGCGCTTGGTGGTGTAGCCCCACAGGCTAACCGCCGCGAAGGTGCCGGCGGTGATGAAGAAGACGCGGGCGATGCTGGCCCCGGTGAAGACCAGGAAGATGCCCGCTATCGAGAGCCCCATGATCCCGGCGAAGGCCCAGAACAGGGTCTGCGCGGTCGAGGCGCGCATGCTCTGGATCTTGAAGCTCAGGAAGAAGACGAAGCCGAGCGGCGCCAGCATCACCACCCAGATCAGCGGGGTGCCGGCGAGCGCCTCGTACAGCCCGTAGCGCGCCGCGGCGAAGGCGACGATCCCGGTCAGCGCCAGGCCGGTGGCCATGTAGTTGTAGACCCGGAGCATATGCGCCCTGAGCCCGGCATCGAAGACCTCGCGTGCCTCGGCCCCGCGCGCGGCGGTCCGTTCGGTTCCGAACGCCATGAGCAACCTCTCGCAAGCTGTGTCCGATCGTCGTTAACATATGGTCGCGGAGGGACGGAAATCAAGCGTCCGCGGGCTACTCGTTGCGCAGCAGGGGCGCGGCCTTGTCGCCCAGCGCGCGCCACGTGCCGACGAAGCCGAAGGCAAGCGTCAGCGCCGCCGCGCCGGCCACCGTGGCGGCGGCGATCCAGGGCTGGAACAGCCACTCGAACTGCATCATGCGGGTCACCACCGCCCATGCGGCGAGCGTGCCGACGAACCCCGCGATAACCGCCGTCGCCGCGCCGAGCAGACCGTACTCGATGGCATAGGCGGCGAGCACCCGGCCCCGCGTCGCGCCCAGCACCTTGAGCACCACCGCGTCGTAGACCCGGCGCCGGTGCCCCGCCGCCGCGGCACCGGCCAGCACCAGGATGCCGGCCAGCAGCGTCACCGCGGCCGCGGTGCGCACCGCCGCGGCGATCCGCTCCAGCACGCCGCGCGCGATCCCCAGCACCTCGCCCACGCGGATCGCGGTCACGTTGGGAAAGCGGTCGGTCACCGCCGCCTCGATCCCGGCGAGCGCGCCCGGCGGCGCGCTCAGGGTGGCGAGCTGGGTCTGCGGCGCGCCCTCCAGCACGCCCGGCGAGAACACCATCACGAAGTTGATGCGGAGCGAGCGCCAGCGCACCTCGCGGATATTGGCGACGGTCCCGGTGATCGCGCGCCCCAGCACGTCGACGGTGAGCGTGTCGCCGATGCCGAGCCCGAGCCCGGCGGCGGCGTCGTGCGACAGCGAGATCAGCGGCTTGCCGGCATAGTCGGCCGGCCACCAGCGCCCCGCGACCAGCTTGGTGTCGGCGGCCGGCCGGGCCGACCAGGTGATGCCCCGGTCGCCGCGCAGCAGCCAGCGCGCCCCGGGATCGATCGCGGCTTCCGAGGCCGGCTTCCCGGCGATCCGCAGGATGCGCCCGCGCAGCATCGGCACCCGGCGCAGCGTGCCCGCCCCGGGCATCGACCGGACCACCTGTTCGAAGGCGCCGACCTGGTCGGGCTGCAGATCGACGAAGTAGAAATCGGGCGCGCCGGAGGGCAGGCTGTTCTCCACCTGGTTGCGCAGATTGCCCTCGATGGAGACCGTCGCCACCAGCACCGCGAGGCCGAGCCCGAGCGACAGCACGATCTTGGCCGAGGGCGCGCCCGGCCGGTGCAGGTTGGCCAGCGCGAGGCGGAGTGCCGCGCCCTTCACCCGGCGGAACCGCGCCGCGCCGCGCTCGACGCCGTAGCCCGCGGCGCGGAACAGCGCGAACGCCGCCGCCGCGCCGCCGACGAACCAGAGCGCGACGCCGAGATTGTCCGCCGTGCCGATGACCAGGGCGGCCAGGATCGCGGCGATCGCGGCGGTGGCGGCGATCGCCCACGGGCGCGGCCAGGCGCGGGTCTCCGCGACCACGGCCCGGAACAGCGCCGAGCCCGGCACCTCGCAGGCGCGCGCCACCGGCCAGATCGAGAACAGCAGCGCCACCAGCAGGCCGAACGCGGCGGCGAGGCCGAGTACCTCGGCATGCAGCCCGAAGCGCGCGTCCACCCCGAGCGCGGCGCTGATGACCCCGCCCGTAAGCGGCGGGATCGCGGCGCCGAGGACCAGCCCGATGGCGATGCCGACCGCCGCCATGACCAGGATCTGGATCAGGTAGACGGCGAACACGGTCCCGCCCGGGGCGCCGATGCATTTGAGGGTGGCGATGGTGTCCATCCGCCCGGCGAGGTAGTTGGCGACCGCGTTGCCCACGCCCACCCCGCCGACCAGCAGCGCGGTCAGCCCGACCAAAGTGAGGAAGATCCGGGTGCCGTCAATAAAGCGCTGCGTCCCCGGCGAGGCGTTGGAGCGGTCGCGCACCCGCCACCCCGAATCGGGGAAGCGTTCGTCGAGCCGCGCGCGCCACGCCGCCGGATCCTCCCCCGGGGCGAGGCGGAGCTTGTAGAAATAGCGCACCAGGCTGCCCGGGCGGATCAGCCCGGTCGACTTCATGGCGCCGGTCGACACGATCACCTTGGGGCCGAGCCCGATCAGCCCGCCGTCGCCGAGCCGGTCGGGCTCCCGGGCGATGGTGGCGCGGATCTCGAAATCGGCCTCGCCGATGCGGATGCGCGCGCCGTGCGCGACGCCGAGCCGCTCCAGCAGGCGCTTCTCCACCGCCGCGCCCCAGACCCCGTCGGCGTTCCGGGCGAGCGCCGCATCGGCGGGGCCGTCCGGGTCGAGCGCGAGGGCGCCGTAGAGCGGGTAGGCGGAATCGACCGCCTTGAGCTCGATCAGCGAGCGGGCGCCGCGGTCGGCGGTGCGGGTCATCGCCCGCATGCGCATCGACCGCGACAGCCCGCCCGAGGCTTCGAGCCAGGCCTTGCGTTCGGCGGCGATGTCGCGGTGCAGGCTGCGGATCGCGACGTCGCCGCCGAGCGTCTTGCGCCCGTCCGCCTCGATCCCCGCGCGGATCGCCGTCGCGGTCGAGCCCACCGCGGCGATGGCGGCGACGCCGACGGCGAGGCAGGCGACGAAGATGCGGAACCCGCGCAGCCCGCCGCGCAGCTCGCGCAGCGCGAGGCGGAGCGCGACCCTGCCCCTCACGGCGCCGCCCGGTCGGCCGCGATTCGCCCGTCCGACAGCGTCACCCCGCGCGCGCAGCGCGCCGCCAGGGTCGGGTTGTGGGTCACCAGGAGCAGCGTCGTCCCGGCCTCGGCGACCAGCGAGAACAAGAGGTCGATCACCGCGGTTCCGGTGTCGCCGTCGAGATTGCCGGTCGGCTCGTCGGCCAGCAGCAGAGCCGGCCGGGTGACGAAGGCGCGGGCGAGCGCCACGCGCTGCTGCTCGCCGCCCGAGAGCTGGCCCGGGTAGTGGCCGGTCCGGTGGTCGAGCCCGACCCGTTCGAGCGCCGCCGCGGCCTCGGCGAAGGCGGCCGCACTGCCGCCGAGCTCGCGCGGCACCGCGACGTTTTCCAGCGCCGTCATCGTCGGCACCAGGTGGAAATTCTGGAACACGATGCCGATATTCTCCAGGCGGAGGCGGGCGAGCTGATCCTCGTCGAGGGCGGCGAGGTCGCGCCCGGCGATCGCCACCGAGCCCCCGGTCTGGCGCTCGAGCCCGGCGATCACCATCATCAGGCTGGTCTTGCCGGAGCCCGACGGCCCCACCACGCTGATCGTTTCGCCGCGCCCGACGGAGAGATCGATGCCGCGCAGAATGTCCACCCGCCCCGCCGCGCTGTCGAGGCTGAGCTCGATCCTGTCGAGGCGGACCAGGGGGGCGGCGGAATCCGGAGCTTCGCGGGGCATCTCGGGCAATCGGTCGGGCTACAGGGTTCGATATGGCGGCTTGGCGGGAGGAATCAACATTTTACGCCGCATTGCGATGGCCGTCCTGCTGGCCGGGGCCGCCTCCCTGCCGCAGGCGGCGGCGGAGACGAGGCTGCTCGCCTTCGGCGACAGCCTGACCTCGGGCTGGGGGCTGGCGGCCGCGGACGCCTTCCCGGCGGCGCTCGAACGCGCGCTGCACGCGGCCGGGCGCGGGGACGTGCGGGTGATCGCGGCCGGCGTCGCCGGCGACACCTCGGCCGGCGGCCGCGCGCGGCTCGCCTGGTCGCTCGCCGAGCGCCCGCACGCGGCGATCGTCGAGCTCGGCGCGAATGACGGGCTGCGCGGCATCGACCCCGCCTCGACCCATGCCAATCTCGACGCGATCCTGGCCGAACTCAAGCGGCGCGGCATCGCCGTGCTGCTGGCCGGGATGTACGCCCCGCCCAATCTCGGGCGCGAATACGGCGAGGCGTTCGACGCGATCTACCCGAAGCTGGCGAAGAAGCACGGCGTCGCCCTCTACCCCTTCTTCCTCGACGGCGTCGCCATCGAGCCCGCGCTCAACCAGCCGGACGGGCTGCACCCCAACGCCGCCGGGGTCGCCGTTATCGTGCGGCGCATCCTGCCCTATGTTATGCGGGTGCTGCGGTGACCGGGAGGGTCCCATGACGAGCCACGGCTTCCGCGCCGGCCATGCCGGCGGCGGCGACTGGGAAAGCATCGCCACGAGCTGCCTCGAACAGCTCGGCCCGTGCGGCGAGGCGACGCTGGGCTTCGTCTACGTGACCGACCTGCTCGCCGATTCGCTCGAGCCGATCCTCGCCCGGCTCAAGCAGGCGACCGGGATCGCCGACTGGGTCGGCACCGTCGGCTTCGGGGTCTGCGTCGGCGGCAAGGAGTATTTCAACACCCCGGCGATGGCGGTGCTCGCGGGCGCCGTCCCGCCGGACAGCTACCGCATCCTGCCGACGATCGCGCGGCCGGGCGAGGCGCTGCCGGGGGATCTCGGCGAATGGGCCGCCGAGCGGCGCCCGGTGCTCGGCATCGTGCACGGCGATCCGCGCAACCGGTATCTGCCGGCGATCATCGATTCGCTGTGCGACGACACCGAATGCTTCCTGGTCGGCGGGCTGACCGCCTCGCGCAACGTCTTCAGCCAAGTCGCGGGCGGCGACATCGTCGAGGGCGGGCTGTCGGGCGTGCTGCTCGCCCGGGAGGTCGGCGTGGCGACCGGGCTGAGCCAGGGCTGCGCCCCGATCGGCGCGGTGCATGACGTGACCAGGGCGCAGGACAACGTGCTCTACGAGCTCAACGGCCGGCCCGCGCTCGACGTCTTCAAGGAGGACATCGGCGAGGTGCTGGCGCGCAATCTGGAGCGCATCGGCGGCTACATCCACGCCGCCCTGCCGATCGCCGGCAGCGACACCGCCGACTACCTGGTGCGCAACGTGATGGGCATCGACCCCGGCAACGGCTGGCTGTCGATCGGCGAGCGGTTGCAGGAGGGCGACAAGCTCCTGTTCGTCCGGCGCGACGGCCCGAGCGCCTTCGCCGACCTCGAACGCATGCTGGGCGAGGTGACCGGCCGCGCCGGGGAGGGGGGCCGGGCGGGGCTCTATTATTCCTGCGTCGCGCGCGGCCCCAACATGTTCGCCAGCGACGACCAGGAGATGACCGCCGTCGCCGACGCCCTCGGCGCCGGGGTGCCGGTCGTCGGGTTCTACGCCAACGGCGAGATCTCCAACAACCGGCTCTACGGCTATACCGGCGTGCTCACCCTGATTCTCTAGGCCCGCGATGATCCGCCTGTTCTTCGGCCTCGATCTGCCGGGCGAGATCCGCATGCGCATCGCCGGCATCGCGCGCGGCATCGACGGCGCGCGCTGGGTGGCGCCGGAGGATCTGCACATCACGCTCCACTTCATCGGCGAGGTGCCGGAGCCGGCGATGGAGGAGATCGCCGCCGAGGCCGCATCGATCCGCTTCGAGCCCTTCGCCGTCACCCTGGCCGGCGCCGGGCATTTCGAGCGCCGCGGCAGGGTCGGCGCGGTGTGGATCGGGGTCGAGCCCGAGTCGGCGCTCTCGGCGCTGCGCGAGCGCATCGAGGCGGCAATGGTGCGCGCCGGCCAGAAGCCCGAACGCCGCCGCTTCCGCCCCCATGTGACGGTCGCCCGGCTCTCCCGCGCGCGCCCCGGCGAGGTGCGCGACTGGCTCGCCGCCAACACCCTGTTCCGCGCCGTCCCCTTCGCCGTCGAGACCTTCGTCCTGTTCTCCAGCACGCTCGGCCGCCAGGGCTCGACCTACACCGCGGAGTGCATCTTTCCGGTGGAGGGGTGAGGGTGCCGGCCGCCCTCCCTTGGAATCCGATATGTTCTGTCTTTGTTCGCAAAATTGCTTGACTTCGGGAACGGCTGGGGCATCCTCTTTGCTCGTTGTCGCAGTCCCCGGCAGGTGCATGAGGCATCGTGAAGACCCGAAGCGCGAACCGGACGAGGAATGGTAGAGAGGCCGCGACAACCTCGGCGGCCCCGACGCGGGAAATTGTCGAGGAAGGGTCGCGGAACGCCCGGAAGCTCGCTTCGGCGGTAGAGCGCAAAGACCGCCTCGGGTTCGCGCGGGCAATGGTCTTCCGGGCGGTGTCAGCCTGTTGGGGGGAGCTTCGGGCGGTGTCCGGCCACCCTTGGCGGCTGCGCCCGCTGCCCGCCGAGGTGCCCGTCGCATTGCTGCAAGAAGAGGCCGGAAAGCTGGCGGAGCAAATCGGCGTCGCCGCGGCTGCCATGGATGCGGCGGATGCCGCCTTTGCGATGGGCGTGCTCTACACCGGAATGATGCCCGACGGTTTTCGGACCGTTCACGGGGCGTACTACACGCCGCCCGCGCTGTGCGAACGGCTGCTCGACCTGGCCACCGACGCGGGGGTCGACTGGCGATCGGCGCGGGTTCTCGATCCTGCCTGCGGCGGGGGCGCTTTTCTGTCGCCGGTCGCGAGACGCATGGCGGACAGCCGGTCGGACGACACTGCCGCGGCCGTCCTGAAGAACATCGAGGGTCGTTTGCGCGGGTTCGAGCTGGACCCGTTCGCGGGCTGGATGTCGAGCGTGTGCCTCGACGTGTCGCTTGCCGATTTGTGCCGCGAGGCGGGGATGAGGCTGCGACCGGTCGTGCGTGTTTGCGATAGCCTGGAACAGATCCCCGGTGGAAAAGGGTTCGATCTGGTCGTCGGCAATCCGCCATACGGGCGGGTGAAGCTGTCTCCGGAGCTGCGCGAAGAGTTTGACCGCAGCCTGTTCGGACATGCCAATCTTTACGGTGTGTTCACCGATCTGGCGCTTCGATTCGCGAGGCACGGCGGGATTGTCGCCTACGTGACGCCGACAAGCTTTCTCGCCGGCGAGTATTTCAAGGCGCTGCGCGGTCTTCTCGGCCGGGACGCGCCTCCTGCGGGGCTGGACTTTGTGACCGAACGGCGGGGCGTCTTCGCCGACGTGCTGCAGGAAACGCTTCTCGCGGTATACCGTCGGGGCGGAGACCCCGGGGAAGCCGGGGTCCGTTTCATTTCGCCCCGGCCGGACGGGACGATCCAGACCTCCTCCGCGGGCTCGTTCCACCTCCCCGAACCTCCCGACCGGCCGTGGATCGTGCCGCGTACCGAAGCCCACGGCGCGCTGGTCGGGCGGGTCAACGGTCTGCCGTACCGGCTGGCCGATTACGGCTATACGGTCAGCACCGGACCCTTGGTCTGGAACCGCCACAAGAAGAGCCTGAGAGAGAAGCCGGGAAAGGGACGCTATCCGCTGATCTGGGCGGAGGCGGTGCGTTCGAACGGGACGTTCGAGTTCCGGGCAAAGGAGCGGAATCACAAGCCGTATTTCGAGCCCGGAGCGAAGGAAGGCTGGGTAGTCACCGATTTTCCCTGCGTGCTGCTCCAACGGACGACGGCAAGAGAACAGTGCCGGCGCCTGATCGCGGCCGAACTGCCGGCGTCGTTCGTCGAAGCGCATGGCGCGGTCGTGGTCGAAAACCACCTGAACATGATCAAGCCGCTCGAAGGCGGACCCAGGGTGGCGCCGGCCGCCCTGGCCGCCCTGTTGAACAGCGAAACGGTCGATCAGCTGTTTCGCTGCATCAACGGCAGTGTCGCCGTTTCGGCCTATGAGTTGCAGGCGTTGCCTCTGCCGTCACCGGAATGCATGAAGGAGATAGAGCGCCTGGTGACTGCGCGCGCCGAAACCGAAACACTGGAGAGCGCGGTGGAGCGCCTGTACGGCGGCGGAGCGGAATAGTGCCGCTGCCGCCCCTTTTGCCGGTCCACGAGATCCGCGAACGCCTGAAGACGATATTCCCGGAAGGAACCGAGAACCGGACCTACGTCACCCGCGAGATGGCGGCGAAGACGGTGTTCGTGATGCTGTATGCTGGTGCAACCCAGGATGCCGGGGGCTGGCTGCGGCCCGACCAGGTCACGAGGATGACGGACGCACAGGCCCGTTTGGCGCGCGCAGCGGATCGAGAATTGTGGTCAATACAGTCCATGCGTCCCGGCCCTGGCGATTTGCCGGGACGGTGGTATGCAACGAACACGCGTGAACCGATCCGCGACGAGACCTTGCGCAATGGGCTCGTGCGCATCGGCGCGGTTCTGGAGCGCGATGGGTTGCCCACCACATCGCCGCGCCCCCGCTATGCGCTGAAGGGGAGGTTCGCCAGGCTGTTCGACCCGGCCCTGTCCGGAGAGGAGCTGCAAGCGGCGATCGAGGAGTGGCGGAAGCGGGAACTGTCGGGGAGCGCTCGGGCGCGGGTGGCGATCATGCGCCGCGGTGCGGTCGCTGGCGAGGGGAGGGTGCTGGTGACCTTCCCGAACGGAGAAACCCGGCGCATGGAACCGGGACCGAGCTCGGTGATCTCGAAAGCGGTGGTCGAGGAGTTTGCGCTCCGGTTTCTCCAGCGACCCGGCGTGATTTGGCTGAGCGAGAGCCGGAACCGGGTTGTCGAGCGGGACGATGCGCTCGCGCAGGACATCGGCCTCGCCATCGAGGCGGACCGGAATCTGCCAGACCTGATCCTGGTCGATCTCGGGCCGGACGGTCCGCTGCTGGTGTTCGTCGAGGTGGTTGCGACGGCGGGTCCGGTCAACGAAACAAGGCGGTCGGTGCTGATGGCGATCGCGGCGGAGGCGGGGTTCGGCGAGGACCAGGTGGCATTCGTGAGCGCTTATGCGGATCGGGACGACGCGGCGCTCAGGCGTTCCGTCAGCGCGTTGGCGTGGCGGTCCTTCGTCTGGTTCATGTCCGAACCGGCGCATATCGTGGCGCTGCACCGGGGCGCCGATGCCGAGCGGATGCGGCTGTCCGAGCCGATGCGGGCTTAGCCGAAAGGCCCGCCTCCCTACGCCCACACGATCTCCGCGCGGTCGACGGTCACCGTGCCGTCGGCGGCGAGGCGGATGCGGTTGACCGTCTGGGCGAGGTCGGGCGAGCCGGAGTACCAGGCCGGCACCGCACCGTTGCCGACCCGGACCGGGCGGTTCCAGTGGCCGAGCGCGAGATAGTCGGCGCCGGTCGCCGCGATCTCCTCGTCGGAGATCAGCCAGGACGGGCGGTGCGCCGCGTTCGCGTCCTCGTCCCCCCGGTAGTGGCCGTGCGCCATCGCCACCTGCCAGCGCGTCGTGCGCGGCCGCGCGGCGGCGAGCGGCGCCATGTCGCCGTAGTCGAGATGCGCGATGCCCCAGATCTCGAGCTCGAGCCCGGGCAGGCGCACCGCCTCCGCATGGGTCAGGCCGAGGACGCTGACGGTCTCCGCCTCGGCCATGCCGCAGCGCCGCCACACCGAATCGGCGGTCAGCGGGTCGTGGTTGCCGGGGAGCGCCACCACCGCCATGCCGCAGCCGCCGAGCAGCCCGGCGGCGCGTTCGAGCAGGGGGTCGGGGAGCCGGTTGTGCTCGAACACGTCGCCCGCCAGCAGCACCGCGTCGGCGGCCAGCGCGGCGGCGGTGCCGAGCACCGAGGCGAGCCCGCGCGCCCCGTCGCCGCCATGCCTCCGCGCGGTGTAGCCGTCGTCGACATGGATGTCCGAGCTGTGCACCAGCACGATGTCCCGGCCGGAAGATTGGCTCAAATCCTCGCTCTCCCCGCTGCGGCCCCGGTATACCATCAGCCGTCGTCGTAGCGCATCGTCCAGCGCGCCGGGCCGATCACCTGCATCAGCGCCTTGGTCCCCGCCCTTGCCGACGACATGCTGCCGATATGCGACACCCCGCCGTCATAGGTGACCGTCCAGCCCCGGTCGGCGGACGGGCAGTCGAGGTTGAGGATCGCCGGCTCCCCGCCCGGCAGGCGCTGGAGGATGCGCACCCCGCCGCCCGAGAGGATCTGCATCACCTCGTCGACCGGCGTGCCGTCGTCGGCGCGGTTGACGTGGAAGCGGTCGAACCGGCTGTAATCGGCCCCCGCCGCGACGACGAAGAGCTGCGGATAGGCATAGCCGTGATTGGCGACCGCGGTCTCCAGCGCCCCGCCGCCCACGACATGCGGCGCCCGCCCGGCCCGTGCCAGCGTGTCGAGCAGCGCGGCGCGGGGGAGCAGGAAGGCCGCCTCGATCCGTTCCGCCTCGTCCGCGGTCGGCGTCGGCCGGGCGAGCAGGGCGCGGACATCCGCCGCCGCCCGGTCCAGCTCGAGCGGCCACACCCCGGCGCCGTAGGGCGCGAGCGCGGCGTTGACCGGGCCGATCCCGGCCAGCGCAGGGCCGTCGCCGCGCTCCAGAAGGAGCCCGGCGGTCACCGCGCCACCCGGGGCGGCGGGCGCCGGTTCGTCGCGCTCGCGGGTCCGGACATGGGTTTCTCCCCGGCGACTATCGGGCATCGCGGGTCCGGCCGCAATCCAGCCACGTCAAGACACGGCCCTTCCAGACAGCGATACAATGGCACATAATGCCATCCTGCGACTGTCTGGAAGGGACCAGCCATGCCGACGCGCAACGTCGTTCTTTCCGACCATCAGGCCTCCCTGATCGCGAGGCTGGTGGGGTCGGGCCGCTATCAGAACGCCAGCGAGGTGATGCGGGCCGGGCTCAGGCTGATCGAGCGGCATGAGGCGGAAGAGGAAATCCGTCTGAAGGCGATGCGCGAAGCGGTGGATGAGGGAATCGCCGACATTGCCGCGGGCCGCTATCGGACGTTCGAAACCCCGGAAGCGCTCCGTGACGGGCTGGCCGCCATCGTCGACGAAGCGCTCGGCGAGGAAACCGCCGAAGGCGGGGTGTGAGCGAAGACCGCCCACGATGGCAGGTCCGCCTGACGGCCGGCGCCCGGGCCGATCTCCGCAATATTCTCCGTTGGACGTCCGACCGGTTCGGGCGGGCGCGGTCGCGCCGCTATTCCGACACCCTGACGCAGGCGATCCGATCCCTGGAAGCGGGGCCGGACGCGCCCGGATCGCGGCGCCGCGATGACCTCTCGCCAGGGCTCATGACGCTGCATGTCGCGCGGCGCGGTCGGGCGGGCCGGCATCTCGTGGTGTACCGGATCGGCGGCACCGAGGATCCATCCATCATCGAGGTGATCCGGCTGCTGCACGATTCGATGGATTTCTCGCGCCACGCGGATCCGGGCGAAGGCCCATGACCCCCCGCATTTGGCGCACGCCGCTGGTCGTGCTGGTCGGCGGCACGGCGATCCTGCTGCTCTCCTTCGGGCTGCGCCAGAATCTCGGGCTCTACATGGCGCCGATCTCGACCGGACTCGGCTGGGACCGCGAGGTGTTCGCCTTCGCGGTGGCGCTGCAAAGCCTGGTCTGGGGAATCTCCACCCCCTTCATGGGCTGGCTCTCCGACCGCTACGGGCCCGGCAAGGTGGTGGCGGCGGGCGGGACGATCTACGCCGCCGGGCTGTGGCTGATGGCCGGGGCGAGCGCGCCCCTCGACGCCACGATCGGCGTCGGCTTCATGACCGGGTTCGGCATGAGCATGACCGGGTTTCCCATCGTGCTGGCGACCGTCAGCCGGGTCGCGTCGCCGGCCAAGCGCAGCATGTATCTCGGCATTGCCAGCGCCGGCGGCTCGTCGGGCCAGCTCCTGCTGGTGCCGTTCGGCCAGTTCCTGCTGACCGAGAACGGCTGGTCGGTGGCGCTCCTGATCCTCGCCGCGATGGCGGCGCTGATCGTGCCGCTCTCCGCCATCCTCGCCGGCGGCAACCGCCTGTCCGAAGAGGACGCCACCAGCCAGCGCATCGGCGCGGCGCTGCGCGAGGCGGGCGGGCATGGCGGCTACCATCTGCTCAACGCCGGCTATTTCGTCTGCGGCTTCCAGACCATGTTCATCGGCGCGCATCTGCCGGCCTATCTCAGCGACCTCGACCAGCCGGCCTGGCTCGGCGCGACGGCGCTCGCGCTGATCGGCGGGCTCAACATCCTGGGCTGCCTGTTCTGGGCCCATCTCGGCGCCAGATACAAGATGAAGAACCTGCTCGCGATCATCTACGGCGCCCGCGCCGTCATCATGGCGGGGTTCGTCATGCTGCCGATCTCGCCGGTGACGGTGATCGCCTTCGCCTGCCTGATGGGGCTGCTGTGGCTCGCCACCGTGCCGCTCACCACCGGGGTGGTGGCGGGGATCTTCGGCACCCGCTTCATCGCCACGCTGATCGGCATCACCTTCTTCAGCCACCAGATCGGGAGCTTCCTCGGGATCTGGCTGGGCGGTATCGTGTACGACGCGATGGGCAATTACGACGCGATCTTCTGGGGCGGGGTGGCGCTCGGCGTGGCCGCTGCGGCGCTGCATCTGCCGATCGACGACCGGCCGCTGCGCCCCGTCCGGGCGGCGGCCGCGTAAGGCGATGGGCGTCCCGGTCATCGACATCTCCGGCGACCGCGCTCGCGTGGCGTCGGCGGTCGGGCGCGCGGTCGAGGAGATCGGCTTTCTCGTCATCGCGGGGCACGGCGTGCCGGCGGCGACGCTGGACGCGACGCGCCGGGCGGCGCGCGCGCTGTTCGCCCGGCCGGAGGCCGAGAAGGCGGCGCTCGCCGACGCGGCGGGCACGCTCAACCGCGGCTACACGCCCTTCCGGTCGGAATTCAACGGCTCGACCCGCACCGAGCGGGCGCCGGCCGACCTGCGCGAGGGCTTCATCTTCGGGCCCTTCGACCTGCCCGACGAGCCGTATTATGCCGCACCCGGGGCGGGGTTCGCCTATCAGGACAATATCTGGCCCCGCGACCCCGCCATGGTCGTCGCCCTGAAGGCCTATTACCGCGCGCTGGAGGCGCTGAACGCGGACCTGCTCGGCATCTTCGCCGACGCGCTGGGGCTCGAAGCCGGGTTCTTCCGCGACCGGTTCGACCGCCACGCGAGCACGATCCGCATCCTGCACTACCCGGCGCAGACCCGGGCGCCGGAGGCGGGCGCGCTGCGCTGCGGCGCGCATACCGATTTCGGCAGCCACACCATCCTGCTCGCCGACGACAGCCCGGGCGGGCTCCAGGTGCGCGGCAAGGACGGGCAGTGGATCGACGTCGTGCCGCCGCCCGACAGCTTCGTTGTCAATATCGGCGACCTGATGATGACCTGGACCAACGACCGGTGGCTCTCCAACCTGCACCGGGTCGCCAACCCGCCCGCCGGGGCCGGCACCGCGCGGCTGTCGATCGCCTTCTTCGCGCATCCCAACCACGACGCGCTGATCGAATGCATCGGGACCTGCCGGCGCCCCGGCGAGGTGGCGCGGCACCAGCCGGTGCTGGCCGGCGACTACCGCCGCCGCCAGGTGACGACGATCACCGCCGGGGCGGGCTGAGGGCGGTCTTCACGAAGAGGCCTGGCCGGCCATCGCGCCGGCGATCGATCGGCCGACGGCCTCGCCGGAGGGCTCGTGCCCTTCCTTTACGATCAGATAGAGCGCGGAGGCGTGTACCGGGTCGTCGGGCAGCGGGTTGGTCACGATGGCGCCATCGGCGGCGCGCGCATAGGCGATCGCGGTCCCCGATCCGCCGAGCAGCAGCGCCGTGGCGAGCCTGCCCCAGCCGATCCCCGAAATCGGGGTCTCGTAGCGCACGCATTCGTCGCCGTGCCGGGTGAACAGGTTCTCGATGATCGATTCGGAACCCGGCGCGACCAGCGCGCGGACCGTCATCTCGGGATAGCCGCGCATCGGGCGGATCACCGCGGTGGCACCCGCGCGGCGCAGGCGCTCGCGGTTCAGGTCGTCGACGCATTCGGCGACCATCGGCGCCTCGACCCCGATCTCGACCAGGCGGCTGGCGATGTCGAAGGTGACCGCATCGGAGACCGGATTGCTCTCCTCGGCCGCGAGGATCACGATTGCGGCGGCGCTGCGGGCATCGGCCGCTTCGAGCCGGCCCGTGGTCTCGGCGCCGCCATCGACATGGACCACGCCGAGCTCCTCCAGGCTCGCCGGCAGGCCCATCGGCCAGGACCGGGCGAGGATCAGCACCCCGCGGCTCGCGCCCCAGCCGGTCTCGCGGAACTGCCGGAGCAGGGTCTCGAAATAGGTGTCGGCACCGGCGGACGGCGCGTTGATGAACAAGACATGATCCTGCAAGTTCCACCTCCATCGGCCGCGCTCCTTGAGCGCCCGCCGGCTCGCCCGATAGTCGAAATAGTCCCCGGCCCCCTTGCCGAGCGCGAATATCCCGCCGAGATAGATCAGGACGACGGTCGACCACCGCCCCGCGGCGGTGCCCGCGGCCATGTCGCCGTAGCCGACGGTGGTCGCCGTGGTCGCGGTCAGCCACGCCGCCTCGCCCAGGCTCAGCCCCTCGAAGACCATCATCGCCACGATGTGCAGGACGCCGATCGCCACCAGATAGAGCCCGAGCGCGCGCAGGTTGCGCCGCGCGCGGGGGAGGTCCGAACGATGGGCCGCGGACCGCTGGCGGCGGAAGACACGGAGGAAGAATTCGAACACGGCGCGCGGGCCCTTCGCTCAGGCGGACCAGATCTCCTCGACGACGGTCTCGGGCAGCAGCGCGACCAGCGCGACATCGGTGCGCCCGCCGTCATGGACATAGGCCTCCAGCGCATGGCCGCGCCGGTCGGAGACGAGGCGGTAGAAATCGAACACGCGGACATCGTCGTCGAGCGTGGCGCCGATGCTCGTCGTCGCCGGATCGGTATCGTGGCGATAGGCCTCCCGGGCGGCCTCCTGCCGGTAGGTCGCCGCGGTCCAGCCCTCGAAGCCGGGCGGATCGGCGATGCGCTCGAGCGTCAGGCTGGGCGGCTCGTCGGGATCGAACAGCCGGGCGAAGGACCCGAGATCGAACAGCCTCTCCACGTCCGGCCGGTCGATCTGCCGCGCGATGGCGATCGTGCCGCGCTCGCCGCGCCACATCTCCAGACGGCGCAGCGTCGTCGACTCGACCGCCAGCACCCGCCTTATCGCGCCGCCGAGGTCGAGCGCGTGGACGGCGGTGACCTGGAGCTCCGCCCGGGCCAGCTCTTCGGGGGCGACGAAGCCGAGCTTGACGAACCCGCCGGGGCCAAGGTCGCAGGCATGGCCGACGGCGGGGGAGGGCGCTTCCCTGCCCCGCCCGCCGAAGAGCCTGCCGAACATCACCCGCCCCGCCTGGCGCGTATCCGATCCAGCACGTCGGAGCCCGACTTGCCGGCGCTGACGATGCCGGCATCGCGCAACCGCCTGTCGAGGTCCGCGCCCTCGCTGTCGGCGCCGAGCTGGCTGGCCGCCTCCATGCGGTCGGCGCGGTGCTGCTGGCGCTTCTTGATGCGCTCCAGCGACTCGGTGGCCGAGGACATCGCGGTGTTGCTGCCGGAGAACCGGGCATTGGCCGCGGCGCTCGCCTTCTGCACCCGTTCGGTCGCCTTGACCATGCCGATCTGGCGGCGCATGGCGGCGATATTGCGCTCGGTCGCCTTGATGCTGCGCTTGAGCTGGTTGACGCCGGAATCGTACTGGGCGAGCGCCTGCTGCTGCAGATCGAGCTCCTCTTCGAACTGCGCGATGCGCTCGGCGACATCCCCGGCCAGGGCTTCGTCGCCCTTGTCCAGCGCCTTCATCGCATGGTCCTCGTGCTCGGAGATCTGGCCGCGCAGCTTCTCGACCTCGCGCTCGACGCCCCGCTTCTGGGCCATCACGTCGGTGAGCTGGGACTTCGCCTCGGCGAGCTCCTTGTCGGCATCGCGCATTTCCTGATCCAGAATCCGCAGCGCCTGATGGTCGACGACCGCTTCGCCGGTTTCGGTCGCCGCGCCGCGCATCGCCGTGAACAGCTTTGCCAATATCGCCATCGTTCTTCCTCCACGCTCGTCGAACTAGTTCAGGTACGGAGCGACCACCTCGAGCACCTCGAGGGTGTTGTCGCTCAATGTCTCGATCTCGACCACCAGGTCCTCGGTGGACGCGGTCGCGGTCAGCGCGCCGAAGATCACGTAGCGGTCTGCGACCTTGCCGAAGGACGACAGCGGCAGCGGGACGTTCATTTCGAGCAGGGTCGTCAGAAGCGCGCTTCGCTTGTCCTGCTTCACCTGCGCCTCGTCCCACAGATAGGTCAGGCAGAGGGTCTGCTCGTCATCGGCCGACAGCAGGATGGGAAACTCGTCGCGGTCCTCGACGACCACCTCGAGGCCCGCCTCGCCATCCAGCGTCCTGGTGCGGAACGTGTACCCGTTGTCCGAGGTGTACTCGTCCAGCGTCTCTCGCAGCAGGTTCAGATCCATGGCCAGCTCTCCTTTGGGATCGATGTCGCGGACAGTCGGCATGGGCGGTACGATGCCCAGCCTCAGCAATCTTTCGAAACGGCGCACCGCCGGGCGATGCTCCGGCGGCACCCAGACCTCGACGGCGGTCAGCCCGGACGCCTGCAAGCGCCTGCGCTGGCGGCGCTTGCGGGCCGCCGCGCTGAGCGGCTCTCGCGCGGGTCCGTCGGCCAAAAGGGGTCTCCTCGATGCTTCCGGTCACGCCGTTGCGTGACGTGTCACTCGTGACGCGTCACAATATGGGAAGTCTGGCCGAGCTTTCAAGGGCCTCCGTCGGCGCGGCCGGCGGCGATGCCCGTCGCCTCCTCCCAGCCCTGCCGGTAGTAGCGGTAGACCGCGGCATCGGCGAGCCTGCCGGGAGCGATCTCCGCGCGGCCGTCGAAATACCCCTTGGGAAAGGCGAACGCGCCCAGCAGCAGGTCGCGGGTGGTGAAGCCGTCATCGACCGGCAGCGTATCGAGTGCGCGCAACCGGTCGAGCGCGGAGCGGCCCCGGCGGGTCGCCACGGTCCAGCCCCACTGGCCGAGGCTGGGCACGTGGTGGCCGTACTGGTCGACATGGCGGAACCCCGCCGCCTCGACGGTCCGCCCGATGCTGAGGAAGGCCTTGCGGGCGAAATAGGGCGAGGTCGACTGGATCCCGATCGCCCCGTCCGCGGCCAGCAGCAGGCGCAGCTTCTTGTAGAACCGCACGCTGTAGAGCCGCGCGAGGTCGGGGTGGCTGGGATCGGGCAGGTCGACGATGACGGCATCGAACTTGCGGCCGTCGCGCAACAGCGCGTCGACGCCGAGATAGGCATCGCCGAACCGGACGCCGACCCTGTTGTCGCGGAAGGCAAAGCCGTTGAGTGCGAGCAGCGCGCGGTTGACGAACGCGCCATCGACGAAGCGCGGACGGGTGAACAGGTCGACCAGGTCGGAATCGAGGTCGAGCACGACGACCTCGCGCGGGTTCCAGCGCAGGATGTCGCGCACCGCCAGCCCGTCGCCGCCGCCGATCACCAGGATGCGCTGGCGCCGCGCGGCCGCGGCGAGCGCCGGGTAGGTCAGCATGGCGTGGTAGATGTGCTCGTCCGAGGAGTCGAACTGCAGCCGGCCGTTGAGGTAGAGGCTCAGGATCGGCGCGGCATCGGCATGGACCAGCCGCCGGGTGATCGCGACCCGCTGGTGCCCGGTATTGGCGGCATAGACCACCCTGTCCCGGTAGAGCAGGTCCTCCATCGTCCGCGCCCAGTCGGTGCCGCCCTGGGCGACGGCGACCAGCCCCAGCCCGGCCAGCGCATGCAGTACGACGACCAGCGCGAAGCGCCGCACCAGGCGCCGGTAGCACAGCAGGAAAGCGATCCCGACGACCAGGTTGACGGCCCCGGTCAGATACGCCGCGCGCACCGGCTCCATCGACAGCATGACGCCCACCCACAGCGCCGCCCCGACCCCGGCGCCGACGTAATCGGCGCCGAAGATCGTGCCCGTGTTGTGGTCCAGCCTGGCGGCGTGGAAGCTCTGGCGGATCCGGGCGAGCAGGGGGATCTCCATCCCCACCAGGACCCCGAGCAGCGCCCCTAGGGCGTAGGGCACGACCCCGGCGGCGGCCTCCAGCGCCGCCACCAGCGACCCGCGCGGCACCAGATCCGGCGGCAGGCCGTAGGTCGCCGCGATCGCCTGCGGGAGCAGGATCGCCGCGGCGGTCGCCGCGCCCAGCAGCAGCACCGAGGCGCCGCCCAGCACCGCGATCGTCGCCTCCAGCCAGGCGAAGCCGGTGAAGGGCTCGCGCACGAACCGCGCCAGGAAGGCGCCGATCCCCATCGAGACGATCATCACCCCGATCATCGCGAAGATCACCGATTCGACCGCGCCCAGCATGCGCCCGGCGGTGTTGGCGAGCAGGTATTCGTAAATCAGCCCGCAGCCGGCGATCACGCCGGTCATGACGATCACCGCGATGTCGTCGAGGACCGCGCCGCGCCGACGCCCCGCCGCTGTCGTGGACATGCCCGTGTTCAGGCCAGCAGCCCGTTGAACAACAGGCCGATCCCGGCATAGACGGCGACCTCGGTGAGCGCGACGCCGATATTGCGCTGGCGGTCGACCTCCTCGGATACGTCGATCCGGCGCAGCACGAAGCGCTCGGCCAGCAGGCTCAGCACGATCAGGATCGCCGCCAGGATCACCGAGCACGCCCCCCAGATCAGCGCCTGGACGATCGGATCGCCGCCGGGGTCGTACTCCACCAGCTGGGCCGCGGCGGTCACCGCGAGAGCCACGCCCATCTGGAAGCCCGCGAACCGGAGCGCGAGCGCCGTGTTGCCGTCCTGAACCACGTCCTGAAACCGCTTGCCGGCGTTGCGCCGCGCGAACAGCCAGACCCGATACCAGGTCGTCCCGGTGAGGATCACCTGGGTGACCACGTAGCCCGCGACCACCGCGACCAGGGCGGCCGCCAGCGAGCCCTCGGACCACTGTATGACCGCGCGGACCATCACGGCGGTGGCAAGCACGTTGCCCGCCTCGACGATCGCGATCGGCACGTTGCCGTTCCGGATCTCGGCCTTCACCGAGAAGGCTGGAATCGACACCCGGTCGAAAATGAGACGGGTCAGCCACATCAGGGCGAGGCCCAGCACCGCGTAGACGACCAGGGCGCTCGCCTCCTCCTCGACGCTGGCGGCGAAGTCGCCCTCTGCGACGCCGCCCAGCATGATCGCCACCCCGAGCGTCATCCCGGCAAGGCCGATGCCGAAGGCGAAATTGTCCTTGTCGGCGAGCTCGCTGGTCGTATCCAGCCCGGCCGCGGCGCCGTAGAGCATGCGCACGCTCAACAGGACCGCGAAGACGATCGCCAGCCCCAACGCCAGCATCGCCAGCGTCTGCCCGGACAAATCGGCGCTAACCATGTCGGGACACTCCCCTCATCGGATCATTTGCCGGACCGCGTCCCGCTCGCGCTCGTGCCGCGGACGGACGAGCCGTAGCCGGAATAGGACGAGGCGCGGCGCGCGGTCCTGGCGGCGTCGCGCGTATCGGAGCGGCCGTAGGTCGAGAGCCGGCGCTCGCTGCGCAGATTGCGGTAGGTCTTGTGCGGCACGTTGGGATGGCGCCGGGCGGCATCGCCCCAGCGGCGCTGGTCGGCCCGCGTGCCGTAATAGTGGCGCCCGACGTCGCCGTAATAGCTCCAGCCGCGGCTCGGATACCAGTCGTTGTGGTAGTACCGCCCGGGCCGCCAGAACACGTCGCGGAACAGCGCGTAGGCGCCGTACCACGCCCAGAAGCTGCCGCCCGTGGAGTCGCGCTGCCATCGGCCATAGGCCGGGTTGCCCACCAGGTGGCTGCCGGCGCCCTGCCCGGACGGCTTTTCGCGCGCGGCCCCTTCCATGCGGGCCAGCTTGCCGCCGGACAGATCGGCCAGCACGTTGAGCACGTCGACCAGGGAGTCGTTGAACACCACCGGATCGGCCGCGGCCTCGATACGGACGATATCGTCGAACGCGCGGTTGGCCTCTTCCTGGCCGCTCGGCTCGGCATCGACCGCCTTGAGCCGGGCGCCGAGATTGGTGAATTTGAGACCCTCGGTGGTCGCCTCCTTGCGCAGCTCGTCGACCAGCTTCGCGAGTTCCGGCCGCTCGGCGCCGACCAGGCTGGCGTAGGTCCTGACGATCCGGCCGTTGGGAAGCCTGCCGGCATCGATCATCCGGCCGAGCTCGGCGATTTTCGCGGCGACGCGGGTCTTTTCGCGGGCGACCACCTCGCTCGGGCTTTCGCCGCACCCGGCGAGCAGCGGCGCGCAAACGCAGAGGAGCAGCGCCCCTCGCGCGACCGCCCGGCCGATCCCATCGATTGCCATCTTGGCGGTCAGATCCCGCTACCCCCGGGGGCAATCCCCCTTTGCCGCGCGTGGCGGTCGCGCTCTCATATCCCGCCCGGCGGCAAAAGAAAAGGTCCTCGTCCGGATCGCTCCCGTCCGCCGCCGCCGGGTGACGACGGCGGTCAGGGGCTCCCGAGGTTTTCGGTCGACAGCGCGACGCAGAAGCCGGCATGCGCCCAGTCGCCCGCCCGGGACGCGTCGGGAGATCCCCGCGAGGCGTGCCGCACCCGCCCCGAACGGCATCGCACCTGCAACCCCCTGCCGTCGAACTCGCTCCGGACCAGTCGTCCGATCCGCGCCGCCTCCCGCTCGATCGCCTGTTGCGCGCTCCGCTCGGCGGTCGCGCTCGCGGCCAGCATCAAGGTCAGGAAGCCTTGCCGCAACGAGCCGTTCTCCCGGTCGTGGGACTGGATGACGAGGTCGCGAAGCCTGGTCAGGCTGGAGAAACACCGGACCCGGTCCCACACCCGCTCGACGTCGATGACGCAGGCCGGCCTGCCGTCGTTGTCCAGGAGCACGATGTCCGCCCGGCCGCGCCCGCTCAGGGGTTGCGGCGGCCGGCCGCGGGCGGGGCCGGCGCCCGACCATTCCAGGATGTAGCGATACGGCAATTCCAGCACCACGCTCTCGCCCGCGCCCCGCATCGCGCAGAGCCGCTCCGCGATGGACAAGACGATCGGGCCCTTGGCGCCGGAATCGGTGAGCCACCAGCCGTTGGAGCAGGTCTCGTAATCGTGATTCGCCGATTGGATGCCGGAAAGGATCGTCTCGCCGATCGACTCTCCATCCATCATGTAAACATGTGTCTCCTCGATCGGGCCTTTTGGCGGGACTGCTCCCGGACGCCGTATATATGACCATAGTTGATGTCTGCATTACATTTATTTATTCATGGCCGGTCAACGGCGCTCGGGACCCGGCTACGCTCGCCCCCGGCGGTTCGGCCAGCTGTCACCCCGGACCAAGTCCGGGTTGACGACGGAAAGCGGAGACGGTGTGGCGCGGCCGCCATCGCCCCATCTCGTATCGAGCGGGCGTCGTATCGGGGAATCGGCTCATGAAGCTATAACAAAATATTTGCAGACAGGGTCTGCCAAATCAATTTTGACATTGCATTTCGACCCGTCTGTGGATAGAGTGGATATGTGGACGAACTAGACTACGAAGTTGAAGAGCAGGGGTTGGAGCACAGATACAGCGCAAGAGAGCGTTCTTGCCTGATGTGCAGTGAGATGTTCCAGAGTGCCTGGGCGGGCGAGAGGATTTGCAAGAAGTGCAAGTCGCAGACCCGTTGGCGTAGCGGAGACAATTCTCTCTCAGACTGACCCTCGATCGATCCGGCCCGGCGGCGTCCGGTACGCGCCTCGCGCGCGTTCGGCGAACGGTGGCCGAGTCGATCCGCTCGACCGGAAACAGGGCGCAAGCGCCGGCTTGCCGACCGTGCCTTGGCGCGCCGACGCTTCGGGCGCGCGCGGCGGCTCGGAAGGCCGGCGGCGGGCGTGCGAAGCCGCGCGCCGGTCTCCGGCATCCGATGCGCCGGGGCTTCGCCTCAGGCGGCGTCGGCGCGGACAGCCGCGAGTTCGGCCAGGTGTTCCTCCCGCCGTTCCGCCATCCGCTCCCGGATCGCGGCGCCGAACCGGTTCATCGGCTCGATCATCTCCGGCGTGAGCCTGCCGCTCAGCTGTTCGCGACAGGAATCCCGCTCCCCGAACCGCGCCCACCAGCCCGCCACCCCGGGACGGTCCCCGGTCCAGACCTCCAGCAAGGTGAGGTAGTCGAGCCGCGCCATATAGGGGGCGAGCACGATGTCGGCGATGGTGAAGGCATCGCCCATCACCCAGGGGCCCGCGTGGGAAAGAGTCTTCTCCAGCTTCTCGAAGGCCGATTCGTAGGCCGCGATGGCGTTGTAGACGTAGGGCGATTCGACGCCTTGCTCGTAGACCGAGCGGTCGCGGTCGCTGCGCGCCGGGTCGCCGATATTGCGCCAGCGCCGGGCGCGCTGCTCGTCGGTCATGCCGCGCATGCGCTCGCGGAACATGGCGGAGAAGCTGATCGCGGTGATCCCGGCGTGCAGCCCCTCGTCGACCGTCTTCGCCCAGACCCGCATCGCCGAAAGCTCGGCCGGCGCGGCGGGGCGCAGCGGCGGGTCGGGAAACACGTCGTCGAGGTATTCGCAGATCAGCGTCGATTCGATCACCGGCGTGCCGTCATGGACCAGCGTCGGCACCACGCCCTTCGGGTTTACGGCGAGGTATTTGGGGTCGTACTGCTCGAGCCGGAACAGGTCGACCGCGCGCTCGGTCCAGTCGAGCCCCTTCTCGGCCAGCGTCATGCGCACCTTCTGCGCGCAGACCGAGTTGTTGAAGTCGTAGAGTTCGAGCATGCCCCCTCCTTGCGTGGCGGCGCCCTGCCGCGCCGCGCTATGATCGCGCCGATCTTAGCCGACCACACCAGACCGGGGGGAACAATGCCGCTCACGGATCCCAGATACGTCGATGTCGACGGCATCGGCACGCGCTATTTCGAGAAGGGCGAGGGCGAGCCGATGGTGCTCGTCCATGGCGGGCACATGGGCGCTGTCGCGGCCGACCTCGCCGACGACTGGGACCTCAACTTCGATGCGCTCGCCCGGCACTACCGGGTCTATGCGCTCGACAAGCTGGGCATGGGGTTCACCGACAACCCGAAGACCGACGACGGCTATACCATCCAGGCGCAGACCGACCACGTCTCGCGCTTCATGGAGACGCTCGGCATCGGGCCCGCGCATCTCTGCGGCCATTCGCGCGGCGGCTATCTGGTGACCCGGCTCGCGCTGCAGCACCCGGAGCAGTGCCGGTCCTGCATCATCGTCGATTCGGGCACGCTGTCGCCGGGCGCCGGGCGCAACGAGATCGTACACGCCGACCCGCCGCTGCCGCTGCGCTCGCGCGAATGCCATCGCTGGGTGTTGGAGCGCTACTCCTACAGCCCGGCCTGCGTGACCGAGGGCTGGCTCGACGTGGCCGTCGAGGCGGCGCATACGCCGAAATACGACGAAGCGGTGCGCAAGATGTCGGACGAGGGGCTGTTGGCGACCCGGTTCCTGCCCGACCTCCAGCGCGACCTCGAAGAGACCCATCGCTGGCTGCTCGACCGCGGATTGCAGCGCCCGACGCTGATGCTGTGGGGCTACAACGACCCCACCGCGCCGCTTTCGCAGGGCATGGCGCTGATGGAATTCCTCACGGCCAGGGAACGCCGGACCTACCTCCACATCTTCAACGAGTCCGGGCATTTCTGCTATCGCGAGCACCCGGAGGCCTTCAACGCCGCCGTCCGCGCCTTCACCGAGAGCTGCGTGACCCGCTGACACAGACCTATCCAGGGAGGCAGACTTGATCGACCTTTACGCCGCGGCCACCTCGAACGGCATCCGCGTCAAGATCATGCTGGAGGAATGCAACCTCGCCTATCGGCTCAACTTCGTCGACATCTTCGCCGGCGCGCATCGCGAGCCCGGCTTCCTCGCGATCAATCCGCAGGGGCTGACGCCGGCGATCGTCGACCGCGACGGGCCCGACGGCGAGGCGCTCGCCATGGCGCAGTCGGGCGCGATCCTCTGGTATCTCGCCGAGAAGACGGGGCGCTTCCTCGCCGACGGCGGGGACGAGCCGCTGTTCGGCGAGCGCTACGTCAACATCGTCTCCGACATGGGGCCGACGCTGTCGACGATCTTCGCCATCGTGCGCTCGGAGGACCCGCACGCGCCGACGCAGGAGATGTTCGAGGCGCGCTTCGGCGACTTCCTCCGGTTCTGGGACGAGGCGCTGGCGACCCGCGCCAATTGCGGCTCCGACGACGTCACCATCGCCGATTTCGCGATGTTCGGCACCCTGGTGCGCTGCCGCCAGGTGACGCCGTATCTGATGGAGGGCTACGCCAATCTCGACCGCTGGTACGCGGCGATGGAGGCCCGCCGCGGGGTGCAGCGCGGGCTCGATTTCGGCCAGGCGTAGGGCGCTTTCCTACGCCGCCCGCCTGTCCCCACCGCGTCATGGCCGGACTTGTTCCACTGCTGTCCGGTTTAGATTTTCGACGCGGGCTCCGCCCCGATGGGCGAGACCGTCGCCGCCCCCCTATTGTCACCCCGGACTTGATCCGGGGCCCAGGGCCACAGGCACCGCCGTCGCCCGGCTTCCCTGGGCCCCGGATCAAGTCCGGGGTGACAAAGGGATGGCAAATGCGGACCCACCGCAATCCGTGTCCCGATCCGGCGGATGGGCCGGCAATCCGCCTGTACCAACGCCTTGCACCCGGTCCAGCCAACCAAACCGGACGGCAGTGGACTTGTTCCGGCCATCCACGCCTCCGGCCGAAGGAGAGGCCCGTAACCCCCTGGCCCCCGGAACCTCCCGGACTCGTTCCGGGGGACGGGCATGACGGCCTGGGGGGCGGGGCCTACCCCGCCTGGAGCGAGAGCAGGATCTCGCGGCTCGTGGGCGCGAGCTCGCAGCCGATGGCGTCGAACGCGGCGAGCGGCGGGAACACCAGCCCGGTGCCCTCCATGTGGCCGCGCATCTCGCTGAGGTAGCGGTTGACGATCGCCTCGGTCGTGTTCCGCTTGAGCCCGTGCTCGAGGCAGAAATCGTTGTCCGCCCCGGTCAGCCGGCCGAAGGCGCGCTTGACGCAGTTGGGCAGCACGGCGTTGAAGATCCGCTGGAACTCGGCGAGCTGGGCCGGGTCCCTGGCGACCTGCTTGAGGTTCTCGACGCCGTTGTCGTAGTGGTCCTCCTCGTCGGCCAGCACCTCTTCCTGGCTGTCCGCCCAGGGGGTGTAGGACGACAGGCGGTATTCCATGATCTGGTGGCTGCCGGCGCGGTCGACGGTGAAGTTGAACACCGCGATGTGGAGCCAGTTGTCGAGGTCGAGCTGCCAGAAATCGGCCGCGTCGGGGCGCCCGGCGATGATCTCCTCGGGGTCCTCGCCGAGGTCGAGCAGCAGGTCGTAGAGCCCCTGGCTGTGGCGCGCCTCCTCGGCGGCGAACTCGGCGGCGAGCGCCTTCTCCTTCCAGTTGGGCGCGACCGAGATCGCCTTGCCGAACACCTCGGCGGTCGCCGTCTCGGCATAGATCTGGCGGGTCATCAGGCGGACCAGAAGGTCCTTGTAGGCGCCGGTCGCCTGCTCCGGGCGCGCGATCTCTTGTGCCGCGGTCATGGGATCCTCTCAAGCTGGGGTCGGGTATGGGGGGAACTTAGGCAGGGAGGCGGCGCTGTCAATGCGGATCCGGGCGGCGCGAGGGCGGGGAAGGGGCGGCGCCCTCAGCCGGTTCCGAGACGCGCCATCTCGCGCGCGAACTCGGACTCCAGCCGCGCCGCCTCGTCGCCCGGCAGCCAGCAGGTCAGCCTGGGGAACGCCATGCGCAGGAACGACGCCCGCCCGAACTCCCAGTGCCGCGCGGAAATCTCCCCGCGCAGCTCGGCCAGAATGCCGTCGATCCGGCGGCGCACCCGCTCCGGGTCGGGCCGGCATGCCTCGGCGGGCCCGGCGCCGAACAGATCGCCTTGCCGGTCCAGCGTATCGTGTCGCGAAATTGCCATCCAGGACCCCGCATCTGGTAGCATGGCTACAACTATACCATACATATCGATGCCGATTCGGGCCGCTTTCGGGCCCCGCTCAGGCGCGTATCCGGCCGCTCCAGCCGGGACCGGTCAGTTGCCGTGTGTCACGGTTACCGTGGCGGTGGTCCTCAGGATGCCGCCCCATCGGGCGGTGATCGTCGCCGATCCGGCTCCGGTCGCGGTCACCGTCGCGCTGCGTCCGGTATTCCGGGTCAGGGTGGCGCTCCCCCCCTCGACGGTCGCCACCCCTTCGGCGTCGGAACTCCAATAGACCACGTGGCCGCCCTGTCCGTCGGCCCCCGAGACACGGATCGCATTGCCGTTGGCGTCCTCGATCGTCGCGCCCAGGACGGTCGTCCCGCCGACACTCAGGTTGGCGGAACCCGGCGATATTGCGAGCGTCGACGGCGTCTGGCGCACGCGGACGGTGAGGGTCGCGGATGCCGCGCCCGCCGCACCCAGGGTGACCGACCCTCTCCCCGGCCCCCGCGCCGTGATCGTCACGCCGGTGGCCGTCTTCGCTATGTCGATGGATTTCGGCGGGTTGGCGAGGAAGGGATGGCAGCACGGGCTGAAGAGGCCGAAGACGGTCAGGTCCGGGGAGGCGACCGGATCGTCGTTCTCGTCGAGAACCTGGACGCTCGCGGATTTGCTCTGCCCCAGCGCGTCGAATAACAGGCTGTCCGGCAAGACCACCACGCGCCCCGTGGGTGTGGACGCGAGTGGGGTCCCGCCGGATTGCGGTTCCTCGACATCCACCCTCACCGACGCCGAGCAGTTGTCGGTCGTATCCGATTCGTCGGCCACCGCGTCGACGCAGGCGCCGTAGTAATACACCCCCGCCGCCGCCGGCGCGGTCAGCGAGACCGATACCGCCAGGCTCACCCGCGCCGGGAGCGCGGCCAGCGCATCCGTGCCCTCCGACGCGTCCCCGGTCGTGATCGTCGCGTCGGTCGAGCGGTACCAGCGCAGCGTCGTCGCCGGCGCGGCTCCGTCGCCCGCGTTGTTCACCGACACCCGCAGCGTGAAGCTCGCGCCGGTGTCCGGCCCGTTGTCGTCCACCCTTGGAGACCCGAGCTCGAGGTTGGGGCGGCCCGACACCAGCTGCCGCGTCGCCGACTCCACGACGTCCACCCTCACCGACGCCGAGCAGTTGTCGGTCGTGTCGGACTCGCCCGTCACCGCGTCGACGCAGGCGCCGTAGTAGTACGTCCCCGCCGTGATCGGCGCGGTCAGCGAGGTCGACACTCCCCTGCCCGCCGATGCCGCGAGCGCAGCCAGCGCATCCGTGCCCTCCGACGCGTCCCCGGTCGTGATCGCCGCGTCGGTCGAGCGGAACCAGCGCAGCGTCGTCGCCGGCGCGGCTCCGTCGCCCGCATTGTCCACGGTGGCCGACAGGGTAAAGCCGGCGCCGGCTGCCGGGCCGTTGTCGCTCACGGCTGGCGACCCGACCGCGAGGTCGGGGGCCGTGCGCGACGCTGGCAGCGGCAGGATCGTCAACGTGTTGCCACCGCCGCTGCCGGTCGCCGATGAACCGCTGCCGGTCGCGGGGGAACCTCCGCCGCCGCCGCAACCCGCGGGTCCGGCGAGGGCGAGCGCGACGAGCGCCAGGGCCGGGATCGCCTTGAAGCGGTGCGAACGAACCGCCATGTCGCCGAATCCCGAGACTCCGTCCAATGGGGCCCGTCTTCGGGTCACGACGCCAGGCTCGCCGTCGCGCTCAACGACCGGGCTTCGTCGAGGCCCGAATTCAGCGGGAGCCGGACGGTGACTACTGTGCTCGACCTGCCCGCCGGGATCGTGACCCGGATGGGTTCGTCGACGTAATCCACCCCCGCGATCGCGGGGTTGTCGCCCGGCCCGGGCGCGAGTGCGATCACCACGTCGGTGTCGACCCGCGCGGCGGCCGGAAGCGAGACTTCGAGCCCGATCCGATCGCCGCTATACGCCGAGTCCCGGAGAAACCGGACGCTCGCCCCGGGCCGGGCGGTGGCGGTGCGGCGGCTTGCCACCCGGATCGCGGCGATATCGTCGACCGGGCTCCAGGGATCGACGGCCGGCGGCGGCTTGCCTCCGACCAGTCCGAGACCCTGCCAGGAAGGCGGCCGGCGCCGTTCCCCCAAAGGCATCGAAAAGGCGAAGCGAAAGACGTGGTCGCTTGCCGCCCTGCCGAGCCCGTTCCACGCGACGTCGAAATCCAGCCAGGGGTGCGGACTCCAGCCGACCGCCATGCGGCCGTCGGTCGACCAGCCGCCGAGACCGTCATCGTCCTCCCACCGGCTGACCGCCGTCCTCATGGACAGGGTAGAGGTCAGGTCGAACCGCAGGCCGAGCTCGAGCCCCGCCAGCGCGCGTTCCTCATAGCCCGCATGGGCGGGCCGCCAACCGGTCGTCGGCACGAACAGGTTGAGCGACCCCCGGCCCCACTTGCTGCTGTAGTCGCCGCCCGCCACCAGCCGCGTGTGGCGATACTCATGGCTCTGCTGGACGAAGCCGGAGATGCCGAGTACGCCGGACTGCGCGCCCGTATGCGCCAGGTCGAAGCGGCGTACCGCGCCGAGGCGGATGTCGTGTCTGCCCGTCCCGCGCCCGTCGACCCAGCGCGTCACGCCCTGTTGCAGGAAGAAGGCGTCCGATTCCGGTCCCGCACCCGACGAGGGCGACGACATGAGGGGGAGCACGACATCCACCCCGCCGGCCAGCCCGTTGCCGGAGGGCGCATAGCTCATGCTGCTGAACACGCCGAAGCGTTCGCCGAACGCCTCCTGGCCCTGCCGGTCTGCGAGCCGGGTCAAGGCATCGAGCAGCAAGCGGTCGACCGACCGGCCCAGCAGGCAATTCGAACCCTGTGGCATGCCCTCGCCGAGAGCGTCGCCGCAATCCCGCAGCCCCGACAGGACCGACTCGACCGGGCGCTCGAGGCCGGGCCAAGTACCCGGAACGTCGGCCGAAGCGGGCTGGAGACCGAAGGCGGCAACCGTGGCGATTGCCGCAAGTCGGAAAACGCGACCCACCGCTCCTGCCTGGATCGACATCGCTGTCCTCCCTTCCGGTCGGCGCCCGGACAGTCGAGGGGCCGGTCTTTCCCTCGCCGCGGCGGGGGGATCGCCTCCGCGGTCCCAAGCGGAAATACATCTACAGATAGAATATTACACATCGATATACTAGTAAAAGGAAGCTTCCGTCCCGCCATGGAAATGCAGCCCCCCTGTACCCCCGGTCCGGCCGGCATGCTAAGTTCGCGGCCCTCCATTCATCCAGGCGGCGCCATGCATCCGGTCGCGGAAGACATTCTGAAATTCTGGTTCGAGACCACCGACCTCTCGGCCTCGTTCGAGCGCCGCCAGGTCTGGTTCCGGTCGACGCCCGCGTTCGACGCCGAGATCGCCCGGCGCTATACCGCGATCCACGAGCGCGCGGCGGGCGGGGCGTTCGACTTCTTCGTCGAGTCGCGGGCCGAATGCCTCGCTCTGGTGATCGCGCTCGACCAGTTCCCGCGCAACATCTTCCGCGGCACGCCGCGCGCCTTCGGCTCGGACGCCAAGGCGCGCGAGATCGCCCGCGTCGCGGTGGACCGGGGCTATGACGAAGGCCTGTGCGCGGCGTTCCGGGTGTTCTTCTACCTGCCCTTCGAGCACAGCGAGACCCTCGCCGACCAGGAGCGCTCGGTGCCGCTCTACCGCAGGCTTGACGAGGAGCGCGCGCTCAATGCCGCGATCGGCCACCGCGACGCGATCCGCCGCTTCGGCCGCTTCCCGCACCGCAACGCGGTGCTCGGGCGCGAGAACACGAAGGAGGAGGCGGAATATCTGAAGGCGCCGCCGAGCTGGGGGCTGACGGCGGCCGAGTTCGCCGAGTGGGAGCGCGAGAAGGAAGCGCGCGAACGGGCTACGGGCTGAGGCGCCACGGAGGGGCGATGCAGGAGAGATACACCAAGGGCTTCCCGGTCTCCTGGGAGCAGCTGCACCGCGACGCCCGCGCGCTCGCCTGGCGGCTCGCCACGATGGGGCCGTGGCAGGGGGTGATCGCGGTCACCCGCGGCGGGCTGGTGCCGACCGCCATCGTCGCCCGCGAGCTCGAGATCCGCATGATCGACACCATCTGCGTCACCTCCTACGACTGGAAGGACCAGGGCGGGATCGAGGTGCTGAAGGGGATCGAGGGGGACGGCGCAAGGCTGCTGATCGTCGACGATTTGGTCGATACCGGGCAGACCGCCTCGCTGGTCCGCGACATGCTGCCCAAGGCGCATTTCGCCACCGTCTACGCCAAGCCCGCCGGGCGGCCGATGGTCGACACCTACATTACCGAGGTCAGCCAGGACACCTGGATCTACTTCCCCTGGGACATGGAGCTCCAGTTCGTCCAGCCCATCGTCCAGGCCGCCCCGCCGGGGTAGGGGCGGCCGCCCCGCGGCGTCGCTTACTGAACGGCCATTCGTTCGATCAACGCGACAACCGACGCATCGATCTTGGCGCTCAGGTGCAGGAATCCGCCCGCCAGGGCACCGAGCACTGCAACGAGACCGCTCCACGTCCAGCGAAAATTCGTTTCCATGTCGGAACGCAGACCCTCCATCCGCCTGTCCAGCGAAGCCAGCCTGTTCTCCACGCTCGTTTGCCAGGCATCCATCGCCGAATCTCCACCATCCACTGCCGCAGACGGTCTCCGACTTGCAGGGCCCATCCCTGCGACATACCCGCTCGGACCGGCTGCCTTGAGCTTAGTTCGAAACGCGGCTTGCATCCAGTGGTAGAAAGGATGGCGCTGCCTCAACTCCCCCGATAGGTCGTGTAGCCGAAGGGGGAGACCAGGAGCGGGACGTGGTAGTGCTCGTGCGCGTCCGCGATGCCGAAGCGGATCACCACCACGTCGAGGAAGGCGGGCTCCGGGCCCTGGCGGCCGGCATCGCGGTAGTAGTCGCCGACATGGAAGATCAGCTCGTAGGTGCCGGGGGCGAAGTCTTCGCCCTCGAGGATCGGCTCGTCGCAGCGCCCGTCGGCGTTGGTGGTCGCCGCGGCGACCACCCGGTTGTGGTCTTCGCCGCGATAGAGCGCGACGCGCACCCCCGCCGCCGGGCGGCCGTTGGCGGTGTCGAGCACATGCGTGGTGAGCCTACCCATCGCCCCTCTCCCCGGCGGCGAAGGCGGCGGCGAGGAACCGCCCCACATCCCGGTTCGACATCGCCCGGACACGGTCGTCGCGGCCGATCTTGTAGCCGTCGGCATCGGCGCAGAGCCCCAGAATGATCCGTCTCAGCCACGGGTCGGTCATCGGCAGAAAGGTCCACCGGTCGCGCGCGATGCCCGCGCGGCTGACCCGGAAGCGGCAGGAGGCGAGGCTGCGGCCGATCTCGAACGGGCCCTCCCAGGCGCCGTCCCACTGGTGGAAGGCGCCCGGATAGGCGATCGTGCGCACCGGCGCCCCGCCGGCCCTGAGGTCGCCGGCGATCTCGGCGCAGCGCTCCGGGTCGATCAGCGCGTCCTCGCCGCCCCACACCATGAGCACCGGCGCGCCGGTCGCCCTGCGGTCCTCCAGCCGCGCGATGCAGGGGCCGTAGAACGCCACATGCGCGGCGAAGCGGAGCCCGTCCGGCGCCGCCTTCTCGGCGACCTGGGCGTAGGCCGCCAGCACCGACGCCATGCCGCCATAGGAGAACCCCATCAGCGCCACCCTGGCCGGGTCGACCGCATCGTGGCGGGCGAGAAAGCGGAGCCCGGCATAGGCGTCGGCGATCATCATGGTCTCGGTGATTTCGAGCAGGCGCTCGATGAAGCCGGTCGCGCGGTCGCGCCGCGCGGCGAACACGTCGATCACCAGCGCGGCCACGCCCATCGCCTGGAACTGGCGCGCATAGGTCATCTCGCGCTGGTACAGCACGCCCGCCGCGCCGTGCAGCAGCACCACCGCCGGGACCCTGGCGCGCCCCGCCTCGGCCGGCAGGAAAAGGGTCGCCACCGCCCTTGTCGGCGTCCCCGCCTCGGTGCCGAAATCGGACAATCCGAACGGGCTCGCGCTGTCGAGCTCGACCGCGACGCCGCGCCCGTCGGCGTAGCCGTCGACGGCCGGCCAGCTTCCCGCGGCGAGGGCCGGGCTCTGGGCCGAAGCGGGCGCCGCCGCCGCCGCGAAGAGGAGGAGCGCCGCGAGCGGCCTATTCAATCTCCGCCCCTTCGGCGATCCAGCGTCCGAGGATGCGGCGTTCCTCGTCGGTCATCCTGGTCTCGTTGCCGACCGGCATCGTCCGCGTCAGCACCGCGACCGCGCGGATCTTGGGCGCCTGGTTGCGGATCTGCTCGGCGGTGTCGAACACCACGTCCTTGGGCGGCTTGTCGAAGTTCTCGTCCGACGGCCTGGCGGCATGGCAGGAGACGCAGCGCCTGGCGACGATATCGTAGGCCTCGGCGAAGGTGACCGGGTCGGCGTCCTCGTCCGTCATCGTGCCGCCCGGCAGGGTCGCGTAGATCAGGACCAGGATCGTCGCCACCGCCGCCGGGATCGGCCACAGCCGGCCCTGCCCGGCGTTGCGCAGGTTGAACCAGTGGCGCACCAGCGCGCCCGCGATGAACACCACGATGAGCACCGCCCAGGCATGTTCGTGGCCGAACGTGCCCGGGTAGTGGATCGAGATCATGATGAAGATGACGGGCAGCGTCATGTAGTTGTTGTGGACCGAGCGCTGCTTGGCGTTGAAGGCGAGGCGGGCGTCGAGCGCGGTGCCGGCCTTGGTCGCGTCGACCAGCCTCTGCTGCGCCGGGATGATGATCATCCACACATTGGCGACCATGATGGTGCCCAGCATGGCGCCGACATGCATGTAGGCGCCGCGCGCCGAGAACACCTGGGTGAGCCCGTAAGTCACCAGGATCAGGAGGGCGAAGCCGATGCACTCGACGGTCACGCCCCGATGGCGCAACGGCGACTTGTAGAGCCCGTCATAGACGAACCATGAAACCGCGAGCAGCGCGACGCCGATGGCGATGGCCTCCGCCTTCGACAGGTCGGCGACCTCGCGGTCGATCAGGTAGATCTCCGCACCGTAGTAGTACATCAGGCAGAGCAGCAGGAAGCCGGTGATCCAGGTCCACGCCGCCTCCCACTTGAACCAGTGCAGCCGGCGCGGCACCTCCTCCGGGGCGAGGTCCATCTTCTCGACGACGTAGAACCCGCCGCTATGGGTCATCCAGAGCTCGCCCTCCACCCCCTTGCGCGGCGGGTCGGGCTTCTCCAGATGGCTGTCCAGCCACATGAACAGGAAGGACGAGCCGATCCAGGCGATGCCGGTGATGATGTGGGCCCACCGGAGGACCAGGTTGACCCATTCGCTGAGGATGGTTTCCATCGTCGCGTCTCAGCCCTGCAACAGGTCGAGCAGCCGGAACCGGCCGATCGCCCCGATATTGCGCAACGCCTCGGCGATCTCGGTCGCCCGGTCGTTGCCGAGGCGGCGCTCGAAAGCCGCCAGAATACTGTCCTTTGTATGGTTGCGGACCGCAACGATAAAGGGAAAACCGAAGCGTTCGCGGTAGGCGGCGTTGAGCCGGTGGAAGCGCTCGTACTCCTCGTCGCTCAGCCGGTCGAGCCCGACGCCCTGCTGCTCGCCCCTCGAATGCTCGGTGAGCCTGCCCGCCCGCGCCGCCTTGCCGGCGAGGTCGGGATGGGCGCGGATCAGGGCGAGCCTGGCGTCCTGGTCCGCCGCGGCGATCGCCGCCTCCATCGCCCGGAACACCGCTTCTCCGGAAGAAAAGGGCCGCGCCGCCCAGGCCTCGCTCGCGATCCACGGCGAATGCTCGAACACGGGGCCGAGGGCGGCGGTGAATTCTTCGCGCGAAGCCGCGTTGAGATCGGCGAGCCTCATCGCGCCTGCGCGGCCTCGACCGCGGCGAGCACCCGCTCCGGCGTCGCCGGCGGGTCGAGGCGCACGAAGCGTCCGCCCGCCAGCGTCGAGACCGCGTCGCGGATCGCCAGCCACACCGAGAGCGCCAGCATCAGCGGCGGCTCGCCCACCGCCTTGGAGCGGAAGATCGTGGGGTGCGGGTTGGGCGAGTCCTCCAGGATGTGGACATTGAAGACCGGTGGCACGTCGCGGCTGCCCGGGATCTTGTAGGTCGAGGGGCCGTGCGTCCTGAGCCGGCCCCCGGCGTCCCACCACAGCTCCTCCATGGTCACCCAGCCCATGCCCTGGACGAACCCGCCCTCGATCTGGCCGAGGTCGATCGCCGGGTTCAGCGAGGTCCCGCAATCCTCGATCATGTCGGCGCGCAGCACCCGGTTCTCGCCGGTCAGCGTGTCGATCGCCACCTCGGCGATGCAGGCGCCGTAGGCGTAGTAGAAGAACGGGCGGCCCTGCATCCGCTCCGCGTCCCAGTGGATGTCGGGGGTGCGGTAGAAGCCCGTGGCGGAGAGCGAGACCCGCTCGGCCCAGCTCATCTTCGCCAGCTCGTCGAAGGCGAGGCTGCGGTTGCCGGCATAGACCCGGTTGTCGGCAAAGCGCACCTCGCCCGGCGCGACCCCGAAATGCTCCGCCGCGACGCCGGCCATCCGCTGCTTGATCCGGTTGGCCGCATCGAGCGCCGCCATGCCGTTGAGGTCGGAGCCCGACGAGGCGGCGGTGGCCGAGGTGTTGGGCACCTTGTCGGTCGAGGCGGGCGAGACCCGGATGCGGTCGAGGTCGATCTGGAAGGCCTCCGAGACCACCTGGGCGATCTTGACGTAGAGCCCCTGGCCCATCTCGGTGCCGCCGTGGTTCAGGTGGACGCTGCCGTCGGTATAGACGTGGACCAGCGCGCCGGCCTGGTTGAGGCTCTTCACGTTGAACGAGATGCCGAACTTGATCGGCACCATCGCGATGCCCTTCCTGATGACGGGGCTGGTCTCGTTGAACGCCGCGATTTCGCGCCTGCGCTCCTCGTAGCCGGCCATCTCGGAGAGCCGGTCGACGATCTCCTCGATGATGTTGTCGTCGACGACCTGGCCGTAGGGCGCGACGTTCCTCGGCGCCGCGCCATAATAGTTCGCCCGGCGCACCGCCTCGACGTCCATGCCGAGGGTGCGGGCGATGTGCTCGATGACGATCTCGATCGCCACCATACCCTGCGGCCCGCCGAAGCCGCGGAAGGCGGTGTTCGACACCGTGTTGGTCTTGCAGCAGAAGCCGCGGAACAGCGCGTTCGGGATGTCGTAGCAGTTGTCGGCGTGGCACAGCGCGCGCCCCATCACCGAGGTCGAGAGGTCGGCGACGTTGCCCGCCCGCGCGGCGAACAGGAAGTCGAGCCCGGCGATCCGCCCGGTCCCGTCGAACCCGGCCTCGTAGCGGAACAGGAAATCGTGCCGCTTGCCGGTGACGATCATGTCCTCGTCGCGCGCGAGCCGGAGTTTCGCGGGCAGGCCCGTGACCCGCGCCGCCACCGCGGCGATGGCGGCGACGATGGTGGCCTGGCTCTCCTTGCCGCCGAAGGCGCCGCCCATCCGCCTGACCTCGACGGTGACCGCGTTCGCCGCCAGGCCGAGTGTGTGGGCCACGCCGTGCTGCACCTCGGTCGGGTGCTGGGTCGAGGAATGGACCAGCATGGCCGAATCTTCCTGCGGCACGGCGAGCGCGACCTGGCCTTCGAGATAGAAATGGTCCTGCCCGCCGCAGCCCGCCTCGCCCTCGATCCGGTGCGGCGCGGCGGCGATGGCGGCGGCCGCGTCGCCGCGCGTCATGACCTGCGGCCGGGCGACGTAGCTCTCGCGCGCCAGCGCGTCCTCGATGGAGAGCACGGGTTCGAGGATTTCGTATTCGACCGCGACCAGCGCCGCCGCCCGCCGCGCGGCATCCCGGTCGCTGGCGGCGATCGCGGCGACGGGGTGGCCGACATATTCGGCGACGCCGTCGGCCAGGATCGGCTCGCCCGAGAAGATCGGCGCCACGTCGTTGACGCCCGGGATGTCGGCGGCGGTGATGACCGCGCTCACCCCGGGGACCGCCCGCGCCTTCGCGCAATCGACCGACAGGATGCGGGCATGCGGGTGCGGGCTCGTGGCTAGCCAGATTTCCTGGGTGCCCGGCAAGGACGGCATGTCGTCGATATAGACCGCGCGCCCGGTGACGTGCTTCTCGGCGCTGTCGTGGCGCCAGGCGCGGTGCACCCCGCCCTCGAGCGCCGGCCCGCTCACAGCGCGAACACCCCGGTCGGCGCCGTCCCGCCGGCGGTCTGGAGGTGGAGCCGCCGCAGCAGGTTGGCCGCCACCGTGGCGCGGTAGGCGGCGGATGCGCGGAAGTCGCCGATGGGCTCGAAGTCCTCCGCGATGGCCCGTCTGGCGGCCGCGACCGCCGCTTCGTCCCACGGCCTGCCGACCAGCGCCCGTTCGGCGGCCCGCGCGCGTTTCGGCGTCGCCGCCATGCCGCCATAGGCGATCCGGGCGTCGCTCACCCTGCCGTCGGCGAGCGTCAGGCAGTAGGCGCCGATCACCGCCGAGATGTCCTGGTCGTAGCGCTTGGAGACCTTGTAGATGCGGAAGAGCTGTCCCGCCGACAGCCGCGGGACGCGCACCGACTCGATGACCTCGTCCGGCCGCAGATCGGTCCTGCGGTAGCCGAGGAAGAAGTCCTCGACCGGCATTTCGCGCCTGCCGCCGGGTCCGCGCAGCGCCAGCGTCGCGTCCATCGCGATCAGCCAGGGCGGGGTGTCGCCGATCGGCGATGCGTTGCCGATATTGCCGCCGACGGTGCCGAGGTTGCGGATCTGGGGCGAGCCGATGCGCCTGATCAGCTCGCCCATCCCCGGATATTCGGCGTCGAGCACCGGGAGCGCCCGTGTGTAGGTGACCGCGGCGCCGATCTCGATCCCGTCCTCGCGGATATCGAGCCGGTGGAACTCCTCGACCCGCGCGACCGAGATGACGGCCGGGAAGGCGCGGCGCTCCTTGGAGAACAGCAGGCCGAGATCGGTCCCGCCGGCGAGCAGCGGGGCCTCGGGATGGGCCTCGCGCAGCGCGACCAGCTCGCCCAGCGTGCGGGGCGCGAAAAACGCCTGCCGCCCCGCGCGGTACTCCGCCCCCGCCTCGGGCACCGCGGCGGCGGGGATATCGACCCGCGCGCGCGCCGCCTTGCGCGCCGCATCGACGATCGGCCGGTAGCCGGTGCAGCGGCAGAGATTGCCGGCGAGCGCGTCGTGGATCGCCTCGATTTCGGGCTCCTCGCCGCCCTCGAGGAAGGCGAAGAGCGCCATCACGATCCCCGGCGTGCAGAACCCGCACTGGCTGGCATCGGCCTCGATCATCGCCCGCTGGATCGGGTGGAGCCCGCCATTCGCCAGCCCCTCGACGGTGATCAGCGCCTTGCCGTCGAGCTGCGGCACCGCCAACAGGCAGCTGTTCGCCGCCTCGTAGCGCATCGTCCCGCCGTCCGGGGTGCCGAGCGCCACCGTGCAGGCGCCGCAATCGCCCTCCGCGCAGCCCTCCTTGGTGCCGGTCAGCGCCTTCTCCGTCCGCAGCCAGTCGAGCACGGTCGTCGCCGGCGGCACCCCGCGGATCTCGCAGGGCTCGCCGTTGAGCAGGATTCGGATCGATCGCCCGGCCATGCGAAGCCCCCGTTCGCCGCACAAGCCGTGGATTATAGGAGCGGCGGGGGAGGCGCGGAAGGCGGGCGCCCGGGGCGGAGCTTTACCAATTGATCACAAGCAAAGAATTTGACACCGTCCCGCCGACGATGTCGAGAAGGACGAACCCATGCCGCGGGTGAGCGCCAAGCGCCGGATCACGCTGCCCGTCGATCAATGCCGGGAAGTCGGGATCGGGCCGGGGGACGAGTACCAAAGCTATGTCGCAGACGGGCGTATCACGATCGTGCGGAAGACCCCCGGCGCGGCGAAGGGGGCGCTGCGCCACGTGGGCGGCGATCCCGCCGTGAGCGACGAGGAGTCGCTGGAGGACGCGCTGGACGGGTCCGCGCCTTGATCGTGTTCAAGGCGTTGCGCGCGGCATCCGACGCCGGCGCGGCGCTGAACGGCGTCTACACCTTCGATGAGGCCATGCGGCGGTTGCCGCACACCGCATCGCTCTGAAGCCGGCCCGGCCCCGGGCGTCAGGCGAACCGCTTGGCGTCTTCGCTGGCGTAGGACGCGACCAGCCTGTCGGCCTCGCAGGTCTCTTTCAGCGACGCGACCACCTCGCCCAGCCTGCTCCCCGGGATGGCGCAGGTCACCTCGTTGTTAGACATGCCGGTGCGGACCCGGCTGAGCATGCAACCGACGCTGACCGCGACTTCCTGCTGCTCCTTGGCGATCGCCACGATGTGGCATTGCGGCTTGCCCTCGAACCGCAGCGACGGCACCGCCGAGTGAAGCTGCATGACCTGCCTGCCCACCAGGCGGAGCAGCACGACGTCCGGTTCGCCGGCGCATTCCGCCAGCGGCCCGTATACGATGGCGGCGGGCCGCGACCCGACCGTCGGTATGCTCGGAAAGATCTCCGGCTGCACCCAATTCGCTTCGCAGACCGCCTGGACATCCGCCCGCGAGGCCGCTTCCTCCAGAGTGATCAGCCCGTGCGTCAGACTGCCGACGCTGCAATTCGCGTGGTCCTCCGGCTCGGTCGCGAATGTCGCGTGCTGCCCGTCGTTCCAGAACACGCAGCCCGCCGCGACGGCGCCGGTCCGCCCGTCCTCCGTGGCCGGAGGAAAGGCGCCCCGAATGCGCGCAACGCCGTCGGGAACCGTGTCGTGGAAGGCGATGGCGAGCGGCGCCGCGGAGAGGCCGAGGAGACCGGTGAGCTGGTCCGTCAAATCGCGGTAGTCGGGCATGGCCGTCCTCTCTTTCGTCCGTCCGGGCCGGGGTCAGTGGCAGCGAATGACGAAGGCGTGCTTGCCCACCGTCGTGGCGATCTCCAGATCGCCGTCGACGGCGCGCCAGGCACCGGATCGAACGCCATCGGCCTCCACGCTGCAATTGTCCGGCACCACGTTGGCGACCCGGAACGATGTCGGCTCGCCCGCCGCGCCGGGGGCTCCCGCATCGGTAGACACCGCCAGGATGCGGCGGTCCACGTCATAGACCGCCTGCGACAGGCATACTTTCGGGAAATCGACGCCGTAGACGCTGGGCTCCACGAATTTGCGGAGGTTGGGCCGGTTGATCAGATTCCACCAGGATCCGGGTCGCGCGACCTCGGCGAGCGCGGCGGTGGCGTTGAGCTGACCCCTGGGGTGTTTTTCGTCCAGGTGATAGCCCCAGGTGAATTCGCCGGTCGCTTCGTCCCAGCGCGGTTCGTGGTTGTCCTCCATGAAGCCCTTGAGCCGGGCGAACAAATCGTCGTCGCCCAGCTCGCGCGCCAGGAAGGCGGAGCACAGCAATTGCAGCACCGAGAAATCGCCCGGCGGGACGGCGATCGGATCGGTTCCGCGCCAGCCGAGCTGGTCCATGGCAACGTCGAACAGCTCGCGGGCGTCGTCCCGCTTGAGCGGCAGCGCGCCCATCGCCGGCAGCAGCTTCATTCCCGCCAGGCGCTCGTTGGTATGGTGGACCGGGATCAGCGGGTCGTAATAGACCGTCACGTCGCCGGAGACCCTGCCGTCGCGCATCGAGAAGTAGTTGCGCCGGGCGTATTCCCACCAGGCGTCGAACAGCGTCCGGTAGTCGGTCCCGTAGATCACGTCGTGGAGGCCCAGACCGAGCCCCGCGCGGGCCATTCATAAAGGCCAGATCTTGGTGTTCTCGCAGTGTATGCCCTCGGGCCGTCGGGCCATCTGGGCGACCAGGAACTCGGCGATGCGCGAATGGGTCCAGGTGAACGTATCCGGGCCGTTGCGCACGATGTCGAAGGGCTCGTTCCACTTTTCGTCGCCCGTGACATAGGCGTGAAAGCCCAGCAGGACGAGAAAATCGCCCTTGTAGAACAGGTTGCCGTCGCACCCGATCGGGTCCATCTGCAACCCCCAGGGCTCGACGCCGTTGGAGGTCCAGCCGGGCACGTCGTACTTGCCGCGCAGGAACGGCGGGATCAGGTTCTCGTACCAGGCCTCGGGATACTGTTCCCGCCGCGGATCGTCGCCGATCTGGTCGAGCCAGTCCTTGGGCGCCCAGTAGCCGGTGTAGCGGATCGAGAGCTCATCCAGGATGCGGCCATAGACCTCGCGCCAGGCCGGCGTGCGGTCGGCCATGACCGCCATCGCGAAGCTCGACTGCACCAGGTCCATGCGGTGCCAGGACCGCATCGGCGCGCCCGTGATGTTGTCCCAATGGGGGTGGGGCTCGCCGTCCTTGTCCCAGTTGTCGGGTGTCGTCGCCTTGCGATAGAGGTAGCGGAGCCAGCCTCTCGAGCGATCCGAGGTGCTCGGGTAGCCGTGCACTAGACTCGCCATGGGCATGCTCCCTTCGTCCGGGTCGGGGAAATCCTATCACGGCCCCGGCTTGCGGCAAGCTACCCCCCGGCCCGCTCGGCCACCGATTGCGCGGTCTGGCCGAACAGGATCTTGCGCTCCTCCTCGCTGTGGCTGCCGGAGTTGCGGCGGTCCTTGCCGAGGTCGACGCCGCGCTGCACCGCCGGGCGCGCCTTGACCGTGTTGCGCCAGCGCGCGAGATGGGGGAAGGGCTCCAGCGAGGCGCCGAGCGGCCTCGCGATCAGCACCCAGGGCCAGCAGATCATGTCGGCGATCGAGTAGTCGTCGCCGAGCACGAATTCGCGCTCGGCCAGCCTGCGGTCGAGCACGCCGAGGCAGCGGTCGTATTCGTTGGCGTAGCGCGATTTCGAATAGTCCTCGCCGTCCGGCGCGTAGTTGACGAAATGGCTGAGCTGGCCCGCCATCGGCCCCTGGTTGCCGGTCTGCCAGAACAGCCATTCGAGGGCTTCCTTCTGGCCCACCGGCGCCTCGGGGATGAACCGGCCGGTCTTGACCGCGAGGTAATGGAGGATCGCCCCCGATTCGAAGACCGGCACCGGGTCGCCCTCCACGTCGCGGTCGACGATCGCCGGCATCCGGTTGTTCGGGCTGATCGCCATGAAACCGGGCTCGAACTGCTCGCCCTTCGAGATGTTGACGAAGCGGGTGCGGTAGTCGATCCCGAGCTCTTCGAGCATGATCGCCACCTTCCACCCGTTGGGCGTCGGCCAGTAGTAGAAGTCGATCACGCGGCGTCTCCCTTCCATGCCTCGCCGAAGGCGCCGGCCTCGCCGAGCGCGGCGATCCCCGCCGCGTCGAACCCGGCCTCGCCGAGCACGTCGTCGGTGTCGGCGCCGAGCCGGGGGGCCGGGCGCGGCGGCCCCGTCGGAGTTTCGGAGAACAGCGCCGCCGGGCGGGACTGGCGCAGCCGCCCGGCATCCGGGTGCTCGGTCTCGATCACGGTTCGGTTGGCCGCGATCTGCTCGTTCGAAATCATCTGGTTGCGGGTCAGCACCGGCACGCAGGGGATATCGGCGGCTTCGAGACGGGCGAGCCAGTGGGCCGAGTTGTTCGTCTTCAGCACCTCCTGGGTGAGGCCCAGCCGGTCGTCGATGTTCACCTGGCGCGACTCCTGGGTCGCGAAGCGCGGATCGTCGAGCCATTCCGGCCGCTCCAGCGCCTGGGTGAGGCCGCGCCACTGCTTGTCGGTCTGCACGGCGACGCTGATATAGCCGTCGGCGGTCTCGTAGATCAGGTCGATGAAGCTCTGCGCGGCCTGCTGCGGCAGCTCGTCGCCGACGAAGGTCTGGCTGCCCATGTCGGACGACCAGAGGAAGGCGATCACGCTGTCGAGCATCGAGAGCCGGACATGCTGGCCGTGCCCGCTGCGTTCGCGCGCGAGCAGCGCCGCGGTGAGCGCCTGCGCGGCCGTCACCCCGGTCAGCTTGTCGGGCAGGATGGTGCGGACCAGCCTCGGGCGCTCCCCGTCCGAGCCCGCCTGCACCGTGGTCAGCCCGGAGATCGCCTGGATCAGCGGGTCGTAGACCGGCCGGTTCGCCAGCTTCCCGCGATGGCCGAAGCCCGAGATCGAGACATAGACGATGTCGGGCCTGGCGGCGCGCACCGCCTCCTCGCCGACGCCGATGCGCTCGGCGACGCCGGGGCGGAAGTTCTGGATGAACGCATCCGCGCCGGCCGCGATCGCCATCAGCGCCTCGAGCCCCTTCGGGTTCTTCAGGTCGAGCGCGATCGAGCGCTTGTTGCGGTTGTTGTTGACGAAGGAGGCGGAGAACCCGCCGCGCCTATTGGCCGAGGCGCGGGTGAAATCGCCGCCGCGCGGCGTCTCCACCTTGATCACGTCGGCCCCCTGGTCGGCGAGGATCATGGTCGCCAGCGGGCCCGAGATCACCGAGGTCAGGTCGACGATGCGGAAGCCTTCGAGCGGTCCGGCCATGTTGCTCCCTCAGCTCCCGGGCGGGTGGCGTTCGTGCCAGTGGCGCGCGATGTCGACGCGCCGGCACACCCAGACCCGGTCGTGCTCCAGCACGTAGTCCATGAACCGGGCGAGCGCCGCCGCCCGCCCCGGCCTGCCGGCGAGCCGGCAATGCAGCCCGACGCTCATCATCCTGGGCGCCGTCTCGCCCTCGGCGTAGAGCACGTCGAAGGCGTCCCTGAGATAGCCGAAGAACCCCTCGCCCGAGGTGAAGCCCGGCGGGACGGCGAACTTCATGTCGTTCTGGTCGAGGGTGTAGGGGACGATCAGCTGGTGCCTGCCGTCGATGCCGACCCAGTAGGGCAGGTCGTCGTTATAGGCGTCGGCGTCGTAGAGGAAGCCGCCATCCTCGACCACCAGCCGGCGCGTGATGGGGCTCACCCGCCCGCCATACCAGCCGAGCGGGCGCTCGCCCAGGATCCGCTCATGCGCGGCGATGGCGAGGCGCATGTGCTCGCGCTCGGTGTCCTCGTCGACATGCTGGTAGTCGATCCAGCGCCAGCCATGGGTCGCCATCTCGTGCCCCGCCTCGTGCATGGCGATGGCGGCTTCGGGGTGCTTCTCGATGGCGAGTCCGACGGCGTAGCAGGTGAAGTGGATGCCGCGCTCCCCGAACAGCCGCATCAGGCGCCAGATCCCCACCCGGCTGCCGTATTCGTACATCGTCTCGGCGTTGATGTTGCGCGCGCCGACGACAGGCGCGCCGCCCGGGGTCTCGCTGAGAAAGGTCTCCGAGTGGGCATCGCCGTTGAGCACGGTGTGCTCGCCGCCCTCCTCGTAGTTGACGACGAACTGGACCGCGAGCCTCGCGCCGCCCGGCCATTCGGGGTCGGGCGGGGACCGCCCGTAGCCTATGAGGTCGCGGGGGTAGGGGTCGTCCATCTGTCTTCCTCAGCGATCGGCGAGCACGGACAGGGTTTGGGCGAGCACCCTTGCGCCCGCCGCGCAGTCCTCGGGCGAGGCGTATTCGCTCTCGTGGTGGCTGACGCCGCGCAGGCAGGGGATGAAGATCATCGCCGTCGGGCTCACCCTGGCGACGAAGGCGGCATCGTGGTTGGCGCCCGAGGAAATGCGGAGCGACGGCAGGTCGACCATTTCCGCGCTTCTTTCGATCGCCTCGACGATGCCCGACTCGAAGGCGACCGGCCGCTGGTCGAAGGTCCGGCTGATCCGCACCGTACACGGCAGGGCGGCCTTCTCGCAGACCCGGGCGATGCGGCGCGCCCGGCGGTCGAGCTCCTCGGCGCTGGGGTGCCGCAGGTCGATCGAGAACACCACCTTCGACGGCACCGTGTTGGGCGAGTTCGGCGTGACCTCGAAGCGGCCCACGGTGAAGCGCAGCACGTCGTTCGAATCGGTCATCGCCTCGTTGAGCCGCGCCACCGCGCGCAGCGCCGCCTGCAGCGCATCGCGCCGAGCCCTCACCGGGGTGGTCCCGGCATGCGCGGTCGAGCCGCCGATCTCGACCACGAAGCGCTGCGATCCCTGCACCCCGGTCACCGCGCCGATCGGCACCGACGCGGCTTCCAGCACCGGCCCCTGCTCGATATGCGCCTCGACATAGGCGGCGGGCGCCGCCTCCCCGTTGCGCCGCGGCAGGTCCGGCGCGGCGCCCAGCGTGCGGGCGAGCGCCCGGCCGAAGGAAATGCCCCTGGCGTCGACCGCCTCCTCGAAGCGCTCCAGCTGCGCCGCGCCGGAGAACACCATCGAGCCCATGCAGCCCGGGTCGAAGCGGCTGCCCTCCTCGTTGGTCCAGGCGACGACCTCGATCGCACGCCGCGTGGCGGCGCCCGCGTCGTCGAGCGCGTCGAGCGCTTCCAGCCCGGCGATCACGCCGTATATGCCGTCGAACCGGCCGCCGCGCGGCTGGCTGTCCATGTGGCTGCCGGTCAGCACCGGGGCGAGTCCGAGATCGCCGCCGGGGCGGCGGACGAACAGGTTCGCGGCATCGTCGACGGCGACCGCGTAGCCGCGCCGCCGCGCCCAGTCGACCAGCACCTCGCGCGCCGCGATGTCCTCGTCGGACAACGCCTGTCGGTTGACGCCGTTGCCCGGAATGGCGCCGATCTCGGCCATCTCCATCAGCCGGCGCCACAGCCGGCTGCCATCGACCCGCGCAGCGATCCCGTTGCCTTCGCCCACCATGCCTTCCACAGCGATCTTCGTGCTAGGGTCAAACTGCCACGCATGACTGTAACAGGGAAGACCGGGATGAGCCGCCTGCCGCCACTTCAAATCGACGAGATGACGCCGGAACAACGCCGGGTCCACGACGACATCGCGAACGGCCCGCGGGGCAGCGTGCGCGGGCCGTTCCCGGTGCTGGTGCGGAGCCCCGGCCTCGCCGACCACGTGCAGAAGGCGGGCGGCTATCTGCGCTACGAGAGCGCGCTCCCGGGCAAGCTGCGCGAGCTCGCGATCCTCGTGGTCGCGCGCCACTGGGGGGCGGGGTACGAGTGGGCCGCGCACGCGCCGATCGCCGAATCGGAGGGGCTGGCAAGCGCCACCGTCGAGGCGATCAGGGTCGGCGCGGCGCCCGATTTCGAGGATCCGGCGGAGGCCGCGGTGCACGCCTTCTGCACGGAGGTGCTGACCACGAGCGAGGCTGGCGATGCGACCTACGCCGCCGCGCTCGACCTGCTCGGCGACGAGGGGCTGGTCGATCTGGTCGGGCTGATGGGCTATTATTGCCTGGTCTCTTTCACCCTCAACGTCTTCCGCATCGAGCCGCCGGGCGGTCCCCCGTCCTTCACCTGATCGCGGCGCAGGGACCAGCATGGCGATCAACCGGGCCGGCTACACCCATTCCCAGACCATGACGGTGCTGACCTCGGCCAGCATCATGCTGACGTTGTCGATGGGGATGCGCCAGAGCTTCGGCCTGTTCGTCACCCCGGTGACCGAGAGCATCGGCATCTCGGTCGCCGACTTCACGCTCGCGCTCGCCATCCAGAACCTGGTCTGGGGGCTGAGCCAGCCGATGATCGGCGGGATCGCCGACCGATTCGGCTGCCGCATCGTCACCGTGCTCGGCACCTTCCTGTTCGCCGGCGGGCTCGCGCTGACGCTGGCGGCCACCGGGCCGGTGCTGCTGATCGTCGGGCTCGGGCTGATGGTCGGCGTCGGGCTGGCCTGCACCGCGCTCAACATGGGCCTCGCGGCCACCGCCAAGGTGATCTCGCCGGTCAGGCGCTCGATGATCCTCGGCACCGTGGCGGCGGCGGGCTCGATCGGCACCTTCATCGCCGCGCCGATCGCCCAGGGGCTGATCGGGATGGGCGGGTGGGAGCTCGCGATGATCGGCTTCATCGCGCTCTGCGCGCTGATGCTGCCGGCCGCGGCGTTCGTCGGCGCCGGCGACCGGCCGAAGGATACCGAGATACCGGTCGAGCCGGATCGCAGCGCCGGGCTCACCTTCTCCCAGGCGCTCGGCGAGGCGGGCCGTCACCGCGGCTATGTCATCATGGCGGTGGCCTTCTTCGTCTGCGGGCTGCAGCTGATGTTCGTCGCGACCCATCTGCCGGCCTATCTCGTGATCTGCGGCCAGTCGCCCGGGCTCGGCGCCGTCGCGCTCGCGGTGATCGGCGGGTTCAACGCGATGGGCTGCTACCTGCTCGGCTGGCTCGGCGACAAGTTCCCCAAGCACATCCTGCTCGGCACCGTCTACATCCTGCGCTCGCTGCTGATCGTGGTCTATTTCATGTTTCCGCCCTCGCCCGCGACGACGGTGGTCTTCGCCGCGCTGATCGGATTGCTGTGGCTCGGCGTCGCGCCGCTGGTCAACGGGCTGGTGGTGCAGATGTTCGGCCTCGGCTTCGTCGCCACGCTATCCGGGGTCGCCTTCGTCAGCCACCAGGCGGGCTCGTTCTTCGGCGCCTGGGGCGGCGGGCTGCTGTTCGACGCGTTCGGCGATTACGACCTCGCCTGGCAGATCGGCGTCGCCATCGGGATCACCGCCGGGATCGCCCAGATGTTCATGGACGACACGCCCACGCGGCGGATGGCCGGCGCGCCGGCCTGAGACCTCAGCCGGCCGGGCGGTCCCCGGCCCGCGCCTCGCGCTGGGCCGGGATCCAGCGCACCGCCACGACGGCGACGATGACCAGCGCCGCGCCGAGGAGCTGGGGCGCGTCGAGATGCTGGCCGAGCAGCAGGAAGCCGAAGGCGATCGCCGCCACCGGCTCGAGGTTCATGATCAGCGACATGCGGATCGGGCCGATCGCGCCGATGGCGTAGAACACGCCGACCAGCGCGAAGCAGTAGAAGAACGGGACGAAGGCCAGCATGACCCAGGCCTCCCGGGTGTCCGGCATGGACCAGTCGCCGAGCGCGGCCGAGGCGGCGAGGAAGGAGATCACCGGCAAAACGTGGAGATTGAGGGTGATCGTCCGGCTGTCGGGCGAACGCCGGATGATCGGCTGCGAGATCAGGGCGACGACGGAGAACGACGCCGCCGCGGTGACCGCGAGAACGATGCCGAGCACGCTGAAGTCGAAATCGCCGCCGATATCGAGCACCAGCACGAGCCCGCAGAAGGCCGCGGCCAGCGCGATCAGGATCGCCGGGGTGATCCGCTCCTGGCCGCTCAGATGCGCGCCCGCCGCGATGAAGAACGGGTAGGTGTAGAGCAGCAGCGTCGCATGGGCGAGCGGCAGCAGCAGGACCGCGACGTAGTGGGTGATCGACTGCACCGCCATCACCGCGCCGAGCGCCAGAATGATCCGGCGGTCGCGCGGCAGCAGCGCGAAGGACCCCGCGGTGAAGCGGATCAGCAGCAAGAGGAAGAGCGCCGACAGCACCGTGCGGAAGGTGGTCACCGAGAGCGGCGTCGTTCCGTGGTCGTAGGTGTAGACGGCAAGCCCGGTGCCGAAGGCGAAACTGAGCGAGGCGCCCACCGCCATGGCGTAGCCGAGCAGTCTCCGCCGCACGATCATGCGGGTGCGGGCGTCGGGGATGTCTCACGAGCCCGCGGCGCGGGGTGAGAAACGCGCCGGATCGGTCGGCTATGGGACAAGCGCAGGCGCGTGCTCGCGGTCGGCTCCCGACACGACTGCCGCGTGTGGGAAATCCGGCCTATCCGCTGGCTCCCCAGGCGACGCCGAGATCCTTGAGCCACTTGCGGTAGGCGACGCAGTACTTGTCGGAGCGCACGTGCAGCTCTTCGCGGAGGTCGAGCGGGATCTCGTAGGGCCGCTGGGTCTCGACGATGCGCTTGTCCTGGGCGAACACCCGGTCCTGGCGCGACAGGATCTGCGCCTCGGTCAGCTCCTCGCCGAAATTGATCGCCACCTGGAGCCAGACGACGCAGTCGTCGGGCGCCAGCGGGGTCACGGTGAGGAAGGTGCAGAAGCGGTTCCCCTCGCCGGTGTTCTTGGAGAAATAGGCGGTCAGCGGGCGCGGGCAGTGGAAGGTGTAGCCGGCATTGACCGGGATGCCCCGGTGGTCGCCATAGGGCTGGAACACCATGATCTCGCTGGTGCGGATGCCGTCCTCGCCGACGAAGACGTCGAAATCGGCGATCGGGTCGGGCCTGTCCGGGTCGCCGTTGACGTTGGCGTGGACATAGGGGAAGTGCGAGACGTCCAGAAAATTCTCGACCGTTCGGAACGGGTTGGCGTGGAAGAAATAGGGTCCGGCCAGCACCTTGCGGAAGCCGTCGTCGTGCCATTCGGGGAACGGCGGCGGGTCCTGTTCGGGCTCGCCCAGCGAGGCCCAGATCATGCCGTAGGCCTCGCGCGCCCGGTAGGTGATGGTGTGCGCCCTGGCGGGCGGGCGGATCTCGGGATGGGCCGGCATCAGCGTGCAGGCGCCGCCGCGGTCGTAATGCCAGCCGTGATAGGGGCAGACGATCTGCCCGTCCTTCACCCAGCCGAGCGACAGCTTGGAGCCGCGGTGGATGCAGAGGTCCTTCCACGCCTGCACCTCGCCGGCGCTGCGCCACAGCACCAGGGTCTCGCCGAGCAGGCTCGCCTCCATCACCCCGCCTTCCGCGAGATCGCTCGAGCGCGCGACGACGTACCAGTCGTCGCGGATGACCGGATCGTCGATCATGCCGGCTCCTTCGCCGCCATCGCCTCGGGCACCTCGTCGGGCAGGTTGGCGCGCTTCATCTCCGGCGGATCGGCCTTGTAGACCCTGCACAGCAGCCCCTTGAGCGGGCTCGACCCCAGCGCCACGTCGCAATTCGCCGGGTCGTCGTCGGTCAGCACGTTGGAGCACACCTCGAACACGCCGTATTCGGGGGCCGGCGCTTCCGGCAGCCACCACCCGTGCGGCACCGAGACCACCCGGGGGTGGGTGCGGGAATGCGGGTTGGCCTTCATGCGGAGCCGCCCGCGCACGGTCTCGATCCAGCAATAGTCGCCGCGCGCGATGCCGAGCTCCTTCGCCGTCTCGTCGTTGAGCTCGACCAGCGGCTCGGGGCTGAGCCGCCTGAGCGAGCGGAGCTGGCGGCCCTGGCTGTGCCAGTACATCGGCTGCTTGGCGCCGGTATTCAGGATCAGCGGGTATTCCGCGTAGCGCTCGGGCGTCGACACCGGGCTTTCCGGCGGCTCGACATGGTCGGGCAGCGGGTCGTAGCCCCATTCCTCCATGATCGTCGAATAGATCTCGAACTTGCCGGTCGGCGTGCCGAACCCCATGCGCTCGTATTTGCGGAACTCGGTCGGCACCTTGATGTAGTCCCGCGACTTGAGCTCGTCCCAGGTGATGCCCATCGGCTTGAGCGCGTTGTCGGCGAACACGTCGAGGCCCGGGAAATACTCTTCCAGCCCGAGCTTGCGGCCGAGCTCGATGACGAACTCCCAGTCCGACTTGCGCTCGCCGATCTCGACCGCCTTCTGCGACACCGCGTCCATGAACGTGCCGCCCGGCCCCTTGATGTGGAGATGGAGCCTCGGCTCGTCGCGCTCCAGATTGCCGGCCGCCGGCAGCACCACGTCGGCGAGCGCCGCGGTCGGCGTCATGAACAGATCCTGCACGACGAAGAAATCGAGCCGCTTGAGCGCCTCGATGATCCGGGCCGAGTTGGGGAAGCAGGTGACGGTGTTGTTGCCGACCACGATGAATGTCTTCACCGGGTAGGGCTCGTCGGTCAGCATGGTGTGGAACAGGCTCGGCGGGTGGGCGTAGGCGTAGGGCGTCAGGTTGAGCGCCTTGAACCGGTCGCCGCCGATTCGCTTGGCATCCTGCTCGGGCGGCAGCTTGTCCCACAGCTCCGGGTAGTCGAGCTTCGGCGCCGGCCAGAACACGTTGCCGCCCGGCACGTCGAGATTGCCGCTCAGCGCCATCAGGATCAGCAGCGAGCGCGTCGCCTGGAAGGTGTTGTTGCCGAGCTGGTCGGTGCCGTTGCCCCAGACGATGCAGCCGGGCTTCGTGGTGGCGTAGATCCGCGCGGCTCTCGCGATCTCTTCGGCGTCGCACCAGGTGATCTCGGCCACCCGGTCGAGCGGGTATCGCTCCAGCCGCTCGCACAGCGCGTCGAAGCCGTGGCAGTAGTTTTCCACGAACTCCCTGTCGTAGAGCCCCTCGTCGACCATCACCCGCATCCAGCCGAGCGCCATCGCAGCGTCGGTGCCGGGGCGGAGCGGCAGCCAGATGTCGCCGCGCCCGGCCGAGGCCGGCTTGCGCGGGTCGACCACGATGTTGACGTGCTCCTGCTTGAGCGCGTTGGTCATCGGCTTGTGGCCGATCAGCCCGTGGTCGTTGCTGGTGCGTTTCTGCGAGCCCCATTCGACGATGCAGCGCGGGTCGGAATAGAAGTCGGGCACCGCGACGGTGTCCCACGACTTGCCGGTGTACTTGCCGGCCGCGGTCACCTTGCACACCGCGACCCTCGGCCCGTAGCAGAAATAGCCGATCGAGATCACGTTGGGCGTGCCGAACAGGTTGGCCAGCCGCGAGACGATATGGGTGTTGTTGACCCCGGTGCCGCGGCCGAAGGCGACGGCTTCCGCGCCGTAGCGGTCCCGGGTCTCCTGCATCTTCCCGGCGATCAGGGCGAGCGCCTCGTCCCAGCTCGCCCTGCGCCACTCTCCGGCGCCGCGCTCGCCGGTGCGGATCAGCGGATGGTCCAGCCGGTCGGGGTGGTAGAGCTGCTCGACCGAGGGCGTGCCGGCCTTGGAGCACAGCAGCCCCTCGTTGACCGGGTTGTCGCGGTCCCCGAGCACCCGGCGGACGGTGCCGTTCACCTTCTCGACGATGGTGCCGCAGCCGCCATGGCACATGCGGCAGATCGCCCTGAAACGCTCGACGAAGTCGCCGCCGACGCGCTCGGCCTCGTAGGTGCCCGGTCTCATTCCCGTCCTCCGCCCGCAGGGTCCGGATGATCCATCAACCGGCGGCGGCGATCAAGGCGGAGGCCGCTGCTCACCCGTCATTTCGACCGGAGCCGTGCGTCAGCACGGCGGAGTGGAGAAACCTCCCTGCCACGGGCACGAGGTTTTGTATGGACGCCTCCCGGGACGCAAGGACCGATTTGGGTGCGACGGGCAGGCGGATTGCAGTTTTGTATCCGGCCTGTTGCTGCGGGACC